>Ga0079997_114523_pt1 | contig 111655 bp, 104 predicted proteins | sample PerSpoCPS_CMetaG_FD_69200 | JGI IMG/M metagenome (GOLD analysis project Ga0079997, IMG submission 69200) | Archaeal communities from Yellowstone National Park, Wyoming, USA - Perpetual Spouter C (PS_C) MetaG (SPADES assembly) (version 2) | ecosystem: Environmental > Aquatic > Thermal springs >...
ATGATTGAAGGCAAAAGGAGGTGAATAAAATGAAAAGAATAACTGTGCTAATACTATTAATATTTATATCCTTAACCTTAATGATAAGCATAGGATGTACCATTCTTGGAGGTAGCATTTTTGGAGATAGCAGTAAAAACACCATAATAAGTGGAGGTATTGGAGGTGGAGGAGGTGGAGGAGGTAGTGGAGGTGGGGACTATCCAAAACGTAAAATAGCATTTGAAAACCTTAGTAATAATCGAATATACATAGTAAATGAAGATGGAACAAACCTAACCTTATTAGATAATAGGGATGATAATCCTAATGTAGAAAGATGGCCAAATTGCTCATTCATAACAGAACAAGGTAAATACAAGATAGTATTTACGGAAAATGATCAGTTAGTTGTAATAAATGAAGATGGGACTGAAAAACAAATACTAACTACAACTAATTATCCTAACTATTTCCCAATGTACCCAAGAAATGCAAATCTAAATCTAATAGCATTTATAAGAGTTTTACAACCAGGAAACTACGGAGACTTATTTATTATTGATCCATCTACACTCGAGGAAAGACAATTTACTATTACTAGTGATTTACCAGTTGAGCCTCTTATCATTAATCCTCCAATGTGGACCCCAAATGTATTAGACCCTGACCCTAAAATAACCTTCTTAAGGGATCCTAACAAGAATGGACATTTTGATATATATTTACTTTCAACTTCTAACGGACAAATCACTCAATTGACCAACACCGGTGATGTAATTAGCTATGCACCACTTTCAAGATATGGAGATAAGATAGCATACGTTAGAAATATAAACGGTAACTGGGATATATTTGTAATGGATATAAATACTCAACAAGAATATCGAATAACTAACACTCCTGAACAGGAATACTTACCAGCGTGGTCACCAATTTATGATAACAAACTACTATTCATAAGAAATGTGGGAAGTATAACTAACCCAAATGGTGACATATTTATAGCAGATATAAGTGATATTAATAATCCACAAATAGAACCAATAGTTCTTACACCTCAAAATGAAGTGTTCGCAGTATGGTCTCCAGATGCAAATAAAATAGCATTTATAAGAACTAACTCCCCTAATGATAGTGATATAATTGTAAAGGATTTAACTAGAGATACAGATAATGAAACTAATTTAACAGAAAATCTTACAGGAATTGTCAATAATCCAAGTTGGACAGATCTTAATAATTATTAAGTCTTCCGTAAAACAGTGTATTAGAATTCCAATACTCCAACATGGTCACATGAATCAAATCCACAAAAAATTGCTACAACCAAGCGAATATAATAATAGGGAGGGAGTTTTATCCCTCCCTTCTTTTTTCTTATAAATCTATTCTACTTAAGAAAATACTATCTAAATCATAATGATTCTTATTGTCAATAAAAAATAATTCTATTTTTGTTATTTTATTTAAATAAGGTTCACTATGGATAATAGGAATAAAAGTATCATCAAAAAATTCCTTATGATCATGACCTCCTAATATCAAAAACCTATTTACAATGTTATAATAATTTTCTTTTAAAAATTTAGCTAAATTGATATCATCTGATATCCCTAAATGAGACAAAATCAAAAAAATATCCGTTATTTTATAATAATCCTTAACAATTTGACTAACAGAATCATAAAAATTAAGGAATCTAAATCCTGTAACAAATTCCCAAAAATGTTTTTCATTATATTGTGGTTTAGTTAAACCAATTATACAAATCCTAATATCATTACAAACTAAATAAAGATTTTTTTTTATCTTTTCATTATTTTTTTTAAACCTTAAATCAATTAAATTAGAAGCTAATAAATAAGTATTAATTTTTTTTAATCTATTATAAAATACAGACCTAAAGTAATTGAACTCTCTATTGCCAATAGCTATAGCAGTATAATTAAGTTCATTTATTTTATTAATAACTGGTTCAAAAGGAGAAAATATAATATTTCCACCTAATAAAAAATCCCCACTATCTAATAATAAAAATTCAGTATCACAACTACTTAATAAATCCTTTATTTTTCCTAATTTATTTCTGTTAAGCCTATTATGAATATCTGTAGTATGAAATATAGTTAAAACTTTTTTAGTTTTCATTACAAAATACTAAAAATAAATAATAATAAATAAATTAAGAATACCACCACCAATGATGCTTAGGATATTTTGATCTATAATTCCCTATATTTCCTATTAATCTTTTAATATCTTGAAAAAGATTTAACATTACATTATCTAACTCTTCTAAATCTTTCAATACCTCCTTGAATTCATTATAAACACTATAAGGTACCTCTTCTTTTTTTTCTTCAAAATAATCAATAATATCTTGAATTTCACTTCTATACTGAAAAATCAAAGGAGCTTTAAACTTATCCAATTTCTCATTTAATAATCTTTTATAATCTTCTAAATTTTCCTTAAAAAATTCCAGTAACTCAACATATTTATACATAATTTTAATAATTTCTTACAAATCTTCTATTTTGCTTTTAATTTACTCTATAATAAATAAAATCTAAAATTTCTTTTAATTCCCTAAAGTTATTAAATCTTTTAATAGAATTTAAAGCTTTAAAATAATGAATATCTATTATTTTTTTTAACTCTTTTTCAGATAAGATATTATAAATTCCATCTTTATCTAAATAATCATCAGTATATTGAAACAAATATCCTAAATTAAATCCATACTTAATTAAAGAATACTTTATAGAGTATTCAGGGTTAAGAAGAATTAAGGGAATCTTAATAGATAACAGAATTAAACCTGCTGTTTTATAATAATTAATTAGTTTAATATTTTCTAAATTAACTGGTATTAATTTTTTTTGATACTTTATATCTAAATACTGTCCAATAATTAAAAAATCCTGACCTACATAATAAGTAAGCTCATTTATTACTTTAATTAATTTATCTGGGTTAAAAGATTTAATATTTTCAGGATTAGTTAATACTTGAAAAGCCAAAGTTAATAATAAATCTCCAATCAATATAGCTTCAGCTTCTCCATACCTTTTATGAACAGTAAGAATACCTCTCCTATAATCAGAATTGTCCATAGCAGGTAAATCATCATGTACTAACGAATAATTATGAATTAATTCTACAGATAAAGCAAAGGGTAAAAAATCATCTAAATGAGTACTTAACTTTAAACCTGAATTACTAATAATAAAATTAGCTACCTGATAAAGCAGATAAGGTCTAAAAAACTTCCCACTATTAATTAACGGATATAAAACCCCTTCTATTAACTCATCATAATATAAAACTTTCTTACTTTTCAATAACCTTTTTAGCTCTACTTGAATATAGTCTTTAAATAAACTATTAAACCTATTCCATAATTCTATATCTATTAGCTCTTTTGACATAAATCCACTCCCCTTTTTATTATATTAAAAAATAAAAAAACTAAAAATTTTCAAAAAAATCTTTAAAAATTTCCTTCTCTTTAAATTTATTTAACAATTTTATATCATTATTTATAATAACTTCTAAGTACAGAGCTATAGCAAAAAATAAATCAGATAGTCTGTTAATAAATGGTAATATATTTTCATTAATCTTATAATAAGGTAAGCAATCAATAATTTTACTTTCAGATTCTCTTACTAAAGTCCTTAAGTAATGAACCATAGAAGCTAATACATTATTAGAAGGAATAATAAAACTATTCAACTCAGGAACCTTTTTTAAGATTTTATCAATAATTTTTTCTAAATCTTTTATATTCTCCTTTGTAATTCGTTTTATTTTAAATTTATCAGATAACTCCTGATTTAAATTAGTAGAGGCTAAATCAGTAGCTAAATCAAATAAAAGTAATTGAATATCACTTAATAAATCAATTATAATATCAATTTTTCTCAGTTTTGACTCATTTTTAATATTAAATGAATAAAATTCTTTATAAAATGAGATAATAAAAGCTAAAAAAGATATAAGTTTATCAATACTCCCATAAGCAATAACTAATTTATCATTTTTATCAACAATCTCCCCACTTATTAACTTAGTTTTCCCTTTATCCCCAAAACGTGTATAAATTTTCATAAAAACATAAATATTAATTTACATTTTTTAATCTTTGTTAATATCTATAATAGAATTAAGGTACTCTATATATTTGATTTTTATTAATTCAGGTTCAATTATTTTAGCATTTTTTCCAAAAGAAGCTATCCACATAAACAAATTATTTAAATTAGTTATTTCCAAAGTTAATATTATTTTAGAATTAATACTATCTTTATTAATTATTTCTATAGTTTGAGAAGGATGCCAAACCTTTAAAATATCATATATAAAAATATTACTAAATTCAATTTTAACCTTATATTTAGGATTAGGTTTTAAATAAAAAGCTAATTCAGGTAAAGCATCCTCTATAAAACTGTCAATATCACCTTCAAAAATCCTACCCGTATAAAATATTTCCTTTATATCACTGATCTTTATAAAATCAATTTTAGGATAATTAGTATGTAAAATTTTTTTAATTTCATTTTCTATTTTTTCTTCTATGTCTTTATTATTTTCTAAAAGTTTTTCATCATCAGTATTTTTATCAGTATTTTCATTAATATTTTCATTGATATTTTCAGAAATATAAATTAAAAACCAATCCCCCTTTAAAAAAGCTATATACAAAGGCACTAAATTAATATAAGTGATAATCCCAAAATTATCAACTAAAACTCTTAATTCTTTTTTATTATTAATAGCATCCCTAATTTTAGTAAAAAGATTAAAATCAATAGGAGTATCAGTAAATAATATATCTTTCCTAAAATCTGAAACATATTCACCTAAAATATAATTCCTATCAGTAAAACTTTTTAAAGAATTAAAATTATTGATAATAAAATAATAAAATAATAATGCTTTCTTTTTATTTTTTAAATCTGAAGAATTCATAACATTACCTAAAATATACAAAAAAACGTCATTTAATGTTATATTATTATTATTATTCAATAAATTAAAAACCTCATTATCTGCTAATATATACTTTCTATTTTTTCTATCATATATGAAATTAATTCCAAATTGATTACTTAAAGTATTAATAATTTTTTTAATTACATTAGTAGATACCTTTAGTTCATCAGCTAATCCTTTAATAGTAAAAGTAGTTTTCTTTAAAATAGATGGAACTAAATGAATATATTTAGTAATCAATTTTTCTCTCCCTCCATTAATAAAATATTAGCTAATTAGCTAAAACTTACTATCAGATTTTTTTAGTTTAAAAGGGATAAAAATAGTTACAGTAGTACCTTTATTTTCCTTACTCTTAATAATAATTTTACCGTTATGAGAGTCTATTATTTTCTTAACTAAAAATAACCCAACTCCAAGTCCATAAACATTCCTATTAAGCTCATTATTAGTTCTACTAAATAAATGAAATATCTCATTAATTATCTCTTTTCTAATACCTACCCCATTATCTTTAACCTGAATATAAAATCCCTTATTATCTTTATAAGCTTTAATGATAATTTTATCTTTACCATATTTATAAGCATTTTCTATAATCTCTTGAAGAGCATACCTTATTTTCTCAAAATCACCTATAATTTCATCATAATCATCTAAATTAATATCTAATACTAATTTTATATCCTTATTACTAATTTTAGACCTAAATTTAGAGATAACAAAATCTATTAACTTCTTTAAAGAAAATATATCATCCTTTAATAAAACATTACCAGAAATAAATTTAGAAACTTCTATTAACTCACTTACTAACTCTTCCAATCTATAAACATTAGAAAGTACGATATTTAAAGTATTATAAAAACTTTCAGTATCTTTTAATTTTAATAGATATTGAATATAACCTTTGATAATAGTTAAAGGAGTCTTCAATTCATGTGATAAAGTATTTAATATAGCAATTCTAAAAAATTCATCCCTAATAAATCCATCATTAACTAAAACAAAGTAAAATTCATTACCCACCTTAAAAACTAAAAACTCAAAATCTATATCTTTATTATAAAAATTAAGTTTTAATTTTTTGTTTACAAAGCAAAATTCCTGTAAATTGGATTTAAGTAGCTCATTATATATTTTCCTAACATTATTAACTATCTCGTTATTAAAATTAGCTGGTAAAAAAGCATTGTTAATAAAATTATTAAAAACCCTTAACTCGTCTTCTTTTATAACTAAATAAAACTTATTTATACTTTTTAAAAAATCACTAATAAAAGAAATTTTATTATCTATTTTTAAAGCTTTTTTATCCATTAAAAAACTGCACCTTAAATCATCAATTACATTTTATTTATTTATTATGTTCAAAATAAAATCACTTATTTTTTTTAAAGAATCCTTAGGATAATAAGCTTTTAGAATTTCATTAAAAACCCTTATTTTAAGATCATAAGATTCAATTTCATTATAAACTCTAAATATCTTTGATTTTAAACTATGTAAATTATATTGCTCTTGAATTAGTTCTTCTACTACCAAATAATCATCCTTTAAATAATTAGGTAAATTAGAAATCATTTCATCCTTAAATTCATATTCAATTAACAAATTTGGGATTGAAATATATTTTACTTCTATTTTTTTTAATAATTTAAAAGTTATCTCACTTATCTTAAAAACTTTATAATAAGCTATAGTTGGTAGACTGTTTAAAATATTTTCGAAAACAATAGTACCTGACTTACTTAAAGCTAATAAACTACTTTGGTAAATCTCCATATTATCTTTAACTATTTCTATTTTTATATTATTTATTTTATCTATATTTCCTTTTTTTAAAGAATTAATTAAAATTTTATTATTTTGAACTAAACTAGAAATCAAAAATTTATCAAAAAGAGTATATATATCTCTGTCTTGAATAATATTTAAAGCATCTTTAGAAATAAATAATAATTCAAATTTTCTACTACCTGGAAATATCCCTAAATTATTCTTTTCTTTATTAGTTAATTTATCTTTACTTTCCTGAATATATTTACTTCTTTCTAAATTAACTATATTTAGCAAAGGATGTCCAAAAAAATAAGACTTTTTGTATAAACTTAAATTGAATCTAAAAGGTAATATAATATAATCACATGTTTCTTCAATAAACTTATGAACTTTATCTCTTTTGTTTAACCAAGTTTTAGGAGGAATTAAATAAATTATAACAGGGTTATATAAACTCCTTAAATACTCTATTAATCTAGTGTTTAAAAAAGGAGCATCTATTAATAAAACATAATTCGGTTTTTCTTTCTTTAATATCTCTTTTAATTTAATATACTCTATATAAGCAAAAGGAATATAGCCAAAATTCTCAAAAAAACCAACTGAACTGTATTTTATTGAATTACTTATAAATTTAATCCTATTAAAAGAATATTTGTTATTAATTTGATCAGCTAATTCTTTAATTTTATCTCCAGCTACTACTAATACTTCCATATTTTCATCTTTAGTAATTATTTCTTTAATAATATAATAGGCATACTTTTCAGCAGATAAATCAGCTAAAGATATAAATAATTTTTTATTAGTTCCCACTTTCATTTAAAAAAATTAACAGTAAAGATGCTAAAAAGTTAAACTAAAGAAAAACTCTCTATAATCTTTTAGATTAATAAAAGAGAATATAGGTAAGAATCCTTTTCTAATTTGCCCAGCTCTTAAGTTTAATAAAAAAGCAGGATTAATAGTTAAATAAGCTAATATGTCATGAATATCCAATTTAAGATAAATAGCAGCTAAATTAGCTACAAACTGTAAAGAAAAAACATTACTACTACCTGCATTATAATCAGTAGCTAAACAAATAGGAATACCATTATCCTGAAGCAATTTAGCATTAGCATAATTCTTATTTAAAAACCACGAAGTAGCAGGCATAATAACCCCAAACACATCTTTAACTTCATTCATCTTTTTTAAACTCTCTATATTTTCTTTAGTTAATACTAACAAATGATCAAAACTAATTATATCGTAATCTTTAATTAATTCAACTGCCTTATTAATAAAACCATCATCCTCAAATTCATTAACATGAAACCTAAACTTAAAATTATAATGTTCAAGTATTTTTAATATTTTAAGTGTTTGTTCAATAGTAAAAGCAGTCTTATCTATAAATATATCAAAGAATTGGGTTAATTCCCTTATTTTTTTAGCATTAGATTCTAATTGTCTTAGATAATTTTCAAAATCAGAAGGAGGGATATGTGCTAAAAAAGTCGGTACAATAACCATATCTACATACTTAGAAACATCAATAATTAACTCTAAATGTTCTATTTCTTTTTGTATATCAATAGCATACCCGTTCTTTATTTCTATTATCTTTGTATTTGATTCTTTAAATAATCTTATTTTATCAATTAATATTTTTTTGAGGCTATTATAGTTTTCATTTATAGTTTTATTAACAGTATATTTTATTCCTCCACCAGCTTTAGCTATATCCTGATAAGAATAACCTTTTTGTCTTAAAATAAATTCCTCTACCCTACTACCAGCAAATAATAAATGAGTATGACAATCTATTAATGAAGGAAAAACCCACTTATTATTTACATCAACTATATTATCAACCTTATTTAAATCATACTTACTTTTTATTTCTTTATAACTCCCAATATCTATTATTTCATTATTATTAAATAAAATACAAGAATTTTTTTGTTTTATTAAAGAATCTTCTGAATTCTTTATAATCGGTTTATCACTAATATAAGTTATAATATTAGCATTTACTACTAAATTATAACCCTTCATAAATTTGTGAACTACTCCACCTTATAGAAGATGGAACTTCCTGCTTGAAAGCATAATGTCTTTTTAGGTATCCCAATACTGTCATCCATCAAAGCATGATTTTAAAGGCTTTACTTCGAGCCGCTCCAGCCCTAGGTCCCTCCCTTATCAGGACATCTATTAGTATAGTCCAACATAAAAACCCCGTTAATCTTTTCGCAATTTGCGGGGTTGGTTAAATTTAAAAAATTATCATTAATTAAAAATACTCTATATATTATTTAATTTTTATCTTTTCAACTCCTTTTATAAAAAAAAGAATAAAAAAGAAAGCAAAAATAAGGAAAATAATAAAAAATGTAGAATAAAATCTATAGCCAAAGAGTTAAAAAAATTCATAAAAAATATGTACAAAATCGTAAAAAAGATATATTTAATAACTCTTGCTATATCCATTTTGATAAAAATTTTAATACTAAAAGGAAATACTAGTAATTTAGAAGATATACTAATAATAAAAGGTAAAGATATAGAACCAGTTAATTTAGTTATTCAAGGTTTTCTATCTCAATATCCTAAATGTGATATATATAATTTAAAAGACGTAGAAAAAATAAATTTAAATAAATATGATATAATAATAGCATTAACAAGTGAAGCAACTTATTACCTTAAAAATACTAATCTTAAAAATAAATTAATAATATATGCCTTGGTATTATCTCCAGAAAAAATAGGAGTCTTAGGAAAATTTATAGGATTCTCCATATACCCTCCATTTCAAGAAGTATTTAAAGATATAAAAAATAGATATAATAATATAAAAACAATTGGGTTTATTTTTAATGAGAAGAATTATGCAGTAGAGGAAGCTGCTAAAGCTGCTAAAAACTTAAATCTTAATTATATCTTAATTCCAATAGATAATTACAATTACAAAAACGCTCTAAAACAAATAGAGAAAGTTGATATAGTATATTTATTTTCAGATTCAATAATATTAGAAGAAAATAATTTATTATTTTTAATTAGCTCTATTAAATCAATGAATAAACCATTAATTTCTGCACATAAAATCCTGCTAAAATATGGAATAGATGCAGCTTATTCTATTGATTATTTCTCTTTAGGAACTAATATAGCTAATATCATTAAAAAAAATGATTCCCTAAATTACGATAATACCTATAAAATATATTTCCCTTACCCCTATGTATATACTTCTAAATAAACTAAAAAACAAAATAAAATATTCACTTATTTTATTAATTTTATTACTTATTTTATTATCTTTATTTGGATTTTCAACAAATAAAGATAATAAAGAACTAATGGAAGAAGAAATATTTCTAAAATCTGAACTAAACTTTGTAAATGAAATAGAGTCATTAAATAAGTATAGTCAAAGTGTATTGAAATCAGCAGCAAGTATAAGTATAATCCAACCTCAAGAACTAAAGTATTTTTTTTATCCTGATATAAAAAGATTACTAAATTTTAGTCCTGGTTTATATATTGTAGAAGATGGTGCATATTGGTATTTAGGAAGTAAAGGAGTTCAAATACCAGGGAGTTACAATTCAAGAGCACTTTTCCTATTTAATGGAATAACTTTAAATGAGCCCTTATTTGGAACCCCCGTAAATATACCCCCCTATTTAGTTAATAACATAGAAATAGTCTTCGGATTTTCTAACGTTTATTTTGGCAGTAATTCCCTATTAGCTACAATTAATATAGTTCCCAATTATAAAAATTTAAACAACCAATTTTACTTTAATAGCTTTATTAACTTTAATGATAATAAAATAAATACTTTAAATAACTTTAATTTTAGCAAAACGCTAACTAAAAAATATGATAACTATCTAAAATTATCTTTAGGTATTAGTTTATTAAATTATAAAGGTTCAAAAGTATTTTTTAAAGAAAGAGAAGAATTAGCTTTAGATTCAACTGCTTATTATATAGATAAATCTTATCAAAATTATTTTTATATTTCATTATTTAGTGAAGATAGCGAATTCCATTTTAATTCATATGAACATAAATTTCATTTTCCAACAGGAGCATATAATACAGTATTTAATTCTTTTGAAACCAATATATCAGATAAATATTATAACCTCTTATATAGAAAAAAGATAAAATTAGATACAAACAAAACGATAAATTTAACATTTTATAATCAAAAATATAAGGAATTTGGAAATTATTTTTATGATAATCCAATAAACTATTTAAATATAGACAATCTTAAATCAAATCTAATTTCGTTCGATATAAATATGAATCTTTCAAAAAATAAATATAAATTTTTAATAGGCACAGAATTAAAAAATCTTTCTTTTAAATTAAATAATTTTGACGTAAATTATACTAATAGATACTTAATAAATGAATATCTTAACTTAGAAAAAAAATCGATATTCCTGTATTCAATATATACTAATATGGAATACTCTTTAGAAAATGATTTAATATTAACTACAAGCTTAAGATATGATAATTACTCAAATTTATATAATAACTTTAGAGATATTCTATTACCTAAAGCAGGATTAATAAAACTATTAAGTGAAAATAGTGCAATTAAATTAATTTATTCAACAAATTACAGAGCACCAAGCATCAGTGAAAGTTATTATAACGACGGAGGCATCTCAACCCTAAATAACTTAAATTTAGCACCAGAAAAACATAATACCTTAGAACTAATATATTACAAAGAATTTCATGAATTAAATCAAAAAGGTTATTTAAATATCTCCTTTTATAATATGAAAATATCAAACTTAATTAATAATGTAATTGTAGATGATATAAATAATGTAAGTCAATTCCAAAACATAGGAAATATATATTCTGTAGGAATTTTATTAGATTACTTTAAACAATATAATAATAAAAACTTAGTAAGATTTAGTGTAAGTTATAATAATACCAAAATAAAATCAGATTTATTTAATTTTTTACCAAATTCCCCTAAATTATTAGCTCTATTCAAATATGGATTTAACTTAAATGATAACATATTAATCGGTTTTGAAACCAAATATACCTCACCAGTTATATCAGAAAATAATATCAAAATAAAAGACTATCTGCTCTCTAATTTAACTATTTCATACTATTTATCAAAAGATAATTACTTTTTTATAAATATTGAAAATATATTTAATACAAGGTATTATAGTGTAATAAGTTATGCTAATAATTTCCCAATATATTCCTACCCATCTAAAAAAAGAAACATTTACTTAGGGGTAAATTATACATTTTAAAATAAGAGGTTTTATGTTAATAAAAAGTGAAAAAGATATAGAAAAAATAAGGATAGCTTCATATATAAATGATTTTACTTTAAAAATCCTTAAAGATTTTATTGAGAATAATTATGAAAGTATAAATGGGAAAATAGTAGATGACTTAGCCTTTGAAATAATAACAAATTTAGGGGGATATCCTGCTTTCAAAAACTATAAACCACCATTTAGTAATGAAACTTATAAATACAGTATAACACTATCACTAAATGAAGAAATAGTACATGGATTACCTTTAGAATCCAAGGTTTTTAAAAAAGGGGATATTGTTAGTTTAGATTGCGGAACCTTTTATAAAGGGTTTTATGCTGACAGTGCAATAACCTTTCTATTGGATGATAACAATAATTTAAAATTAAAATTAATAAAAACTTGTAAAGAAGCACTAGACAATTGCTTAGAATATGTTTATCATAATTCTTTTGTTAATTCAGTTTCAAAAGCTATTGAAGACTATGTAGTAAATAATGGTTTTAGAGTTATAAAAGAATTATCTGGGCATGGAGTAGGTAAAAAACTCCATGAAGAACCAGAAATCCCTAATTTCTATGACCCTAATTACAAACAAAAGCTATATAACAAAATGACAATAGCAATTGAACCGATGATAACTTCAGGCAATGGTAAAATAAAATTACTAAACGATAAATGGACTATTATAACACAAGATCATCACGCTTCAGCTCATTTTGAATATACTGTCTTAGTTACAAAATCTAAACCCGAAATCCTAACCAATATACCTTTAAATTTGTTTAATGAATTTTACAATAAAACAAAAGATATAATAACTAAATACAACAGCTTAATAAAACATAAATAATTTACCTTATTTTTTATCTAAGAATTTATAAATATTTTTATTGACCTTTTATAATATCTTCTATGTTTTTAGAGTACTCTTCAGGAATTATTTTATAAATCTGAACAAAAAAAAATGAGCTAATAAGCATGTTATCCAATACATTTTCTAAAACAGAGGCATTTTGAGTTATAATAAATTCCTTTATTTTATCTAAAGCATAGTAATAATTTCTAAAAGCTTCACCAAAAATAATATCTAAAAAATTTTTAAAAAATTCATCATCTTCTAAGATTATTATATTAGCAACTATCTCAGCATTCATAAATAGTTTTGAAAGCTCTGATTCATAAAATTCTTTTAGTTCTTCATTAGTTATTTTTTTAGCTTTAATATTTTTAATTAATTCTTCCCAAAATAAATAAAGTTGATTACCTTTAGCTTCATTTATTAATATCTTTAGCTCCAATGATTTTAACTTTAACAAATATTTATATATATTAGCATTATCTTGATTTTCTACTGCTTTAACGAGTTCAGAAAAAACTTGCTCTATTTCATTAATAGTATTACTTATTTCTACATTCTCATTATTTTTGAAATTTTCTTTTAAATTAAGAATAAAAGTGTTAATATCTTTTAAAATATAATATAGAGTTTCAGAAGTTAAGTTATCCATTTTTATAATTTTTATTTTTTTATATAGCAAGTAGGATCTTTATAAATTAATGAATTAAATTCATTAAAACTCCTAAATCTACATCCTCCTCTACAATTATCAAAATATTCACATTCCTTACATCTAGTATCATATTCACTTATATTATTTATCTCTTTTAGGTAAGTATTAAGCCATATTTGTTTAAATGAAGAGTTTTTAATATTTCCATAAGAAAATTTTTCTTTGTAATTTATAAACATTCCCGATGGTAAAACATCTCCATAAGGAGAAATATAACATACAGTTTTACCACATCCACAGCCAAACCCTGTATATAATCCTGTTTTCCCAACTTCTAAAGGAACATTAAAAAATTCTATCTCTATCCTCGTCCTTTCTTTCATATTATTTATAACAGTATCAATTTTTTTAAGTATTTCAGTAGATAAAGCTAAATCTTTAGTAGCTCGACCAGTTATAAATATAGGACTAAATGATAATTTATCAGCTTCATACTGCTCAGCAAAATTCAAAAAAGCAGGCAAATCATTATAATTTAGCTTATTTAAAACAAAATGAAACCTAATACTTACTTCATTGTTAAATTCTTTATACATTTTTAATAATTTTAAATTATTTTTAAGTTTATCAAAATAACTTCTCCCCTTTATATTTAAATAATCCCTAGAACTAACTGCATCAATACTAATTTTAAACTCCTTTATTTTTATATTATTATCTATAATTTCTTGATAATATTTATCAAAAGTAATTAAAGAAGTGGAAATAAATACAACTAAATTTAAATCATTAGAATATTTTAATATTTGAATAAAGTTATCTTTATCAAAGGGTTCCCCACCACCAAATGAAATATAATATACTCCTAATTCTTTTAATTCTTTTAAAATCTTCTTAATTTTTTCAAAAGATAATTCATCTTTTTTAAGAGAATCTTCTATATCTCCAGAATTAGAAAAACAATGCTTACATCTTAAAGGGCAGCTATAAGTTAATGCAAAATATACCTTCAATGGAGCACTTAATATCTTATATTCATTTAATAACTCTAATTCTTCATTTACCAAAAACTCAACATTTAATGAATAATCATCATTTATTATCCCTAAGTACTGTGCCAATTGTATAAAACTCTTATAACTTAAGTAATTAAATTTATTAGAAAAATATCTATAATATATTTCATCTATATCCTTAAAATTTGAGATATTAAATAAAATAGAGGTTGCGTCTTTATCAAAAGGAATATACTCTTTTCTCTCTAAATCAAAAAGTAAAGATCCAAAATATTCTAATCTTCCAATAAACCTTTTTTTCATACTATAAATTCTTAAACTTATAAATTATAACTTATTCTTAACCCAGCTCTCTTAGCAGAATAACTACATAAAATTTCTATGGAAATTAATTTAAGCATTTTATTATCTCTTTAATAAAACATTTTACATATATTATTTTTATTATTTTCTTTTATTATTTTCTTTTTTATCTAAATAAAACCTTTCCAAAGAAAAAATTAAAAATTTTCCACGATTTTCTAAAAACTAAAGAAGGTTTTAATAAATATTTGTCAAAGTTTATTAACAATTATAAATATAGCTCTAAAAAAATATAAAATCAATAAACCTATTACTTAATTATATAAATGGATCCATTACATAAAATAGATAAAAACACAATAATTCAAATAGAAAAAGAAAATTATTATTACCTAAACATTTTTTTTCAAAATTATCTAAATATTAACAATATAGAACGAGAAAAATATCAAAAACTCTATAATACCTTAGTAATAGATAGTATTTACCAGTTCTATATTATTTTTAATCTTATTGAAAATGATATAAAAAATATTAAATTTAAGGGAAACGATTTAAACAATACCTTAAATTTAGTGGATATAGGAACAGGTTTTGGATTTCCTGGAATTATAATTTCTATCCTATATAAAAATTATAAACTAAAGAATTTAATTACATATAACCTAAAAATCTACTTAATAGAAAGTAATCAAAAAAAAGCTAATTTTTTAAATAATATCAAAAAAGAATTAAACTTAGGTATAGAAATAATAAATATGGATTGTAAAGAATATATAAAAAAAGAACCTAAAAAATTTGAGTTAGTTATTTCAAGAGCAGTTTTTAAAATGCCCAATATAATTGATATATATAAAAAATATTCTAACTTATTCTCCTTTTGGTTATATTCTGAAAATTATAAAGAGTTACTAAAAAAATACGAAAACAAAATTAATCAATACTTTGAAATATATAAAATTTACGAATATGAAATAAATGCTAATAATTATTATACAATAGTTTTATTAAGAAAACATAATGATTTAAGTTAAATCAAACGCTTTACACTAAATTAGAAGAAATTACAATAAAATACAGTAAATTAGAGGTATTATTTTAAAGGTATTATTTTTTAAAAATTAAAAAAAAATGATAGTCAGGAAAATTGCGATTAATTTTTTATAATTTTTGTCTTCTTTGAATTCAGCTTGAATCTATTTAGAGATAAATTAAAAAAGGGTGGCACCGACCTACTCTCCCACAGGGTCGCCCCATTAGTACCATCGGCGCTGGTGGGCTTAACTTCCGGGTTCGGAATGGAAACCGGGTGTTTCCCCACCGCTATTGGCACCACCCATTTATATATTTCTATATTTTTTTTTTCTTCCCTCTTTTTTATAAAAAAAATTCTCAAATTAATATCTCCCTTTTTTATTGACTTTTGCCATTTTATTTAATAATTTTAATCCTAACTGATATTACTTGCATAATAGGATCTAAAATTTAAAGTAAGTTCCGATAGTAAATTTTCTATCTTTAGTAAGAACATCCATATAACCCGCCCTAAGATAAATATTCTTAAAATTGTAATCTAAGAAAGTATTTAATTGTACTTTAGAAGGCCTTAGTAATTCAGCTGTAAAACTAAAATTCTTTGAAAATCTCTTATCTATAGCTACCCCTAACTCAGAATACATTAATCCTGCTCTATATCTTATATCCCCTTGATTATAAGTTATCTGTAAATCCAATAAATTTTCATAACCTAAATCAAATAGTCCAATTCTAAAGCCTTGTCTTGAATTAGGAAATATATCTATATTTAAAGAAGTAACAGGATTATGTCTATAATTCTCTATAGATAAAATAGAAGGACTAACAGAAGCAAATCTAAAATCCTGTTGATTCATTGTTTGCTCTTTTAGTTTCTTAGCAGGAGTTAATAAGAAATCACTAACTTCAACTACTTCCCTTAATTTACTAATAGAAACCCTTAAATCCTCTTTTAATTTTTCATCTTTAACAATATTTTCAACATTAGAAGCACTAACCTCTAAACTCTTTGCCATATTCCTCAAATGCTTCAAAGTTTGTAATAAATCCTCTTTTAAAGTGGTATTATTTAATAAATCTCTTATGCTATAAGTAATCTCATTTAAGTTTTCACTAGTGGATTTAATATTAGAAACAATAACCCTAATATCTTGCTTATTAGAAGATATAATATCATTTAAATTAGAAGAAGCATTATATAAACTATTACCTATTCTATCAACCTTAGAATTAATATTTAAAACCGTCTGATTAGCATTTAATAACAATAAATTAGTATTATTTGAAATCAATTCAATATTCTTACTTAAAATATAAGTTAGTAAATTAATATCCTTTTTAGTATCATATAGTAAAGAATTTAAATTATCAGTAATTTGATTTATTTTATTTGGTAAATTAAGTGAAGCTACAAGTTCTCTAAAATATCTAGAAGTTTGTTCTAATTCTTGAAAAGCTAAATAACTTTGTTTTAAAACTTGATACCAATCAACCATAGGATAAGTATTATTATAAATAAATTCATTAGGTTGATAGAATTTAGAATTATTAACAGGTTCTATATTTAGATATCTTTCACCCATTAAACTACCACCAATATAAAAAATAGAATTATATGGAATTTTATAATTCTTTAAAATTTTAGCTTTAACCTTAACAGTATAATTAGGATTAAAAGAGATATCTTCTATTTTTCCTATTTCCACACCTGCCATAAAAACCTTTGAATCTCTACTTAGCCCTGAAACATCCCTAAAAACTAAGTAAATATAATAATAATCCCCTTTATTTTTAAATTTCCCTAAATAAAATAAAACAATGAAAATAGATATAATAAACATCAAAAACAATAAACCTACCCTTAATAAAACATTCCTTGAATATTCCATATTCCTTTAGGTTTATTTTTTTTTATTTTTTATTAATATTAAATTTTATAATTAAATCCTATACTTTATTAGTAAAGAAAAAGAAAAGAAATTTTATTAATTTAATGTTTCTTTTAATACGCTTAGGATCTTGTAAAGTTCTATAAAGCCATTCTAATTTTAATTTTTTAATAAAATAAGGAGCCCTTTTAAAATATCCTCCCCATATGTCTATACTACCACCAATCCCCATAAATACATTTACATTTAGCTTATCCATATTATCATGAATCCAAAACTCCTGCTTAGGACTACCTAAACCTACTAATAAAACCTCAGCTTTAGATTTATTAATTAAATCTATTACTTCGTTAGTATCTTTAAAATATCCATTATAAAAACCCACAATATTACAACTAGGATACTTTTTAACTAAATTATTAACTGCATTTTCTAAAACTTCCTGTTTAGTACCTAAAATAAAAACTCTATATCCATTTGAAATTATTTTTTCTGCTAAATCTATCCCATTAATAGGATTAATTTTTAAATTATATTTTTTATTAGCATAAAAACAAACTCCATTAGATTCCAAAATAATTTCTGACTTATTTAAAATATCTAGAAACTTTTGATCACTTAAAGAATCAATAACCATCTCTGTATTTAAAGTAACTATTTGTAATTTACTATTATTTTTTACCACTTCTTCTATTTTAGATAATACCTGATCTAATGAAAAATAAAGATTTTTAACATATATATTAGCTATCTTTATATAAGACATTTCATTTATAATTAAATTATTTAATATCTTAAATTATTTTTCTTTAAAGGGGTTAATTAATATTTTAATTCTATTAAAAGGGAAAACAATAATCAAAGCCTTAGCTTTAATATCATTTTTATGAACAAATGGATCATCCCATAAATGACTATCATAACTGTTAGGCCTATTATCCCCTAAAAAAAAGTATTTATCCTTAGGAACTTTAACAGGCCCATAATTATAATAATCCCTATAAACTAAGTAATCCTCTTTTATTAAATTATCATTAATATATAAATTTCCTTGATTAATAAATACTTTTTCATTAGGTAACCCTATAAGCCTTTTAATATATAATCTATTTTCATTAGGAATAGGTGGTTTAAAAATTAAAATATCACCTCTACTAACCTTTAATCCATTCTTAGAACTAAACCAAATTTTATTTATTCCAAAAATAATATCTCCAGGTTTTAAAGTAGGGACCATAGAAGAAGAAGGAATAATATAAAGCCTTCCAATAAAAGTTATAACAAAAAAAGCTAATAAAGAAGCATAAAACGCACTATCAACCCACTCCTTTATAGATTCTTTACTAATTTTTTTTAAAAAATTAGGTAACCAAATTCTTGGAAAACTAAACCAATTATTACTAATCCCTAATTTTATAAAAAATAACAATATTATTATAATAACTAAAATTAAATCATTCATAAGCTATTTAATATCTATATAATTATTTCAGCTATAGCAACGGTATTATTATCTATTTTTTCAATTAAACTAAGTTTATCAGTATCTCTATTATAAAATATCATATATTTTAATTCATTATCAGCTAAAAGAGAATTAATCGCCTTATTTTCGGAAATAACAGGAACAGATAATCTCTTTCTAATAACTTCAATTTCCTTAGTTTTTATATTACTTTCTATGCTTTCTTTACTTTCTATCTGATTTAATTTAATTTTATGCCTGGAACCAACTATAATTTTATCTTTATATTTTGATAATTTAACTTCTAAAGAATCAACAATTGAATTAATTACATCATTTAAATCATTTGCACTATCTTTTATAACAATCTCCTCACCATCCAAATTCAAAATAGCTTTAAGATTATAAAATCCTCTCTGATAATCTATATGCAAATCTAGATAAACACTATCCTCATTATTCGAGTATTTTTCTATTTTAGAAAAATATCTATCTAATCTTTCGAATTTTTGAGTTATATTTTTTCTTATATTATCATCTAAATTAATCCCTCTAGAATAAAAAATTATTTTCATATAATTAACCTCCTTTCATAAAGATATTATATTTTATTGATTAGGTTTTAGATTTTTATTTTTCCTTTTTTCAAGCACTCTAAAAAAAGCATCAACAACCTCAGGATAAAATTGTTTTCCTCTTTCATTTTTAATTATTTCTATAGCTTTTTGTTCAGAAGCATAATGTTTATTATAAGGTCTTGGAGTAGAAATAGCATCATAAGTATCAGCTATAGAAATAATATTAGCTCCTAAAGGTAAATCTTTACCTGATATACCTCGAGGATAACCTTTACCATCTAATCTCTCGTGATGATATAAAACATAAACTGGAATCCCACGTTCTCTAAATAAAGAAATCTTAGATAAAATCTTATATCCTTCTTCAGAGTGAGTCTTAATCACCTCTCTTTCTTCAGCAGTTAAAGGTCCTTGTTTTGCTAAAATACTATCAGGAATAGCTAATTTTCCTATATCATGTAAAATCCCTGCTATCCTTATTTTTTCCACTTCTTCAGGAGGTAAATTCATTTCCCTTGCTATCTCAGCAGCTAATTCCCCTACCCTAGTCGTATGTAAAACTGGAGTATATTTATCTTTAGCCTCTATAGCACTACTAAATGCCACTATCGTTTCATGAAATGCATCCTCTATTTTCTTTAGTAAAATCGCATTATGTATCAATATACCTCCTTGTACTCCTAAAAGTTCCAAAAACATCTTATCTAGTTCACTAAACACATCCTCTTTACTATTAAAAGCTCCTATAACTCCTATACTATTACCTAAACTATCTACAATAGGAACCATTAACACTTCATAAACCTCATATGTCATTAAACTTAATTCTTCTAAAAATTTATAACTCATTAATTTAGATTCTCCAAAACCTTCATAATAAATATCTTTTCTTTTATTAATATGGATAGTTACTTTTTTTACAAAAACCTCCCTAATGAATTTACTAATAATATTATTAGAAGGTTGATCTGCTAAAGTTTTCATTTTAGCAACAATAGGCTTAGGAACTTCATAAACAAACTCAGGGTTAATTATTTTATTCCTTTCTAATAATATTACGACACTATGAGCAGCTACAACATTTCTAATTTCGCTTCCTAACAATTCCAATTGCTCCCTTATATTTCTAACCTTAGAAGCTAATAATTTATTAATTTCAAATATTTTTTCTTGTTTCTCTTTAAGGAGTATAGCAAACCTATTTTTTTCCATTGCTTCCTTAGCTTTAGCATAAGCCACTTTCTGAGCTTCATCTATTTTCCTATGAGCATACTCCATTACTTGTGATTTATAATAATCTAAAACAAAATTTCTAACAGCTTTAAATATAATTAAAGAAAATACCATTAAAATTAATACAAACACAATTAATCCTATAATAATACTTTCTACATTTTTTATAACTTTAAACAACTTAATATTAATTAATACTGAAATTAAATTTAAACCTAAAAATAAGGTAAAAAATATAAAATTATAAACTTCTACTTTATTAAAAATATTTAAAAGAGAAAAAGGAATAATAGAAAAAAATGAATAAAAAACAAAAAGCGGATTGTGCCTTACCATTAAAAACGATAAAACAATAATAGAAATAGCTTGTAATAAAAAAGTCAATTTAAAATTATCTATACTAAAATCCCTAAAATAAGGAATAAATACAATAAAAATCAAAACTACAGCACTAATAATTAAAAAATAATCAAGTTTAAAAGAATTAAAAAACCAAAAAAAAATCAATGTTAATAAAATAAAAGCACTAAATATTATATTAATATTAAATAGATTCTTTCTTAACTTTATTAAATCAAATTCTAACATAGTAGCTAATTTTTATTTTAAGCACTTTTAGGTAATTTTAATTCTTTTTGTTCTAGTTCTTTTATATATTCCATATTTATAACAATAGTTTTTAGTTTTTTATTATTAGAAGGTAATTCAAACATAAGATCTAATAAAATATCTTCTAAAATAGATTTTAAAGCTCTAGCACCAGTTTTAGATTCATAAGCTTTTTTTGCTATATATTTAATAACCTCTTCTTCAAACTCTAATTTTATATTATCTAATGCAAACAATTTTTGATACTGCTTTATAATTGCATTCTTAGGTTTAACTAAAATATCTTCTAACTGTTGTAAAGATAATTTACTTAAAGGAGCAATAACAGGAAACCTACCAATAAACTCAGGTATAAACCCAAACTTTAATAAATCATCACTAATTACATAACTAAATATATTTTCATCATCTTGGTATTTAGAAGGACTTACTCTAAAACCTAAAGTAGAAGACTTCAATCTTTGTTTTATAATATCTTCTAATCCACTAAAAGCCCCCCCTGCTATAAATAGAATATTAGTAGTGTTTAATTGAATATATTGTTGATGAGGATGTTTTCTACCTCCTCCAGGAGGTACATTAGCAATCGTACCTTCTAAGATTTTAAGTAAAGCTTGTTGAACACCCTCACCAGATACATCTCTCGTTATAGATGGATTATCTGCACTTTTTCTAGCTATCTTATCTATCTCATCTATATAACATATCCCTACTTGAGCTCTATCAAGATCAAAATCAGCAGCCTGAATCAATCTCAATAATATATTCTCTACATCCTCTCCTACATACCCAGCTTCAGTTAGAGAAGTAGCATCTGAAATAGAAAATGGAACATTTAGTATCTTTGCTAATATACTTGCTAAATAAGTTTTACCAGATCCCGTAGGACCTATCAATAGAATATTAGATTTAGGTAATTCTACATCATTTAAAGATAATTCATTCACTAATTCATTAGAACTAACAAATACTCTTTTATAATGATTATAAACAGCTACTGAAAGTATTTTCTTAGCCTCCTCTTGACCAACTACATAATCATCTAAATGTTTCTTTATTTGACTAGGAGTTAATAAATTAATCTTTTTTTGATTTTTATTATTATCTTGAATTAATTCCTTATTATTACTTAAAATACTATTAGCTAAATCAGGTTTTAAACTAATTAAAGTAGAAAAACCTGCCAACAAGCAATCCTCACATATATATGCTTCTTTCCCTTGTAATACTATCTTTTTATCGATATTAATACTTTTTAAACAGAAACTACATTTCATTTCAAAATCAATCCTACCCTTCTTTTACCTTAATTTCCTAATAAGTTTATTATCTGATTATTTTTAGCTATAATTTCATTTATTTGTAATAATTCCTTTTTATAATTTTCTATAACATCTGAATTTGCTTTATTCATAAATTCATTATTACTCAGCAACTTCTCTATTTTTTCTTTTTGCTGAATTTTATTATTCAATTCTTTTAGGATATAATTTCTATAAAAATCAATTAGATCTTTTTCAATAAAAATTCTTATTAAAACATCATTATAGTATAAATCATAATATTTATTAAAACCTTGATCATCTGATAATTCAGTAATTTTTGATTTAGTAAAAATTGATATAATATTTAATAAATCTGAAATATAATTATTTTTAAATAATTTCTCCAAACCTTGTAAATGTATAAAAACATTCTCTAATTTTACATTATTTTGTTTTGAAACAAATAATAAATCATTAACATATGGCCTTATAAATTTTATTAATTCTATTAAATTATCTATAGCTTTTACATTTTCCACATCATCAATTTTTTTATTTAAATTATTAACTAAATCATTTATATTAATATCTAAAATAATTTCATTAAACAAATTCTTATAAATATAATAACTAACAAAAGGAATAATTGGATGTAAATAAGCTAAAATTGCTTTAATAATTACTTCCATAGTATCTTTAAACTCTTCTAATTCAATAAGTTTTGTAAATTCCAAATACCAATCGCAAAATACATTCCAAACAAAATGATATAAACTCATTACATAATCAAAGAATTTATATTCTTTTACATATCTTTCCAAATTTTCAATTAAATACAAAGTTTTAATTAATATCCAAGAATTAATTAAATTAACTAAATCTTTATCTTTAAGCTTATATTTAAAATCATAATTACTAGATAATCTAAATTGGTAATATCTAATGGAATTCCAGATTTTATTTATAAAGTTTCTAGCCATTTCTATTTTTTCATAATTAAATTTAACATCCTGCGATTCACCTACTTGTAAAATTAATCCCATTCTTGTAGAATCAGCACCATATTTTTCAATTAATTCCAGTGGATCAATACCCGTTCCTAAAGATTTACTCATCCTTTTACCACTGGGAGCCAATATAACTGCATGTATAATAACATCCTTAAAAGGAATATCATTAATAAATTCTAAAGACATAAATATCATTCTACTAACCCATAAAAACAATATTTCTCTTGCAGTAGTTAAGACATTAGTAGGATAATAAAAGGTTTTATATTTATAAAATTTATCAATATCAGGCCAAAACATAACAGCAAACGGCCATAAAGCAGAACTAAACCACGTATCCAATACATCCTCTTCTTGATAAATATTATCTGAATTACATTTAATACAATTTTTAACTTCATCTCTTTCATCAGCCCATATATTTAAACAATCTTTACAATAAAAAACAGGAATCCTATGACCCCATACTATTTGCCTAGATACACACCAATCCTCGATATTCTCATACCAATCTAAAACCACTTTCTTAAATACACCCGGATAAAACTTAATTTTATCACTTTTAACTACCTCAATAGCTCTACCTATTAAAGGATCATTTTTATCCATTCTAATAAACCACTGATCAGAATAATAAGGCTCAATAATATTATCACATCTATAACAATGTCCTATATTACTCCTATGAGACTCAACTTTTACTAATAATCCCATCTGTTCTAAATCTTTTACTATTTCCTCTCTTGCTTTAAACCTATCTAATCCATGATATTTACTACTCTCAAGATCAATACAAGCCTCTTTTGTAAATATACTTATAATATCTATATCAATTCCTTTCTCTTTTAATTTTTTATAAATTTTATAGTCATTAAAATCATGAGCAGGAGTTATTTTTAAAACCCCTGTACCAAAAGATACATCTACTTCCTCTACTCCTACAATTGGAACTAATCTATTAACAATAGGTACAAAAACTTTTTTATTAATATATTTAATATATCTTTGATCTTTAGGATTAACAGCTACAGCTGTATCAGCTAATATAGTTTCAGGTCTAGTAGTAGCTATAACTAAATAATCTTCTTCACCTTCTAATTTATATTTAATATAATATAAATTATTTTCTTTTTCTTTATGAACTACTTCTAAATCAGATAAACTAGTCAAACATCTGCTACACCAATTTATAACTCTCTTCCCTTTATAAATATAACCTTTATTAAATAAATGGACAAAAGCTTTTTTAACAGCTTTTGTATATTCTTCATCCATAGTAAATCGAGCTTTATCAAAATAAGCATATATACCTAATTTCTTAAACTGTTCTAATATAATATTTCCATATTCCTCTTTCCAATCCCAAATATATTTCAAAAATTCTTCTTTTGATAAATCTTTTCTCTTAATCCCCTCTTTTAATAATTTTTTTTCAACAACATTCTGAGTAGCAATCCCCGCATGATCAGTACCTATAAACCATACACTATCATATCCTTTTAATAAATGATATCTAATTAAAAAATCTTGAAGAGTATTATTTAAAGCATGTCCCATATGTAAAGATCCTGTAACATTAGGAGGTGGGATTACAATAGAATAAGAAGGATTCTTAAATTTAGGTTCTATTTTATTTACTTCATAAAATTCTTTTAATAAAACTTCTTCTATTTCCTTATGATTATAATTTTTATTTAACATAAACAATATCACCCATTAATTACTTTTAATATTCCTTGATTATTTTTAACTATTTTTCAATTAATTCTTCCTCTACAGAATTATTACTTTGATTAGATTTTGTTAATAAATTATTAATAGAATAATTTTGAATAATACTCTTTTCAATTTGCTCTAAAATAGAAGGATTAGAATTAAGAAATTCTAATACCTTATCTTTACCCTGTCCAATTTTTTCATTATTATAAGAGTACCAAGATCCTGTTTTAGTAATAATATTTAATTCAATTGCAAGATCAGCAATTTCAGATAATTTATCTATACCTTGTCCAAAAATAATGTTAAAAACTGCTTCTCTAAATGGAGGAGCTAATTTATTTTTAACTACCTTAGCTTTTATCTTAGCCCCTATATTCAAATCCCCTTTTTTAATATTCTCTATCTTTTTTAATTCAATTCTAACACTAGCATAAAACTTAAGTGCTCTACCACCCGGAGTAGTTTCAGGATTTCCAAACATAACTCCTACTTTCTCTCTTATTTGATTTATAAAAATAACAGCAGTTTTAGATTTAGAAATTAAAGCAGTTAATTTTCTAAGAGCTTGAGACATTAATCTTGCTTGTAATCCTATAAATTGATCACCTATTTGACCTTCTAATTCAGCTTGAGGTACCAATGCAGCCACCGAATCTATTACAATAATATCTACTACATTAGATCTAGATAACATATCAACAATAGCTAATGCTTGTTCTCCACTATCCGGTTGACTTATATACAAATTATCAATATCAACTCCTAAATTCTTAGCATAAACAGGATCAAGAGCATGCTCTGCATCAATAAACGCAGCAATCCCCCCATTCTTTTGAGCATTAGCTATAGCACATAAAGCTAATGTTGTTTTACCTGAAGACTCTTGCCCAAATATCTCTGAAATCCTTCCTCTTGGAAATCCTCCAACACCTAAAGCTAAATCTAATGTCAAACTACCCGTTGATATAGCTTCCACTTGTAATTTTTCATATTGACCTAATTTCATTATACTACCTTTTCCAAATTCTTTTTCTATTTGTGAAATAACACTTCTTAAAATAGATTCCTTATTTTTTTCCTTTAATTCATCCATAAGATTTTTATAGAAGTTAGCTGAAGTATTTTTATTCCGCTCTTTCAGCAAGCGGAAATTAATATCTAAAAATTATGAAAATTTTTTAAAAGCTACGACTACATTATGCCCACCAAAACCAAATGAATTTTTTAAAGCTATATTAATCTCTCTTGATACTGCCTTATTAGGAGTATAATTTAAATCACATTCAGGATCAGGGGTTGAATAATTAATAGTAGGAGGAATAACTTTATTATAGATAGCTAAAACTGTAGCAATACTTTCAATAGCTCCAGCAGCACCTAAAGTATGACCTATCATCGATTTTATTGAACTTATATTAATTTTATAAGCTCTATCTCCTAAAACTTCTTTTATAGCTTTAGTTTCTGTTTTATCATTATAAGGAGTAGAAGTTCCATGAGCATTTACATAATCTATTTGCTCAATATCTATACCATTTATAACTGTTCTAATAGCTTGTTTAATAGAAGTAGCTTCAGGATCAGGAGCAGTTATATGATAAGCATCACAAGTATGAGAATATCCAATAATTTCAGCATATATTTTTGAACTTCTTTTATTAGCAGAACTTAAATTTTCTAATACTAAAGCTCCAGCTCCTTCAGAAATAACAAATCCATCTCTATTTAAATCAAAAGGTCTACTAGCAGTATTAGGATCAGGGTTTTTTGATAAAGCTCCCATATTCTCAAATCCAGCAATAGCCATATTAGTAATAGGAGCTTCAGAACCTACTACTATAGCAACATCTACTAAGCCATTCTTAACAGCTAAATATCCTTCTCCTAAAGCATGTAATGAACTAGAACATGCACTAACGTAAGTTAAATTAGGACCTTTAATATTATAAATAATTCCAATCCAACCAGCTAAGATATTAACTATCATTTTAGGTACAAAAAATGGACTAACTTTTGAATTTCCACTATTTAAATAAATAAAAGTTTGCTCTTCAAAAGTTTCAATCCCCCCAATCCCTGAACCAACGAAAACACCTATTCTAAAAGGATCATAGTTATTTAAATTAATTTCGGAATCTTTTAAAGCTAATTCAGCAGCAGCTACACCATAATGACAATACCTATCCATCTTTCTTATATGTTTTTTATCAATATAATTAGAAGGATCAAAAGAATTAGACACTAACCCTGCTATCTTTGTTTTAAAATTATCAGTGTTAATCCTTGTATTAATAGTTATACCATTTTTTCCATTAATTAAATTATTCCAAAATTCATTTATATTTAGTCCCAACGGAGAAATAACGCCTAACCCCGTAATAACTACCCTATTGTTCATAATAAATTAAGGGTGGGTGAGGGGATTTGAACCCCCGACCCGTGGATCCACAGTCCACTGCTCTAACCGCTGAGCTACACCCACCATTATTATAATAAATTCTTATAATATCTGTAATTTAGTTAATAATTGTCTATGACCTCTTTTTCTTCTATATCTTTTTTTAGGAGTGTATTTAAAAATAATAATTTTATCTCCTTTAAATTGTTTTAAAACCTTTGCTTTTAATTTTATATCTAAATAAGGTCTCCCTATTTTTAATTCATTGTTATCATAATAAAGCAAAACCTTATCTAATTCTATTTCATCTCCTTCTTTAGCATCTATTTTCTCAGTTATTATAATATCATTTTTTTTAACTTTATATTGGTGACCTTTAATTTCAACTATAGCTAACATTTTATCTTTGCCTCCTTTTTATCACTCTCTATTTTATTTAGCAGCAGCTAATTTAATCTGAACTCCATATTTTTTTAAACATCTAGAACAAATTCTTATATAACTATCTTTTATTTTTACTCTTCTTAAATTAGGAAACCATTTCCTTTTAGTATGTCTATTAGAATGACTTACCTTATAACCAGTAATATTACTTTTTAAACATATTTCACATACTCTTGACATTATAAACACCTTCCTTTTTCGTTTTATATTTTTATTCAATTTATTAATCGCTTATTATTTCTAATTCAGCTGGCAATTCTTGTCCTGGTTTAATTCCAAGAGACCTGATCTTTATACTAAGATCATGAGGAACTTCTGCATATTCTAAAGCAGTTTCTAGAGAAATTAACCCTTTTGCATACAATTTAATTAAAGAAATATCAAAAGATTGCATTCCATCCCCAATAAACTGATCTATCTCAGCTCTCATTTGCTTAAAATTAAAATCAATCATTAATTCCTGCATCCGGGCATTATTTATAAGTATCTCAACTACAGGCAATCTACCTCCTTTTAAAGAAGGTATTAATTTTTGACTGACTATTGCTACCAAATTAGAAGCTAAATAATTAACTATCTCTTTGTGATGCTGTTGTTCAAAAAATTGTAAGATTCTTATAATAGCATTAACAGTATTAGGTGAATGTAAGGTAGTTAATATTAAATGTCCTGTTTCAGCAAGCTGTAATATACTATTAGCAGTTTCTTTATCACGAGTTTCACCAACCATTATTATATCCGGAGTTTGTCGGACCACATTTTTTAAAGCATCAGCAAAACTATTAGTATCTATCCCTATTTCCCTCTGAGAAATTATAGAATTAATATCTTCTATAATATATTCAATAGGATCCTCAATAGTAACTATATGCTTTTTGAAATTTTTATTAATATAGTTAATTAAACTTGCTAAAGTAGTGGATTTACCTGTACCTGTAGGTCCACAAACTATAATTAATCCCTTCTTTTTTAGCACAAATTTTTTTAAAATAGAAGGTAAATTGAGTTCCTTAAGATCAGGAATATCACCACTTATTCTTCTTATAACTAAAGCAATATAACCCTTATTTTTATAAAAATTAATCCTAAATCTATCCTTTATTTGAACATTAGGTATGGAATAAATTATATTCAATTCAGGATTTACTTCAAATTGTTTTTTTTGGGAAACAGTAGTTATAAGTTCAAAGATATTTTCAGTAAAATCAGGTTTTATATCCTCAAATTCAACAGGATATAAATTATCTTCTATTCTTAAAATAGGTTTATTAAAAGGTTTAATATACAAATCAGAAGCTTTATTGGTAATCATCAATTTAAGCAATTCATTAAATATAGTTTCGATCATTTAAGATATTAAAAAGCCGGTGAGGGGATTTGAACCCCTGACCTGGTGATTACAAATCACCTGCTCTACCGCTGAGCTACACCGGCAAATACCCACTATTTACTACTACTTATTTTATTCTACTTATTTTATTCTACAACTAAATTTAATATACCTTCCTATTTTATGAACCAAATATTTTTACAAACCCATATTTCAAAAACCCCCAAAAGGGATTTTGAAGTTTATTGCTGGGGCTTACACCCCAGCTATTCTCTCCCCCTAAAAAAATCAAAAAAATCAAAAAAATCAAAAAAATCAAAAAAATCAATCTTTCTATTCTTACACCACTCTTGCTTCTCCTTCTCCACTACTATACTCTCTTATCTTTAGTTGTAATTATCTCTATATAAAAATTAACCTAAAGGTTTAATAAAATTAATTAAGCCAATTTTATCTATTTCAAATATATGAGTTTTAGAGCTATGTCCACATAATCTACAACCATCTATCCTAAAAGTTCTAACAACTTGACCTATCTCTTTTTCATATATTTTCTTTTCGTAAGGACTAGAAACAATAATCTTAGATAAAACAATATTACAATCAGCAATATGAGAAATAGCCATTCCACCCGCAGATTTAGAGCTAAATGGACTATCTTCTCTTTTTTGGGAAATCAAAAAAGCAGTTAAATTTAAATTTTTACAAAATTGAAAAATCCTTCTAACAATATACCTTGCCATTACCTCTTTACTTTCATAAAATCCCGTTAAAGAATCAAAAACTATTATCCCATTTTTATAATCCGATCTTAATTCATAATATAAATTCTTTAAAAATTCATCAATATTATTTATTAAATTATACTTAAAAGTTAAATCAATTACTTTAATATTAGCTTTTATTTTCTCAAAATCAAGATTTAATAACAAAGAAATTCTTTTTAAGGAATATGAAACATATTTTAAAGGATTTTCAGTAGATATATATACACCTTTTATATTCTTAAATGCATTAACAACTAAAGCAGTCTGAGCTAATAAGGATTTCCCAGTATCAGCTTCACCTGTTATATTTATAACAGATCCCTTAGGATACCCATTAACAGATCTTAACACAGGCTTTGAATTTTCTATTATTGTATAATAAAATAACTTATTAATATATTCACTTCCACTATCTATACCCTGAATAATTATATTTTCATCAGTAAGATCTTCTAATAAATTCTCCCCTTTATTGAATTTACTATCATTATAATTTTTTGTCTTATTATTTAGCATATTAATGTATTCTTTTAATTAAATAATTTATTTATCAATATTATAATTAATTAAAGCGAATTCAAAAATCTGCTTTTTTAATTCTTCATCTATAGTTTCAAATTCTAGGAAAGTTTCAAATTTCTTTTTCTCTAATTGTTTAGAATTAACTACCTTAGCTCTAAATTTATCTCCCTTTCTATCAATGTACTCTTTATAAGGTATTTTAACAATAATTTCTAAGATAGTACCATTAGGTATAGGAATAGCAGTAAACAAAGATAAACCGTTAGATAATATTTTATAAGTTTTTCCTTTTTGAGAATGAGGAACTCCTAAAGCGTTATATTCTATATCTAATTCAGCTTCAATATCTAAATTTTTCAATAATTCGCTAATTTTTCCTAAATTTTTTTCTTTTATATTCTTAGGTTTCTCTAAATCCATTTCTTTATTATGCTCATTAATATCCTTAATAACAGTTTCAAAATTAAAAATATATAAATTATCTTTAATAGGTTCTAATATAGAACATTCTAATTTTTTACCATTAACAATACCTAAATCCTTAGCTAAAAATTGAGATAAATTGGGAATAAAAACTTTAAAATCCTGCTTAGAATTATTTACAATAATCCCATAGATATAATCCCATTTTTCACCTTCTATAACTGTTAACCTAACTAAGTCTTCTTCTAAATATTTTAATGACGGTTTGGAAAAAGGTAGAAACATCTTTATTCACCCCCCAAATTTTATTAATATATCTTTTATTATCTTTGTAGTAGAAATATTCTCAACAAATACTAAAGTTTTAAAAGATATATTGTATTTATAAATAACATCTAATTCAGGAATTTCTTTATCTTTATAATCTCCGCCTTTAAATACAATATCAGGTAAAATATACTCAATTAAATTAACAGGGGTAGATTCATTGAAAAAAGTAACAAAGTCTACACTTTCTAAAGAAGCTACAACATACATCCTATCTTCTAAACTATTGACGGGTTTATTACTTCCTTTTATTAATTTAACACTTTCATCACTATTTAAAGCAACAATCAATATATCGCAATATTTTTTAGCCTCATTTAGATAAGATACATGGCCTTTATGTAATATATCAAAACATCCATTAGTAAAACCTATTATTTTAGAAAAAGATCTATACTTCTCTACTACTCTTTTAAGGTTATACCAATTAAAATATATTTTTTCTTCTATACTTCTCATACTCTATTTCCTCCATTTTTTATATTTATTCATTTATCTCTAATTTTAGAAATTTATTTTTATAATTAGTTTTATAAAGGAACTCAAGAGAATGAAAAATATCAATAGGTTTAACAGGGTTAGTAAAAGGCTTAGAAACAGCAATAGATCCAGCTAAATTAGCCAAAAAAGCACTTTTTATAACATTTTTAGAATAATATTTAAATATTCCATAAATAGAAGCTACATTATCCCCCGCCCCTACTACATCAAATACCTCTTGCTTAATGGAATCTATCCATATATTATAATCTTGATTAAAAACGCTTAATCCCAAGCTTCCCAACGTTATAACAATATCCTTAATACTTAAATTTTTATTTAATTTAATATCTTTTAGAAATCTTATAATCAAATCACTATTAAATTTAACATTAAAATTAAAATTAGAAAAACTAAAAATCTCACTTGCTTCTTTCTTATTAACCGATAAAAAATCAATTTTATTAAAAATAGTAAAATATTTAAAATTATTAGGTTTAGGACAAACTACAATAAATTTACTTTCTAAATTTTCATTAAATAATTTAGCAAAAAACTCAACAGTTTCCTTATTAAATAAATTCTTATTATAATCTATAAAAAAAATAATATCAAAATCACTAAAATTTAAGGATTTTAAATTACCATACAAATTTGAATAATCACTAAAATTATAATTAGTATCTTCTCTATCTACTCTAACAATATGCTGATTATTATGAGCAATAATTCTGGTTTTAACAATAGTAGTTTTATTAGTTTTAATAAGATTGTAAGTAATTCTTCTTTTTCTAAGTAAAGATCTTAAATTTTTAAAAAAATTGTCATTGCCAACAAATCCAATTAAATGAATAAAACGTGAATAATAAGATAAAATTTTAGCTACATTAGCAGCACCACCCAATTCCAACCATTCCTTAAATACTTTAACAACAGGTACCGGAGCTTCAGGAGAAATTCTTTCTACTTCACCCTTTATCCATCTATCTAACATCACATCCCCAACAACCAATATCTTCTTAAATTTTATAAAATTTAAAAATTCCTTAAAATCATTTATAATTTCATTATAAAAATTTTTATCAAAGTATTGAAAAACTTTATCATTATCCTTTTGATTTGTATTTGTATGCTGTTTAGTATTTATTTCTTTAATGCTTTCCATTCAAATAATCCCCCATCATAAATTAACACATCATTATATCCCATATAAACTTTAATTACAAAAAACATAAATAAACTATTTTTCAGATCATAAGAATACAAAATTATTTTATCGGTTTTATTTAAATTACATCCAGCTAGATAACTACCTAATACGTATCTATCTTTATTAAAATTAACTTTTAAACTAATGCTATTAGGTATTAATTCATCTTTATTAAAGATTAAATCTCTATAAACAAAAACCAATTTATATCCTGAATCTAATTTCTTTTCTAGTTCTTGATAATTTATAAAATAATTCTTTAGATAATTTTTAGTTAAATTAATAGATAAATATCCTTTATTTTTTACATAATCTATTTTAAAAGAAATATAATTAGATGATATATTTTCAAAAGGATTTTCTATTATATATATATTATTAACTCTAAGCATATAAAGCAAAGAAGCTAACACAAAAATGTCAAAATCCCTATTTAAATAATCATTAGAATAACCATAAATAAAAAAGTTATTGTATTTATTTAATCCCATTTTCTCTAAATCATAAATTAAGTCTTCTATATTTCTTAATCTATTAGGTATCCCATTATAAGTAAAAAAAATATTATCAATATTAAAATATAAAGCCTTAACTAAATGATTTTTAATATAACTATTAAAATCCCTTATATCTATTATATTCTTTCTTTCGTTATAAAAATAATTTTCAATATAATAATTGATATTAATAAAACTAACCTTAGTATTAGTATCCAAAATATTACTAAATTTTTGATTTCCCTCTATATTTTTAGAATAAAGTTCATTTATTATAAAAAAAGCTAATAAAATTAAAAATATTAGTTTATAAAACTTCATATTTTCACCTCTTTATATAAATTTTAATTAAATTCTAATTTCTTTTTCAATTTTTATAGAACTATTTCTATCACTTATCAATATATAGTTTTCTAAATTTGAAATCTTTTCCTTTAATAAATTATAATTAAAATTATCCTCAAAGTTATCAATTTTAGCTAAATAAATTAAAGATTTTTTTAAATTAGATATATCAATAGATTCTTCATTTTTTAAAAATTTTTCAAGATCTATTACCTTAAATTTCACTTCATTAGCTAATAAATATTTAAATAATGAATTAATTTTTTCTACAAATTCTTCAGTTAATTTATAATTATTTATAATGAAAAAAGTATAATTAGTTTCATAAATAGCTTTTTGCTTAACAACTAATTTTCCAGTTTTAGCCCAATGTTTCCAGGCTATTTTTTTTACATCATCTAAGTAATAAGGTCTTATAGAAAAAAATTCACCTTCTTCAGATAATTTATAAAATATAGAAGAAATATTACCAATATTATTAACTATAACATCATAATAACTAATATTAGCATAATTAGGATAAATATAAAATTCAAAAGGTAAATTAAACTCTTTAGAAATATTTAGTGATTCAAATAAGAAAGAATTAATTAATAAAACAGATATATTATTTAAATATCCCCTTTTTATAGCTTTAACATTTAATTTTTTTTCAAGCTTAGAATAAGGAGGAATATAATAAATTATATTATCTTCACTCAATAAAACTAAATAATCATTATTTATATTAATTTTCAAAAAAAAACAGGAAAAATAGAATCATTATATATAACAAATTTAATGTTAAATTCACCATTTTTAAAAACACCAATAGTATTTGAATATAAATTAATTATTTTTAAATTATTTAAAGCAAACTTAGGATAAAGGTAAGATAAAATTAAAATCAAAGTTAATAAAACAAAAATTAAATAAGTAAATAAAGATCCACTATTAATAGCAATAATAAAAAGAATAACATTTATAATCCATAAATAAAGATAATCTATTTTTTTCATAATTATTAATTATTTTTTTTAGAGGCTTTGAAAGGTATAGAAGCAACCAGAGCTATTTTCTTATCATGTGTTTTAATTTGGAAATCCATAGATTCTACATCTACATCATTATATTTAGATATAACATTTATTAAATCTTCTTTCAATTTTTCAATTGTTTTATTGTTAGTTTGATTTCTATCTTGTACAATAACTAATTGTAATCTTTCTTTAGCTATTTTAGAAGAACTTACCTTATAATCCTTCTTAAAGAAATTTATTATTTCCTGTAGCCATTCAGGTAATGCCATAAGAAATCCCCCTAGTTTACAACTTTTTCTTTATATTTCACAACTTTTTTCTTATTCCAACTAAACTAGCTATTTTTTCAATTAAATTAGATTCATTAAATGGATTTTCTATACTAACAGAAGGATCAACTAATCTTTTAGCAATATTAATAAAATATTTAGCTAAGGGTTTAGATTTATTTAAAACCACAGGCTCTCCATGATTAGTAGAAATAGTTATATACTCATCATCAGGAATAATACCTAATAAATCTATTTTTAAAGTTTCTAAAATATCCTCAACTGACAACATCTGAGATTTCTTTACCATATGCTTCTTTAATCTATTAATAACTAATTTAGGAGAAAACCTTTCTAAAGATTCTAAAGTAGCAATAACTCTGTCAGCATCTCTAATAGAAGATAAATCAGGAGTAGTAACAACAATAGCTTCATCAGCGGCATAAACTGACATCTTAAAACCATGTTCAATTCCTGCAGGGCAATCTATAAAAATAAAATCAAAATCATTTTTTATTTCTTGAATAACATTTTTAAAAGCTTGAGGTTCTATATCTTCCTTTTGTTTAGTTTGAGGTGCAGGTAATAAGTATAAACTTCCTTGATTAAATCTTTTATCTTTAATAAGAGCTTGTTTATAACTTCTACAACGCCCTTCTATAACATCTGAAACATCGAATATTATTTTATTCTCTAAACCTAAAACCAAATCCAAATTTCTTAATCCTACATCAGCATCAACCAATACTACTTTATATCCTAATAAAGCTAAAGCTGCTCCTATATTTGCAGTAACAGTGGTCTTACCTACTCCCCCTTTACCTGAAGTAACCACATAAGCCTTAACCTCTTCTTTCATCTCCTTATCAACCCCTTTTAATATTCTTAATCTTTAATAATTTCCATAATAATTGAGGAATTAACAACCTTAAACAATACATTTTTTAATTCTTTCTTTTTGTTTTTTAGTAATTCCTCATTATATTCTCCAACTAAATTAGCTATTCTAATAGTAGAACTATTAAAATTTAAAGCAAATATACATGCATTGTAATTATTAGGATATCCACCATGCGCTATTCCCATAAGCTTACCTAATACTATTATATTATTTCCACTTCTTACCTCAGACCCAGGATTTATATTTCCTATTATTAATATACTTCTTTTATCTTCTATATAATTACCGCTTCTTAATGTTTTATTAATTATTAAAATATCCGAATCATTTAAATTAGTTAAACTATCTATATTTAAATCTTTACTATTTACTTTTGATAATTCTTGTAAATTTTTTTCAAAATTGTTAAAATTTTTAATATTATCTATAGTAGTTACTCTAGTTTTTGGAGTTAATTTATTATTAGTATTAATAACAGATGGTGCATCTATTGGGATCCCATAACTAACTGAAATCATCTTAGTTATAGGATTATTACTTCTAATAGTATCTATATTAATACCTAAATTGTGAAAAGAAAAAATAATATTCTTAAATTCTGATTCATTTACTCCCAAATCTCCCAAATCTAATATTACACTATTACCATCTAAAATTTCTGAAAGTCCCTTATTAAACAATTCTTTTAATTTTAAACTAATAGATTCTAAATTAATATCAGATACTTTAAATATAATTTTTCCTTTTTCCTGTTTTAAACTAATAGACATATATAAAACCCCGTGAACCACTCCACCTTATAGAAAGCTTATAGAAAGTAGAACTGCTTGTTTTTTAAAAGATTTTCACTCCTTTATAAACTTAGTTTTAGGCCATTCAAACCCTATACACACTTTAGCAAACTAATACCATCTTTAATCCTTATAAACATTTCTCTAAAACTTGTTAAATCCTTTAATTCATAATCTTTTATTATAGTAAATATTTATCAACTTTTTATCACTTCATCTCCACCTTATAGAAGTTAGATACTTCTTTTTAGTTAAAGCATTAAAAAAAAATTGACAAAAGTCAATATTGAATTTTTGTTTTTTGTTTATAAATTATGTTTTTTGCTTGGTAATAGTGAATCTGTCGATCCCCCCAGAAAAATTAGCCTATTTCACATCAACAGATTTTTTCATTATGAAGGATTTTTTTATTTTTTTTACCTAATTATTATATTAGACTAAAATATTACATCCTCCTGTTTAGCTTACCCATAGGGAAATTGAAAGTTAGTTAAAGTAGAAAGTAAAAATAAGTGGTTTATTAATAAAATTTGTAAGTATAATATTTTTAGCAGGCCACCTTTTTAAAATATCTTCTATTAATTGTATTAATTTAGTAGCTCTTTTAAAGCAATTTTCTTGAGCTAAGAATTCCTGCTTGATAGAAGGTTTAATTCTTATTATAGAAGCTAATAAATCAGTTAAAGTACATAAATCTTTTTTATATAGATTCTCATAATAGGAACCTATATTTAATATCCCAATGTAATTTTTGGCAACATTTAATAAGTTTAGTTTTATTTCGTCTTCGTTCTCTTGTAGTTTTTGTTCTTCTAATATTTTAAAGTTAGAAGAATAAGGATAAATATCTTCAAAATTAACATCAAAAACTTTGACTCTTTTAAAAGCTTTCAATTGTATAATAAAAGTATTAGCATATAGTTTTTGGACACTAATTACCTCACATAAACAACCATAATCATAAAAACTAAACTTATCCTTTTCATCCTTAACCAATAAACTAATAAATCTCCAATTATGAGTTATATTATTAGCTAATTTTTCATCATTAAGTACTAATCCTACTACGTTCCCCGGAAACAAAACTATATTTGTTAAAGGAAGAATATATAATTTTTCCATAAAAAATTAATAAAACTTTTTATATAACTTTCTCAATATTAATTTCAATAAAAATATTTTATATCCTTTTTTATAAGAGGTATTTATAATAATATATTATCTCTTATTCTTAGCTCTATTTTTTTTAATGAATTCTTTTATTTTAGTTTCAAGATTTTCATTAGTTAAATAGCTTATATACAAAGCATTACTTTTAATTACGATATTTTCAAGCTTTTCGTATTTGCTTAATACTTTTTGTTTAAAAATTTCTCGTATTTTTTCATTTGATAATTCGAAAGTTCTAACTTTTTTAGTTATAGGGTCTAATAAAGTTACACTTCCTATTATAGGTAAATCAAATTCAATAGGATCCCCTATTTTTATTAAAAATAATTCATTATTCTTTTTTACAAAATAATTTAAAAGCAAAGTAATTTTATTAAGACTATTATCATCTATATCAATAAAATCAGAAATAAAAAACAAAATAGAAGTTCTTTTTAAAGATTGATTAACTCTAGTTAATAATTGTATTATATTATTACCTGCTCCTAAATATTTTTCTTTATTATTTATAAAATCTTTATAAATATTAGTTAAAAAATGTAATATTTTATAACTATTTCCTAAATTTCTAGATGGTTTAAAATAAGAAAATTCATTTTTAAAAGAAATAAAAGCACCTAAACGCTCGTTTAAAGAATAAGATAAATTAATAATAAATGCAACCAATTCTATTAATAACTCTATTTTCAACTTATCTTTAGTACCAAAAAACAAGGTAGAGCTTAAATCTATACAGGTAAATATAGGGATCTCTCTTTCCTCTTGAAAATTCCTTACAAATAATTGATTATATCTAGCACTTACATTCCAATCTATATATCTTGGATCATCACCTGGTATATATTCCCTTACATCAATAAATTCAATTCCACTACCCTTAAATATTGATCTATTACTTCCAAATATTAGTCTATTACTGTATTTTTTTGTAAGTTTTAAGTAAAAATTAGGTAATTTATTCAAGAATTTTAATGAAAAATTATTTAACATAAAAAGTAACCTCTTTTTACTAATTTATCTTAAATTTTTAGAATTCCTTTTTAAATTATTTTCTTTAAAAAAGGTTAAAAATAACTGAATGTAGAATATTAGTAATAGATAATTAAATTTTAGTTAAATTAAAAAACAAAGGGTGATATTTATGAAAGAATTAACTTTAGTATATAATAAGACAGATTATATAATATTAAGAGCATTAAGTGCAAATCCGCTATCCTATTGGGATATTTTACTTATTTCATTTGAAAATAGTATAAATACAATTAATTCCCTACAAAAATTACTTAAAGATGATTTAATTAAGTATGAAAATAATTTATTCTATTTAACAGAAAAAGGGAAAAACTTAATAAAAAATTCATTAAAAATAGAATATCAAGATGTAAAATGTAAAGAATGTGAAGGCAAAGGAATTAAAATAACTAATTATTTTGAAAATGTTTTAAAAAGATTTTTAGAAATCACCAAAGATAGACCAAATGCAATACCTGAATTTGATCAAGGAATAGTTGAAGAAAAAACCCTTATTTCCAGAGTAATTTTCATGTATTATAAAGGAGATATTGAAAACAGAGATATAGTATTAATAGGAGATGACGATTTAACTTCTATTGTACTGTCTTTATCTAATTTACCTAACAGAATATTAGTTTTAGAAGCTGATAAAAGATTAGTAGACTATATTAATAAAAAAGCAAAAGAACAAAATCTAAATAACTTAGAAGCAGTAGTATATAATGTAGAAGATCCAGTTAATGAAGAATTTTTAAACAAATTTGATACATTCTTAACCGACCCAGTTGAGACAATAGAAGGGATAACATTATTCATATCTCGTGGAATTAGCATGTTAAAAGAAGAAGGAGTAGTTTATTTCGGATTAACTCATTTAGAAGCATCTTATAAAAAGTGGCATAAAATTCACTCTAATTTATATTCAATGAACTTAGTAATAACTGATTTAATAGATAAATTCCAATTATATGATTTAAATCCTGAAGATATAGTAAGTAAAGGTTATAAAGTATATACCGAAGCTATTAATAAATTAGGAGTTAATATAAATAAACCAGAAAAACCTTGGTATAATTCTGCTTTCCATAGATTAATTCTAATAGATAAACCTAACCCATATTACTCTTATAATAAACAAGTTAAATTAGAAAGAAAATTATATTACGATGATGAAGCTTATGTAACTCTTTACTAATTTTTTTACACTAAATAGCAAATTACTAATATAAGCTTAAAAATGAATAAAAATTAATTTAAAAAACGTTAAAATTAAGCTTTATAAAAATATTTATATGTAAATAACTTAATATTCTAAAAATCCCCTTATAAAAAAATTTTTGCTTTTTAAAGAGTATATCCTTAAGGGTAGGCATAAAAAAATGACAAATACTTTCTTGCCAAAAATAGATTTTATACTTCAAAATAAATTAGATTTACAAGAAATAATTAAAATATTATATCTAAAGGATATAAAAAAGTTAATCGAATATAACGTTAACAATGAAAATATCAATTTGTTTATATTAGGATTTAGCAGATTAGGTGGATTTTTACATATGAAAATAGATGAATTTTTATTTAAAAACTTAGACTATATTAACAATTATGTTAATAATGTTTTATTAATAAGATTTTACCAATTTTCTAATAATACTATTACAATAGGTAAGCTACAAAAAATAGATCAACAAATAATTAATAAAAATAGAAATTATTTGATAGTTAGAAGAATAACAGGTGGTAAAGCAGTATACCATTTACCTAAAAAAGATCTAACTTTTAGCGTAATAGGCAATGCTATTATATTTAGAAAAATTAATTTTAATAAAGAAAATATTTTAAATTTTATTCATCAATTTTTTAATAAAACAGTAAAAGATACTTTAACTTCATTAGACATAAAATTAGATAATAAATTAGATAACTTAATTATAGAAGAAAATAACAAAAAAACAGATGAAAAATTAAAAAAGTTTGATTGTTTTGCCACTCCAATGTCATTTGAATTAACTTATAACAATCAAAAAATAGTTGGTAGTGCTATAAAAATAAGTAGTAATAAATTTATTCTCCAAGCTAATATTAAATTATACTTAATAAATAATTCTTTAGCAAATCCAGATTTTATTAATAAATTTATTGAAAAATTTTATATTAATTTTTATGAAAATCTTAATAATAGCCTTAATTTGTTTCATGTCAGTTTAACTTCATAATTATGTATGATTTATTTTTTATTATTTTATAATTCTCTTAATATTGAATATAACAAAGCTCAAGATTTCTATAATAACTTAAGTTTGTATATAAATCAAAATGATAGTTTATTGAATAAAATAAATAGTAATGTAGATTTATTAGGGATATATGATATTATAAAGGATAGTGAAAAATTTAGTAACAATTTATTATTAAGAGAAGATTCAAAAATATTTTTAATTACCCTTGGTGGAGATGGAACATTATTTAATTCTTTATCTTTAATAAAAAAATCTTTGGTTAAAAAAAAAATTAAATTTAATTTAAATATCTTTGTATTTCCAATAAATTTCGGTAGTAAAGGCTTTTATTGTTTCTATGATAAAGACTATATAAATAATATTGATAATTTTGTGAATAAAATTTTAATTGATTATAATAATTCTATTTATTTAAAAGGGTTTTTTATGAAACTAACGATAAGGGATATAGAAGAGTATTTTATAGGGGACATAGTTATAAAAAGTAAAATTTATTATAAACCAGTTAAATTAAGATATTATATAAATGATTCTGATATATATATACAGGAGTTATCAGATGGTTTATTAGTTTTCTCAAAATTTGGAACTACGGGATATTTCTTATCATTAAATGGGATATTTATAGATTTAGATATAGATAATTTAATAGGAATAACTTTTATTGCCCCACATTCTATTAAATATAAACCCCAAATTTTTAAAGATAAAAAAATATATATAGAAAATTTGGATAATAATGAATTAATAATAATCAAAGATGGACAAATTTTAAATAATTTAATTCTTAAACCTAAAGAAACAATAAAAATTGAATTAGATAATTCTTATTTTTATTTAATGGGAAAAACCAATATATTTGATAAATGGTACAAAACATTTTACATATAACATTTTAGTTATGATAAAAAAAATAAAAGATTTAGAAGATTTTTTTAATCTAAAATTCTTACCTTTAAATACCAATTACTTATTTCAATTAGATAATTCTAAACTTTTTTTATTTTTTAATTTAGAATTATACAATATACAATTATTACTAAAGTTGCAAAAAAAATTAGAGGAACTAAATAAAAAAATTAATTTAATACCAATAATTTTTCATAAAGTAAAGAATTATGAAGATTATTTAGTATACGATTTAAACTATCCTAGTTATATTCTATTTGATATATTTGAAATTGAATTTTATAAAGACAATAAAAAATATATTCTTACGAATAAAAATTCTACTTTAGAAGTAATTGATACTAATTTAAATTTAACTTTAAAACCAGTAATTTTTGGGTTTAATAAAAAGGAAGTATTTTTTGTTACAGAAGAAAATTTTGAAAATAATATTTGTAATAACTCGTCTTTGATTAATAATTTTATCATTAATGAATATGATCAAAAAGATTACTATATATTAAGTAGGAAAAACATTGTAGAATTTAAACCAGAAGGAGATTTAATTTTAGTTTGTTTTTATAATAATTTAAGTAGTTATTTAGTTTTTTTTGATTTAGATTTTAATTTAAAAAAAACAATAGAATTTAAGAATGATTTTATATCATTTGATATTTTTTATTTAGATAATAAAGAATTTATCTTAGTAATCTACTCTTTATTGAATAAAAAATTAATTTTTTATAAATTACTAATAGAAAATAACCAAATTCAAATAATAAACGAAAAAGAGTATAAATTAAAAATAGATAATATAATCCATGTAAGATTAGCTAAAAACTTTATAATATTAAGTTCATTTAATAGAATTTATTTTTATAAGATAATTCCAGAATATATGCAATTATTTAATATTTTTGAAGATGTTAATTTATTTCCTTATAATGTTTCAGGATCTAATATTTCATTTGAGAAGAGAATAGTAGATGGTGAGTGGAGAGAAACTATATGGGGAAATATAAAAGATATTACAATAAATGAAGATATTATATTTGTGAGCGATAATCAATACTCAGATATAAGATACTTAAATATAAATACAGGAAAAAGTTATCATATTAAGCTAAAAGGTTTAAACAGTTATGAAAATATTAAAGGTAAAATTTTATCTATTTCTTTTTTTAAAGATTATAGCGTACCTACTTTGTTTTTTATAGATTCATTATTTAAAAAAATACGGTTTATTTATAAAGATTATGTTTATAGCTTGTTTTATGATGAAGAAATATACAATTATTCAAAAATAAGAATTTATAATTATAAACTAAACAATTTCATTTTTTATAATACTAACTCAACTATAAAAAGGATAAAAATTCCATATTTAAATTTATTAACTAATCAGAATTTTAATTTAATAGATACAATCCAAAAAGAGGAATTTAGCTTAATTTAGGAAAATTTTAAAAGGGACGAAGGAGTTGATTTAAAATGTTATTAGATCAAGAAAAAGGCTTAAGTGAAATAATTAATTTTTTTAAAACCAATAATTTAGCTTCAAATTATATAAATGATAATATAATAGAGTTTTTACAAGCTAATATAAATGATAAATCGAAATTATTAAATAAAGTAAGGGATGATTTAACTTATCCTAATTTAGATGAGTTAACAGTTGTTAGACACTTTACTAATTTAAGTAGAAAAAACTGGGCAATAGATGTAGGTATCTATCCATTAGGTTCTTGTACAATGAAATATAATCCTAAAATAAACGAGTATATAGCTAAAGACAAGAGACTATTAAATTTACATCCTTTAGAAAATAAAGAAAATATCCAAGGGATTTTAAAAATATTAAAAGAATTAGAAAATTACATAAAGGAATTAGTAGGAATGGATGAAGTTAGTTTATTACCAGCAGCAGGAGCGCATGGAGAATATACTGCTTTATTAATTGCTAAAAAATATTTTGAAAAAAAATACAGAGATAAAAATAGAAAAAAGATAGTGTTAATTCCAGACAGTGCACATGGTACCAATCCCGCATCAGCTACAATGGCTAATTTTGAAGTAAAAACTATAAGAAGTAATAATTCAGGACAAATTGATTTACAGGATTTAATAGATTGTATTAATCAAAACAAAGAAAATATAGCTGTATTTATGATAACTAACCCAAATACATTAGGAATATATGAAAAAAATATAGAATTAATTACTAAAATATGTAAAGAAAATGATATATTAACGTATTATGATGGTGCAAATTTTAATGCAATAATAGGTAAATTAAGACCTGGGGATATGGGTTTTGATATGTTACATCTTAATTTACATAAAACTTTTTCTACTCCTCATGGCTCAGGGGGTCCAGGCAGTGGTCCCATTGCTGTAAAAAAGTTTTTAGCTCCTTTTTTACCTATCCCTAGAATTTCTCTAAAAAATAATGTATTTAATTTAGATTTTGATTATCCAGAGAGTATAGGAATGATAAGGGATTTTTGGGGAAATATTTTAGTTTTAATTAGAGCACTGAATTATATATTAAGTTATGGGAATCAAATAAATAAGGTAGCAGAAAATAGCGTATTAAATGCTAATTACTTAAAACTAAGATTAAAAAATTATTTTGTAGATTTATATAAGAGTTTTTGTTGTCATGAGTTTGTATTATCTGCTTCTAATTATAAAGCAAAGGGAGTAAAAGCTTTTGATATAGCTAAAAGGTTATTAGATTATAATGTACATCCTCCAACTGTTTACTTCCCATTAATTGTAGAGGAATGTTTAATGATAGAACCTACAGAAACAGAAAGTTTAGAAAGTTTAGATAATTTTGTAAAATCTTTTGAAAATGTAATCAAAGAAATAGAAACAAATCCAGAAATATTAAAGGAAGCTCCATTAACTACTCCTGTTAAAAGAATAAATGATGCCTTAGCTTCAAGAGAACCTAAACCTACTATCAAATCCATTATTTATTAACAATTATTTAACTATTATTTAAATATCTTTACATACTATATCTTTAAAAAATTAAATAAATAATAAATAGTAAGAGGTAGCGTGAAAAAAAATGAGTAAAATAAATAAAGTAAATAAAATAAAACTAAAAATTGATTTATATGTATTTATTCTAATATTATCATTTATAACATTTTATTTAAAAGATTATTCTCTTGCTAAATCAACAAATAGTAATTGTATAAAAAGAAATTGTTTAAATAATTACTATCCTAATAACATATGTATTACATATAAGTATGTAGAATATAAAAGTAACGATACTAATTATAATCATCCAAATGCTCTTTATCCTATAAGAGCAGTTGAGTTATATCCTATATATAATTCTAATACTTCAAGTAATTATATACTAAAGTATAAAACAATTTGCTACCCTTCCTATGTTTATTATAATCTTTTTTTTAATAATTATTACAAATATTTAAATTCTATAAGCTTTAAATCTTCAAATTCTTCAAGACATTCTAATTACTCAAATTACTCCAATTTTTATTATTCTAATTCTCAAAGTTATTCAACTTATTATTATAATTACTATGATCCTTATTATCTTTACCAAGATAATTATCCCATTAAAATACAGGTTAAAAAAATAGGATACTATGATTATAATACAGCAGAGTTTAAAGAAAGTAGTTTTTAATTAATTATATATGAAAAAAGGAATTTTATTATTAAGTTATGGAACTATTTATACTTTAGATGATGTAGAAAGATACTATAGACATATCTTAAAAGGAAAAGAATTAACTAAAGAACTACTTGAAGAATTAAAAGAAAAATATATAAAAATAGGGGGAAAAAGCCCTTTAAATGATATATCTTTATCAATAGCTAAAAAACTTCAAACTGAATTAGATAAAAAATACCCTAATTTATATAAAGTTTATCTAGCTTTTAAACACATTAATCCTTATATAGAAGAAGTTGTAAAGCAAATGGAACAAGATAATATTACTGAATCTTATGCTATTATTTTATCTCCATATTATTCAAATTATAATATTAAAGATTATTTTGAAAGAACAAAAAGTGAAAAAATAAAATTTAATTACATATATGGTTATCACTTAAATGAATATTTAATTAATGGTTTTAAAGAAAATATATTTAAAGTCTTAAAAAGTAATGATTTGAAAATAGATGATAAAGTTTTATTTTTATTCAGTTTCCATAGTCTGCCTTATAGAATACTAGAACAAAATGATATTTATATTATTCAAATAAAAGAAATAGTAGAGAAATTAGTAAAAGAAATAGGTATAATTAAATATGCTATAGGTTATCAAAGTATTCCCAGTTATGCTAAGGAAAAGTGGTTAGGTCCTGATATATTAGAAATATTAGAAGAACTAGATAGCTCAATAGAAACCGTTATAAGTTGCCCAATTGGTTTTATCAATGACCATCTAGAAGTTTTATATGACATTGATATAGTTTTAAAAGAAAACGTCTTAAAAAAAGGAATTAATTTTTATAGAATAGAATTATTAAATGATAATGATATTTTTATAAAGTGTTTAATAAGTTTAATAGAAAAAGGGGGATAAAAGATGGAAAATAAAAATAAATTTCCTTTTTCTTTTTTAGCTATTTTTTCTTTTTTAGTTACAATGATATTTTTAATTATCTTTACTTATTCTCAAAATAACAATATAGTGTTATATTATAAATTAGAAACTAATTATACTATGGACACTTTAAATTTAAAATCACCTGAAAATACAAAATTACCTGAGAACATTGAAAACTATCAAGAAGATATTAAAAATACATTAGACTTTTATATATCAGAAAATAAAATAAAAATTAATTCAATAGAATTATCAAATAATCAAATAGTAACAGATACAAGTGTTATTATATATGATAATAGCAATAAATTAAATATTTATATTATAGATAATATCCAAAAATTTTATTCCATAATTTCCCAAGAAAATATAGATACTTTTCTAAGTTCAGAAAACCAAATAAAAGAAATAATAAATAATTCAACTATAAAAAATGAAGGTAATGAAAAAGTAGGTAATTTAGTTTGTGAAAAATATTCTGTTTTTTATAATAATAAAAAATTAATAGAACTATATACAATAAATTATAAAAAATTAATTTCACCTAAAGATCAAGAAAATTTCAAAAAGTTATACTTGGAATCCAAGTTAATTAATAAATTAAATAATTTTAATGATTTAGGGAATAAATTAGCTTCCAAGGTTTCTAAAGAAAACATACCTATAAAATATAATTTATTTGAAAATGATAAATTATTATCTACAACCTTACTAAAAGAAATAAAATTTATTGAATATAATAAAAAATATTTTGAAATACCTTCAAATTACAAAAAAATAGATTTTAATAAAAATTAAAATTTGAGTAAAAAATAGATTAAGAAAAAAATGAATGAATTAATGACAAATAAAATAGAAACAAAAATATTAAATGCAGATTTTATAAAGGATTATAAGCAAGAGTTATTAAAAAAATTTGAGAAAGTTAATTTCAACTATGAAGATAAATATGTTTATATAATTTATTTTACTACTTCAAAAAATAATTATTTTTCAAGAAATCAGCAAAGAATATTCAATAATATAAAAACGAAAAACTCGTTAATTAATTCCAAACTAATAGAAATAAATCCCAATATCATAAAAGTAAAAGATTTTATAGAATTAATTAGTAAAATAAGCAATGAAAAAGATACAATAGGTATAAATATAGAATTACCATTACCGCTAAGTTATAAAGAATATCAAGTTGAAATATTTTCAAAAATAAATAGGTACCAAGATATAGATTGTTTAAATCCTATAAATTACTATGAATTTTTATCAAAAGATAGTAATAATTTAGATGAAGTTATAATTCCATCAGTAGCAAATGCTGTTAAAATAATGTTAGATCATTATAATATTGACTATATTAAAAAAGATATAGTTATATTAGGGAATAGTTTATATACAGGTTTTTCAATAGCTTCAATGTTTTTAAAATTTGGCTCAAGTATTTACTTATTTAATAAATATACTAAAGATATAAAAAATAAAAGCCAAATAGGAGACATTTTAATAAGTTCAACAGGAGTAATTAATTTAGTAAACAAAGATTATATAAAGAATGGGGCTTATGTTATTGATGTAGGTTTTGAAGTTCATAATAACAAAATATATGGTGATGTTAATTTAAATGATTTAATAAATAAAGCACAAGCAGTATCAATTGTACCAAACGGGATAGGTAGAATCTGTAATTACGCTGCTTTACTTAATTTATATAAAAACTTAGTTAGAGCAAATTTTATTTAAATTTCTTATGTTAGAAAGAATAAAAAAAATTCTACCTGAAGAAATAGAACTAAAAAATTCAAATATAGTGGATATTTTTATTTTTTTTAAATACTTAGAAGATGATGAAATAGTAAAAAAAGCATTTGGAGTAGTAGAAATTACTAAACAAGTCCAAGAAAACGTATCAAAACTTAAAAAAACTATGTTTTTAAATAAATCTAATTTTAAAGCTATTAAATATAATAATAAAACAATTGGATTTATACAATTAGCTTTTGAAAGTAATGATACAATTAGATTAGGAATAGTAATAGGTGATAAAAAATTATGGAACCAAAACATTGGGACAATTAGTATGAAAAAAATAATTAAATTAATTTTTGAAGAATATAAATATGTTAATCAAATTATATTAGATACTGCTATTTTTAATGTGCCAGCTAAAAGATGTTTTGAGAAAGCAGGATTTAAGATATATAATCAAGATAATCAAAAGTTTTATCTAAAAATCACAAAAGAAGATTATCTTAAAAACATTTCTGATTACTTATAATTAAATAATATTAATTTGTAGTTAATATGAATAAAAAAGTAAAGAAAATATTTATAGGAAACGATCATGCAGGTAAGGATCTTAAGGATTTTTTAATTAATTTTTTAAAAGAGAATTACAAAGAGATAGAGGTTATAAATTTAGGAACAGATAGTTATGAAAGTTGTGATTATCCTGATTATGCTAAAAAAGTTAGTTTAAATGTTTTAAAAGAAGCAGATTCGATAGGGATATTAATATGTGGCACAGGTATAGGTATGTCAATAGCTGCTAATAAAATAAGAGGGATAAGAGCAGCATTGTGTTATAATTCAACTGCTGCTAAATTAGCTAGACAACATAATAACGCTAATATCTTGTGCTTAGGTCAAAGAATAATAGGTTTTGAATTAGCTAAAGATATAGTAGATACTTTTATTAAAACTGAATTTGAGGGTAATAGACACTTAAATAGAATAATTAAAATAAATCAAATAGAACAAGAGTGTTAGTAATTTATGACAATATACTTTTTGGTTTTCTTGACTTCTTTATCAATATGTTTAATAACTACTCCATTTGTAATAAAATTAGCAAATAAATATAATATAGTAGATAAACCAGATATAAGGAAAATTCATAAAGAACCTATTCCTAGAATAGGTGGATTATCAATTATAATTAGTGTTCTTTTTACTTCTTTATTCTACTTAGCTTCCTTATATATATTTGATCCTAACTTTTTAGTACTAAAGTATTTCAAATATAAATTTACTCAAATAGTAGGCTTAGTTTTATCTTTTATAATAATATTAATAACAGGTATATTAGATGATATAAAAGAGTTAAGTGCTATTAAAAAACTGTTCATTCAAATACTTATAGCCAATATATTGTTTTTTACAGGTACTAAAGTAGAATTTTTTACTTTTAATAGTACAATAATTTCATTAAATGAAATAATTAGTTACGTATTTACAATTTTATGGGTAGTAGGATTAATGAATGCTATAAATTTATTAGATGGATTAGATGGATTATTAAGTGGAGTAGCATTTATAATATCTATAACTTTAGGGATATTAGCTATAATAAATGGGCAAACTGTGTTAGCTATAATTATCTTTTCTTTAGCTGGAGCTTTATTAGCGTTTTTAAGATATAATTTTAATCCTGCAAAGATTTTTTTAGGAGACACAGGTAGCTTATTTATAGGTTTATTTATGGCAGTTATATCAATATTAGGTTACTTTAAAAAAGCTACTATTATTTCATTTATTATACCAATTTTAATATTTGCTTTACCTATTTTAGATACTACATTAGCTATAATAAGAAGATTAATAAAAAAGCAACCTATATTCAAACCTGATAAAGAACATCTACATCATCTATTATTAAGATCTGGTTTATCTCAAAAACAAACAGCTATTATATTTTATTTAATCACATTATTACTATCTATTTTAGTTATATCAATTGCCAAGTAAATAATGGAAACAAAAAACAAGAGCTCAATAATTTTAATTTTTATTTTTTTTATAATCTTATTAATATATTTTTTAGTTTTCAATTATTTTTTTTATAACGATAAAAAAATAATTAATTTAGAAAGTGGGAATTATTATTCTTTAACTGAATTACCATCATTTAAAAACCAAATTATAATGTTTAATTTTTATGATGAAACTTTAAATAAAATTAACATTCAATTTTATGGAAGATCGGAAAGTAAAATAAAAATAATTCAAAATCTTATTTATTTAGAAGAAAAAATCATAACTAATAATTATATTCCTAATATGAAGCTATATAAAATCCCATATGAATTTATAACACTAAAATTAGTCTATAACTTAAACACATCCCAAATAATTAATCTAAAGATAAATGAAAAAAAAATTCAAGAAAAAAATATAGAGAATTTTAAATTAGATCTTATAGAAGTAAAAAAAAACTATATTTACCTTTATTTTTATTTACAAGGAGATATTTTGCTAAAGGATAATATATATATAAGGAAAATTTTATTAAAATTGTTATTTATAAAAAAAGACTAAGATATAAATAAAAAGTTAAGCTAAAAAATATGAATAAAGGAAAGAGTAAAGATAAGAATAAAAAACAAGATCCTATTCTTGATTTCATTTTTGACTTAGATCTAGATCTAGAGGAAAATAATCCTGAATTAAATTTCACAAAAACAAATGAAAATCATAAAAATATTAAAAATAGTTTATTAACAATTGAAAACAAGTCTATAAACGTAGCCCCGCAAATAGATCCTCCTAAATTGCTAAGAAAAGAAATTATTAACAAAAAAGTAGATAAACCTAAAAAACACAAAGATACCAAAATACATAAAAAAATAAACCAAACTAAATCAAATCAAGAAGATTTAGAACTACTAAAAAAATTGATAGATAATATAGCAATATTCTTAGAAGAAAATGATTCAAAAAATATAAAAGAAATTGAAGATTATTTTAATAAAAATTTACGGAAAAAAAAATTAAAAAGATTACTTGAAATTAATATAAATGATGAAATATTTAGTAATAATATTGTTTTCTTGGTTAATGGTTTTGGATATTATTATAACCCTTATAAAGATTTAATAATAGATTTTATATTTCCCTATGACATTATCTATTTCCCTCTTATTTTTAATGAAAAATTAAAAATAAACATATTATTTAGGGAAAAATCAACCATCTTTTTACTTCCAAAATCAGATTTTATCTTAAAAAAAATATTTTATAAATATATCTTAAATAAACACCAACAAAAGATAATAACAGAACTAAATTTAAGAAACTTAGATAGCTACAATAAACTCTTATTTTTTATTTATCTTTACTTAAAAAATTATTATAAAATAGATTTAAAAAATATCCAAGATTATCTTGAAAATAATAATGAAAATAATAATGAAAATAATATTATTTATCAATTAAATCTACCTATTAAAAAAATTGCTAATTTCTTAGGGATTTCATATGAAGTAATAATAAGAAATATTAAAAAAATGAAAGATTATAACATAATTCTTGAAAAAGAAAACAAATTAATTGTAAATTTAAAAGAACTTAAAAATAGTTTTATCAATTTAGAAAATAAATTATTTCCAGAATTATAATAGAACTTATGCATTTAAAGGAAAATGAACTATCCTTAATTTTACTTCACAAAAGCTTATCGCTGTTATCAACCGTTATCAACCTATTTAGCTCCAGCTTTAAAAATAGCTCAAAACTAATTGTATATGTTATATTACAGATTTTGTCCTTATAACTTGAAACTTCTCTATTCCACTGGAATACTTCAATTTTATAGGATCCTCTTTCTATTTTCTATACTTACTCTTGTAATTCTTTCCTCCATATATAATATAAAAGTAAATATTTTTTTACTTTTTGTTTTTTACTAAACCAAGGATTATATTATAAAGTTTCTTAGCTTGATCTTTCCTATTAAATTGTTTTATGAATTCTGTATTAACATTGTATTCTCTTAAAAATTCTTCTTTGCTTTTAATAGCTTTAACTAAATAGGATTTTAATTTATTAATATCATCAAAAAATATAGTAGCTACTCCACTTTTATTTAGTATCTCTATTTTCTCACTATCAATAGTTTTATTTATAACCCATATAGGAGTTAATTTATATAAATTCAATCCCAAATATTCAAAAAGTTTCCCAGTTAATATTCCCCTGTATTTATCAATATTTTTTATATCCTTATATTTTGAAATATCAATTTCTTCTAAAGGAAGTAATAATATATCACTTAAATATTGTATCTTTAAGCTATCACTAAAACTAACTAGCCCCAAATAAATATAAATATCACCTAAATTATATTTTTTAATCTCACTGATTATATCATAACTACCAGCTATAATTAATCTAAAATTATTAGCATTTATTATTCCTTCATTTTTTAATTGATTAATAGCTAAAAGCAAATTTGTAATTTTTTGAGATTTATAAAAAGTACCAGTATATACAATCTTAAAAATGTTTTTATTATGAAATATATTAATAACAGAACTATCTTTTATAGAATTAAAAGAAAAATCATTAACATTAATAAAAGAAAAATTTTCTTCAAAAAAACCATTGTATATAACCTCTATATGATTATTAGTTTTATTAGATAAAACTTTTTTCATAGCTTGAGATACAACAGTAATTAAGTCTGAATTATAAAGAAACTCTTGTTCCATTTTTTTCTCAATAGGATAAAAAATAGGGATCCCAGTATAAATAGGGCTATCAGTAAAAAGATCTCTAAAATCAGCTATCCAATACCTTACATTAAAATTTTTTTTTAATAATAAAGCAATATTATGACATACATAAGGTCCATAACTACTTATAACTATATCAAAATAAAAGTTTTTTAAATAATTAAAAGCTGGTTTTAACCACCTATCACTATCATCTGGAAACCTATTTTTATAATAAGCCCCAGTTATTACCGCAAATTTATTAACTAACTTATTTATAGATATAATCTTAAAAACCTTAGGAATAGGTAATTCTATCAATTTATAACCATTATTAACAAAAAAATTACTAGAATAATCCATATTATTAACTTTTTTAGGAGTAGTAAAAACTGTTACATCTAGCCCAAATTCAGTTAAATATTTAGCAAAAGAATATAATCTTAAAGAAGCAATAGAATTTAAAGGAGGAAAAAAATAAGTTATTATTAATAACTTCATTTATTTAGATAAAAGATAAAAAATCTAATATATTATTTCATCAAGTAACAATTTATAATCAAATAATTCATTTTGATTAAAAAAGATGGATATTTCCCTATTAGCATCTTCAATAGTTTCACTAGCATGAATTAAATTATTTTGAATAGATAAACCAAAATCAAATCTAATAGTCCCGACTTCAGCTTTTTTACAATCAGTAGCACCCACTAATTTTCTAACCTGATTAACTACATCTACACCCTCTAAAACCATAACAATAACTGGAGTAGAGGTAATAAAATTCAATAAAGAAGGGAAAAACGGTTTATTTATATGAGCTTCATAATGTTTTTTAGCTAAATCCTCATCAATTTTAATCATTTTTAAACCAACAATTTTAAAACCCTTATCTTCCAAACGGCTTATAATCTTTCCAATTAATTTCCTTTGAATAGCATCAGGCTTAAGTATGATTAATGTTCTTTCCATGTATAAAAACCCCCTTCTTATTTAGTTTATAATATTTAACTTTTTTAATCTTTAAGAATAAAAACTTTAACTTTTTTTCGTCCCCACTTAATAGCTTCTTGATAAGTTTCAAAATAAAGATCTATTTTATTCCCTTTGATAGCAGATCCTACATCTAAAGCTTGTGCATATCCATAACCTTGAACATATAATTTTGTACCTAATTTTATGACATTAGGATCAACAGCCACTATCCCTTTTCTAACTCTATGCCCTGTACAAGTAAAATACCCAACATTACCAACCCCACCTGTATAACCACTTGCTTCCATCTCTAAAACTTTCAATATCTTATCTTCTTTTAAGTTTAATTCTTTTATACCCACTAAAACTATTTTATTTACAGGTTTTTTTAAAATAACCTCACTTTGATAAATAATCTCATATTCATTACAAGATCTATAATTCCTTAATTCCTTGATAATAGAAACACCATTTTGACCATTAATTAAAACTTTTTGAGTTCCTAATGGTAGTTTATCAGTATATTTATAAATTATATTGTATTCAATATTTTTTTTATAACTTACTTGAGCTTTAAAATTTAATTGATAATCTTTATTATCACTCTCTTTATTATTTGCCAATGAAACTAATTGATATTCATTTTTGTTTAATATATCAATATCAGTAATTTTTTCAAGTTTAATACTTTTATTGTTAATTAGTTTATAGAAATTTTTATAGATATAGTTTCTTAAATTAGAGTATATTTTAGATTTATAATTTTGTTGGTCTTTGTAATAATAAATAGTAATTTTTTTATCACCAAAATAAAAATCAATAGAATTAAGTAGATAAACATAAATAACCTTATCTTTTACAAAATTAAATTTATAAATTTTATATTTTACTTTTTTATTATTATTAGAAAAATCCCTAGATATGATATCATCGATATAAGAAAGTAACTGATACTTAGTAGTGCTAAAATTAAAAGGAAGTATATATTTATACTTATTATCAATAACAACCTCTTTATGAGCCTTTTTATATAAATTAATAATAATAACTTTTTTTTGAATATTTATTGAGTTTTCATATTCATTAGTATTATAATTTTCAAAAATATTTTTAATAACTTTATAAGTATTATTAGAAAATAAAATCTTTTGAGAAATTAGCTCTTTCTCATTAAACACATTTACAACATAATACTTAAAAGAAGATAAAAAAATAAAAACAAATAAAAAAAAGATTAATAAAAGTAATATTCTTATTTTTAGGTTACTTAAAAAGTTAATTACCACCCCTTTCATAATTATCTCTCCTTAATTTTATTTATAAATTTTGTTTATAAATTTTGGTTAAATAGATTTATTCTATAAAAATCAATAACTCAAAAACTAAAAATTTTAATTCTAATTTAACAAAATAAAAAATTTAAAAAAATAAAAAGCTACTTAATATTTTCATCATTATTATCTTCTAGATCTTCTTCAGTTTCAATGAGTCCATATTCCTCTAAAGTTTTTTCAAGCAATTGAATATATAGACTTCTTTCAATATAACCAATTATATAAAAAGCTTCTTCATCATCTAATTTATAACTACTCAGCATCTCCATAACTTCATGAGCTATTTCCTCTAATTTTTCTATAGTCCTCATATTAATAAACACCCCTTCTACTTTAATTTAAATTTTCTAATATTCTATATTTAACTAAATTCTCCTTTATATTTAAGGTAAATTCTATATTTTTTAATTTAGAGATATCTTTAACCTCATTAAGATACTTTCTAATAGCTTTAGCTAACGGAGAATCAAGAGTTATTTTATATATCTTACTATTTTCATCTATCTCAATTTCTTCATATAATGATACTATTTCAACTTGAATTATTTCACTTTTATTATTATAATTAACCTCAAGTTTAAATTTTTTACCTAATAAAGATATAACTTCTTCTTTTTGCTTAGCTTTAGATTTGGTACTAATTTGAGTTTGTTCTAATTGTTCTAATTGTTCCAATCTTTCTTTTAATTCTATTTTTTGTTGTTGAATTCTTAATAAAGATTCCAAATTAAATTGATAATCTTGATTATCAATACTATCTCCACCTTCTAATTTAGTTTCCTGAATTTTTTCACGCTTATCTTTTTCTTCTTGAGATAATTTCTTTAATTTTTCAATAATTTTTTGTTTAACATTTTCTTTAGATTCACTACTCATTAAAATCATCCCCCTTTTTTAGATAATTTTAATAAAAATTAGACAATTTTGATAAAAACTTTTTTAACTTAAGATAAATTATTTTTTAATCTAGATTTTATATTCAAGGTATTAATAACGTAATCAATATCAGCAATAGGTCTATTAATTTCATTAGCTATTCTAACTATCCTTTGAGTAAGGGATAAATTAGTAGCAAAGATACCTTTGTGATAATAAATATTGTCTTCTAATCCCGTTCTTACATTACCACCAAGTATAATAGCCAAAATGTTCATAGGTAATTGGTTTTTACCTACTGAAGCAACTGACCAATAAAATTTTATTCCCTTTAACTTTAGATAATTAACCATATTAATTAATATATTAGCTTCAGCAGGGGCACCTCCTTTTATACCCAATACAAAATCAACCCAAACAGGCTCCTCTATATATCCCTTTTTTACATAATAAACTAAGGTTTCCAACATACCAAAATCATAAATTTCAATCTCAGGTTTTATATTTAATTCCTTCATTTTTAATGCTAATTTCTCAATAAAATTAGGGGAATTTATAAACACTTCATTCCCAAAATTAATAGATCCCATATTTAAAGTAGCCATATCAGGTAATAATTCTAATACTTTAGCTCTTTCATCTTCCGTCATCCCAATAGCCCCACCTGTAGTAAATTGAACCAACATAGGAACCTCTTTATTTATTAAATCTTTTACCTTTTTAAATAAATTAATATCAGATGAAGGATTACCTTCATTATCTCTTACATGAATATGAGCAATTCTAGCACCAGCATAATAACACTCTATAGCATCCTTAGCAATTTGCTCAGGAGTAACAGGAAGATAAGGATTATCACTTACTTTTACCTCAGCTCCTGTTAAAGCCACCGTTATTATTAAAGGTTCCAATTTTACCATCCCTCCATTCTATTAAACTTCTAAAGTTCTAATTAAAAGTGAATTTAAAATTAATTTTATTAATAATATAAACAAAGCTATACCAGCAAATACGGAAGAGATATCCTGATTCTTTTTTATTTTTCCTACCTTCTCAGATACAATTTTATAAGCTTTCTTTAAGTTTTCTATATTATTACCATAATAATATTCCCCACCCGTTAATTTAGCAATTTCTTTTAAAGTAGCTTCATCTATTCTAACAGGATAAGGTATTCCTGGAATATAAGCACCTGTAGAAGTACCTAAACCGATAGTATAAATGGGGATCTTCTTATCTTTAGCTTTTTTAGCAGCAATAATAGGATCAATACCAGCATTGTTTTCTCCATCTGTTAATAAAACAATAACTTTATGAGGCATAGAAGAATTCTCTAAGATAGCTAAAGTAGTAATAATAGCATCCCCTATAGCAGTACCTCCATAATTAGCGTTAACTAAAGACAAAGCTAATAATAAATCCTCTTTTGAATTAGTTAATGCTTGATTAACAAAAACATTGTTATTAAAAGTAACTAAACAAGCTTCAAAATTACCTTTTAGATTATTGATTAATATTTTAGCAGCATCTTTAGCAACAGAAATTCTACTAGGCCAAAAATCAGTAGCCATCATACTACCAGAAATATCTATAATAATACCTACAGCATAACCACTAGCAGGTAAAGTTACAGGTGCCTGTGGCCTACCTAATGCTAAAAATAATATAAACATTGCTAATAAGTCCAAAAATACTATAAAAAATCTTTTAAAAGATATTTTACTTATAGCTATTTTTTCTAAAGTCTTATATTCTGAGAATAATATAACACTTTTTTTCCTATTATAATAATATACAATTAAAAAAATAAAAATAGCAGGAATTAGAATAAAGCCTAATAAAAAAATTTGAGGAAATGCAAAAGTTATTTCCATAATAAATACTAAATTTTTTCAGTTTTTTGATTATTTTCGATATTTTCTAATTTTTGATTATTTTCAGTATTTTCTGAAATATTTTCAACTACTATTAATCCATTTTTATAAGCTCTATAAAAAGCTTCAACAACTTTAGGATCAAATTGAGTACCACTATTTCGTAAAATTTCTTCTACTGCATCTTCTACTTTCATAGCTTTTCTATAGCTCCTATCACTAGTCATAGCATCAAAGGCATCAGCAACTGCCACTATCCTCGCATACAAATGAATTTCTTCTCCTTTTAAACCATCTGGGTAACCTTTACCATCCCACCTTTCTTGATGTTGTCTAATAACTTTAGCTACCTCTTGTAGGAATTTTACAGGTTTTAATATCTCCTCACCAGCTACCGGATGCCTTTTTATTATCTCATATTCTTCTGGAGTTAATTTAGCTGGTTTATTTAAAATATAATCAGGTACCTCTATTTTTCCAATATCATGAAATAATAAAGATAATTTTAGTACATCATCGTTTAATAAATTAGGATCTAATTCAGCAGCAATAGCTAAACCATATTCTAATACTCTTTCCATATGCCCTTTATTATACCTATCTTTAGCTTCAAAAGCTTTAGCTAATGATTCTATAGTACTTAAATATGTTTCTTCTAATTTTTGAGCGTAATTTTGTATTTCAGAGTACAGTTTAGCTTTCTCAATAGTAGCAGCAGCAATAGTAGCCAAATTATACAAAGTAAGCATATCCGATTCATTAAAAGGATACTGACTATACTTAGATATACTTAAAACTCCAATAACTTTATTATCTTTAACTTTCAAAGGAACTACAATAGAACTCTTAAATTCCTTTTCATAATCTATATCAGTATAATAAGTATTTATATCATTGATAATTAAAGATTGCCCAGTTAATGCAACAATTCCCGCAATACCTTGTCCTAACTTCTGCTTAGTATTCTTTATTACTTCAGGTTTTAATCCTTCTGAATAATAAATATATAATTCATTATTTTCATTTAAAAGCATAATAGTGCTAACATCTGCTTTGAATATATTTTTAGCTTTCCTTACTATCAACTTCATTAACTCATCCTCAGTATGTAAATTAGTAAATGATAAACTAACATTGTATATAGTCTTTATTTCCTGTGAATAATGCTCTAAATCATATTCAAATAATAACCTCTCATTTATAAAATCAACTATATTTCTTAAATTATTATTATTTTCAATAGCTTCTAAAAAAATATTTAAAAATTTATTATCCTTATCTAATTCTAACATTAATATTAAAACAGATTCTACATTTTTTTTAAATATCCTTGATAAAAATAAAACCCTATTTTCTTTTTTATCAAATAAAAAATTATTTTTAGAATTCCTTAAAGTAATATAATAATTTTTTAAAATATTTATAATATTTTGCTTTTCATTTTTTTTAGATAACTCTAAATCTTCATTAAAATATAAATTAGAAACTTTAGTAAAAGGATTAACAGAATAAATAAAAGCTTTTTTTACCAAGCTACACCTACCTAAATTTTTTATAAAATTTTTTATTATTAAATAAACATCCTGATCCTTCATTACTTCTAATTGGGAATTAAAGAATAAATTAACTAAATTAATTAGAACCATTTTTAATTTAAAATAAAATTCATTTTTATTTAAATTATCAAAATTTATAATATCTACTAATACATTTTGTTTGTTAATATCAAAAGAAGTGTAGAGTTTAGTATATAAATTTTGAATTAAATCTAAAGAAGAATCTCTTGAAATAATAAAAAATATAGCACTAATAATATTACCTAAGCTTTTTAGATAATAAAGTAAATCATCATCTAAATCATCAATAAAAAAAACAAAAAACTTAGAATTATCCAGCTTCATATTTTTTATAATTTTTTTTAAATTAACAATATCAATAAAATCAATTTTCAATTCATTTTTTAAATACTTTATTATATTGTTTAACTTTGTAAGATTTTTTTTAGATTTAAAATAATAACAAAATCTAAACATATTTTTTTATTATATTAATGAAGAGTACATTAATGATTTAGTATCGTTTTTAAGGTATCCATTTTCTAATTGAATAACCCTTTTATTTAATTTTCTTACTATTTCAAGGTTATGAGTAGAAACAATAACAGTAGTTCCCATATTATTAATTTCTTGTAAAATATCCATAACCTTATAAGCAGATTTTTCATCCAAATTTCCCGTAGGTTCATCTGCTATCAATAAAGAAGGGTTATTTACAATAGCTCTTGCAATAGAAACTTGCTGTTGCTCACCACCAGATAATTCATCCGGATAAAAATTCCTCTTTTCTAATAATCCTACTATTTTTAAAACTCTCATTACCTTCCTTATAGTCTCATTAAAAGGTACTAAAGTAACTTCCAAAGGATAAGAAACATTATAAAAAACAGTTTTATAATTAAGCAATTTAAAATCTTGAAAAACAATACCTAATCTTCTTCTATAATAAGGAACTTGCTTAGGAGTTAATAAAGATATATCCTGATTTTCAAAAAAGATTTTACCCGTAGTAGGTAAAATCTCTCTGTAAATTAGCTTTAATAAAGTAGTTTTACCGGCCCCAGTATGACCCACTAAAAACACAAACTCCCCTTTTTCTATTACTAAATTTATATTACTTAATGCCCTATGACCATTAGAATATATATAACTCACTTCTTGGAATTCTATCATAAAAACCACCTAACTATCTAAATTACTTTACCTTATATTTCATATTTCATATAACTTACGTAAATCCCCTTTATCTTAGTAGAAGATAGAAGTTTCCAGAGTCCAGTGTAAAGACTTTGCCAATTTTTTATCAATTTATCTACATCTTATAGAATAGGATGTATTCCACAGTCTATACCCAAAACCTCATCAGTATATACTCAAACACCCAGCTTACAATCTTAATTCCAAACTATTTTTCCCCTCTATGTCTCTTAATTCACCTTTTATATATGTTTAAATTATTTAACTATTTAAATACAAAATAGCTAATATAATCATCTTTAAATGTAATTCTTGGTATTTATATAAATATTCCTCTATATAAGCTAATGTAGATTTAATATGATTACTAGATAACAAATTAAATAAAGTTAATTCTCTTATGTATAAGTCATCATCATTTAAAAACTCTAATAATAATACCTTTAAAGTTTTATCGATATTCTTAGAAGCTAAAAAATTAATTAACTCTCCCTTTAAATCTATGCTTAGTTTTTCTAAATTAAATATTTTTATAATAAGATTATGAAAAATAGGGTTTAGATTTCTTATTGTTCTTATTATATATTTTAATTCATTTTCTTTATAATAAGTAAAATAATTATTTATAATTTCAGATATTTTATATTGTTCATTTAATGGAATTTTTTTTATTTCCCATAGATTATCGGCTGTTATCTGATAAAAATACAAATGCTTTGATAAATCTTGGATTTCCTTAAAATATTTTATTAAAATAGATTCAGCAAGTAATAGATACTTATTTATATTTTTTAAAGATAATACATATATGGCACTTAAAATAACATTATCAGGAATATCAGATTTTAAAATTAAATTCTCTAAAAAGGGTATCACTTCTATTTTATTAACAACAGTTAAGCTTTTTATAAATTTAGCAACTAGGTTAGGATTAGATAACTCTTTTAATATAAATTCCTTCATTAAATTAAAATCTTGATCTTTAGTATGCCAAGTTAACCCCTGAAAAGCATTTTCTTTTAAGTCTTCATTTCCATTTTTTAAAGCATCTATTAATATTTCTTTAGATTCTTTAGTTTCAATAACTCCAAAATACATTAAAGCTGCTATTTTAACAGCATTTATATCCTTTAAATACAATTCCTTTATTTTATCAAACGATTGTATATCTCTCATTTGAGCTAATGCTAGAATACTTACTGCTCTTATTGTAGGGTCATCATCATTAAGTAAAAACCTTATATAATCAACAAAATCATTTAATTTTAATCTTCTTACCAACTTAGTACTAACTTTCCTTATATTTTTATCTTCACTTAATAACCCATTCCTTATTATACTTAAAAATCTGGACTTATCAAATGTATTATTATATAATCTTTTTTTTATTACATACTCAATTAAGTTATTAATGTTATTTGCTATTTGATTTAAATTATTTATATTTACCTCTTTCATCCTTTTTATATTATTCTACTTTCAATAAAAATATCCCTTGTTTAAAAATTTTATTTAAAATTCAATTCTTATCTCCTTCCAATCTAAATACCCAAAAATTATTTAAATATTTTTTAGCTACTTGCTTAATATACTGATTATCTATGTAATATAAATTATCCACCAAATAAAAAGGGCTTATTGATTTATTTTTATATAATAAAGAATAAACAAAACTATTAGCTAAAGTATATGGATTATCAAAAGCTAAATAAATTTTATTAATAATTCTAATTTTTGCAGTATTTATTTCATCATCTATATTCTCTTGTTTATCCATATTTTCTAAAATATTTCTAGCAGTATAAAATACCTTAAATTCACTAGAAGATGAATCACTTACAAAAATTATTAAATAATAAGAAGTCAAAAATAAAGTAGGATAAAATGAATACAATGAATATATAATCCCTTTATTTTCTCTTAGGTCTTTATAAAAAACCCCTACCAAATTATCACAAAGTAAATTATCTATAATCAACATAGCCAAATACTCTTTATAATTTTGATAAAATGAAGGAACCGAAAATAAAAATATATCATAACTATTCTTTGATTGAATATAAAAATTTAAAACCCTTGTTTTTTTTATATCTATAAACCTATAATTACTATAATCATAAGAACTCCTTAAATTATTAAAATTATTGTAATAAAAAATATCCTTATAATGATTAACATAATTTTTAAATGAATCCTGATTTTTAAATAAATCTTGATAAACTTTATCAGCTTGAGAACCTATTAAAATAAAAAACCTATCTAACTTAGAAAAATCTATTTTTTTTATATCATTCAATGTTATTTTTTTAATATTATTATAATTTCCATAAGGTAAGTAATAATAGGGATGTGCTATAAAAACCTGCTGCTTAAAAAAAAACAAAACTGGATTTACAGAAAATTCATAATAATTTTTTATTTCTTTCTCTACTTTATTTTTATAAACTTCCAAATCTAAATTATATATTTCGTTATAAATTTTATCATAATTTTCAAACGTATTACTAAAAATTTTATAAACATCTTTAACATCCTTTAAATCAAACAATGTATAATTAAATCCTATATAATCTTCATTAACTATCAGTTCGTCTTTGAAATATATTCCCTCCTTTTTAATTTTTTTAGAAAGTATTTCTTTAATTAAATAAAAAACAAAAAATCTAATTCCGATAAGATTTAAATTTTCATCTTTTAATCCATATTTATATATAACAGAGAAACTATAAAATTTAGAATTCTCTAAGTTATAAGCAAAAAAATTTGTATCTAAAAAATTATTCCAACTTTTTTCAAATTCATTCCTTTTATAATCTATAACTTTATCCCAATCATAAGAAGTTAAATCTAAAGAATAACCACTTCCTAAAAGACTTAGCAATATAAAGAAAAAAATAATGAAAATCAATCTTAAATTTTTAAACATAAAAAAATAGGATCTAATAATTTAAATAATTTATAAATAAATTTTATAAACTGGGAAAGCTTGTGATAATTCTATAACTTTAGCTTTAATATAATCTCTTTTATTAGGTTCTTTTAAAGCTAATGCTATTAGTTTAGCTAATTCCTTAGTTTCTTGTTCTTTAAAACCTCTTGTAGTAATAGCAGGAGTACCTAATCTTATACCACTAGTTACAGCAGGAACCTGAGGATCAAAAGGGATTACATTTTTATTAACAAATATTCCTACTTCATTTAAAATATTTTCTGCTTCCTTTCCTGTTAATCCAATTGATCTTAAATCACATAAAACCATATGAGAATCAGTACCATCTGTTACTATTCTAATTCCTTGATTTTTTAATTCCTCTGCTAAGATTTTAGCATTAATTAAAACTTGTCTTTGATAATCTTTAAATTCTTGTTCTTGAGCTAATTTAAAAGCTACAGCTTTAGCTGCAATAACATGCATTAAAGGTCCACCCTGTATCCCTGGAAAAACCCACTTATTTATTAACTTTTCATATTCTTTTTTAGCAATAATAACTCCTCCTCTTGGTCCTCGTAAAGTCTTATGAGTAGTAGAAGTTATAAAATCCGCATGATTAACAGGAGAAGGATATAAATCTGCAGCAATAAGTCCTGAATAATGTGCCATATCAAACATAAAAAATGCTTCCACTTCCTTAGCAATCTCAGCTATTATCTTACTATCTATTACCCTTGGATAACTAGAAGCTCCAGCTACTATTAATCTCGGTTTATATTTTATTGCTAAATCTCTTATCATATCATAATCAATTAATTCATTAGCTCTAGATACTTCATAATGAACTACATTATAAATAATCCCACTAAAATTAACAGGACTACCATGGGTTAAATGTCCTCCACAATTTAAACTCATTGTTAAAATAGTATCCCCAGGTTTAAGTATAGCAAAATAAACCGCCATATTAGCTTGAGCACCAGAATGCGGCTGTACATTACAATATTCAGCTTTATATAATTCCTTTAATCTTTTAATAGCTAATTCCTCAATAATATCAACATACTCACACCCAGAATAATATCTCTTTTTAGGATATCCTTCTGCATATTTATTAGATAATGGAGTTCCCATTGCTTGTAAAACAGCTTTAAAAGCGTAATTTTCTGAAGCTATTAAATTAATACCTTCTCCTTGTCTTATTATCTCCTTTACAATTAAATCATAAATCTCAGGATCTACCTCTTTTAAATCTTTATTTATCTTTTCATAAACTTCAGTTATCATAATTTTAAACCCCTCTTTATTTTCAATTATAAATTTATTTTTAATTATAAAAAATTGTTATTTAAGGACAATTTTAGCTATATCAGTAGTAGGATAAAAGCTAGGCCTATTTTTTTCATATTCCTTTATTTTGTCTTCAAATTGTAAAACTAAATCTATATTATCCCATCCTTTAATTAACTTAGTTTTAGAAGCTTGATCAATTTCAAATTCTAAAAAATAACCAAAATCATCATAAACTATTTGTTTTTCTAAATCTATGTTAAGATAGTAATTTTTAATATTTTTAGCATTTTCAATTAATTTAGCAGTATCTTTAACTTTAATAACCCATAGATTATTTTCAATAGCATTAGAATAGAAAATATCACCAAAAGATGGGGAAATAACAGCTTTAAACCCAAATTGAATTAATCCCCAAACCGCATGTTCCCTAGAAGAACCAGTCCCAAAATTAGGACCAGTTACCAATATACTAGCTCCTTTATATTCTTCTTTATTTAGTATAAAATCTTTGTTAATGCTACCATCAGGATTATATCTCCATTCATAAAACAAGAATTCTCCATAACCAGTTCTTTCAACCCTTTTTAAAAATTGTTTAGGCATTATTTGATCAGTGTCTACATCAGATCTATCTAAAGGAGCTACTAAGCCTCTATAAAATGTTCTATCATTACTCATAAACTTTACCCCCTTTTCTATTAAAAATGAACCTGTTTTAGATAAGCTTTGCTTTTTAGGTTTTTTATACAATTAATTTGTCCAATTTAATAACATAATTTTAAAACTTTACATATACATTAATACTTCTTTCAATTTTTTTTAAATTAAACAATAACAGAAAGATAACCTACTACAAAATCATAATCTTTTGAATAGTGTGCTGAAGTTTCATATTCTACTATTTTATTCTCAATATTGTTAATATTTCTATATGAATAAAATAATTTTTTAAATTCTAATAAAGTAGTAATACAGCCAAAACCGCAAGAATTTATCTCATTATCAATAATAGCTCTATAAAATCCAATTGAGTCGTTTTGAATAATATAATTAAATACTTTTGAATCCTTAGCAATAGCTTGTTTATGAGAAAGGTAATGACTCATATCTGAAGAGGCTATAACTAAAAAATCCTCCCTATCTTTTAATACATTAAATAATATATTAGCTAAAGTTAAACAATTATTAAGAGTTTGCTTAGTAATAGTAATGGGGACTATTTTGAAAGTTTTATTAAATACAAAATAAAATAAAGGTAAAATAACCTCTAAAGAATGTTCATAATCAAATGCTTCATAATTTAATTCAATATAATTTTTTTTAATTTCTTTCGTATTTTGAATATCTTTAAGAATTTCAGTATTAACCTCAAAAATTAAGTTTTTAGGTATTAAATAGTTTCTATCATCTATAGATATGTTTTTTCCATATCCATAATGATCAGGTCCAATTAAAATTAAAGTATCAATGTTATTATTTTTAATAGCATTTTTAGCTTTAAATAGAGCTTTTAAAGCAGTTTTACCGCTATATATATAACCTGCATGTGGCAAAACCAACCCTAAAATTTTTTCATTTATATAATTATCATTATAAATTTCTTCCTTTAAGATACTTTTAGAAATATCATTTAATAATTCCATATAGCTTTCAGGATAGAATTTATTAACTACTATTGGATTTCTTACTTTCATAAATAAACTATTTTTTTTTAATTCTTACTAGATTAATTTATTTCAATTATAATTTCTATAAAAATAAAATTCCTACCTTCTATGAATTACAAAAATAAAATTATAAAAACACTAAAAAATATTGAACCCTTTAAACTTATAGAGGGTTAGTATTCCTGTTGAAAATAAGATAGCTTTTTAAGCTAAAAATACAGCTACCTATCGGTTATTTTTAGTTAAGAATAGTAGCACCACCTTACTTTTCCACAAAGGTTGCTCCCTTGGTACCATCGGAGCTATTAGCCTTAAATTCCAGAGTTGGAATAAAAACCGAGTACTTATTAAACACTCTAAATACAACTTATATATTTTTCCTTTTTATCCTTAATTAAATTTGTCAACTTTCTGAAATTTATCTCCACATTATAAAAACTTGAGAAATTTTACTAAAAAACTATTGGTAACTACTTTTGATAATGGTAGATATAGAATATTTTTTTTGGGGATTATTTTTATGATAAACGTAAACAGAAACATTATAAAACTGTTGATAGTTTTTATCATATACTCTAATTCTTGTAGCTATTCCATAATAAATATAGCTAATAGGGAAATAATAAGGAATTTGGTTAGCTAAATAATTTTTTTTAAAAGCATCATACACATTAATTGCGGAATTATAAATTAATTCTTTTTGATCTATTAAATTATAAATAACAAAACTTCCAGAAACTTTTTTTAATGTCAGCAAATGAGAATTATACAGAATTGTTTCTAACCTAGAAGAGGCAATAGATAAAGCTTCACTTGAAAACCCGTGTTCCTTATTTAATTTATTTATAATTATATACAAATTAAAAAAACTTAATAATAAAATAAGTAAAAATAACATAACAATCAAAATCTCAACTAAGGAAAAACCTTTATATCTTTTAAAAAACATAGATTTTTTTTATCCCCATTATTTACTATTCTTTTGAGCAAAATAATCTTCCTTCTAAATAAATTAAAATTCATCTAAAATAGAGGATAGGTTTTTAGAATGTAAAAAAAATGTTAATTTTTCTAAATTTTTACTTTAATTTGCTTAAAAATGAATATTTAAATATTGAAAATTTAAAAATATAATTAAATAAAACAAGTATAAAAAATGGTGGTAAATAACATAAATAACTACTATAGATACAATACTACAATTAATTTCATAAATGAAAATACTCTAAAAAGTCCAGAAATTCCAAAAGATACTTTTATACAAAATAACAATAGCAACTTAATTATCTCTCAACTTGATAAAATCATAGAAAAATTACAAAAATTAGGAATCTATAATAAAGAACTTTTATATAAAATTGTATATAATTTACCACCATATAAACAAAGAGCATTTTTAGCTCAATTTGAATCATTAGTAGATATTTTATCCTCTAATGATTTAGAAAAAAAACTTCATCCTAAAGTAGTTAAAGCCATAAATGAATCCGTAGTTTATTATGATAATTTTAAAGAAGTAAGAGAATTTAAAGATCTAAAAGACTTTGCTATAAAATTATTAATAGATTTAATTAATTCATTATCAGATTTTAACACCATAAATCAAGGTTATAAAGGTACCTGTGCTCAAACAGCAGTTGAAAGAAGTATAGCTGAAAGGAATCCTGAGCAGTACGTCAAAATAATAAAAGATCTTATAACACAAGGAGAATATATAGCTCCCGATGGTAGTAAAATCCCACTAAATAGTGGAGGTATTAGAAAAACAAAAGATGAACAAAACGATCCCAGATACTTAACTACAAGAATACTTACTCCTTCACTTATGGAATTCTATCATGACAAAAATATTTTTCAAGATGATTATGATGAAGATAACGATGTAGAAATTAATAATGGAATAAAAGGTTCAAATGCTGATAAAACAGCATCTGCTATATATAATACCCAATATGAATTTGTTAATATAGAAAACTATAACTCTGATTCAAAAATATTTATCTTGGCTAACCTATTAAGAAACTCAAGATACCCTATTTTTATATATGTCAATTATTCTCCAAATCCTATTGAAAGTGCAAACCATGTCTTAGAACTAAAAAATATTACACAAAATAGTATTACAGTTTCAAATCCATGGGGTCAAATAGAAACTTATACTAATGAAATAAAACATATATACAATAGCAAATATCCTAAAGGTTATCAAACCCCCATTAGAAATTATGAGGATTTCATTAGAAGAATTGGTTTTATAGCAGCTCCTAGGGAATTGATACTATTAACCCTAAACTCAGATCCCTTCCTATCTAGATTTATACCTATATTTAAATTTTATTAAATTTTAATAATTAAGGATTAGTTTAAAAGATACTATTAGAAGCTAAAAATTAACAAAGACAAAGCTATTTTATTTTTCTTAAGCAAAAATCAACAAAAATAAATTATAAATTTAAACCAAAAACTTTTAGTAATTTCTCATTTAATTCCACTTAAATAGATATACACATAGTCTTTAGTATTATCCCTACAATTATATCTAAATTCAAGGTCTTTAAAAAAACAAAATTTTCTTTTATCGCATTATAAAATTTAATCAGAAATAGAAATAATTCCTAATATTTTAATTTTATAACCTTCATCTACTTCATCATATGAAATTACCTTAACTTTTGGAAAATCTTTTTCTATTATTTTTTTAAAATATCTTCTAACGTCAGTAGAACAAATTATAACAGGTAAATGACCTTCTTTATTAGTGTATTCCAAAAAATTTAAATGGATTTAAATAATTTATCCTTTTGTTTATTATCTAATAATGCATAGTTGTTATCTAACTTTCCTTTGCTAAACTTAAGAATTAGTTCTTCCAATTTGGGATCTAATGCTGAGCAATAAATAGTTTTACCACTTGCTAACAAATCAGAAATAAAATGTCTTAATGAAATCCTAACATATTCAGTTAATTTTTCTTCATCTTTAGTGTATTGAGCATAATATAATAATGTTTCTAAGATAGTATAAAAATCTAAAATAGTATCTCTTCTTTTAGCAAGTTAGCTAATATTTTCCTAAGTTTAGGTAAAGAAATTATCTTAATTAATTTATCAACTTCTTCAATCAAATCTGGATTTTTTCTTTTAAAAATATTCAATAATAATTTTAACATTGATAAATCTAACAATTTATGAGAATATTTTTTCACTACTTCATTTAAATGTGAAGCAATTACGCTAATTGAATCAAATATCATACTCCCTAATTTCAGAACTTGTTCTTTTTCATTTGGTTCTATCCAAACTGCAGGTAAGCCAAAAGCGGGATCCACTGTAGGTATTTTATTTAATTGTTTTATAACATCTTCAGGAGCTATTGCTAAAAATTTATTTATATGTGCTTCTGCTTGAGCCACTTTAACCCCTTTTATCTTAATAACATACATATTAGGTTCTAAATTTAAATTATCCTTAATTTGAACTCTGGGCATGATTATCCCTAATTCCTTTAGTATAGCAAGTCTAACCGATAGAATTCTTTTTAGTAATTTTTGACCTTGCGCTTCATCAACTAGAGGTAATAACATTCTACCTAATTCTATAGATAAATTATCTACAAAAACAATTTTTTTAATATTAGTATTTTCTTTACTTTCTATAAATATTTTTTCATTTTGATTTTTTTTTGTATATACAATATTTATTAAAATTTTAATAAATAAAGAAATTAACAAAAGGGATTAAAATTAAGTTAAAAATTAAAAAAATTCAGTTATTGATATTATTATAGTACTAAAAATTTTTGTCATCCTTGTAAATAGAAATTATTTTTATTTTTTGAATTATATATTCTTTAGGTATTTCTTCATAAGATATTACAAAAACGTCATTAAAATTATTAAAATTCTTTTCTATTATTCCATATTTTTCAATTATTTTTCTGAGATGAATTCTAACACTTTTAGAGCAAACTATAACAGGTTTATAATTCTTACTTTTTGAATATTCTACAAAATTTGATATTGCTTCCATTATTTTAGAATATACAATTAGATCACTTAGATTTACTGTTTTAATTAGAGTTTCATTTACACTTATATTTACACTCTTATATTCTCTCATCAACTTTAAAATTATATCTTCTAATTTTTTATCAAGAGATCCACAATAGATGACATTTCCCTGTGTTATCATCTTACATATTATATAACCTAATTCTATTCTTACATATTCAGTTAGCTCATCAAGATCATTAGTATTAGAAATATTTTTTACAATAGCTGCTATTATTGTATTTAGTTCTTTTATAGGTATTTTTTCTTTTAGTAAGTTTTCTAAGATTTTTTTAAGCTTTAAAAAAGGAAGAGGTTTAAGATTTTCTTCAAGTTTTTTGACAATGTCAGGGTAATCTTTTTTTAAGTTATCTAACTTCTTTTTTAAAATAATAGGATCTAATAATTTATATGCATTCTCTTTAATAATTCTTTTAAGATGATAAGCTATAACATCTATAGGTTTAAAAATTATACATTCTAATCTTTGTGCTAAGTTTTCTTTACTTTGGTCTATCCAAGTTGTTGATAAATCATATATAGGATATCTTCCCGGGATACCATTTAATTGTTTTATAACATTTAAAGGTCCTATAGCTAATATTTTATCTAGATAAACTTTAATTTCTAATATCTTTACTCCTTTTATTTTTATTATACACATATTAGGCTCAATATCAATATTATCTTCTATTTGAATAGGTGGAATTATTAATCCTAATTCTTCACTAATTTCCTGCCTAATCTCAGGTATTTTTCTCATTAATTGCTTTCCTTGTGCTTCATCAACTAACGATATTAAATTTTTTGAAATTTCTAATGAGCAAATTGGAACCCCAACAGAAACATTTAAAGGATCAGTAGATTCAGAAATACTTTGAAAAACAGTTTTTTCTATATCATCTTGATTATCCAGATTATTTTTTTTAGCAAAAACCTTTATAATTTTTTGTTTAGTTTTTTTTATGGAATTTTTATCATAACCTACTAATCTACTTTCAAAATACTTAATCTATAATATAATAAGATGCTTCCATTAACCCAAAAAACAGTAGGAAAATAAAAAAAATTAATAAAAATGAAATAACTATCATTAATACCGAGATAATAAAAAATATTCCTAAAAATTTTAAAAATCAATCCCATTGTTAAAGCTAACATAATTTTATATTAGCTTATATTTTCTAATTACTAATTTTTCTTTTTAAGGGTGTTTTTCCTGTAAAAAAAATAGAAGGTTATATAAAAAAATGTAGAATAATAAAAAAGAAAAATTTAATAAAATTAAGAGCAAAGGAGAATTAATTTTAATAGAAAAGAGAATAAGGAAGGAGAATTTTAGTATGCCTGAGCTTAGGAAAGATCCAGTACTAAAGAGATGGGTAATAATAGCAACAGAGCGAGCAACTAGACCAAATGATTTTAAAAAGAAGAAAGAGGATTTTCCTGCTAATCAAGATTTATCAAAATGTCCATTTTGTCCAGGTAATGAATTTATGACTCCTCCTGAAGTATTAGCATATAGGAAACCAGGGACTTTAGCAAATGGACCAGGTTGGTGGATAAGAGTTGTAAATAATAAATTTCCCGCCCTAAATCCAGAGGGATCCTTAGATAAAAAAGGGATAGGGATATATGACATGATGAATGGGGTAGGATATCATGAAGTATTAATAGAAACAGATGACCATTTTGCTACACCTCTGTCAATGAGTAGTTCTCAATTTGAAGAGATTATATGGGGTTATAGAGATAGGATAATAGAGTTATCAAAAGATGTTAGGATAAAGTATGTGATAATATTTAAGAACCATGGGAAAGGAGCAGGTGCTTCACTATTTCATCCACATTCTCAAATAATAGCAACTCCTATAATCCCTTCAGTTATTAAAAATGAAATAGATAATGCTAAAGAATACTTTGAGCTAAGAGATAGGTGTTTATTTTGCGATATAGTTACTCAAGAATTAGGGCATCAAGACAGAATAGTATTTGAAAACAATTCATTTATTGCGTTTTGTCCATTTGCTTCTGCATTTCCATTTGAAACTTGGATAATTCCTAAAAAGCATTCTCATCGATTTGAAGATATAGATAAGAACCACGTAGTAGATTTAGCTCAAACTCTAAAATCGGTTTTCTCTAAGCTATATTTACTTTTAGATAATCCACCATTTAATATGATGTTACACACTGCCCCACCTAATTCTAATAGTAAAGAATATTATCATTGGCATATAGAGATAATTCCCAGATTAACGGAGGTAGCAGGATTTGAATGGGGAACAGGTACATATATAAATCCAATGCTTCCAGAAAAAGCAGCAATAGAACTAAGAAAACAGGAGATAACCTAACAAATTCATCTACAGTTTCTTATGAAAATAATCAGTCAAAAGGTTATATAACTATGTTTACAAGGGTTATTATTTTCTTTGTAATTATTTTAGTAGTTATAATAGGTGGGTATTTTGCGGGGCAATACTTTTATATTCAAAAAATAAAGCCTCAAAATATATCTCAAACCTCACTAATAGCTCCATTAATAAGTGAAAAGAAAAATATAGATTATAATACTAATAATTATACTTCTAATGAATATGTATTAATTCCCAAACTAAATGATAAAAAAATAGACAATAAAGAAACTAATTTAAAACAAAACGAAAAAACTATAACTACTAATACTTTAACGACAAATACAAATGAAATAAGCACTAATAAAACAGAAACTAAAGAAGATCAAAAAATAATAGAAAACTTAAAATCTTCAGAAGATTCTAAAACTATAGAATCTTCTTTAAAAAATCCCCCAGAAAACATTAATTCTAAAGAAGCTAATAATGAAAAAAATAATCTTAATAAAGATATTAACAAAAAAGAAGAAAATCAAAATAACACTAATAATAATATTTTACCTGATTCAGAAGGAAATTATTACATACAAGTTGGATTATTTTCAGTATATAATAATGCTAAATATGTAAGTGAAATATTAAAAAATAAAGGTATATATTGTTCTATAGATGAAGTAATAATTAAAAATACAAAAATGTATAGAGTAATAGTAGGTCCTTTTAAAAATATGGATAAAGCTAATGAAATTTCCAAAATAATAGAAAATGAAGGGTTTAATCCTTTAGTTAGAAAATTTTAAAATAATAAAAGAAAATCAAATGGAAATAGTTAAAATAAAAGAGAAAATATTAAATTATTCTAGGGAATTAAAACAATTAGCATTACAAGCAGTTTATTTTAAATTAAATAATTTAAATTTATTAAATGAATCCCAAAAGAGATATAATTTTTTATTTAATGAATTTAAAGATATAAAATTAGGTTGTTTTGTTAGTTTTTATATAGAGAATAATTTAAGGGGTTGCATAGGTACGATAGAACCTGTTTTTGATAATGTAATTTTAGAAATAATAAATAATTCAATATCTTCCGCATTTAAAGATCCTCGATTTGATCCTATTTCTTTAAAAGAATATCCTTATTTACAAGTTAAAATAGATTTCATTATAAATATAGAGAAAATAAGTTCTTTAGCTAGTTTAGATCCTAAGAAATATGGAGTTATAGTGAAAAAGGAAAACAAAAGAGGTGTTTTATTACCTGATATACCTAATGTAGATACTATACAAAAGCAATTAGAAATAGCTTTTAATAAAGCAGGATTAAGGTATGATAAAGAAAATTTATTAAAAGAAAATGAGATATATAGATTTGAAGTAATAAGGATATAGAATGATTTTAAGGAGGGGAAAATAGATGGGAAAGATGTTATATATAGAAGCAAAAGTAGTAGAAGATAAGCCAGGGATTTTAGCTAAGATAGCGCAAATACTAGCAGATAATCAAGCTAATATTTCTGCTTTAACTACAGGAATAGAAGGGATAATACCTACAGAAGTTAAACCTAAAACAATTAGATTATTAGTACATTTAATAGATAATAATGATGAAAAAATCGAAAAACTAACTCAGGAGTTAAAGAAAATAAAGGAAATAAATATAATAGCAATAAGGAAGCCTACTTCTATCGATGTAGTTAATTTAAAATATGGATTAGAAACAGTTATAGCCTCTGAAACTGAGTTTTAGAATTATTATTTTTTTAACAAAAAATCGATAGAAATACTGATTTTCTACAAAGTGAAGATAAAATTACTTAAACAAGGTACTTAAAGATGAAAGATGTAGTTATGAAGTAAAAACTTTGATCTCTATTAAGTGTGTTTTCTTCTATTAGGTGTATGTAAGGGGGGGGGAGAAGTAATTTAAATCATTATAGTGAGGTAAAAAAATGAGTAGGGAAAATAATTTTTATATAGGGTGGATTAATAATATTCCAATAAAATTTAAAAGTGAGTATGAGTTAGTAATGATGTTTAGTAGTATTTCTTTTTATCCTGTTAAAGCAAGTTTAAAATTGTATTTAATAAAAGGAGAAGAAAAGATAGAAATTAATTCAATTAAATCCTTAGAGGATAAAGTGTTAATAGATAATGAAGAAGCTGCGTTGGATTTTGTAAGATTATTTACTAAACCAGAACTACATGTGTTTTTTGATTTATATGCTATTGAAATATTTAAGAAAGGAGAAAATCCATTTGAACCATATGGTAGTGTTGATGAAGACTTTTATTTAAAATATAATTTAAGACCTGCTAAAGTATATAAAAGTAATGATAATTTTATAGTAGAAAGGTTTTTAATGTTTTATCCAGATGAGGAAGGGATAATACCTAAAAGGATAGCATTAGTTAAAGAATATGTATATCCAAATGGAAAATATGAAAATGAAATCCTTAATGAAATATATGATCCTATTATAAACGAAATTAAAACTCCTGTAGATTAATAATAATTTTTTATATCAAATTTTTGAATTATTAAAAATTAAGGAGTAAGAGAGTAATGAATAATTTAATTTTAAAAGAAAGTCCATTAAAGGATTTTCACGTATTATTAGGTGCTAAATTTATAAATTTTCATTCTTATAATATGCCTTTAAATTATAGTAGTATTATAGATGAGGTATTAAACACGAGAAATTCTGTTAGTTTTTTTGATTTATATCATATGGGAAGATTATTAGTAAAAAAAAGTGAAAGAATAAATAATTTGTTTTCAGTAAGTATAGATAATATAAAATACTCTAAAGCTAAATATGCTTTAATATTAAATGATAGGTTTACAATAGAAGATGATATTGTGATATATGATTTAGATCAGTATTTTAATGGATATTTTTTAGTAGTATGTAACGCAGTTAATAAGGAGAAAAATATTAATATATTAAAAGAAAAGAATATAGATGTAATAGATGTAAGTGATGATTATTTAATGTTAGCTATACAAGGCCCTTTAAGCGAAAAAATTGTTAATGATTTTTTAATTTCATTATTTAATATAAATATTGATTTAAAAAGGGTTTATTTTTATGATTATGTAGTAATAGATAAGAATTTTATATTATCTAGATCTGGATATACAGGAGAAGATGGCTTTGAGATTTATTTAGATTATAGAAGGATGTTAAAATTAATGGATTTTTTATTAAGTAATAATGTAAAGGGAGCAGGATTAGGAGCTAGGGATGTTTTAAGAATAGAAGCGGGATTAGTATTATATGGTAATGAAATAGATAATAGTACAAATCCATTAGAAGCTAATTTATCTTGGGCTATTAAAAATAGCTATTTTAATAAATTTATAGAAAATACTAAAGTAAATAAAAAATTATTTGGAATAAAAGTAATAAATACTAAAAAAGTTCCAAGAAACAATTATAAGTTATATGATTTTAATCAAAAAGAAATAGGGGTTATAACAAGTGGTACTTATTCTCCAACTCTATCAATACCTATAGGATTAGCTTTTATTAATTTAGATCTTATTGATATAAAAAATATAATAGATTATAAAGGATTAATTGAAAATAAAGAAAACTTTATATTTAAAATAAATAAATTGCCGTTTGTAAAATTAAATTATTATAAAAAGATAAGTAAACAACATAATTAAAGATTATGGATATAAAGCAATTAGAGGAAAAGATAAATTTAAATCCCAAGGAAGCTAATCCTGAAGATGTTTATAAAGTAGCTAATTATTATTTTAATAATCAGTTATTAGATGAAGCTTTAAAGTATTATCAATTATTATTAGAATTAAATCCAAATCATAAGATGGGTTTATTTGAATTAGGGGGTATTTATTCTAATTTAGGGAATTTGGAAGAAGCTATAAAGTGTTGGCAAAAGATAATATCAATAGATCCTCATTTTACGCGTGCTCATTTTAATTTAGCTTTAGCATATAGTAAGCTAAAAAAGTATGCTGAGGCTTTATCTGAATTACAAATAACCTTATCATTAGTAAGACAAAGTGGGGATCCAATTGGGTTAGAAAAAAGGATATTACAAGAAATTCAAAGGATACAAAATTTACAAACAAATATTAATCCCAGTTTAATAGAAGATATAGATACTCAAAAACAATATGCTTTAATTTTGTTAAAAAAAGGAGATTTTAATAATGCATTAAATGCTTTTAAAGATGTAATAAAATTAAAACCAGATGATGTAGAAAGTTTATTAAATATAGGGATAATATTATATAGAAATAAAGAATTTAGTGAAGCTATAGAATATTTAAATAAGGTAATAGAGTTAGATGAGGATAATGCTGATGCTTATTTCTATTTAGGTTCTTGTTATGAAGAATTAAAAAATTTAGATAAAGCTATTTATTATTTTAAAATAGCTGTTAATAAAAATCCTAATAATTATTTTTGGTATTATAAATTAGCAAAGATATTATATAATTTAGGTAATTATGAAGAGTCTATAAAATATTTTAGGGTAGCTCTTGATTTAAATCCTTTAGATAGTTATACACATAATAATTTAGGAGTGGCGTTATTAGATGCGGGTAATATAAATGAAGCAATAAAGCATTTTTTAAGAGCTGTTTATTTAGATCCTAATGATTCTTATAGTTATTATAGTTTAGCAAGGTGTTATTTAAAAGTAGGTCAATTATCAAGAGCTTTAAAAAATATATTAAAAGCTATAAATTTAGAGTCCAATAAAGCTATTTATTATTTAGAGGCAGCAAAAATATATTACAAATTAAGGAATTACAAAGATTCTTTAAATTATGCTATTAAAGCTAGTGAATTAGATCCTAATTTACAAGATGCCTTCTTATTAATATCTAAGTTATATATAATAGCAAAGAAATACGATGAAGCAATAAATATTTTAAATAAATTTATAGAAGAGGAAAAATTTGAACACTATTTAGAATTAGTTAATATATATTTGCTTAAAGAAAATAGGGATTCCCAGGATTTGAGAAATGCTTTAAATATCTTATATAAACTATATTCTAATAAAGATTTTATAAATCAAAAAAAATATAAAGGGATATTTTTGGAAGTTTTAAGAAAAATTATATTGATTAATTATGAATTATCAAATTATGATGAAGCTTATAAATTTATTCCTGAATTTATAGAAAATCTTGATAATTCTATTATTTCATACTTAATAATTATAAAAACATTATTTAAATTAGGTAAATATAAAGAAATAGTATCTTTAATAGGTAATCTTAATTTATCCAACATTTTAGGAGATATAAAATCTAATGAAAATATATCTTTTAAAGATAAAAAGGAGTTACTTTATATATATACAATTTCGTTAATTAAAACAGGGGAAAATGAAAATTATATTCAATACTTTAAATTAGCTAGTGAAATAATCAGCAAACTATATCTAAGTGATCCAAATAATAAAGAATTCATTTATTATTATGCTTATGTTTTGTCAAAATTATCTAATTATTCTAAAGCTTTTGAATTAATAAATTCTATTGAAAATGAAATTATTTCTAATTTTAATAATTATTTTAATTCCATAGAATTTTATTTTAGTTTACTATACAATTTAAATAACCATGAGGAGTTAGTAGAAAAAGCTTTTTATTTTATTAATAATGTAAAAGATTTAAATAATAAACAATTAGGTATAATTTTAAAATATTTAATTATTACCTTATCTAAAAAACAAGATTATTTAAAAATTTACAATTTAACTAGTTATTATAAATATTTTACTTTTTCTACCATTTATTATAGTTTAGATACTCTTTTTATTTTAAAATATTACTATTATATTTTTGATTTAAATATAAATGAAATCAACAAAAAGATAGAAGAGATTATTAATAATATTATAGAAAATTTTGATAATTATTTATCAGATTTAAAAAAATATTTTTTAGATTTAAATTTTGAGGAAGTATATTATTTTAATAATTCTTTTATATTTATTTTATATCATCTATTTAGTTCAAATAAAAATGATTTATTTTTTAGTTTAATAAATAACTTAATAAAATTTTTAAGTTATTTATTTAATATTGATTTTTATGAATTGATTTTTAATATGAAAGAAGAAAACTTTAATTTTGTTTTAGGGAATATTATAAAAAAGATTATTGATGAAAGAGCAATTCATATTATAGATAATATGGATAATCAAGAGATTATAAAAAATAGCTTTACAATAATAAATAATTTTTATAATTTAAATGACATTTTAATATCTATAATAAAAGTTATTTTATATTATTCTATTTATCAATCAGATATAAAATCTATTAAAGCAATTTTAAATAAATATGGAAAATATTTTATTACGGAATTAGTAATTTCATCAATAAAATTAAGTATTGATATTTCAGATGAGTTACTAAATCAAATAAAAGATTATAAAAAAAGTTTTATTGATGATTTATTTTTTGATATTTATTTAAATATAGATAGAATAAAAAAGAAAGAAGTAGAAATAATTTTCGAGATAAGTAAAAAATTATTAGATTTTGATATAAAAGAATGGATTAGAAAAATATATTTATTACCTTCATATTTAATTGATGTAAATTTAGAAGATTTAAGAGTATTCTTTCTTAATTTATTAACATTTGATTTTGATAATTATATAATAAATGAAAGATGGGATAAAATAAAACTATTTATTAATTTTCAAAAAAATCAAATTAATATAAAAAATGAGAAAGTATTGGAAATAATAGAAAAATTATTAAATAAAATAAATGAAGAATTATATAACGAAAAAAATAGATATTATATTTTATTTATTACTAGTAAATTTAAATTAGCTACTGGAAATATAGAGGAAACTATTACTTTATTATCTCAAAGTATTAACTATAATTTATTTTTTTATGAAAGTAGATTATATTTAGGTTGTATTTATTTACTAAGAGATATGTATGATTTAGCTTTAGAACAGTTTTTAGAATTATCTAATTACTATGAAGATGAATTATTATTATTTTTATTAGGTAAATCTTATTTACTTTCAAAATATCTAAAATTAGCAAAAGAAGTTTTTGATAAATTACTAAAAATTAATCCTAATAACAATTTATATATTTATCATAATTGCTTAATAGAGATATATTTAGGTAATATAAATGCTTATGAATTAATGGAAAAAAGGTTTTTAAAATTATATAAAGATATTTTATTTAGTAATACTAAAAGTAGTAATACTAAAAGTAATTTATACTATGAAGCAGTAGAGTTTGCTATAAATTTAGTAAATATCTATATATTAATTAAAAAGTATGATAATGCGATAAATATATTAACTAAATTAATAGAGGAAAATGTTATAAGAGAAGAAATATATAAATATTTAGCAATAATCTATTTAGCTACAAATCAAGTAGTTAAAGCTCTAAATGTATATAATTTAGGAATAAAGAATATTCCTGATTCTTCTGAGTTATATTCAAATAGAGGAGTATTATATTATAAAGCAAATAAACTTGATTTAGCTGAGAATGATTTTTTAAAAGCTTATGAATTAAATAAATTTGATTTTGTAGCTAAGAGTCATTTAGGGTTTATCAATTTAAAGAAGGGAAATTATGAAGAGTCTATAAAATATTTTAAAGAAGCACTGATTATAAAACCATTTTCAGCTGATGTATATATGAGTATAGGTACTGCTTATGAAAAAATTAACAAATTAATAGAAGCAAGAGATAATTATGAAATGGCTTATGAATATAATCCAAATAATCCTATCATTATCAAAAAATTAATAGAAATATATAAAAAATTAAAAGATAAAAACAGAATAGAAATAATAAAAGAGGATATAGAAAAAAATCCTAATTTAGATATAAATATTAAAACTGAAATTATAAATTATATAAATTCTTAAAAGTTATAAACAAAAAAATTGAGGTGATTTTTTAATGATAAATTCCAATCTTGAGAAGAGTATAAAAAGTTCTTATTCAAATAAATCAATATTAAAAAAAATTTTTAAATTAAAAAATAATAATTCAATAACTGAAATACAAGCAAAAATAATTGATACTTTTTTACAAGAAAATTTTAGTTTCATAAATTACAATATTATAAAAGGATTAAATATTAATGCTCAAAATTATTATTTATTTAATCCTTTTCATTTTTTTAATCCTAATACTAATAATATCATAATTTTCTTTTCCAAGAAAGTAAACGATGAGTTTTTAATAGTTTTTTATATTATTTTTGAAAACAATTTTTCTGAAGATTTACTAATAATAGAAACATTAGCTAATATTTTAGGATTAGAAGAAATAAGTAATTATGAATTATACTTTAAAGATTACGAAAAAATCGCTTTATTTACTCAATATTTAAATAAATATAATTTAAATATTTCCCAAAAAGAATTAGATTTATCTAAGAAAATAATTACCCCAGATTTTATAAATATTATAAATTCTATCTTTAATCAAAATCCAATTGAATTAAACGAAAATAATTTATTATATTTACAGGAATTAGAAAATATTAATTTTTTAAAAATTTTATTTATATTTAAGTGTTCTGTAAAAAATGAGTTTATATTTCAAACTAATAATGTAAATAATTTAAAATCAGTAATCAATACTTTTTTATGTCCTTATTGTAAAAAACCTTTTAAAAATGAAATTATCGATCCTAAGTTTGAGATATCTATATTTTTTGAAAGATTTATAAATAATAGTATATGGCTTAAAAATATAATAATAGAATATCTATTAAATAATTTTTCTAATAATCTTAAAATATATGAATACACAAAAGATATTATGTTGATAGATATCAATTCCATACTATTTTTTATTTTCATCATTAATTTAAATAATTCTAATTTAATAAATTATTTTTCATATATGAAAGATATGGAAGTACTTAATATTGCAAGTTCGTTTTTTGTTATAAATCCTATTTCAAATCATAAATTGATTAACAAAAAATTAATCAATCTTAATTTACCAAATTCATTTATTATTTATTTTGATGAAGTTAGTTATAATAATTTCGTTAGCAAAATGAATTTTATAAAAGAAATAATAAATAATAAAATTTTTGAAAAAAATATAAATGAAATTATAATCAATTTTGATTTAAATAATTATATAACTTATATATCTTTAAGATCCCTAGAAAAAACAAAAGAAGATTTGTTATTTCCTGAAAAGATTGTCTTACATAAATTAGAAGAAAAAGAAAAAGAAATTGAATCAATTGCTATAAATAAAACAATTGAAAATACAGATGAAAATATAGACAAAATAATTACTGAAATTCAACTTGAAAAAACTTCAAGTGAAATTTTAAGTACAGAAAAAGTAAGTTTACAACCCCAAACAGAAACTAAAATAAATCAACAAGAAATAGAAAATATCACTAAAGATATTGATAGTATTTTAGCAGAAAATATAATTTTAAATACATTAAAAGAAGAAAAAACAATTGATAATAAAATTATAGAATCTGAGTTTAAAAGTGAAAGTTCTTTAAATAATATTGAGATAAATACAAAAAAATCAGAGGAAATATCAACACAATCATCAGAAAACTTAAATTTAATAAATTCTATTGAAAATACAAATGCCAATCAATTAGAATCCACATTCGAATTAGAAATTAAATCTGAATTAAAAACTAACTTTGAAACAGAATACAAATCTGATATTGAATTAAATGATTCTATATCAAAAAATGAAAAACAATTAGTAGATATAGATATAATGAATATAGATAAAACAATAGAAGAAATAGAAAAAATAGAAGAAAAGCAAATGCAAGAAAAATTAACCAAAGAAGCATTATTAGAAGAAAAAGATATTTTAAACAAGTATGAATTAGTAAATAATTATATTAATTCTATTTCATTTAAAGAAATTAATATATTTACAGAATTATATTCTTTAAAAAACATAAAAATATTCAATGAAATATTTAGTACGTTCATATTATTATTTGCAAAAGAAGGTAAAAATAATTTTCCTAAAGTTATACAAGATATATTAGAGTTCAGTAAATCAAAATCCTTACTTTTAAATACTCTTATTATTCTATATTCAAATAAATTAATTATTTTCCCTAAAAATATACCAATAATTAATGAATTAGAAATCATTTTTGATAAACTCTCAAATATAAAAGAATATATAACATCTAAGAAATTTGAATTACTATTAATTTATGATAAACTTAGTTTCTATAGCTTTTTAAATATAAGTAGTTTAATATTAGGTGTTTCTTTCTTAAAAGAAATTGAATTTAATTGGACTAATAATTTTAATATTGATAATAAAGAAATTTTTATAAAATATAAAAAAGAAGTCATTGAATATGTAGATAATTATATAAAAGAGCTAGGAATAGAAAATTATTATATTATGAATAAAGATTGGGAAATATTAAATGAAGAAAAATTTAGCTTAGTTTTCAAAGAAAAAATTATAGATGAATTAAAATTAATTTATAAATTATATTCATCTTGTATTCTGCCAAAAATCAATTTAAATATGTTAGTATTTAAAATTTCTGATAAATATAATCTTTTACTAAATTTTAAAAATATAATAACAATTATAGAAATTAGTAAATTAGATATAGAGCTTATAAACAATATAATTAGTAAATTAAGTGTATTGGAGTTATTATAATTAAAAAATATAATTAGGAATTATAAAAAATAAGAAAATACCGCTTACCAGCTAAGCGGAATATAAATTAGCTGGTAAAATAAAATTTAAGGGTTATGCAAAATTTAGAAACATTATTAGAAAACGATTCAATAAAAGGAGCCTTAATTATATCAAGATTAGCTGGAGGTGAAGTAATAGAATCTGCTATTAAAGATCCTAATAATTTCCAAAATTTCTTAGAACTAGCTTTAGACTATATAGATAAATTCATGAATTATAAAATAGAATCCTCTAAATATATTTCTTTAATAAATGATAAAAATCTAAAAAGAATAAAATTACAATATGAAGAAAATATTATTGATTTTATTGAAATAAAAAACGATGATATTTTCTTAGTTATTTTGTATGATAACACCTATCCAAAAGGTATAAATGAATTATATATCAATATGGCTATTGATTATGCTTTTAATTCTTATTAAAATTTCCTATTAAAATTTATCAAAAACATTTTTCAAAATTTTCAAAAATGAATACTAACTTAAAGTTAATAAAGGAAATAATTTATAAATTAACAGAAGGTAAAATAGAATTAGTAAGATACGATGAGTATATTCAAATAAAACATAATTTAATTAATCAAAGTCCTTCTCTAGTTGTTATAAAAGAAAATATTTTAAAGGATTTTGATGTATCTTATAGTAGGTCTAATTTGGAAAAGATTTTAACTAATATAGAGAAATTAAAAAATAACCCTCAAAAAATATATCAGCTTTTATTAGTATTTAGCGAATTAGCAACCAATATGATAAAGCATGCAAAAGGAGGAACATTTACTTTAAATATATATCCAAATTTGATTTTAATGGAGTTTAATGATGAAGGAAGTGGAATAAATCTGGATAAAATTACATATGTAACTTTAACTACTTATTCTTCAAAAGAAGATTCTTTAGGATACGGTTTCAATATCTGTTCCACTTTAGCTAACAAAATTTATATTAATACTTCCGAAAAAGGAACTAATATATTAGTAATATTCAATATAAATTAAAGTAATTCATAAAAAATTTTATTAATAACTTAAGGTATGTTAATAATAGATAGTGAGTTAGAAGAGTTAATAAAATTAATAGATAAAACTAAATTACCTAATCATGTTGCTTTTATAATGGATGGTAATAGAAGATGGGCTAAAGCCAAAAATTTACCATCTTATGTAGGACATCAAAAAGGTTTTAATGTATTCAAAAACATAATAGATTTATCTAGATATTTAGGAATAAAAGAATTATCTTTTTTTGCTTTTTCAAAAGAAAATTGGGCTAGAAATAAAAATGAAGTTGAATTTATATTTAATTTAATGGAATACCTTATTAAAAGGGAGTTATCTAGATTAAAAGAAGATAAGGTTTTTGTTAAATTTATTGGAGATAGATCTAACATAAAATCTGAAATCTTAAATCTCTTTGATTTAATGGAGTCTGAAACTTCTAAAGATTACATTATTAAAGTAAATGTAATGGTAAATTATTCGGGTAGATATGATATTGAACAAGCTATTAAAAAAATAATAGAAGATAAAATAGAAGCTAAATATATAAATTCAGAATTAATAAAATCTTACTTATTAGTAGGGGAACCAGATTTACTTATTAGAACTGGAAACGAATATAGAATAAGTAATTTCCTATTGTATCAAATATCATATACTGAGCTTTATTTTTCTCCCAAATTATGGCCAGATTTTACTTTAAGCGATTATATCTATGCAATTCTGGAATACCAGAAGCGTGAAAGACGATTAGGTAAATAAATAAAAATAAAGATTATAAAAAAGGGGAGCTTAACTGCTCCCCCCCTTTTTCTTTATTCCTTAATTTAGAAAGTAATTATTTGATTGAAAGAATAATTATGCTATCCCATATGCAGGTACAAAATACCTCCACCACTGTCTTTCAAAATTATTATTATAATAATTCAATAAATTATTATTATAATCTAATGCAGCATGTAAGTTAGGTTTATAAAATGGATTGTAATTCCATCCGTAAGCACTAGCATAACCCCTATATCTTGAAATAGCTTCTAAATTGTTATCTAATCTATTATATTCCCTAAAAGTCAATTCTCCATTTCTTATACCATCATAGATTCTTCCATACTGATCTATCATTCTTTGATCTACTATACGATCCATTCTATCACCGTTTCTATACCCAACTTGATAGTTTGGATAATAGTCTCCTTGGAGATAAGTATTATATAATCTATCTAATTCTCCTTGTCTTTCTTGTAAAATTCTTCTTTCGTTAGGATCTAAAATTCCATCACTTAAGAATTTGGCTCTTAATCTTTCAGTTTCTGCTTGATACATTTGTAAAGCGATAAATTCATTTCTATTTAATCTACCACTTCTTGCTTCTCTATAGAAATCAATATCTCCAACATTTCTTGCGTCAAATAATCTATTTATTAATCCATTTCTATTAGGTACCCAATGACCTACCTCTGTATTATAATGATAATTATGATACCAACCTATCATATTTATTCACCTCCATCTTTCTTTATTGTCTTTTTTTATTTTTTATTTTCTTCAATATATATATAATCAATTTTAAAAAAAAATAAATAATTGTCTTTCATTTTTTAACATTTTTTTTACAAATTAGGTTTGATTTTTATTAAAATATAGTAAAATTTTAACAATTAGTTAATTTATTTATTTAAGATTTTTTCAACCTATAAAAGTAAAAATAATAATAAATAATTCCCAGATATTCCTTGATTCCAAGAAAAGATAGATATAGGTTATAAAAAGAAGGAATAAAAGAATAAATATCATAATATTTTAAATAGTTAAAAGAACAACCAAGAAATATAACTTTAGATTTTAATTTATCGTTATCTATTAACTTATTAAATAATAATTTAGTCCTTGGTATATGATAAGAAGAAGTAAGAATAATAATATTATTATAATTTTTATTAGAAATAAATTTTTTTAAATTACTAATATTTTGAAAAGTATCAAGGGATTTATCATCTATAAAGATTTTTTCTTTAGGGACCCCTAAATTTTGTAAATAAAAATACATAATATTAGAAATAGGGACTTTTAAATTGATATTATTAGATATAGCTCCTCCACTTAAAAATATATCACAATTATATCTTTTGTATAAAAAATACGATATGAATAATCTATCATAAGAATCTTCAGATAACTGATATCTATAATCCCCACCTGCTGCTAAAACTACTACTAAATTTAGTTTATCATTTTTTATCCCTTTTAAATTCGAGACAATATCCTTAACATTATAATCAATATACTCCTTTTCCAAGAAATAAAAAATAAAATTTTTGCCAAAATCAGTACTAAGAAAATAAATAAAAAAGCAAACAAAAAAGATATACAATTTTATTTTTTTATTTTTTTTAAAATCAGGTAAAAATAAAAAAGGTATAAATAAGAAAATAATAATGAAAGGTGATAAAATAAAAGAAGACAATAATTTTTTTAAAAACATTTTGTAATACAAAAAATTCTAATATAAAAACTAAGTTTTTAATTTTATATCAAATTTTTTCATTAAATCAATTAAATCAGGATCTTTTATTTCTCCTTTAATATCAGCTAATTTTTTAAACTCTATAAATACATTTTCCATCAAGTTATAAGGTACTTCATAGCCCAGTTCTCTCAATTTAGCAAATAATCCATGTCTTCCAGAGTTCTTATTTAATACTAATATTCCTCCTTTTTCTAATCCAATATCTTTAGGATCTATTATTTCATAATTCAATCTATTAGAAACCACACCATGTTGATGAACTCCAGATTGGTGTCTAAAAGCATTCAATCCTACAATAGCTTTATTAGGTGGAATAGGTACTCCTGAATATGTACTAACAATTTGACTAACTTTATAAATTTTAGTGGTATCAATATTAGTATATAAATTATAATAATCTTTTCTAACTTTGATAGCCATGATAACTTCTTCTAGAGCAGCATTACCTGCACGTTCTCCTATTCCGTTTATTGTACCCTCTACTTGCCTAGCTCCAGCTTTTAATGCATATAAACTATTAGCTACTGCCATCCCCAAATCATCATGACAATGTACCGATATAATAGCTTTATCTTCTACTACTTCTTTTACTTTTGATATAATCTCATAGTATTCAGCAGGAGTTATATAACCTACAGTATCAGGGATATTAACAGTAGTAGCACCTGAATCTACTGCTACTTTAATTACTTTTAATAAAAAGTTTAAATCACTTCTAGTAGCATCTTGAGCAGAAAACTCGACATCTGAGCAATACTTTTTAGCATATTTAACCATATTTTCTGTTATTTCTAATACTTCTTCTCTTGTTTTTTTCATCATATATTGTAAATGTATATCAGAAGTAGAAATAAATACATGAATTCTAGGGTTTAAAGCGTATTTAACAGCTTCCCAACCTAAATCTATGTCTTTTGCAACAGTTCTACATAAAGTAGCTACAACAGAGTTCTTAATTTCTTTTGCAATAGTTTTAACAGTATTAAATTCTCCTTCAGAAGCAGCAGCAAATCCCGCTTCTATTATATCTACCTTCATTTCCTCTAAAAGTTTAGATATTTCCAATTTTTGTTCTAAAGTAAAAGAAACCCCCGGAGTTTGGTCCCCATCTCTTAAAGTAGTATCAAAAATGTACACTCTATCCATAAAATAACACCTCCACTAAACTTACTTAAATTATTTCATTATTCATATCAACATAGTATTTCATTCCAATAAATTGCAATTTATGAATAACAAAATGATTTATAACTAAATCTTTAACTATATTAGAAAATCCACCAGTAAGTATTACTTTAGTATCAGGATAATCTTTTAGAATATCTAAGATAATAGAATTAATTCCTTTACAGACAATATCAACACATCCTATTTGAATTTGTCCAATAGTAGTATTATCATATAACTTATTAGCGGGCTTAACTTCAACCATAGGTAATTTAGCAGTATTTAAAAATAGAGATTTAATATTTAATAAAAATCCAGGTAATATAGCTCCACCTATATAAGTTCTATTTCTAATAATATCAATAGTAATAGCAGTACCAAAATCTATTACAATAAAATTATCCTTAAATAAAAACATAGCACCTAATATATCTGCTACTCTATCTGCTCCCATTTCTTTATAATTATCAGTATTCCAATTAATCCCTAAGTTACCATTAGCTTCTAAAAAATAAAAATTATCTCTTAATTTCAGGTACTTTCTTATAAAATCCTCTATTACAAAATTTATTTGAGGAACTACAGAACTAACTACGCACTTATCTATATAATACCTATTATCTTGAAAATCTACAGAATTTAAATTTAAAAAAGTACTTATTTTATTAAATATATCATCAGAAGTATCAATAGTATTAGTTGAAAACCTTATTTCCACTAAAGAACTTTCTATATTCTCAATAATTTTTTTTATTTCATTTTCATTTATTTGATTAAAACTATTAAAATTTTGATAACTAAATCCTTTATCTATTCCAAAAACAGTATGAGTATTACCTATATCTATAAATAAATTTATTAAATTATTTTTTTTCATTTAAATAGCTCCCTTCTTTTTATTTTCTTATTCTATTTATAATCCTTTCTTAATTTTCTTTTTTTACTTTTTCATAAAAGACTTTAACATATAAATTAATAAAACTTTGCAAAAAAGCTAAAAAATTAAGTATCAAAAATATAATATCTTTTATTAATAAAGAATAAATACTTAATAATAGAGAAGAAAAAGTGTAAAGTAAAATAAAATTAATATTTAAAGGACATTTTTTAGATTTAATAGTTTCAAAAGTTTGAGGTATCCAAGAACTTACTAATATTATCATTCCTAATAATCCTATTAAATTTTTTATATTTAACTCAAACATAATATATATTTTAGTTTCTATTTAACATTTTTTTTATGGTATATATATCATTATAAACCTTGGGACTAGCTAACATAATATTAATTTTTTCATAAGAATGCATAATAGTAGTGTGATCCTTACCACCTAAAATATTTCCAATACTTTTAAAAGATAACCCCAAGATATCTCTTAATAAGTAAGTAAAAACTTGTCGCGTATATACTATCCTTTTCTCCCGAGAATTAGAAAATAATTCTTCTTTGGTTATATTAAAATAATTTAATACAGCTTCCAAAATATCTTCTACTTTTATCTGCTGTTCTATATTTACCAAATCTTTTAATATTTCTTTTGCTTTATCTACTGATACTTTTTTAATATTTTCAATATCAGAGAAAGCAATTATTTTAAGCAATGCACCCTCTAATTCTCTTACATTATCTCTAAAATTTTTAGCTAAATAATCTATAACACCTTCTTCTAACTCTATGTCATATTTCTCTAATTTTTTTTTAACAATAGCTTTACGAGTTTCAAAGTCAGGTAGTTGAACATCAGCTATTAATCCCCCTTGAAATCTTGATTTTAATCTATCTTCTATACCTTCTAAGTCTTTGGGTGGTCTATCACTTGTAATCACTATTTGCTTATTAGATAAGTATAAATCATTAAAAGTATGGAATAATTCTTCCTGAGTTCTTTCCTTACCAACCAAAAACTGGATATCATCTATTAATATTAAATCCGCTTTTCTGTATTTACTCCTAAATTCTTCTATTTTTTTCTCTTTTATTGAATTAATCAAATCATTAACAAATTTTTCACTACTTATATATATTATTTTTTTTGTATTTTTTTTGCGACTTAAATAATTGCCAATAGCGTGCATTAAGTGAGTTTTTCCCAAACCAGTAGATCCATAAATAAATAATGGGTTATAATTTTTTCCTGGTTTTTGAGCTACTGCTAAAGCAGCAGCATAAGCAAATTGATTACTATTACCTACAACAAAATTCTCAAAAGTAAAGAACGGATTTAATTGTTCATGGTATTCCAAAGTTTCAACTTGACCTTCAGATGACAAAACTACTTGAACTTCCCATTTTTCATTATATACTCTTTCTAATATCTCAGATATAACAGGTACATATTTACTTTCAATCCAATTCATTAAAGATCTGTCAGTAGTTACTATTTTTAAATTCTTTAAGTTAAAATCTAAGGTAGTAGTAGATAAATTAAAACATATGTCATAAGCAACTTGACCTAACTCATCTATGAATACATTAATAAACTCTTGAGTATTCATTGTTTAGTATTTATCGGGGTGGTGGGATTTGAACCCACGACCTCCACGTCCCGAACATGGCGCTCTCCCAAGCTAAGCTACACCCCGCTCCACTTTCTTCTTTTAATTTATTTTCTATTTTAATATATTATCCTTCTTTTAATATAACTTATTATATCTTAATATAACTTCATTATAAAAGGGGTTTTAGCTTGCTTAAAGAATATAAAAATGAGAATCTATTAACTAAAAATAATAAAAAATAAAATAAAATATAATTCTAGAGGGGGGGTTAGTTATGGATATTCTAAATAAAATAAGTCCATTTTTTATAGATAATAATCAGGATTTACTGAAAAATAAAAGAGTAATCTTAAGAGTAGATTACAATGTCCCAATAAAAGATAATAAAACAGTACTAGATTCAACAAGAATCATTAATTCCTTAAAAACAATTAACTTTCTCTTAGAGCAAAATAACGATATAATTTTATTAACTCACTTAGGAAGACCTAAAACTGAAGAAGATAAACAAAAATATACTACTAAAATTATTTACAATTTTATAAAAGAAAATAACTTATTTGATTGTTCTAATTTTGAATTTATAGAAGACATAGATACACAAATAGAATATAAAGGTAAAAATATTTATTTAGTAGAAAATGTTAGATTTTTTAATGGAGAAACTAAAAATGATTTAGAATTAGCAAAGAAATACTCTAATTTAGGGGACATTTTTGTAAATGATGCTTTTGGGTCTTTACATAGAGTTCATTCCTCAGTAGCAGGAATCTCAAATTATCTACCAACTTATTTCGGTTTATTAGTAAAAGAAGAAATTATTAATTTATCTAAATTACTAAATCCAAAAAGACCGTATCTAATTATTCTTGGAGGAGCTAAAGTATCTGATAAATTAAACCTTATTAATAATTTATTAAATAAATGTGATAAAATGATTATAACAGGTGCAGCTTGTTTAACTTTATATAAATTCCTTAATTTTAATATTGGTAAATCTTTTTTTGAAGAACTAAATGTATCTAATTTAATAAATAATAGCTCAATAATATTACCTACTGAATTTATAACAACAGATGACATAAATAATCCCAATAATAAATCAGTAAAAAATATAAAAGAAATAAATGATAATGATATAATAGTAGATGCCTTAATTAATGAAGAAATAAAAAATGTGATTTTAAGAGCAAATACTATATTTTGGAATGGACCAGCTGGAATCTTTGAAAAAGGCTATAACCAAGGTAGCCTTGAAATAATTAAAACATTATCAGAATCAAATGCTTTTAAAGTAATAGGAGGAGGAGATACCGTTAATTTCATAAATACAGTTCCTGAATATAAATCCAAAATAGATTTTATATCAACCGGTGGAGGTGCTACCTTAGAATTCCTTGAAAAAGAAACTCTAGATGCTTTAGAATATATCCTTAATGTTAAAAGTAATATATAAACTAAAAAATTAAAAAATAATGAAAAAAATGACAAAAGAAAACATAATCAAAATAAGAAAAGATTTTCCATTTTTTTATAATAATCCGAATGTAATATATTTAGATAACGCAGCAACTACTCAAAAACCATACATCTTAATAGAAAAAGAAAGAGAATTACTAGAAAAATATTATTCAAATGTTAATAGAACTGCTAGTAAATTCTCATTCCATACTACAGAGCTTTTTGACAAATCAAGAGATATTATCTCAAAATTCATAAACTCAAACTTTAATGAAATATTCTTTACATATAATGCTACCTATGGACTTAACTATTTAGCTTTATTCTTAGCTTATAATTACCTTAAAGAAGGAGATGAAGTTATATTAACTCAAATGGAACACCATTCCAATCTATTACCGTTTGTTTACTTATCAAAAATTTTTAATTTTAAAATAAAAATTTGGAAGTTAAATGATAATTTAGAATTAGATTTAAATGATCTTGAAAAATTAATTACTCCTAAAACCAAAGCTATATCAATTACTTATATGTCCAATGTGTTAGGAGTGGTTAATGATATAAAAAATATTTCAAAATTAGCAAAAGAGAAAGATATAATTTTAGTAGTAGATGCTTCTCAAGGGATAGTACATAATAAGATAAATATTAAAGAATTAGATATTGATTTTATGGTATTTAGTGCTCATAAACTATATGGACCAACAGGATTAGGTATAGTATATATAAATCAAAAGCATTTAAAAAATATAAATAAGAAAATTCCAGCATTATCTGGTGGAGGAATTGTTTCTAAAGTTAATATTGATGATGATTTAATAGACATAGGATTACTAAGTTTTCCTTATTTCTTTGAACCAGGTACCCCCGCTATATCACAAGTATACTCTTTTTCTCATGTAATACAATATCTACAAAACATAGAATACTATAATTATCAAGAATATGAATTAGAATTAACTCAATATTTAGTTAATGAATTAAAAAAATTAGAATTTATAGAACTATATGGATACGATAAAAATAAACCTAATGATAATAGATTTGCTATAGTACCATTTAATGTTAAAAATGTACATTCTCATGATGTAGCAACTATATTAGATAATTTTGATATAGTTATAAGAGTAGGGCATCATTGTGCTCAATTAATAAATAAAAAACTAAATGTAGACTCTACCTGTAGAGTAAGCTTAGCTTTCTATAATACCTTTGATGAAATAGATAAATTCATAGAAGCTATAAAAGAGGTAAAAAAAATTTTTAAAATATAATGAACTTTAATAAAGTAGAATCTCTTTTAGCCCCTAAAAATTATCCATTTTTATTACAATTATTTTGTTTATCTCTGTTTATTTTCATTATGTTTAGCTATAGCATAATTAATTATTTTAGCACCATACAAACCTCCGGCTATAGCTAGGGAAACAGGAGCACTTATACTTCCAAGCATAGCAGCACCCCACACAGCTACTGAAGCTAAATCAATTACTCCATCTATTTTGTTATATACATTTTCAGAAGAAACATCATCTATACTATCAAGGAAATTAAAGAATGCTCCTAAACCTGCTAAAAAGCTAATAGCTCCTGCAAACTTCACCGTAAATGGAGCAATTTTATTAGCAAGATCTGCTATCCTAAATAATCCACCTTTCCAACCTCCAGTCAAAAATTTCTCACTTTCACTATTCTCTTCATTTTTAGTACCCTTTTTGTTATCCCTTTTTTCATTTTTTTTATTCACATCCACTGAATCCTTTATATCAACTGAATTTACTGAATTTTCTAATGAACCTTTTAAAGTTCTCTCATTATTTGTTACCCTATCATTTACAAAGTTATAATCTCTCTCTTTTAGATTTATATTACTTACTGTATTCATATTACTTTTCCTCCTCTTTGTTTTTTATTTTAAATATATATTAATGTCTCAAAATCAAGAAACTAAGTGTAAAATTTATGTTAATTTTTTTCAAAAAAATACAGAATTAAACAAAATGAAAGAATCAGTTTTAATAAAATTTTAAAATACTAATACCAATAAAAACTACTAAACTATGTAGTAAAGAGAATCTAAGTAATATTTCTTTTTCTGTATATCCTAACATTTCGTAATGATGATGTAAAGGAGTTATATAAAATAATCTTTTTCCTTTAGTAATTTTAAAATAAATAACTTGAAGAATAACAGATAAAGTAACTATAAAGAACATAAATCCCAAAAACAACAAAACAGGCTCAATTTTAAGTATAATAGCCAAGAACGTAAATAAAGCTCCTAAACTTAAAGACCCACTATCTCCCATCATAACCTTAGCTTTAGGAAAATTATAAATCAAAAACGCAATCAAAGAAAATATAAAAAATAAAACTATACTTACAAAAACAAGTTTAGAAAACATTAAACAAATTATTATAAATCCTATCAAAGTAATAATACTTAAAGTAGCAGCTAAGCCATCTAATCCATCAGTTAAATTAGTAGCATTACTAACCCCTGAAATTAAAAAAAATAAAAATAAATAATATCCAATATATCCTAAATCATATACACTATTTACCACCTTAATTTGAGTAAAGTTGATATTGAAATTATTCACAAAAAAACTATTAGAAAAATATAATAGTAAAAAAGCTAAAGTAGTTATTATGATTTGTAAGAATATCTTATGTCTCGCTTTTAGTCCTAGATTTCTTTTATTAATTATTTTAAAATAATCATCAATAAATCCAATTAACATAGAACCTAATACTAAAATAATAAAAAGCAACGATAAATATAAATTAGAATATTTAAGTAAAACGAAAAAAGAAAAAATAGAAGGAATAGTAATAAAAATAACGCCTGCAGCAGTAGGAGTGCCTTTTTTTAAAATATGATGTTTAGGAGCATCTTCTCTAATCTCTTGACCCACTTTAAAACCATAAAACCTTATATAATACCCTATTAAAAAATAGACCACTAAAAATACAATAAAACCTACCAGAAATATCAACATATTCTTATTATAACTACCCTAATATTTATAGTGCTATATTATATTTACTACCTTTTATTAGCTCTTTCCTTTTAGTTTTAAAATTTTCAAAAAATTATAAAATCTAGCCAAACAGGTTTAGACATCACTTTGTATTTATCTAGCTCTAAGTAATAAGAATGTAAAAAAAAAGTTTCTAATTTATATAAAACATCATTAATATAAAGCTTAAGATAAAATTTAAAATTACTATTGTATTTATAATCTCCTACAATAGGGTATTTAAGATAACTAAGATGTACTCTGATTTGATGGGTTCTACCAGTTAGTATACTTATATCAAGTAAAGAGAAATATTTTATATTATTGTAGGGATTTATAATTTCAAATTCATATTTATCTTTAAGTAAATTAAGGAAATTATTAGAAGGAATAGTTTTTATCTTATTAACAATAGTGATAGCATTTTTTCCATAAGATACAATCTCTTTTTTTAAAGGATTCTTAGTGCTAAATATATCTCCTTCTATGTTTATAGAATTATAAGGGAAATCACCTTCAACGATTGCATAATATTTCTTTATAACTTTTCTATTTTTAAAGAGTTCAGATAATTTTAAAGCAGTTTCATAATTTTTAGCAACGATTAAGCATCCCGTAGTCTGTCTATCTAACCTATGTACTATAAACGGATCTATTCCTTTTAACAAAAGATAATCAATAACTGAAAAACTATCCTTACTAACCTTATTAACTACTATAGGTAACTTTTCAATTATAATAACCTCTTCATCTTCATATAAAATTTTAGTATTTTCCATAATAAGTTTAATAAAATTTTGATCTTTATTATATATTAAATCATTACCAAAAGTTTTGTCATTAGTATATATTGTATTTTTATTTTTTAAGCTAATAATAATTTCATCTCCTTTTTTCAAGATATAACTACTCTTAATTATTTTATTATTAACTTTAACTAAATTATTTTCAATTAAATATTTTATGTAGCTTCTACTTAGGTTAAGTTTTTCAGCTAAAAATTTATCTATCCTTTGATTATAATCATTTTCTATTAAAAATTGTAAATTACTCATAATTAAAATTATTCATAATTAATTATTTTAATAAAATTTTGATTAAAAGTTTTAGGATGATAATTTAATGAGAAATTAAATCCATTTTCTTTTACTTTATTAATCAGTTCTTTATTATTAAGAGCTTCTATTATTTTAATAGCAAATAATTTAGGATCTTCAGTATCAATAAGTAAACCGTTATAGTTATTTGTAATTATACTATTAAAGGGTTTAACATTTAGGGCTATGACAAGAGTTTTTTGGGCCATAGCTTCAAGTAAAACTAATCCTAAAGTTTCTGTTTTTGATACAAATAAAACTGCTTGACTAAATTTATAATACCTTCTAATTAACTCTTGATCTAAATAACCTGTAAATATTACTTTATGTTGTAGATTATTTTTAATAACATAATTAACTAATTTATTTTTATCAGGTCCATCTCCACATATATAAAATTCAAAACTATTATCCATTAAACTAATCTCTTTAAAAATATCTATTAAAAAAAATAAATTTTTTTCCTTAGCTAATCTACCAGCATACATTATATATTTCTTATTCTTTAAAGTTTGATCAATTTCAAGTTCCTTATCTTCCCAAAAAATCGCATTCAAGGGTAAAGGCAAAATCTTTATTTTATTAATTATATCATTATTAAAATTCTTAAAATAATTTTGTAGAATATAATTTTTAACATATTCATTAGCTACTAATACTATATCAGAATTTTCAATAACTTTTCTATTAAGTAATTTCAAAATAAATTTAGATATATAAGAGGGTAAAGGTACATAATGAATATAATATTCCCAAAATGTATGAAAATAAAATATTTTTTTTATATTATTGTTTTTGCTCATTTTACCATTGTAATTAATAAAATATTTATAAAATTTTAAAGCAATAAAAAAAGAGTTAAATATATTGTGATTAAAAATAATCCAATTACGAGAAGTGAAATTATCATAAATAAAGTAAAAAATTTGTTTAACAACATTATTAGAAAAACTCATAAATCTATCTTCTTTATTAAATAAAAATACATAAGATGGTACTCTAATAACCGTTAAGTAATCTTTATAATTTTCTATTTCTATTTTATCATTATTTTTTTGTTCATAATTAGGAGCAATTAAGATATTAATAAAATCATCTTTTAGTGAGTAAACAATAGAAGAAATAGCAGAGGAAACCCCATTTATTCTTGGATAAAAGCAATCACTAAAATGAATTATAATTTGCTTCATTAAAAATATTTCCTTTATAAAATAATTTCTTAAAAAATTATAATAAATATTTAATTATCTTGTAAAGCTTTATCACTAAGTGTTATTTGTATTGGTTCATAATAATTACCAAAATTATTAGCTAAAATTTTATCAAATTCAAATAAACTAAGATCTCCTAGTAAAAAGTTAATAAAATAATCTTTAAAACTACTTTCAAAATTATTTATAAAAACCAAAGGATATCTATATATAAAATTCATTATCTTGTAGAAAACATAATTAGCTTCTATAGTTTTTAAAATATGCTCAATAGAATAATTGAAATTATAATCATTACGATCTAATGAGTTAATAATATCATTAGCTAATAAAGCTGTTAAATAGGTAAAGTCAGGATATAAAGTAGAAGTCAAGCCCAAATATTCAGAAACTATAAATAATTTTGAATTCAATAATTTAGAATCAAGTTTTAAATAATTTTCTTTTATTTCATCAGATTTATAAGCAAAAGGTAAAACATACTTATCCCAAGAAACAATTTTATAATTCCTAAAAATCTCAAAATTATTTAATAAAAATTTATTAATAGTATTATCAATAGAGTATTCTCTATCAATATAATTAGCAAATACAAAAGAAGCATTTCCCCAAATTACGCTCTTTTTAGTATCTCCCAATGAAAAAATAATCCTTTGTTGCTTAGAATCATTATTTCTTTCAAAATTAGGTACTTTAATAATCCAGCCACCATTATGTTTTAATGAAATATTCAAAATATTCCAAGTTAATCCCCAAAAATCCTCACATAGTAATAAATATTGCCCACTAATTACTTTATTATTATCTAATTTAATATACCACTTTGAATTATCATAGTAAATATCCTTAATGGAGTTACTAAAAGATTTTTGATAAATATTATCAGAAATAATAGAATTAATATACTGCTTTAAAAATTCTAACTCAGTTACAAAAAAAACACTCTTATCTAAATCTATATTAAACATTTTATTAGCAAATTTAAAAGAAAAAGATTTATAATATCTAAAGATGGGGTTAGATAAAATTGATCTAAATTGAACTTTAAGTAGTCTAAAAGTAGCAGAAAACATCAATAAATACGTGTTTTTTAATATACTAATAGGTGGTATAATATTAGCTATTTTTACTTTATATCTTTTTGATATAAAATATTTGCTAAATAAAGCTCCTAATGTATTACCTAATATTATTATATCAAAATTCATATTTCTTTATATTTTACTACTTTCTATCATTTTAAAAATGGATTATTAGATTTTTCATGGAAAATAGTAGTTGATATGTAATGTCCCGGAAAAATTAGCGTATTATCAGGTAACTTAAATATTTTTTCTTTTATTGTTTTTATTAATAAATTAAAATCTCCACCCGGAAGATCTGTTCTACCTATAGATTCATAAAATAATACATCTCCACTGAATAAAATATTATTCCTTTGATTATAAAAAGATAAAGATCCTAAGGTATGCCCAGGAGTAAATAAAACTTTTAATTCAAAATCCTCTATTTTCACAATATCTCCTTCCTTTAATAGCTCATACTCATAAATATTAGGTTCTTCTTCAAAACCATATACCCTATAAATCAACTTAGACTCATTTAAGTGATAAAATTCCCTTTCATTTAACATAACTCTACATTTAAAATTATTATAAACTGAATTAACACCACATATATGATCTACATGACAATGAGTTAATAAAATATAAACTAATTCCAAATCATTATTCTTTATAAATTCAATAATTTCTTTACTAGAGGTACAATCTATTAAAATAGCTTGTCTTTTATTATTAACTATAAGGTAATTATTAGTTTCTAATGGTCCAAGAATAAATTGATATATCGAAATATTATCAAATTTATATAATTTATTAGTACTACTAATCATTATAGCTTTTATTAAATTTAGTCTTTATTAAATAAAGAGGGGATAATATAGAAAATATTAGATGGTTTTTCTGCTATTCTTCTTACAATATAATCATACCAATTAATTCCGTAAGGCAAATATAGCCTTAGCTTATATTTCTCAGCTATTATTTTATTTTGTAATTTAGGTAGTACTCCATAAAGCATCTGAAATTCAAATTTATCGTAGTTTAGTCCTTTTAGATGTGCATAATTTTGAATTTTTTTAATCACATTAATATCGTGCGTAGCAAAAGCCGGATAAACCTTATCTATGTTATCTATTAATTTCATTGCTAACTTTATATAGTTTTCGTCTATACTTTTTTTATTAGGAAAAATCTTATCATAACTCTCTTTATAAGCACCTTTACATAATCTTACTATTAAATTATTCCTATCTTGTTTAGCTAATATTTTCTCATTTAGATCCCTATCAGTCCTGTATAAATAAGCTTGTAATGTGATATCTAAATTTGAATACCCTTTTTCATACCTTAAAATATCAAATATTTTAAAAGTGTCATCGATTAAATTACTATCTTCCATATCTATATGAATCCTTACATTATTAGCTAACTCTAAGATTTTTGATAAATTATTTAAAGTATAATCAAAATCAAACAATAACCCTAACGAAGATAATTTTAAAGATACACTTACATTTTTTGATAATTCATTTTCGTTAATAACATTTATAAGATTAAAAATTTCAGCTAAGTATTGTTCAATTTTTTCTTTATTATTAAAATGCTCTCCTAAAAAAGAAACTGTAATAAAAAAATTCTGACTGATTAATTCTTTAACTATATTTATAGTATTTTGTAAATCCTCAGCAGCTATGTATTTAAAAACTATCTTTTTTATATTCTTATTTAGTGCTATATTTTTAAAAAACGGATTTGTTAATAAAGATATAATTAAATTTTTCATTACTATTGATATCTATTTTCTATCGATTAAATTTGTAATAGCTAAATAAATAAATAATAAACTAAATACTAAGAAAAATACTACATTCTTTAAATCGATTATCCCTTTAGAGAAATTATCAAAATTAGAAGACAAAGAAATAGTAGTTAAAATATTTTTAACTTTAATAGGCATTAAATCTGCCATATATCCCATAATCCATAAAAACAACACAATAACTAAAGAAACTATCCACGCAGGTACTACATCATTAAATAATGTAGATATATAAACACTTAAAGATATAATAGCTAAAACTAATAGAATTAAGCCTAAGAATCCACTCCATGTATTCCCAAAATCTATAAAACCTTTATTCAAAAAAGAATAAAAGAATATAAATATAACTAAATACAACAATGCAAAAGATAAAAAGATAAAATAAATTAAGAAAGTACTAATTACTTTTGCTAAAACCAATTCCACCTCATTAAATGGATAAGTTAATAATAATTCGATAGTTTTTAATTTTTTTTCTTGAGAAAAAGCCTTAGCACCTATTATAGGTAATATTATTATACTCAAAAAAGCTACAAAACCTATATATGGATTAATTATTTGATCATTGACATTAAATTTAGAAGCCCATGAAGGGAATTGTAATACAACAGGTATAATATTAAAAAAACTCATAACTGCTCCAACAAATACTAACATTAAAAAAAATAGAGCTATAGTCATTGCAACCGGTGCAAATAAATTACTACTATTTTCCAATAAATCCTTCCTTACTAAAGCAATTACATTCCTTATATTCATTCTAAATCACTCCTATTGATATCATTGCTCAATATCATTTATTTATCTTAATTATTTTATATTATTATTTTATATTAGGATTAGATGGTGGAATATTTGGTCTTTGGGGTTGTTGTAATTGTTGTGATTGAGCAGTGGTAGTAGTTTGAGTAGTTGTAGAAGTAGTAGCTGAACCTTGTTGAATAGCTTTAATAGCTTCAACTATATCAAATCCTGTTAAATTTTTAAGCACCTCAGGTACAGTTGCAACAGTACCTGCTATATCTTTAGTTAAATTAGAAAACCCAGCACCATTAGAGCCTCCTATCATAATAACTTTATCTACTCTATTTAACGGAGCAGATACTTTTTCTGCTATTTCTGGTAATCTTTCTATCATTATTTCAGCAATAGCGGCGTTATTATATAGTCTCCAAGCTTCTGCTTTCTTCATCATAGCTTTAGCTATAGCCATACCTTGGGCTTCTGTTATCTCAGCTTCAGCTAATCCTTTAGCTTTTATAGCTTCTGCTTCAGCTTGACCCGCTAATTTAATTTTCTCGGCTTCTGCTTGTGCTAATGCTATCTGCCTTAGTTTTTCTGCTTCAGCTAATTGCTCGATTTTAAATCTTTCAGCTTCAGCTGGTTTCTTTACAGTTGCTTCTAATTCCTTTTCTTTCCTCATAGCTTCTAAGTTTTGGAGTTCTATTTGCTTTTCTTTTTCAGTAATATGGTAAGCCATATCAGCTTCAGCACGTTTAGCTTCTGCTTTCCTACGTTCTTCACTAACCCTAATATCAGCTTCTATTTGAGCTACTTGTTTTCGTTGGTTAGCTTCAGCTTCTTTTTCAGCAGCTTGTGCATCAGCTTCTGCAGCAGCTTTCCTTGCTTCTGCTAATTGTTTTGCTTCCTGAGCTTTAGCTTCTGCATCTTGTTGAGCCGTAAATACTCTCTTTTCTTTTTCAGTTTCCGCTTGTCGCTTTGCTATCTCTAATGCCTGCTCTAATTCATAATTTTTAGCAGTTTTTTCGAGTTCCGCTTGTTTCATACGAGCTTGGGTTTCTTGTTCTTTTATTTGTGGAGCTACTCTGAATTCTATAGCTTTTTCAGGATCACCTATATCCTTAATAGCAAACGTATCTAAGATTAACCCCATTTTAGCAAAATCATCTTTTATTGCCTCTTCTACTTTCTTAACAATCTCTTCTCTTTCATGTAATAATTTTTCTAAAGTAACAGCTGCAATAACTTCTCTTGTTTTCCCTTCTAATATTTCTCTAATGCTAGCAATAACCTCATCAGATTTTCTGTTTAAGAATCTACCACCTGCTTTTTCTAAATCATCTAAATTAAACTTAACAGCAGCAGTAGCACTAACACTTACTGGGATCTTATCAGATGTAAGGATTTTTGGAGTAGTTACATCTATTATTAAGCTTGATAATGCTAACTTTATAGATCCTCGAGTATCTACTATATCTTTAATAGTGTAAGCATCTATTATTAATCCCAATTTTTGGAAATCACTTACTGCACTTTTATTTACTTCTGCTACCACTGATTCTCTATCATGTAGTAATTGTTGTAAAGAAGTTCTAGCTATAACTTCTCTGGTATGCCCTTCTAGTATTTCTTTTATATTTTTATCTATTTCTTGATCACTTTTACCTAAGAATCTTTCAGAAGCTTTTATAATATCGTCTTGAAGACTACCTATTTTAACAGTAGCAACTGCTTCAACTGCTAAAGGTACTTTATCCCTTGTTAAAATCTCAGGACTTTTTATATCAATTATTCTAGCTTCTAAAGATAATTCTGAAGCTTGTTCTAATAGTGGGAAAACTATTGTTCCTCCACCAGCTACTACTCTCTTTCCTCTAAACCCCGTTACTATTAATGCCCTATTTGGAGGAACTTTCCTATACATATTTAAAAGAGCATTAATAATAACAATAAGTATAATAACTAATACTATAATACCTATACTAAAGAACCCTGTTCCAAACATTTAAACTTTCACCCCTTGAATCTTAATTTTATTCTATATTCTTTACTTTAAATTTTCTACAAAAATATCCACTTCTCCTTTTATATTATTAAACATTCTTCCAAATTAAAAATAAACCTCTTATTTATAATTACCTATAAATTCTATTCAATTCATAAATATAATTTTTATATCCATTATCCATATTAAAAAGTAAATTATCTCTATATAACCAATTATTATAAGTAGTTCCAGGGGTATTTATCCTATAATTTTGATCTAAATTTAATAAATCAAAAACAGGAATAATTACTAAATTAGAATTAGAAGCTAAAAGTAATCTAATAAACTCAATAGAAACATTATTTTCATTTATTTCCTTTGAAAAATATTTATTAATCAGTTGTTTTTGATAAGCTGTAGCTTCTGTTAAGTACCATCCTTTAGTGGTATTATTATCGTGAGTAGCAGTATAGACTACACTATTAGAAGGATAGTTATGGGGTATATGAGGATTAGTTTCTATATTATCCCATCCAAATTGTAAAACTCTCATTGTTGGTATTTTATATTTTTCTCTAAACAGTTCTACATCTTCTGTTATAACTCCTAAATCCTCTGCTATTATAGGTAAAACAGATTTATAGTTTAATAAAGTATTGAATAGTTCATATGGTTTAGCATTAACCCATTTACCGTTAATAGCAGTACTTTCATTAGCAGGTACCTCCCAAAAAGCTACTAATCCCCTAAAATGATCTATCCTAACCAAATCATATATTTTAAAAGAGTGTAATAATCTTTTAATCCACCATTTAAAACCTGTTTTAGAGAGTATATCCCAGTTATATATAGGGTTTCCCCATAGCTGTCCAGTTTGAGAAAAATAATCAGGTGGTACTCCAGCAACTACTACCATATTACCTTCATTATCTAATTTAAATAATTCTCTATTAGCCCAAACATCTACACTATCATAAGACACATAAATAGGTATATCCCCTATTACTTCTATCCCTTCCTCATTAAGTACTTCCTTAAATTCAAAATACTGCTTATAAAATAGATACTGTTCAAAAATATAAAACTCTATTTCTTCATTATCTAATTCATTGATATTTATATTTTGTTTAAATTTGATATCCCATTGATTCCACGGTTTTTCATTATTAACTTTCTTTAAATATCTATAAATTGAATAATCATATATCCAATATTTATTATTGTTTTTAAAGATCTCCAATTCTGCTTCTATTTTAATTTTAGCAGTTGAGTTTTTAATATTATTAAAAGCTAACCTTAATACCTTATCCTTAAACTCAAAAGCTAATTTGTAATTAACTTTATCTAAAATTAAATTATTTAGATCAACTGAGTATTTATCAAGTATTTCATTAAAAATATTATTTACCTGTTCATAAGTGATTAAATTATCTTGAATTAGTTTATATATGCTAATGAAATATGGGTTTCCTGCAAAAGCTGAATAACTACTATAGGGAGAAAATGATAACCTATCTATAGGGTTAATCGGTAATATTTGGATCTTAGAAAACCCTAATTTTTTTATTAACTCAATAAAATTAGTTTTATATATAATAGTGAAATCACCTATAAAAATATCAAAATTATCACAAGAAGGAAATGAAAAGATCGGGAATAAAATCCCACTACTCCTTTTTATAAGCATAACCAATCCACCCCTTCAATATCTATTATTTAACTTTTAATTTCTCTTCTTTATAATCCTTAATAAATTCATTGATAAACTCAATAGAGTTATGTAATCTATCAATGATAGAGCTACCACCTATAAAATTAGCTAAAATATAAATATTATAATCTCTTAATTTATTAACAATTATTTTTATTTCTTTTAAGTTCTTAAATAGATTAATATCATTAGTTAAGATAGAATCTTCCCATTCCACATATTCACTATATAAAATATCATTTAGCTTTATATTTTCAAGCAAATTTATTTTATTTAGTTCTTTTATAAGATAATTTAAATCCTTATCAAATTTATTTTTAAAAAAAATCCTTAAAAATTCTATTTTGTTTTTTTTACTATAATTTTTATCATCTTTAATATTATCGTTAATAGAATTATTCCATTTTTTACTAAAAAATGAGATGGCTTTAAATATGTTATGTTCTTTAAATAGAATCCCATTTATCTTTTTATTTAAAAATTTATTTAAAACCAAGATATAAATATAAGAGCTATGGTAAGATATGCTTTTTAATAAATACGTTAAATTTTTCAATAAATCAAATAATACTGGATTTTTATTTAAATTAGATAAATCAGTCAAAGAATTATTTATTATTTGATTTAAATCAAAAGCTGGGATAGTAAAAAATAATTTTGAAACTTCTAAATAGTTATTCTCCGTTTTTAAAAGATAACCATTATCTTTTAGTTCAAAATTTATTAAATTTTCATTAATGAATTTTACTTTATTATTTTTTAAGAAATTATAAATATATTCAGTTAATGAATATAAACCATTTTTAAAGTTAAAGAATTTTGTTGATTTATTTTTTAAGATATTTGTTTTAATATTTTTTAGGTAAGGGATTAAAGGGATAATACTGAGTTTATCAATATCAGTAGAAAACACATTATAAAATAACGGATATAATATTTTCTCGTTAAATTCATTATTAAAGTTTTTTTGACAAAAAGTTAATAAAGTATCATCTTGATTATATTTTATTTCTTTAAATAAATCTAAAACAAATTGGAATTTAGATTTAAGAGAAATTAGATTAGAAAGTAAAAAATCTAGTATATTAGTGGGGATTTTGTATATTTTATTGTTAAAAAAAACATAGTTAGGGTTATTATTGGAGAAGATGATATTTAGTTTATTTAAATTAAACTCGGTATTTATTTTATTAAATTTTTCGTTATATACTAATGAATCTGGTCCAAGTTCTATAAAATATTTTGTATTATTAAATTCAAGGATTTTAGTTTTAATTTTTCCACTTATGTTTTTATCTATTATATAAATTGAAGCATTGGGTAAGTATTTTTTTATTAAGAAAGCTAAGGATAATCCACTTATACCTGCTCCTACTACACTTATTTCCATAATATCTTTATATCTTTATTTTACTTTCTTTATTTATTTTATTTAGTTATTTAGTTATTTGATATCAAAATGATTCTACCTTTTGATTTTTATAATAATAAATTAAAAAAACAAAAAAAACAAAAAAAACAAAAAAAACAAAAAAAATAAAAAAAATAAAAAAAATAAAAAAAATAAAAAAAATAAAAGGGAAGACACTAAAAAATGTCTCCCCTTTCCTTCCCCTTATTTACTTAATTATAATTCTACTTAGATATTACACTCTCTTGTTTATATAAAATAGGGATTAACCTTATAAAAGCACCATTTAATAGATTTAAATCTATACTATTTAAATCAAAGTAGAATGTAGTATTTTTAACTCCCCTAATATTAACATTACCACTATTATTTATCTTAGTATTTCCTACAATTAGGTTTCCTTGAAATAATAAGTTATTATTTGCTCCTGTTCGGGCTTTTAATTGATTCCCTACAAAAACCATACCCTGTAATTTCACATCCCTTTCACTATAACCATTAACAATTAATACTGAATTACTACCATTTGCAGCTACATCATTTACTGCTCCTTTAATACCACTACTAGCAAAATTACCTCCTACAAAACCATTATACAAAAATGGGAAATAATTTTGATTAGGCTGAGGGTTACTTGTAATAGGTAAGTTATTATTTCCATTATTTTGATTTAAATAATTCAAATAAGATTGATATAATCCTTCTAATCGAGAATTAGCAAAATCTTTTGATTTATTTTTTAATTCGCCTTCATTTACTGCACTTCCACTCTGTGCTCCTAGACTAACATCTTCAATAATTTTATTGTCTCCTTTAGTAAAAGCAGTCATAATCCACGCTAACTTTCCTATTGTTAATTTATCAATATCCTGAGTTCCATCTAAAGTATCAAATAATCCCATAGCCTTGGAAGTATCCACATCAGATAAATTAGAAGTATATATTGGAGAATTAGGAGGATTACCAGTTCCTATATCCCCGTTATATACCTCTAATTTAAGATCACTATTATTAGTAGTAGTATTTTTAGTTTCTGTTAATTGTATAGTGTAAGTAGTATTATTAACAGTAACAGGAATCCTTAAAACGTGATAAGTATAAGTATCTGAAGGGTCTTCGCTCCAGCTATAACTAAAGTTAGGCGTTGAAGAATTTCCTTGATATCTATAATAATTAGCATTTAAATTTTCAGAACTTAGAAATGAATTTATAGAAGCTTTATAGTTATCTTTAATATTAAACTCTCCTCCATCTTTCCACATTTTATTAAAATCCCATTTATGTTTATCAAAAAGGTATTGAAAAGCAGCTTTAGCTTCATAAAATGTATTGCTTAGAGAATTATTATTTTTTATAATTGTAATATTATTATTAGTATTATTAGTAGCCCAATTTTGTAAAGTATAAGCAAATATATGATCAAACCAATCTAAATTTTGAGTATTGAAATTTAGAGGATTTATGTATAAATTATTATCAACAAGTAAAGCTAAATTATCTTGGGAAGATTTAACTTGATCAAATCTTACAACCATTGAACCAGTTTGAAATCCTTCCAAAGTACTAATCGAATTGTTATAATAATCTACCCATCTTCCTCCATCATATCTATAAGGATAAAAAGCATCAGAATTATTAGTATAATCAACAGCAAAGGAATTAGGAGCTGTAGAAGGAGAAGAAGGATTAGAATTAAGGATAGCAAAAGTCCCCTGACCCTTAACCACTCCATCAATAGTAACCGCTACATCTTCACCATAAACAATAGCACTTTGATTATTACCCCCCAAAACTATCTGAATATTTTTATTACCAAAATAACGACGATTATTGTCATTATTATTTACTTTTCCAAAACTACTTACAAAAAATAGATTACCTCTATCTATCTTTACATTTCCATTTATAGTTAGCTGATATTCAGCTACACTTATTCCCTGGATATTCATAGGAGATACTTGTTCGGAATTAGGATCATAAGAATTTATTCCATTAGATAATCCACTTTGGCCACCACCTCGGCCACCACCTCGGCCACCACCTCGGCCACCACCTCGGCCACCACCATGGCCACCACCTTGGCTACCACCTTGGCTACTCAAAATCTCTTCTAAAATCCCCTGTATTGTATCAATACTCATAGTAGGTGGAAAATAAACAATTTTATTAGGATCCACAAAAATATAATAACCTGCAGGTAAAGTTACATAAGTAGAAGAATCATTAAATTTAGATTTAACTAAATTAGCTAAAGAATCTCTAAGTTTAGAAGTATCAACATTTTTATCATTTACTGATACCTCAGCTTTAATAGAATCTTCTACAGCAGATTCCCTACCCTCGCTTAAAAGACCCCTTGGACCCCATATACTTTCATAAGTAGTTCCATTAAAATTTAAATTATTACCACTATCTTGTTGAGCTATTAAATAGCCATTTCTATTAGAATCTTGTCCATTAGTTAATCTAAACAAAGTTTGTTTATTTGGATATGTAGGGTCATCCCTTAACGTAAGTTTAAAGTTTTTAGCAATCAATTTATTATACTGAACTTCATCAGCAATAGAAAAAACATTATTTGTAGCATCAATATCCATCATCCCATTAGAATAAGCAGACGCACTTAATAAGCCACCGTTAGCTAATTTTTGGTCAACATATCTAACAACATATTTATTAGCATTAGGTACTTTAGAATACCCCATTGCCATCAATAATAAAGTATATTTATTAGCATTCCTATAACCATTTATCCCAGTTATATCAACATTATTATTTACATTATTAACAGAGGTATAAAGAGGATAAGTAGCATTTGATGGCCATCTACCATCGGAAGTAAAATAAAAATTAATTTTATTATTGTTATTGTTAAAAGAGATACCAACGGCATTAGCTGAATCCTTGTTATAAGTATTAGTATCATTTGTAGAGTTACCAAAGAATAGGATAGCTCCGCTGTCAGATATACTTTTATTCCTTGGGCTTATAATTATAGCAGCCATTTCTTGTAAAGTAGTAATAGGAATACCAACATTCACAGGATTATCATTACTTACTACATTTCCATTACTTAAATTAACAATAGCTATCCTATAATTATTAGTATTTATCCTTGTTATTATAGTAGTATTGGTATCCATTAAATTGCTCAATCTAACACTGTTAGAGTCAATAGTAAATAAAACGGGGTTAGAGGCTATAATAAATGAAGCGATATTGATAGCAGATTCTGCGTTAGTTATTGCTTCGTTTTCTGAATAAAACGATCTCATATCAGCATAATTAGCTCGGGTTAATGCAAATAATGCTACCGACATCATTATTAACACTATTATAAAAAATAACGTACTTATTAATAGAATCCCCTTCTTATTAGAACCTTTAATTAATCCCGATCTATCCACTAATATCACCTCCTTTATTATATTATAAAAAAACTTCTAAAAATCCTACCTATTATTTATAATTTTTTCACTAAAGCTTTAAATTAATTTCTAAAATACCATAAATACCATAAATACTATAAATACAAAAGAATTACTTGTATTATCAAAGGGAATTAAAATTGTAAAAAAATTAAGAGTTATTATTAGAATATTCTTTAATAACAAAGGCTAAAGCGATAGCAATAGCATCAGTTATATCATCTATTAGTTTATCTTGGATATCAAAAAAACTCTTTACCTTTTGTGCTATCTCCTGCTTAGTAGCTTTACCATTATTAGCTACTATTAATTTAACTTGAGTAGGGGTTATATAATCTATAAAAACATTATTTAAAGCAGAAGCTAAAGTAATAACCCCAACAGCTTGGCTAACCTCCATAGCAGTCTTGGCATTTAAATTAAAATATAACCTTTCTACTATAACCTTATTTGGCTTATATTTCTTTAAAAGCTTATTGAATTCTTTATAAATCTGTTTTAATCTTAAATGATGCTCAATTTCAGTAATATCAAGTAATCCAAAAGAAATTAAACTAATACTAAAGTTTTTAGATTTTTTTTTATAAACCCTTAAAATTGAATAGCCAATTCTGGTAGTTCCCGCATCTATACCTATTATTATTTCCTCTTTTTTTTTATTGAAGAAAAAAACCATTTTTTACTTAATTTGTTTATATTCAAAATTAATAACCTGTTTTTTATTCTTATTTATCTCTATACCTATTATATAGATCTTATCATAATTCATATACTTCTTATAATACTCTCTCTCTTTAATTTGTCTTATCGCTTTCCCTTTCT
>Ga0079997_121495_pt1 | contig 111506 bp, 121 predicted proteins | sample PerSpoCPS_CMetaG_FD_69200 | JGI IMG/M metagenome (GOLD analysis project Ga0079997, IMG submission 69200) | Archaeal communities from Yellowstone National Park, Wyoming, USA - Perpetual Spouter C (PS_C) MetaG (SPADES assembly) (version 2) | ecosystem: Environmental > Aquatic > Thermal springs >...
TTGGCATTGGGCAGATCCTGTTGAAGCTGTAATTCCTAAAACTGCTCCCATCCCAACCGGTTATGCTAATATTCGTGTTATTTACGCTTATAGTATCAACCGCCCTTGAAAACCATACCCCAATGTTCGCGGAGAGGGGTACATTTATATCCCCACTATCGGGTACCGTGAAAACAACCGTAAAGGGTTCAGAGAAGCATATGGTGTTAGTGTTGGGTGTATAGGATGATCGTGATATCGACGAGGTGTATAATGAAACCGTATCTGGGCCACTTGAAGAAAGGGTTAATGTTGTATATGACGGGTTTGAAAGGGAGGAAACAGAAGGTGTAGCACTATCCATCCCGCATGTTCCCAAGAAATTAGGGTTAGTCTTTCTAAAGAATGCCTGAAGATTTCCTCTGTATATAGCAACTCCATTTTCCGGATCCAAGAATCTTACATTTCCTATTACGCTAATATCCTTTACGAAGCTTAAAAGATTCCCCGACGTATCCAATATTGCGATCGCTGGCTCCCCCATTGTTCCATAAAGGTAAATTTTGCCACCGTATAACTTTACACCGCTTAAAAAGATTAACGAGTCTATTTGAAAATGTCTAACCGTGTTTAAAGCTGTATCAAGCAGAAGGACGCCCGTATAGCTTGCTGTGCGATACCCAACCGCCACGAATCTACCTTGAAAGTCTATAAATGCGTTAGAAACCGCAAGAGTATCCCGTCTTCTTGATATAACATTTAAGCTCTCATCCATCTTTACCGTCGTGAAAGAGTAGGAATCCTTTATCAGCAAATATATCTTTTTACCCGCATCTTCATATGCCACATCTATGGCAGTTATAGTATATGGCACTTTGAGGCGCCAATATTTTGATGACTCTTTCCTAAAGAAAAATACCGTATCCGCTTTATACGAGACGAAGTAGAGGTAATTTGAGGTTCTAACCGCTCTATAGAAGGGTGGAAAAGGATCAAAGGTCACCATTATGGGATAGGGATAGTTGGCTATAAAATAGAACGCCGAGCCAGAAGATCCCCCATAAGCCAAAGGGTTTCCATTATTATCAATTACCAAACCATGAACGGTATCCGCTAAAGATAAAGAATCCGCCCGAATCACCTGCCCGAGGTTGTTTATGTGTAGGAACTTGTAGTTTCCGCCTGTGTCCTGTATTCCCACGAGGTACCCAGACCCATACCTGATTGCCCTCATATCCAAAACCGCACTATCCAACCTCGCATGCACATACTGATTAATAAGAAACAAAACCCCAACCATATTAGTCCTCCTTTAAAACATTACCCAACCTGTAATAAACGTTCCTGTACTTCTCGTTGTTTGGGTCAAGCCTTATGGCTTCCTTTATGTAAGCGTACGCTCCCTGAATATCACCCTTCTGATAAAGCTCAAGGGACTTTAGGTATAAGGTTTCAGAGCTCGCCTTTATGTTGCTTTCAACGTAGCTTAAAAGTCCAGGAGCCTCGGGCAAGGGGTAAATTTTCATGGATTTTTCAATATAATACTTTGCCTGGACCCAATCCTTGTTTGCTATAAGCTCCTTCGCCTTTCTTAAATATTCCTCCGCGGTTCTCCTCAAAGTGTTTGAAAATCTTATCTTATCCGGACCTTCGGGTAAAGTGCTTACAAGCTTTGATGCGCTTACGTAATCCCCCTTGCTTATTAAGTTCTCAACCCTCTGAATTTTACCGCTTTCAAACTTCCTATTGGTTTCTTCCTTTATTTTGTTTGCCTCCTTTTGTTTTTCAACCTCCCCTTTAACTTGATTGTATGCCCTAAGGGCGTCCCTATCTTGTGGATAATTCTCAAGGAAGACCAAAGCCTCAGCCAGGGCATCCGAATAAAGCTTGTTCCTCAAGAAGACGTTGATCCTTTTTATGTAACTCTCCTTATCCGCTTGGGATATTATGTTTATCAAACTGTCTTCCATCCTTTTTGCGGTTTGGCTTGTGTCAAAGACCATAGCTATCCTAACTTTTGTTAATGCGGACTGCGGATCGGGATCTTTTTTGGCGCTTTCAAGGAGATTCCTTGCAAAATCCACCGCGGAATTTTCAAGCTTTGATATCCTATCCTTTAAACCCCTTATCTCCTTCTCGTGCTCCGCCAAAAGTTCCTCATGACGTTCTATCTTCTCCTCCAACTCCTTCTGCTTACCCCAAAGTATATTAAACCCGAACCTATGCGTTGAGTACCCTATCCAATAGTACTCGTAATCGTACCTGAACCTGAAATTCCCGCTCTCTACTGAGAATCCCACTATTGCGTTCTTTAGGGAAGGGGAAGCGATGAAGTTGAAGAGTCCGTACCTTGAAATAAAAACAAAACCCGCATCCAAGTCAACGTCCCCATAAAACCTGAGGAATGGTCCCAGTGTGAAGTTCTGGAAGTTAGAAAGCCCCCTAAAATATACCGAAGGTGCAGGTATTGTTTTCCCGAAACCCAGATTTTCTATCAAAAGGAGAACCTCGCCGTTTTCCAAATTCCCTACGACGGCCCCGTTTATGGTGCCCGCGTAATCCGCATATGTGTGGATCTTGGAGGTTAAAACACCCAAACCGGCCCCAAACTTCCAACCTTTCTGCGGTAATGGGGAGTTAAGGTATATAAAGTTCATACCCGTAAACGCCGCGTAATATGTTCCCGTCCTATTTGCGTTCTCATCCACGAGCTCTATGCCCGTTAGATAGCCCCCCTTGATGTTCAGTATTAGGTTATCAAAGTTTAGGGATATCTCCTCAAGTCTGAAACCCGCTATGTATTCCCTGTGGAATACCCCTGCGCTCCTTGGAAGGATCTCAATTTGCGAGCCATTCCCAAGATACCAAAATACATACCCCATAATCTGAATTTTAAGGCGGAAATCAACCTTATAATACCTGTTCTATGAGGGAATACGAAGTGGCTTTGTTGTTAAGCCCCCAGCAGGAGGATGCTGGGTCCATAGAAGAGGTGAGGGAGTTTATAACAAAGAACGGGGGTGAGATATTGGGGGAGGAGGATTGGGGGGTAAGGAAGCTCGCGTATCCCGTTAAGAAGCAGGAGTTTGGTAGGTACTATTTTATACGTTTTAAGGCACATCCCAGTACCGCATACGAGCTAAATAACCACCTCCGCCTTATGAGGAGGTTCTTAAGGCATATGATCGTCAGGAGGGATGAATGAACGAGGATAAGGGTATAAGGGTTCCGAGGATAAACGTGGTGGTATTGAGTGGGAGATTAGTAAGGGATGCGGAAAAGAGGGTAAACGATAAAGGCGAGGGTTTCTTAACATTTCGCATGGCGTCGGATCAGGCTTATATGGAAAACGGGGTTTGGAAGAGTAGGCCCCTTTATATAGATGTTATATACACAAACGGGGATCTTGTGAAGTTGGACGATACGAGGGGTAGGCTTTTGAAGGGGACACCTGTGGTCGTGGAGGGTAGGTTGGTTTATAGGGAAGCGGAGAGGGATGGGAAGAGGGTTGAGAGGTACTATATAAAGGCTAACAGGATAGATATACTTGAGATTAGGACAAAAAAGCCCTTTTCCGATCTTGACGAGGACGCGGGTTTACCCCCCGACGACGAAATACCCTTTTAAAAGGAGGTGAAATATGGGAAAGAAGAAAGGCATGACATTTGATTACAAGGATGTGGAAACTTTAAGCAAATATATCTCCCCAACGGGCAAGATATTGCCCAGAAAATATACTAAGCTGTCCGCAAAGGAGCAGAGGAGGTTGGCAAAGGCTATAAAGAGGGCGCGCATAATGGCATTACTTCCGTTTGTAAGGGAGTACGTGGTATGAAGCAGGTGGAGGTTTTGCTGGTTAAGGATGTGCCAAATCTCGGAAAGGCTGGGGATGTGGTGAAGGTTAGATGGGGTTACGCGAAGAATTATCTTATCCCGAAGGGTTTCGCCCTTTCCGCCACCGAATCCGTGTTGAAGAGTTACGAAAACATCAAGAAGATGAAGGAGCTATCTTTACAGAGAAAGAAGAAGAAGATGGAAAAACTTGCCCATGAGCTCTCAAAGGAGAAGCTCTTGTTCGTCCTGAAGGTTAACGAGGAGGGGAAACCTTACGGTTCCGTAAGCTCCGCGGATATTGTGAAGAAACTGAAGGAAAAGGGATACAACATAGATAGGTCTATGGTGCAAATTGATAGCATATCCGAATTTGGTACATTCCAGATCCCCATAAAACTCCACCCTGAGGTGGTGGCAAACCTGAAAATTGTCGTAGAACCCGAGAGATGAAGAACCTTATAGAGGTTGAGGTTAAGTCCGTGGTTGTTATAAGTACGCAGGAGGGTATTCCGCAAGCCTTTGCGGTTATACTTAAGGAAAAAGAAGGTTCAAGGATCCTACCCATATACATAGGGGGTTTTGAGGCGAATGCTATACAGATGGCGAAGGATGGCGAAAAGTTTGAAAGGCCCCTAACCCACAACCTCCTTGTAAATATACTTGAAACCCTTGGCGCGAAGGTGGAAAGGGTTGTGATAAACGACCTAATTGAAAGCACCTTTTACGCGAGGATAATATTGAATCACGGGGAAAAAACTTACAGCATAGATGCCAGACCCTCGGATTCCATAGCTATAGCGCTACTCTCAAATGCGCCCATTTATGTAAGCTCCCACGTCCTTGATCAGGCGGGAGAATACTCCTCGGGTTGGGAAGAGGGAGAAGGGCAAGGGGATTGGGATTAATATCTCTTATTATGTATCTGCCCAACGATCTTGAGGTTCTCTTTTACGCGGTTGATTCTGCCTGTTCAAGGGGTTGTCCCCTTGAGGGTTTCCTTTCCTTTTACGGAACAAGGAACCAACAAATCGAGAACTACCTTTCCATGAAGTACCTTTCAAATTCCCCAAACTGCACGACAAAGGTGGGGCTTTTGTCCGGGAGGGTATATTACGATTTCTCCCTTATAAATTACAGGAGAACAGCGGATGTTAAGATGGTTATAAGATCCTGCGACGGCTCCGTTATTTATAGGTACGGTAAGTATTCCGATAGGGTGCCAATAAACAGGGTTAAGGATGTTTTCGTTGAGGGGGTTTCGCCTGACCTTTCCCAAATAGTTCCATCCTACTTTGAGGCGGGTATAACCGCATTATTGGTTTTGGGAATTTTGTATGCCTTTTATACCGTGGAGGGGAGATGATGTTTAAATTTACCGCTGTGATAAAACTCCTTGATGACGGAAATTACGAACTTTATTTCCCCGCAATAAGGGGGATAAGGGTAAAGGGCTTTTCTATTCCGGAAATTTTGGAAGAGGGCGAGAGGGCTCTAAGGGGGTACTTGGAGGAAAGGATGGGATTGGGAGAGGATATCCCTAGGGATATAAAGTTTTTACCCATAAACACCGAGGAATCCGACGAGATAATAATTACAAAAATAGTGGTCTTCATAGACGAGGGGGGAACCCTCACCGCTTGATGAGGGTATTAATCTTAGGAGATGCCTCCGTACCCCATATACACAAATGGGCGGATATATTGAGGGAGTTGGGGAACGAGGTTAATGTTATAACCTTTGAGGAGAGCCTTGATGATAGGGTTTTAAGGTTAAAACTGCCGGGCGGAAAATTTAAATATCTTCTCGGAATTCCGAAATTAAAAGGTCTAATTAAGGAACTCAAACCCGACGTTATCTTTCCCCACTTTATCCCAAATTATGGCCTAATCGCGTACTTCTTAAAAGGTTTTAAGGTTTTAGCGGTCTGGGGCTCTGATATAAACGTATGGGCGAAGAAAACCGCAATCCACAACTTTTTAGCCAAGATAATACTGAAAAAATTCGACCTCATAGTATGCGATGCGGGGATAATAAAAAGGACCTTGGTTGAAGATTTCGGGATAAGGGAAGATAGGATTTTCGTTATCCCGTTTGGAGTTGAGAGGGAGATAAGGGAAAGGCCCCTTAAGGAGCTACCTTTTGACGAGATAAGGATACTATCCTTTAGGAGGCATGAGGAAAACTTTAACCAATTTGAGGTTTTGCGTTTTGCTAAAATGTTATCCCAAAGCTTCAAAATAAGGCTGATTTATATAAACGGGGGAAGACTAACGGAAAAATTGGAGAAAACCGCAAGGGAGATGGGCTTAAACTTTGAGAACCTCGGTAAGGTTCCTCGGGAAAGGTACATTAATCTCCTTGAAAGCTCCCACTTTTGCGTATCCATACCGAAGTTTGATGGCACATCGGTGTCCTTACTTGAGGGGATGGCCTTGGGTTGCGTACCGATAGTTTCGGACATTCCGCCAAACAGGGAATGGGTGGATGAGGGTAGGGGGATAATATCGGAACCGAAAGGGGAAAAACTCTTTGAAAGTTTCATAAGGGTATTCTCTTGGGATTGGTGGAGAAAGGCGAGGGTTGAAAATAAAAGGGTGATATTACAGAGGTGCAAATGGGAGGAGAACGTTAAAAGGTTTTGGGATTTAGTGTCTAAAGAGTCTCTTTCCGGTAAAAACCAGCTTTAAGCCCAATTCCTTTGCCCTTTCTATCACCACCTCGTCCCTTATTGAGCCCCCTGGTTCCACCACGACCTTTATTCCATAACTTTTGGCTACCTCAATTGAATCCGCAAATGGGAAAAATCCATCGGATATTAAAAATCCACCCTTGGCTTTTTCGCCAGCCTTCTCGAGGGCAACCTTAACCGCGGAAACCCTATCCACCAAACCGCTACCCGTACCCAAGAGGGTTTTGTTCTTAACTACCACCGCGGCGTTTGACTTTGCCCATTTTACCATCCTTAAACCGAAAATTATCTCCTCCCTTTCCCCCTCTTCCTCATTCCCAACCTTGTAATCTATGTAATCGTATGGAAGGGTGTAATCGTTAGTTTGTATAAGAACATCGTTCCCAAGCATAATCATGCTCAGATACGGAGGTTGATACTTGTATGGATCCACCCGTAGGATCCTTAGGTTTCTCCTCTTTGAGAGGATCTCCAAGGCTTTTTGTGAATAATCCGTAGCTATAACCACCTCGTAAAAGTGTTCAACGAGAAGTTGGGCAAGCTCTTCTTCAACCGCAAAGTTGAAGGCTATTATCCCACCAAAGGATGCCTCCATATCCCCATTTAGGGTTTTGTTGTAAGCTTCCATTGGGGATTCACCCTCCGCACCCGCACATGGGGTCATATGCTTAACTATAACGCATGCGTGGTTTTCAAACTCCGAGACGCAAGAGAAGGCGGAGAAGGAATCCAATATGTTGTTGTAAGATAGTTCTTTGCCTCCAAGCTGTTCCACCGCGGATAAAAAGGAATTGGGGTTTTTCTTTATCCATGCAAGCTGATGTGGATTCTCTCCGTACCTTAAGGGTTGTGGCTCGGAGATATGTATGAAAATATTCTTGTGAAAGTTTGCCCTATCAAGGAAGGATGCCAAAACCTCATATATCTTAATATCGTAGCTTGCGGTCTTTGCAAAGGCCTTCACAGCCAACTTTTTTCTGAGCTCCTCCGAAATCTCCCCCCTTTCCATCTCATCCATAACCGCCTTTATATCGTCAAGGTCCGTTAATACCAAAACCCTCCTAAAATTCTTTGCGCCCGCCCTTATTAAACTAACCCCACCTATGTCTATCATCTCAATTATCTCCTCAAGATCATCCGACTTTTCCGCAACCTCAGAAAACGGATAAAGCTGAACGAAAACTATTTCTATTTTTGGTATCTTCAACCAGCTTAATATCCTTTCATCCTCTTCCCTCCCCAAGATCCCCGCAAATACATAAGGGTTTAGGGTTTTAACCCTACCCCCCAAGATTTCCGGGAAGCCCGTTATTGATGATACATCAAAGGCCAAAACCCCATTCTCGTTTAGGAAATTTGCGGTTCCGGTGGTGGAAATTATTGTATATCCCCTTTCAAGGAGGAATTTTGCAAAGTTTAGGATCTCGGGGGTCTTCTCGTAAGAGGTTATCAAGGCGTATGGTGGCCTTTCCTTAAAGAGAAATTCCACGATAGTATCAAAATAGAGGGAGTGTTCCACCGAATGCACCCTACTTTCAAAACTTTCAAGGGATTCCCCTTCAAACGTTGGGATCACCTTCTGGGCCAGTATTGGACCTTCATCCACCTTTTCCGTCGCAATATGCACCGTTACGCCGGAAAACCTCACACCGCTTGTCCATGCCCTCTCAATAGCATTCATACCCTTGAACGATGGAAGTAAGGAAGGGTGTATGTTCAAAATCTTCCCCCTAAATTCCTCTATTACCTTCTGTGGCAATATCTTCATAAAACCCGCCATCACCACCGCATCCACATTCCCGAAAGATCTTATTGCCTCTATGAGCCCTTCCCCAACATCCGAAACGATCTTATAGGGTATTCCGAGATTTTTAGCCCTCTCTATCGCATACGCCTGCGGATTGTCCGTTATCAGACCCAAAACCCTCAGGGGAAATTTGCTATATTTTGCCCTTCTTACTATAGCCTCAAAGTTTGTACCACTTCCCGATGCCAAAATAACTATCCTTTTCTCCATTAAGCCTGTATTCTAAATGCGGCGTTAAAATTTTAGGATGTACAAAAGGTTTGTTGATAGGGTGAGGGAGTTTATGGAGAATATGGGGAGGAAGGATGAGGTCCTTATAGTTGCGGTGAGCAAGGGGGTTGAAATTGAAAGGATCCTAAGGGTTTATGAGGAAGGTTGTAGGGACTTTGGGGAGAACAGGGTACAGGAGGCGGAGGGTAAGATCCCAAAAATAAACCTACCGGATATTACTTGGCATATGGTGGGGCACCTGCAAAGGAACAAGGTGAATAAATTTTTAAGGCTATTTAAAGTCCTCCACTCCTTGGACTCCGTAGATTTAGCATGGGATATATCAAAGAGGGCGAAGGAAAAGGTTAAAGTTTTCGTTGAGGTGAATACGAGTGGGGAACCGCAAAAGCACGGGATAAAGCCGGAGATGGCGAACGAGCTTATAAGTCAGATTAGGGAGATCCCAAACTTGGAACTTATTGGGGTTATGACGGTGGGACCATATCCTCCGGATGAATACAGGAGCAGAAAAGCCTTCGCCCTTTTGAGGGAGATAGCAGAGAGGAACAATTTAAAGTATATTTCCGCGGGGATGTCCGAGGATTGGCAGTATGCCCTTATGGAGGGGGCAAACATACTGAGGATCGGGAGGGCGATATTCCAACCTTAAAATTTGATTCTATGAAAAAGTACGAAAGGAAGATACCGAAGAATAAGGAGGAGGCGATAGCGGAGGCGAAGAGGTTTTTGAAGAATGCCAAGGAGATCCTGTCAAAGGCGGAGATTGAGTACGGAAGGATATACAAGGATCCGAAGATCACGAGGGAAGCGGCGGGTATAGCATACCTTGCGGCTCTTATGGCTATAGACGGATATTTGCTTTCAATGGGTGTTCCGCCGGACAAACTTCCAACATCAATAGAGGAATACATGAGTGCGGTTAAGAAAATACCGAGAAACGGAAAACTTATGGCAAACCTTATAACCGCCTACCAAAACTTGCATATTTTTGCTTATTACAGGGGAGGGGTTGGGGTTCAGATGATAAAGGAAGGGATAAAAAGTGTTGAGGAGATCATAAAAACTGTCACCCAAAAATCACGGTGTCGCACATAAGGTTCCCGTGTCTGTTTTTACGTTTCTCAATGAAGAACGCTCCCTGCTCCCCAAAAGTCGCGGCACCTATGAAGGGTATATCCCCCACAGCCCTTTTATAAGCATTTATAACCTCACCCAAACTATCCATAATGTTTAGAACGCATCCCGCGCAGTATATTAATATTCCGCCTTTTAAAGGACTACTATGTCCCTTCAATGCCCTCCTTGCCACATCCTCCGTCCTACTTATCAACCCCTCCTTGCTCCCCCTCAAAAGTAATACCTCCTCCCCTTCCTCAAATTCTGTGAAAAACGAAAGGGCTTTATCTTCCTTTATGACCATATGCGGATGGGAAAGGAGATAAAGGGGAATTCCCAATGCTTGACCCACAACCCTAGCCAAAGGATACAAAGTGGTTTGAGCCAATATTACCCCTCCCTTATCAAGGTAATCCGATATTAAACCTTTCGTCCATTCGTTATAAACCTCCGCAGCTGGTCTTCCGTCTATCTCATATATTACCCTCCCCTTCGCCTTCGTTATCTTACCCTTGTATTCCGTAGGGAAGTAACCGCTCACAAAAGCCCCGAATATCCCCCTTGGATTTTTAAATCCCACCAAAAGGACACCCTCGTTTATTTCTTTCCCCTTATCGAACAACTTCCACTTTCCCGTCAGATCGTTATCCCCCGAGCTCCCACCAAAAACCCTTATATTATCACCAAACACATCGTAAATCCCCTCAAGGATCCTCTCCTCGTACCCAGGCGTTGCGTGCATAAGTATAACATCGGGATTTCCACCAAGTTCTCCCCTTATTTCTTCTACAGCACCCTTTGTCCTCTCCGTAGCGTTGTTTTCCGTCGTTTCCACGAGTCTATACGAAGCCCTTATATCGTCCCCATCCTCCGCAAGGAGTATTGCGCCATCAACAAAACCTTCGGGTGAAAAGGCACCCATAAAGCTCGTTGCCCCGAACACCTTGGCGTCTATCCTCTCCAAAACCTTCCTATAATCCGCCTCACAGTTAGTATATACAAGGGCCCATTCGCCCCTTATCCTTTCCGCACCCTTTAAATTGCCCTGCTTATCAAAAACAAAGTACCTCATAGCACTAAATTATAACCCTGTAAATTTTCCCATCTATAAGGATGAACCAGACCCCCCTCTTAAGCCGAACCTTTTCTCCCTTTACAAACTTCCCCGAGATATAAAGTTTTCCCAAGACATCAAAAACCCTTACCTCCGCATCCTTATGTAATATTATCCCATCCCTCCCTATCCGAAAGCCCCCAACCTCTCCCCCTTCCGCTACACCTAAATCGTCGTCCGAAGATGTGGGACATGGATCGGATGTGTAATAAACCTCCCAATCCCCCGATTCGTTTGATGACCAAACTATGTGCCATCTGGAATTTGTGGGATCGTAATCCAAGCTCACCATAACGTCCTTTGCGGTATTATTTGTCAATCTATCGTTCGCAGACCAGCTTGAACCGTTATCCGTGGAGATCTTGCACAGAACCTCGTAATCCCCATCGCTCTTATCCACCCAATAAACCCTAACCTCCCCCGCGTTATTCGTTAATATATAAGGGCTCCAGGATGTGTCCGATGTTCCGCTTAAGTTGGTTATGGCAGACCATGTTGTTCCCGCATCCGTGGATCTCCTGTATAGGACCTCCTTGTTCCCGAACCTCTCATCAACGAAAACCGCATGCACATAATTCCCGTAAGCGCTTATTGAACCTATTGGCCTTCCCCAAAAACCGCTCCCACCCGCGTTAAATCCATTTGATAGGTCAAAGGTGGAGGACCAGGTTGCTCCCCCATCGGTGCTCCTTATATACCTAGCCTTTCTCTCAAGGGCGTTGAAGATCATAAATATTATATGGAGCCTGTTGAGATTCGTTGGATCCCCAACTATTATCGGAGAATCCGAGAGATCCCTCCTCCCGCTTGAAACCCAGCTTGAGCCTAAGGTCGTACTCCTACCATACCAGACGTAATATACGGGTACAAGGGCGGGTGGGGTATTATCCGACCAGGCAAAGTGGAAGTTGTTTCCCCATATCCATATTGATGGCGCCTCCTGATTGTATGAACCTCCCCTTAGAAGGGCTTCGGAACTCCAGGTATTTCCTCCGTTGGTTGAATACCTGTAATAGATGTTGTTGTCGGATTCAACCTTCTCGTACGCAACGACCACCGTATCCCCGTAGCATTGAACCCACATCTCAAGTCCAAGATTTCCCACAAAGGGGGTAAGTTGAAGGGCGGGTTCCCAGGTCACTCCACCGTTTGTACTTCTCCTATAGAAGACCGCGGTCTGCCCCGAAGAATTTTTACCGAACCAGGCGATATGGACCTTACCCTTACAGGTCGCTATATTCTTTGTACTCCTCTCGGTGGATATATAGTTTCCGTCGTTATAGGTGTAATCCACCACACCCGGCCTATTGCTTATATTAACCTTATAGGTCGGGCAACCGCAAGCGCTTAAAAGAAAGCTAACCATAACCCAGAATTTTATGGCATTCCTTTAATAATTTCAAAACCCCCTAACCCTCAAGGATAAGTAAGGTACCCCCTCCGCATCCCTTATTATCCCCGTCCTATCGTAAGGTCTAAAGCCCAAAAAAATCCCCAGATCCCCTTTTTCGTTATAAAACTCCAAACCACCCCTCATATCAAAGCTCGCGTAAGCCCCCTTATAGTTCCTGCTTAGGGCGAAAAATGTAGAGCCTTCAAACGCTAAGAAGGTTTCCCTTGATATTTTCTCCCGGAACCTCTTAAATATTTTTATATCCGAGCTCCAGTCCGTTCCCCTTGAGAGAAACTGATATTTATCGCTGTGTATGTAAAGGGCGGTTGAGACCTCAAAGTCCCTCTCCCTGTACATAAGCCTAAGGGAGTTCCAGTATAGGGGTAGGGTATCAAGCCTGTCTATGTAGTGCATGCAAGGGTGTTCAAGCAGAAGGTAAAATTTTCCCTTAAAGATCCCGAACCAAACGAAGTAATCCGCGTAAATTGGGTCAAGTTGTATGGGACCCACATCGTACCCAAACCAAACTATGAAATCCCCCCCTATTGCCAACCCATAATCCCCCCACCTGAAGGGTTTTATAAATCCCCCTATATCCGCTACACCGCTCTTATCCCTGTATTTATAGGAAAACTTTGTGAAGCTCGCCCAGGCAAAATGCTCCATGTAAACAAAGGAAATTAAAGCGTTCATATTATCCACCTAAAGTAAGCCAAAGAGTAATCCCCCCTCCACCTAAAAGACAGCGAAAACCTTCCACCTACGTTGTAAGTAAAAACTAGGGGCCAATTCCTGCACTCGTATGATGAGCAGAGCTTCTTACCCTCGTGAAGGATCTCCACCCAAAAAACCAAAACCTCCCCATCCCTTGGCACCTCAACCTCAAAGACCTCCAAACCCTTACCAAACTCCCATTTCGCCACTAAAAACTCCCTCTCGGGTTTCTCGTAAAAATCAAACAGATCCGCAACCAAAACACCCTTAAGCCTCCTCAAAACCCCAAGGTCCACAGTTGGATCCTTTATATCCTCCAACCTAACTGTCCCACACTTGAGGGATCCACCGTTGGGTATAACGGTTTTGGGCTTAAACTTCAGGTGATCAAGAATGTATAGAGATTCGTCGTAAAGTAAGGGTCCGTAAAAGTCGTGTATAAGAACGTCTATTTCCTCCTTTGGTTTAAACTTTTGGGCATCCATCCTTATAGGAACGATATTTTTATAACCCCTTACCCTTTCCTTCAAAATTTCAAATATCTCCCTATTCCTCTCGACCGCATATACCTTTCTCGCCCCCCTCTCAACCGCCAAAATGGAAAAATAACCGAAACCCGCCCCAAGCTCTACCACCGTCTTCCCCTTGATTTCCTCCCCTTCCAATATCTCCACATATTTCCTCATCCTCTCCTCATCGTCATAAACGCTTAAAAACGCCAAAAATTCCATTAAATCTTCGTATTTCTTGGCGGGTATCTTGTTCAAAATCTCCAGATGGAAATTATAGGGTCGGAAATTCCTTTAATACCTCATCAATGGTGGGTGCATATGCCCCGAGCTTTGAAACCGAAACTGCCGCCGCCTTTGCGGACCACCTCCCTATCTCCTCCCAATCCAAATTTTGCAATCTACCCCAAACAACCCAAGCCAAAACCGTATCCCCCGCCCCCGTAATATCGTAAACCTCCCTCCTGTACGCGGGTACGTAAATTTCCCTATTATATGTAATTATCCACATACCCCTATCCCCCATAGTGGAGATAAGGGCTTCTGGTTTTAGAGTATTAAAGATCTCCCTTGAAGCTTGAAGGACATCTTCAATGCTTAGGAGTTTCCTGTGCAATGCTGAGGAAATCTCGCTTAAGTTCGGCTTAACGATATCAAAACCCCTCGCTTCCCATATTAAAGATTTTGGATCTATCGCCTTTAATTTATCTGGGAATTTTTTCCTAACAAAGTTTAAAGTTTCCGGAATAACCGTCCCCTTATCGTAATTTGACACCACCACCGCATCAATGTTGATATTCATAAGATCCAATAATCCATAAGCATCGCTTTCGGAAAACTTCTCCTCATAATCTATCCTTAATACATGGTGGTGTTTTGCAAGGAGGCGGGTTTTTTTTAATGTCCTAAGGCTACCCTTGTAAAACCTAAAGTTTATCCCCAAATCTTCGCATAGGTTTGCAAGCCTCTCCCCATCCTCGTCTTCACCGATTATTCCAAAGAGATAAACCTCAAACCCAAGTCTAACCAAGTTTAAAGCGACGTTCGCCGCTCCCCCTGGCATAAACTTGCTACTTTTATATAGAAAAACTGGCACGGGAGCCTCCGGAGATATCCTCTCAACACTTCCAAAGGCGTACTCGTCAAGCATCACATCCCCAATAACCGCAATTTTCATCTTCCGAAATTCTAATCCTGCATATAATATCTGGTAATTTGGTAAGGGTTATAGTTGGATTTATCCTTTTTTTGTTTGTCTTGCCTCCAATAATTGCCCCTTTCATTGGAATACCGTTTTTCTTGAGTTTGGGAAATCCTATTTTTGCCACACTTTTGTTGATCTTTGGAATACTTTACCTCCTTAACATTTTGGATGCTCGCAGGGACGTCCCAAGGCATTTTATAGAAGTGATTAGATTCGTAAAAGAAGGAACACCAATCAAAATAAAAAGGTGGATGTTTTACTACAACTTTGATAGGGTGGTTAAGAAGCTAAGGGAAAGGGAATTATTGACACCTTTAAAAATTTCTGGGATTGCATTTGAGATCTACAGTGAAGTTCTCGAGCTTTCGAGGGAATTGGGAAGCTATTTTGAGGATATAATGGTGAGTTTGGAGCAGATCTCAACATCCGTTTCACAAATCTCACGCGCATTTTCCGATGTTGTATCAAGGAATATGTCGGAGATATATTCCACCTGGATGGATAATAAAGTTAAGGCGGAGGAAGGTGTTAAGTTTTTGGAGGGAAACTTTGCCCTATTTGAGGATATGGGATTTAGGTTTGGTGAATTCCTTAAAAGCCTTAAAAGTTCGGAAGTTTCCGTTAAGGGGTTGCTTCAAACATCCAGAGAATTGAGGGATATAGGGAGGTTCATATCCGCTTTGTCCTACCAGATTTCCCTTGAAGCGGTTAAATATAGAAATTCGGCAAACATCTCCAAAATGGTGGAGGAGATGAGAACTTTGTCGGATAACACGAGGGGGATAACCATAAAATCCATTGAAAACCTTGAAGAGTTAAACAGATCTTTAGCGGAGAGTATTGGAAGATTGGAAGGGATAGGGTTTGAGGGGGTGATAATGGGGGCGAGGGAGATAGGGGAAAGGTTTGAGGAAATAGAGGATTCGGTAAATAGAATAGCTCAAGAGGCGGGATTGGTATCAAGGACCGTAGAGGAGGCTTCCGCATCCCTAACCGAGATGAGCATAGCGGTGGAAGAAATAAACATAGCGGTTAAGGATTTAATGGGTGATGTTAGCTATATAAAAAGAACCGCGGAGGATATAAGGGGGGTTGTTGAAAGATTGAAGGAATTGTTCTCCGTAAAAAGCGGGGAATATGGGGGTGGTAGGTGGATCATCTGGGCTTACGGGGCCTTTTTATTCTCTTTTTCTGCAATCTTAATTCTCGGAGGATATATCCTTTGGAAGAATGGTATGATTCTACCTTCATTGCTTTTATATGCCGGCGGCATAGGCAACTTAACAAAGACAGCTTTACTTTGCCTTACAGCTGAAAGCTACATATTTTCCGTTTTAGAAAATAAACCAAGCTTTGAAGTGGCATCCATATATGTTCCTATGGGGATCGTTAGAGAATACATAAATCGGGAGCTTTACGAAAAGCCAAGGAGGGAGATAGAGGTATTGATCCTTTCGTTAAATTCCCTCTTGGATAAAGTAAGGGAAACCTTTGTATCAATTAAGAAGATAAACCTTCAAATCTCACAGATTTCAACTGCGGTTAGGCAAATATCCAAGTCTTTTGAGGAGATTTTGAAACCTTCCATGGATGAGCTTAAGGCACTTTCAGAGCAGGCGTTGAAGTCCTCCCAAAACGGCTATCAAAGCACCCTCGAGAACATTGGGGATTTTGAGAAAAAGGTTGAAGAACTTGGAAGGATAATATCCAATTTGGAGAGGGTGTCGGAAATAGCTAAAAATTTAAGCGAGAATGTTGAGAGTTTGTCAAGGATAATAGAGAAGATAAACTTGGTTTCAATAAACGCGACGGTTGAGGCGTATAAAATGGGGGAAGGGGGTCCGTTTGAGGTTGTTTCTCGAGAGATAAGGGGGCTTTCTGAAAAGAGCAACCTTATAATAGAAAGCATAAACAAGGGTATGGAGGAGATCAGGGGGAGAATAGAAGGTATAATGAAAGAGAGGGCTTGGTGGGAGGGGAATTTGGAGGGGATTAGGGAAAGGGCGAGGAATATAGTTGATGTTTTTGGGGAGATATCGGCGAGGATAGAGAAAAGCGACGAGATGGTGAGGGTTATAGCGCAGGCTTTATACGAATCCGCAAGCGCAGTAGAGGAAACGTATATATCCCTTGAGAACATTGATAGAATGGTTAATAGGATGTCCGAGAACTTAGGCCAAATAAGCGAAGAAACTTCCCGCATCCTTGATGAGGTAAAGAAGGCTTATGCAAAGGTTTGAAATTTTGAGAGAATTGGCGGAGGATCTTCTTTTGCTTTCAATAAACGCGGAGATGAAGGAAAACGAGGAGGTTAGGATTTTGGCGAGGAACGTAAGGGAAATAGCGGAAAGGATCTTGAAAATCTTGGAGGAAAACGATGGTAAAGGTATTGATAGTTGATGATGCGAAGTTTATGAGGAGTTTGATTAGGAAATCTTTGGAGGAGGCGGGTTTTGAGGTTGTAGGCGAGGCAGAGAATGGGGATCAGGCCATAGAACTTCTAAAGAGTACCGATCCCGACGTTGTGACCCTTGACATCGTTATGCCCGATAAGAACGGTCTGGAGGTTTTAAGGGAAATGCTGAAGATAAAACCCAACATAAACGTTATAATCGTATCTGCCATGGGTCAAACGGACATAATAGCTGAAGCCCTAAAGATAGGAGCTAAGGATTATGTGATAAAACCCTTTCAACCTCAGGTAGTGGTGGATGTTATAAGGAGGGTTTTGGGGATATGATAACCCCAGAACAACTTGATGCAATAAGGGAAACAATAAACATCTCCGCTGGTCAGGGTGCAAGCGCCCTATCTTCCCTCTTGGAATGTAGGGTTGATATGGAATTTCCGGAAATAAAGGTGGTTCCCACACAAGAAGTCAGAGAAATCTTGGAAAAAGAGACGGAAAAGTTTATATTCTTCTATAGCAACCTTGAGAAAAGTTTTAAGGGGGTGATTCTGGTCGCTTATGGTGAAAGAGAAAAGGAGAAGTTAGTTAAACTAATATGGGAAAAGTATGGAATTTCAACGGAGGGAGAAGGTCTCCTTGCGGAGGTATCCAATATAATCTTCGGATCTTTTATTGGGGGCTTGGCGGAATTTGCCAAAATAAACGTAAGCTTCACACCCCCAAAAAGGCTCGAAGATCCATCAGAAATTTCGCACTTTGACGATTCCTTCGTGATCCTCGGGGAGGTTGTTTTAATTCCGGAAATAAACGGCAAGATAACCGCCAAGATAATCACAATACCCACCCGAGATTCTATTTCCCTCCTATTGGACAAGCTCAGGAGGCTCTTGGAATGAAGGAGATTCTAAGACTTAAAGATGTTTTACCAAAAGATCCAGAAAGCCTGAACAATTTGGGTGTGGTTTTTTATCATCATGGGCTTTATGAGGAGGCTTTAAAACTATTTAAAACCTCCTGGTACAAGAGCTCTTTTAAGCTTGAAGAAGCAAAGAACAACCTTGAAGCCCTTTCAAAAATGCTGGGAATAAACCCTGCGGATGTTCCGGTTGAGGAAAGGAAGATTGATGATATAAAGACGGTTGAAACCCTGATATTTATGGGGCAGGAGGAAAAGGCTGAAATTCTCCTTAAGGAGATAATAGAAAATAACCCAAATATGCTCGAAGCCCTAAAAATGGCCCTAGTCCTATCCAAGAATTCTGGAAAATACGAGGATACGGTGGATTACGCAAGAAGGATATTAAGCATATCACCGGATGACATTGAGACGAAAAAGTTTATGGCGGAAGCCTTGTATAACCTAGGGAACCTTGAGGAAGCTTTGGAGGTTTTGAAGGATGTGGTAAAGAAAGTGGAGGATGCGGAGGCTTATTACCTTATGTCCTTCGTATACGGTGAGATGGGGGATTATGAAAACGCGGAGATAAGCCTTAAAAGGGCAAAAGAGATAAACCCATCCTTAGGGAACGAAAATGTTCTAAGCATATACAATTTGGTTTCCAAACAAAAGAGGGCTCAGAGGGAAAACGTCGAGGGTGGGGTGGTCTTGGCGAAGGCGTACTTAAACAAGGGTTTGGTTGAGGAGGCTTTGAGGGAAATTAGGAGGGTAAGGATCCAAAACCTATCCTTTAAGGCGAGGAAGGATTACGACTTTGTAAAGGCGGTAATACACATAATAAAGGGGGAGTACGTTGAAGCCCTGAAAATAGCGGAATCTTATAAGGACTCAATAAGGCAAGAGGCGGATATGCTCAAGATAGGTGCAATCGCTCATTTCCAGATGGGAAACGTAAACGATGCGGTAGATTACTTAAAACTTGCAAACGGAGATAGGGTGGATGATCTCATGTGGCTTATATATCAACTTAAAAGGAGGGCGGTGGAAATGCCAGAACCCGAAAGGGATGCGGTTTATACCCATAATCTCTCCGTATTCCTTCTAAATTGGGGGAAATTTGACGAAGTTTTGAAGGAGCTTAAAGATAGTAGGCCATACTCAAGGCTTCTTAGGGCTAGAGCTTACTTGGGGAAGGGGGAATATAAGAATGCAATAAGGGAAGTAGAGGGGTTAAAGGGGATTGATGCGGATATAATAAGGATCTTTGTGATGTTTAACTCCGAAGAAATTGATACCGCCTTGGCTTTGGCAAGCGAATTAAAGGTTTCTCCAAGGGATCTAAAAACCGAAACCTTCCTCGTAAAGGTTCCTTCCTTAGCCTATCCCCTTCCCATTCAGGTGGAGTTTCCTTACGAGAGGTTCTTCGGTTCATCCCTTGAAGGGGTAAAAAGGGCCCTATCTTGGGGAAATATAAAGGGCGCCTTGAGGGCTCTGGATCTGGGTATGAAGTTCGGAAAAACCCCGGAACACATAAATTACCTTGCCCTCCTTTCCTCCCTACTTGGTAAGTCTTCCTTGGCTTCTTACCTAATAGCGAACCTTAAAAAGAAAAATCTTGCAAATCAGAGGAGCCTTGAAATTTTTGGTACGATAGAAGAGATCAGGGGAAATGGGAGGAACGCTATAGCCATATTTAGCGAGCTCTTAAAATCCGGTAAAAACGAGGCGGGTATGCATATTTTAAGGGTTCTGGCAAAGATGGGGATGTACGAAACCGCATACAACTTTTATAATTCAAGGAAACTCCCCGAAAACAATACGGTTAAATTCTATTTGGGGGAAGTACTCTTGGGCCTCGGGAACCTAAAGGAAGCGGAGAAATTGGGTAAAGAACTTTTGGAGATGGGGGACGAGAGGGGAAACCTAATAATAGGGGAGATCCTGTTTAAAAAAGATGAGAACAAAACAGCTTTGGATTACCTTAAAAAGGTAAAGGTTGGGTACGCGGGCCAGAAGGCACACCTTCTGATAGGGAACATATACGCCATTTTAGGGGAATATGAGGAGGCGGAAAGGTATTGGGAGACCGCATCAAAGATGCCTTACGATAAGATCCTATCATCCAGGGCCGCAAAGAATCTTCAGAACTTAAAAACTTTCTTTGTAAATCTCAAAAAATGAAGGGTAGCATAGGAACCACCTCCATCCTTGAGGTCCTCCAGATGCTGGGGATAACGAACAGGGAGGGGATTTTGTATGTAAGGAACGGTGGTGAAATCTTAAATGTTGGGGATAGGGCGAAAATATATATAAAGAACGGCAAAGTTTGCTTTATATCCATAGAGGGGACAAAAACTCTACTAGACCTTGCAAAGAATATTATTGGTTCCAACTTAGAGCTAAAGGAGGAAGAACAGGTTCTGAAGGTTTTTGGGGACGATAGGCTTAAGGCTTTGGTTGAGGATATAATAACCGACAGGCTAATAATAATAAATACTTGGAAAGAGGGGGAATACGAGTTCTTTGATGAAAAGGTGGATCTTCCCGAGATATACCCAATATATACCCTGATCTTGAAGGTTGCGAGCGCTCTTGACGAGAGTTCGGAAAAAATAGAAATTTCACCCTTCTCGATACCAGAAATAAACCCAAAGAGGAAGGTTGAGGAGAAGCTTTTACCCGATGAATGGAAAGTTCTATGTTGGATAGATGGTAAAAGGAGTATTCTTGAGATATCGGAGCTTTCATCTCTTAGCTTCTTCAAAACTGTCAATGCAATAAAGGGACTTGAAAGGAAAGGATTGATAGAACTCCACGAGCCGGTAGGAACCCCGGATTTGGAAGGGATAAAGAGGGGTTTGGAGGATCTTTATAGGGAAGGAAAGTTCTCGGAGGTTGTAAAAGCGGTTGATAGGGTCCTTAGCCTCTTCCCGGATGACAAGGATATGATCCTCCTTAAGGCGGAAAGCCTTTACAGGTTGGGAAGGTTTGACGATGCCCTGAAGGTCCTAAATCCCATTTTTGTGGAAAGCCAAGATCCAGAAATTAAGAGGTTTTACGCATACTGTTTGGTGGGTATGGGTAGGTTCAAGGAATCCCTTGGAATTTTGAGGGAAATCGGGGATGATGTGATGGTGGAGATCATAATGATGCTTTTGGATAATTTAAAGGGTAGGAAGGGCTTAGTTTAGCCTGTAAGAAATTTGGAAAATGTTCCTTGAACCAAACAATCCCATAAAAGTATAAGAATATTCAAATTTTATGTTCCTGTATCCCACCCCACCGAAAATTGAAAGACCGCTTAAAAAGTCAAGCCCGTACCCGCCGTTCAAGTTCCTAAGTCCGCTATCAAAGGAAAAACCCAAATTTAAGATATTTACCCCGAGCTCACCCCCCACCTTAACGTAATTTCCCATATAGTATCTACCGATCTCAAGGAGGGCTGAGGACCTATCACCGAAAACCTTCCCCCCAAGGGAAACCTTGTAAGGTAATATTCCCCTGCTCAATCCTATGGGTTTTAGCTCGTACCCAACGTTATCCAAAAGGAGATAACCCTCAGCGTTAAAACCCTTAAATTTCGTGATGGTGAAAATCCTGGAAAATAAGCTTGCCCCTAGCCCCACGTTATTCTGATCAAGGGAGACGTAAGAAAGCCCCACGCCAAGGATCCCGTAAAAATTCCCAACCTTGAATTCCCTTCCGCCCGAAAGTTTTATAAAATTTGACGAAAAGCTTCCCAAAACTTGTCCATCCTCATCCGTCCTTTCCATATTTCCGGAGGAGAAAAACTTCAAATTTCCGAAAATCCCTCTCCTTTCTCCCCCTAACTCCCCCCCAAAGCTTCCCGCGACGAAGTTATAGGCGGAGGTGTATATCTCTCCCTTTGGAATATGGGACTTTAGGGAATACAAGGAAAAATCGCCAAGAAATATATCATAAGCAAAGGCAAACATTGTTGAAGATTATAAGGATGTAGAAGGTTGAACGTAGAAAAGCCCCGCAATGAGCTTTGGGTAAAAGTCCGTAGATTTTCGCGGCATCCTCATCCCTTCCCTCGCCACCTTTATAACATCTATTGGTTTTGTAGGAGAAACCAGCGCTACGGTATAACCCTTCTCCGCTTTCTTCACCGCCTCCCTCCAATCCCTGTAGTACCCCGTTATCACTTCGTATTTACCTTCAAAAATGTAAAAATCGCAAATGTAAGCCGGAATTTCCGTTAGGATCCCCCTTTCCCCTTTATATATCACCCCAAACGGTTTCCTGTTTCCCCCCAAATACAATATCACCGGGAATTGACCCATTTTTATGATCTCCCCCAAACTCTCCAAAGATCTTATAGGAAATAATTCCACCTCCTTACCCTCAAGGAAACCTTTCAGATCCGAAATTTTAACTTTCAAAAGCCTGTGCGTGGGAAGGATCATCAAGCTCGGATCTTTTACGTCAATTAGGGCAAATAAAGTATCCCCTTCCACCGCCTCAAACCTATGATGCCCATCCGCTATGAAAACCTCCTTTGGTAAATTTCCCAAAGGTTCTGTAAAAAAAACTTCCGTTTTTACCCCATTTGCGGTATATTCCCCCACCTTTCTTCCCTCATTTAAGTTTGAGATCCAGTTTCCCCCATCCACCAAACCCATTATAGGAGCAAACTGGTAAGGGTAAGAATTGAAGATCTCCCTGTAAAACCTTACCCCTTCGGGGAAGAAATCCTCGTGAGGGTAAAACCTGTAATCCATTTTGTTTAAAAATGCAACAAATGCCTTTCTCACCCTCCTTTCCCCATCAATCTCAAACTCCTGCTTTATAAGCAAAAAACCCTCCCCCAAGAAATCCAAATCCCCCCTCAATACCTTCTCCTTATCGTTAATTAGGGTATCCCAGAGGTTTTCGTATGGTACGGGATGGGGGTTTCTTGGGGCGAAAACCTTTAATTTTTTCATTGAAAAAACTCAATTATTGTTCTTGCAGCTTCCGTTGATGCCCTCCTTTGTGCCTCCTTCGTCTGGGCCCCTATATGCGGGGTAAGAATTACGTTTTCAATCTCAAGGATTTCCCCCTCCGGGGGTTCCTTCCAAAATACATCAAGCGCCACAACCACATCCTTCCTCTCCTTTAAAAACCTTAACAGATCCCCCTCTCTTATCAAATTTCCCCTTGCGGTGTTTACAAGTATGGCGTTGGGTTTTAATAGGGAAAGAAGATCGTAATTTATCATGCCTTCCGTTGAGGGATTTAAGGGTAAATGTAAGGAGACGATATCTGAGGTCCTAAAAAGCTCCTCAAGGCTTAATTTCCTGTAAATCTCCCTATCAACGATATCGTAATATACAACTTCGGCCCCGAAAGCTTCGCACCTTTTTGCAACCTCAAGCCCTATATTTCCCAAACCCACCAAACCCACCCTCTTCCCGTAAAGCTCAGAACCCATAAACCTTTTCTTCTCCCAATTTCCCCCCTTTGTTGATATGTGAGCATAAGGGATCATCCTTAAAGCGGATAGAATTAGTCCCAAAGTAAGTTCCGCCACGGATATCACCGTTGCCTTTGGAGTATTCCTAACTTCTATTCCCTTTTGTTTTGCGTACTCTACGTCTATATTGTCAAGCCCAACCCCCGCCCTAACAACGAGTTTCAACTTTTTACACCTATCCAAAAGCTCCTTATTTACCTTCGTCGCCCCCCTTACGATCATCGCATCCGCTTCTTCAAGATTTTCCCTTGGCAAAATCTCAAATCCCCTTTCCCTCAAAAGCTCCAAACCCTCCTCATCAATATCATCCATAACCACAACGGATGGCATATTGGAATTTTAAGGATGGTCCTATTTTTTCTCATTTGCGGTAAGGTAAGTATAAATCACGGGTACAACAAATAGTGTGGTAATTAGGGAGAAATTCAGACCACCAAATATGGCTACACCCAAGGCGGACCAAAACTCCGAACCCTGTTGCTTTATTATCGCCAAGGGCAAGACCCCGAAGGATGTAGTAAGGGTGGTCATAAGGATGGGCCTTAACCTTCTAGTTGATGCCTCTATTATCGCGGAGAACTTGTCCCTACCCCTCCGTATAAGTATGTTCGCATAGCTCACCATAACTATGGCATTATTTACAACCACACCTGTAAGGGCTATCAAACCTATGAATCCCGTTATTGAGAGGGGCTGTTTAAAGAGTAGGAAACCCAAGGATGCACCAGCAAGTCCAAAGGGTATGCTCGTTATAAAAATGATTATCCCCTGCCTGAAGCTCTCGAATTGTGCCGAAACGGTAAGGTATATCAAAATCAAACCCAAAATTAGCAAAACGAAGAGCTGGGAAAAACTTTCCGCCTGCCTCTGTATGGCACCGCCAAATTCGTAGGAATAACCCCTCGGAAACTTAAAATCTCTTAATATAGCCTTAAGCTCGTTCGTTATCTCACCCAAGGGCCTTCCCACAACCTCTCCCGAAACCTCAACGTACCTCTTCCTGTTCCACCTATCTATCCTTATGGGTGAATAACCTTCCTGTACCTCAACAAAATTTGAAAGGGGAACGAGTCCCAATGGGGTATTTATGCTTAAGGATAAAACCTTGTCCAGATTTTCCCTATCGCTTTCCCTCAAAGAGAGCCAAACCTCCAAGTTTTTCCCTCCGGACTTTAGGGTAAATATGTTTTGTCCAGTTATGGCGTACCTTAAAAACAGCGCTACCTGAATGGGCGTTATCCCGTAAGAGTAAACCTTATCCCTATCTATCCTCAAGATAAATTCGGGTCTTGGATTTCCCAGTGAAGTTTGGACGTTCTTTAAGCCCCTGATATTTCTCATAATTCCCGCCAAAACGTTCGCAAGGCTATCAAGGGTTTCTATTTCATCCCCGTATATCCTCACTACCGCCCCCCTCGAACCCCCAAATAAGATCTGGTTCCCTTGCCCCGTTGAGGATACCTCGTACTTCTCAACCCCAGGAAGCCCTTTTATGAGATTTTCTATTTCTTCCGCTATTTCAAAAGTGCTCCTTTTCCTATCCTCCTTTAACCTAACGAGTAAGAAGGATGTATAAGGCGCTTCCACCACACCCAACACTGCCCCAAATCCAGTTTCCGTAGGTCCAACCCTGAAAACCGCCTCTTTTACTTCCGGTATCTTATATACCTCCTCAATAATGGGAAGTATGGTTTGGTAGGTTTTGTCAAGGGAGGTTCCCCTTGCGAACTCTATGCTTCCCCTTATCTGTCCCTCGTCCGCTTGAGGGAAAAATTCGGTAGGTACGGATCTCCATAAAGATGCGGTTATAATAAGGAGGGCGACAAATACCCAAAGGAAGGCGAACCTGTGCCTCACCACAAACTTTATCGCCCTGTTATAAAGGTTCTCTATTGGTAAAAACCACTTTGGTTCCGTTAGGGGTTTTAATCTGAGCTGGTTTGCGGAAAGGGATGGGGTCACGCTTAAAGCCAAAAACAGGCTTGTAATGTACACCACAACGGATATAGACGCAAGCTCCTTAAATATTACCCCTATGAAGCCGGGTATAAAGAACAAAGGTAAAAGGACTATGAAGTTTGTTATTACGGAAGCTATCAGGGCATCTCTAACCTCGTTTGTTGCAAATTCCGCAGCTTCCCTGGGAGGTTCCCCCTTAAGCCTGTGATAAAATATATTTTCAACCACCACTATGCTTGAATCCACAACGGAACCTATGGCCAAAGCCAAGGCGGATAGGGAGATTATGTTTATTGAACTTCCCGTGAGGAAGAGGTACAAAAAGGCTATGATGAGGGAGGATGGGATGGTTAGGGCGATAATGAGGCTTGATCGGATGTCGAGGAGGAAGATAAGGGTTATCAAAATCACCAAAATACCCGAGATAAATATAGTATTCCTGAGGTTTGATATGCTCGCCTTTATGAAGGTAGAACCGTCGGTTTGAATGGTGAATTTCACCGGATACTTATCCTCTATCTCCTTAAACTTCCTCTTTACCTTTTCAACCACGCTTACGACATTCGCGTCCGCCTTCTTCTGAACCGCAAAAAGGACCGCATCCTTCCCCCTGCTATTTATGTAATTCACCCTCTTTGCATAACCTTCCTCAACATCCGCGATCTCGTAGAGTTTTATGGGCCTTCCCGCAGAGAAACCCACCACAAGTTCCTTCAGATCCTCAACCGACTTCAAATTTTGGGGAACTTTAAGGATCATATCTTTATCCGAATACCTTACCTCACCAACCGGAATATCCACCCCCTGAGATTTTAAGACCTCTATTACGGATTGTAGGTTGAGGTTGTAATTATCAAGCTTGTCCCTGTGTATATAAACGTTTACCCTTTTCTTCTTCCCTCCCCCCCAAACCTGAACCAAACCCACACCTTCCACCCTCTGTAGCTCATCCACCAAAAATTCCTCCGCCCACTCCCTTATGTCAAAACCCTCCTCCGTTGCGTTTACGGTTGCGATAACCACGGGGAACTGTTGAATATCAAACTTCAGTATTAGGGGATCGCTTGCGTCTTCGGGCAAAAATGCGGATATAAAGTTTAACCTATCCTTTACATCCAAAGTCGCCTTATCCACATCCGTACCGTACTTAAAGGTTACCGTTATCACACCAAGGCCGTTCTGGCTCGTTGATGTTATCCTATCTATGTTCTCAAGTATTGATAGGTTGCTCTCCACAACATCCACTACATTCTTCTCAACGTCCTCGGGGGATGCCCCCGGGTATTGAATTATCACGGATACGGAGGGTAGAGTGAATTTTGGTAGAAGATCCACAGGGAGGTTTATAAACCCGAATATACCGCCAATTATCAAGACGGAATAAATTACCAGTGATAATGTAGGCTTATTTACAAAGAACCTCGTCATTTCACACCCCCCACCACCTTAACTTTGCTCCCATCCTTCAAAGTATTCGCACCGAAGACCACCACGGTATCCCCAAATTTCAATCCCTCCACCACCTGATAACCCTCCGATGTCCTTATACCTATCCTCACAGGAACCCTTTTAACCCTATCCCCCCTAAGGACGAAGACGTAAAAGGAGGTATCCTCAACAAAGGCACTTACGGGTAAAACCACCGTAGAATCCGCCCTTTGAACCTCGACTTCAACAAGGACGGATTGCCCAGGTAAGAAATCCCCCTCTATCTTCCCCTCAACCTTTAACGTCCTCGTTCTTGGATCCAATGCGGGAGCAAACCTTATCACCTCCCCCCGTTTACCCTCAACGTATATCCTAGTACCCCTCCTTATGTTCCCCGCAAAGATCTCCGGCACATCAAAGAGAACCGTAATTTCCCTCCTACCCACTATTCTGAATATTGGGGTTTGAGGGGAAACTGGGAAACCCTCGTCCCTAACTAGGACCTGAACATAACCGCTCGTGGGCGCCTCAACGGTTAAAGGTTGAACTTCCAAACCCGGCGAGGATCTATCCAAAAGCGCCAAAACCTGCCCCTTGGATACGAACTGCCCATCCTGAACGTTTATCTTCAAGATCCTTCCCGGAAGGTCTGGGTACACCAAGACATCGGGATATCCCTTTATGGTACCCGAAACGGTGATTTTTTTGGAGATACTCGTTGGTTTAACCACCTCAACATTTACCGCCTTTACCTCTTCAAAAACCTTTTTGTTTTCCCCTTTCTCCCTTGAGCAGGAGAAAAGGATAAGGATCAAAATTAGGGTTTTCCTCATACTCGGGTATTCTAAGGGTGGTTTTTGAACGATCGTTCAAAAACCGATCCCACCTTACAATACCCTACTATGAGTTCAACAGAAGCGTATAACGAACTTTTAAACATATCCCGCAGGCTAACCGTCTTTTCATCCTTTGGGGCACTCTTGGGTTGGGACCAGAGGACGTATATGCCGAAGTATGCGGGAAAATATAGGGCTATGCAATTTGCGGTTTTGAGGGAATATACCTACGAAGTTTTAACATCGGAGAAGTTCGGTGAAATGCTTGAAATTGCTGAGAAAGGGGAATTCGGCTTGAGGGAGAGGATGAACATTTACTGGTGGAAGAGGGCGCACGAAAGGTTGAGGAAGATTCCGAAGGAGCTCGCGATTGAAGAGGCGAGGGTATCAAATGAAAGCGAGAACGTATGGGTGGAGGCGAAAAAGACGGGGGACTTTGAACTTATAAAACCATACATAAAAAGGATTGTAGAGATAAAGAGGGAAATAGCGGATGCTTTGGGATACGAAGGGGAAAGGTACAATGCCCTTTTGGATTCTTACGAGCCGGATCTTAAGGCCGAGGAAGTTGAGAGGGTCTTTTCCCATCTAAAAGAAGAGACCCTTAAGCTTTTGGATAGGGTACTTTCCTCGGGGAAGGCTTCAAAAGAAAACCTCTTGAGGGGAAATTTCCCAAAGGATAAACAGGAGGAGTTTTGTAATTACCTTTTGAGGAGTATAGGGTACGACTTCGGGAGGGGAAGGCTTGATGAGACGATTCACCCCTTTGCGACCCTCATAACACCCAACGACGTAAGAATAACCACAAAGTACGAGGAGGAATTTATTTCTCCCTCCATATTTGGAACCTTACACGAGATGGGGCATGGACTTTACGATATGAACCTGCCGGAGGATATGTGGGGAGAACCCGTGGGTAGGGCGGTATCTCTATCCGTACACGAATCCCAATCGAGGTTTTGGGAGAACATAATAGGTAGGAGCGAGGCGTTTTGGAGGAGGTTTTACCCGGATCTCCAAAGGCACTTTGAACACTTCTCGAATATAGACCTTGAGGATTTCCTTTTTGCCATAAACGAGGTGAAGCCTTCAACCATAAGGATAGAGGCAGACGAACTTACATACAATCTCCACATAATATTGAGGTTTGAGATAGAGAGGGATGTTATAAACGGGAAATTTGATGTGGAAGAACTTCCCGAACTCTGGAACGAAAAGTTCAAGAACCTCTTCGGCTTTTATCCCAAGAACCACTCCGAGGGTGTTTTGCAAGATATACACTGGTACGGTGGTTCCTTCGGATATTTCCCAACATACACCCTCGGGAACATAATCTCCGCCCAGATCTTTGCAAAGATGAAGGAGGAATTATCGGTTTATGAGCTTGTGGAAAGGGGAGAGTTTGAACCCATCATACTTTGGCTAAAAAACAAGATCCATTCCAAGGGTTCCCTTTACAAGACCAAAGATCTTATAAAAGAAGTGACGGGTGAGGAGATAAAACCGGAATACTTGGTGGATTATCTAAGGGGAAAGGTGGAGAGGTTTTACGGTTAAACCGACCTTAAAATTTTCCCCTTACGGAGAGGTGCCCGAGCGGCCGAAGGGGCGCGATTCGAAATCGCGTAGGGGCGTAAGCCCCTCGTGGGTTCAAATCCCACCCTCTCCGTTTGGAGATAAAGGTTTTGGGTGGAAACTCAAATAGGGATTTAATGGTTGGGATTTGTGAAGAACTTGGGATAGAGATAACCAAACATTCGGTTAGTATATTCTCTGATGGCGAGATCTTTGTTCAGATAGATGAGAGCGTTAGGGGGGATGATGTATTCATAGTTCAATCCACAAATCCGCCTGCGGAGAACATTTTGGAGCTTTTACTCCTCGGTGATGCTGCCAAGAGGGCGTCCGCCGCGAGGATAACCGCGGTTATACCGTATTTCGGTTATGCCCGTCAGGACAGGAAGGATAAGCCGAGGGTCCCAATATCCGCAAAGCTTATGGCCAAATTGATTGAGAGCGCGGGCTTTGATAGGGTCCTAACCGTTGATCTTCATGCGGACCAGATACAGGGTTTCTTTGATATTCCGGTTGATAACCTTTATGCAACACCAATTTTCAAAAAATACCTACTTTCCGAGTTCCCCATGGGTTTAAATCCGGATGAGTGGATCATAGTATCGCCGGATGTGGGGGGGATAAAGAGGGCGAGGACTATTGCGGAGAAACTTTGGAATTTGCCCATAGCATTAATAGACAAGAGGAGGCCTAAACCCAACGTTGCTGAGGTTGTAAGGGTAATAGGGGATGTCAAGGGTAAAAACGTCCTCCTCATAGACGATATAATAGATACCGCGACGACCATATCAAACGCCGCTTACGCACTAAAGGAGGAAGGGGCAAACAGGATAATAATTATGGCTACCCATGGGCTATTTTCTGGGAACGCCATAGAAAAACTTGAAAAATGCCCTGCGGAAAGGGTGGTGGTGACCAATACTATAAGCCAACGCTATGATCTACCATCAAAGTTCGTGGTCCTTGATATATCCCAATTTCTCGCGGAGGCAATTAGGAGGATCCACAGGGGTGGTTCCGTTAGCCAGCTCTTCCTATGAAAAAGTTTGAAACCACCTTCGGCCTTCCCATAAAGGAAGTTTATACCCAAGAGGACCTTAAGGATTTTGATCCGGAAAGGGATCTGGGTCTTCCCGGAAATCCACCGTTCACCAGGGGTATATATCCAAATATGTACAGGGGAAGGCTATGGACAATGAGGCAGTATGCGGGATATGGGACCGCCAAGCAAACAAACGAGAGATTCAAGTACCTCCTTTCACAGGGACAGACCGGACTATCCTTGGCATTTGACCTACCCACCCAGCTCGGGTACGATGCGGATCACCCCATGGCGGAGGGGGAGGTTGGAAGGACGGGGGTTTCTATTTCCACCTTGGAGGATATGGCGGAGGTCTTTGAGGGTATAGATCAGGAAGCGGTATCAACTTCCATGACCATAAACGCAACGGCGGGTATTATCTTGGCATTTTACACCATCGTTGCGGAAGGGAAGGGTTCAAGGAGGGAGAAGCTATCGGGGACTGTTCAGAATGATATACTTAAGGAGTTCGCGGCGAGGGGAAATTACATATACCCCGTGGAACCATCAATGCGCCTTGTGGGGGACCTTATAGAATTCACAGCAAAGTATATGCCGAAATGGAACCCAATATCCATATCGGGTTATCACTATAGGGAGGCTGGGGCGAATTCCGTTCAGGAACTTGCCTTCACGTTCGCGGATGCGATAGCGTACGTGGAGGAGGTCCTTAAGAGGGGAATAGATATAGACGAGTTTGCCCCCCGCCTTTCCTTCTTTTTCAACGCGCAAATAAACTTCTTTGAGGAGATAGCCAAGTTCAGGGCAGCAAGGAGAATATGGTACAGGATAATGAAGGATCGCTTTAAGGCGAAAAACCCCAGGAGTATGATGTTAAGGTACCATGTCCAGACTGCGGGTTCTTCACTAACCGCCCAAGAACCCTTAAATAACATAATAAGAACAACCATAGAGGCAATCGCGGCGATATTGGGTGGCTGTCAATCCCTTCACACCAACTCTTACGACGAGGCTCTCTCTTTGCCCACCGAAACTTCAGTTTTAGTAGCCCTCAGGACACAGCAGATAATCGCTTACGAGACCGATATTCCGGACACCGTCGATCCCCTTGCGGGTTCATATTTCGTTGAGAGTCTTACTAGGGAAATAGAGGAGAGGGTTTGGGAGTATCTGGAAAAAATAGAGGCTATGGGAGGGGCGGTTGAGGCGGTGAAAAAGGGGTACTTCCAAAGGGAGATTGAAGAAAGTGCTTATAGGTACCAAACCGAGGTGGAGAGGGGGGAGAGGTTAATAGTGGGAGTAAACATTTTTAGAACTTCCAAGGAACCGCAAAAAATTGATCTCTTCAGTTTGCCGGAGGAGGCGCAGGAGGAACAGAAGAGGAGGGTTAGGGAATATAAGAACAGGAGGGGTAAGGGGTTTTTGGAGGCGCTAAGGACGCTAAAGGAAAAGGCGAAGGGATCGGAAAATCTTATGCCTTATATATTTGAGTGCGCAAAGGAGGGGGCAACGCTCGGTGAGATCTCGGATGTCCTTAGGGAGTTATGGGGGACTTACGACGAGTTGAAAACTTAATACCTTTAACCGTTCTATCTTTGGGGATTATAAACCCACATCCATCCGAAGCCTTCGGTTATAGGGCGGTTCTTGTAGTTTATTTTATGCTCCTTTTAACGTTTTTGGGGATCACATTAAACCTTGCTTACTCAAAATTCCCAAAAGCGGATCCCATATTAAGTAATCTCATAATCGCCTTCGCCTTAACCCACACTTTTTCCCTAATTTCGGCTCTAGGCTTTGGCAGGAAAATTTTTGGAAACGAGCACATGTTTATCCCATACTTCTATTTGGCTTACTTTTTGGGGCTATTTGCGAACTTTAAAGTCCTATCAAGATGGATCCCTACCCTATTCGTTTTTTCGGTATTCTTCATATTCTCCGAGGTCCTTGTTGATATGTTTAAAGAGTACAATCCAACTTTCCGCTTTGGATACAGGAACGCCTTCTTTACCCCAACTATCTTGGGGATCTCCCTATACCTTATATCCGACGAGAGGAACCTTTATAAAAGGCTCCTTTATCTCCTATCCATTCTCTTATCCGTGGCGGTGATAATTTTGGGTGGAAATAGGACAAATTATATAGTGGTTTTTGCTACACTCTTCCTCCTCATTTTCTATAGGTGGTACAAGGGGGAAAGTGTTTTAAAGCAGTCCTCCGTTATTCTCATCTCCTTCACCATCACCATAGCTTTGGGCCTCTTGTTCGGTTATCTTATGTTCGGAAAGGCATTTTTGTTGTACGTTTTCTCAAGGTTTTCAACCTTACTTTCCCCCCATGAAACCCTTACCGACCCTTCCGCCCAAATAAGGGCTTATGATTTCTCCTTAGCCCTTAGCAGGTTCTCATTAAGCCCAGCCTTCGGTAGGGCGGAGATGGATATCTTAACGAGGTGGATAGAGGGAAGCGCCCTATTCTTTGTTGATAACTCCTTTATAAACGTCCTTTGGAAGATGGGGTTGTTCGGTTTTGGCGTTTATATCCTTATGCTCTCATACTCACTTTACATCGTAATTAGGGGGGTTTTGATGAAATACGACCTCGCCTTCTTCACCCTACTACTTTTCATCTCCCTTCTTATCCTATCCCTCACCACATCCTCATTAATATACTACATCCACATAGCAGTTTTGATGGTGTGCGTGGGAGTGATATCAAGAAAGTTAAGCGAAGTACCCAATTAAGCTCTTATATCCTAAAACCTTCTGAAGCAAAATTGCAAGCTTCCTGAACCTTAAAGCTCCCCTATGGATATAAATTTTCACACCATCAACTTCAAACTCTTCGTATTCTCCCGCCTCTTCCTTAAAGGAAAATTGAGGTTCAAACCCCTCTATCCCACAACAACTTGAAACGCAGGCGGTTTTTATCCAAACCCTCCCCCCTTTCTCCCTTATAAATTCCACCGCTTTCTTATCCACCTCAAGCTTCAAGTGGGCGGTGGAGGATTTGAACCTCCGACCCCCGGTTTGTAAGACCGGTGCTCTCACCGCTGAGCTAACCGCCCGAAGTGTGTATTTTAAGGCGTTCCTTTAATGAATTTATCCTGTCTATCTTGTAAGGGTCTGTGGAATTCATCAAGGCAAGCCAATAACTCACAAAGTCCCCGAACCATATTAGGTACAGTATCTGCTCCAGCTTACTTTCACCCTTAGCCCATACTTCCGAGATCCCCACCACCTCCTCCCTCAATATCTCCTTCACTGCTTCCATCCTAAGCTTTACCCTACCGTGATCAAAGTCCGTCCTAAGGAAGATCATCCAAGCCTTATCCTTAAGGAAATCCGGGAATTCAAACCCTTCTATCTCGTTATGGTTATGCTCAGGGAATATTGAAATATGCGCAAAGTTCTTGGCATTCTCGTTTATTTGGTTCTTCCACCTTACCGCAACGGAATAAAACTGCGAATAAATTAAGGGGATCCTCCTGTAAAGCTTTCCCGCGACCTCGTATGTTTTGGAATCCTCGGAAGAAAGCTCGGGAAGGTATCTGGATAGTTTCCCAACCGCTGATGAATACTCCCTTTGAGCATCTTCGCTTAAATAACCTACGATCTTTAGAGCCTTAACAACCGCTGAGATCAAAAACCCGTAAGCTTCCCTAGGTTGAAATCCACTTGGAACCTTCAAGAACAACAAGCCCCTATCCCTTGCTATCTCCTCAAGCGCTCCACCCGATGAGATGCAAATACATTTTAACCCCCTCCTTAGAGCCTTATCCAAAACCGACAAGGTCTCCTCAGTATTTCCCGAATAAGATACGAATATCCCGAGATCCCCATTCTCCGCAAAGGCCGGCAGGTTATAACCCTTTACCGGTATAATCTCCCCATCAAGCCAATCCGAAAGGAGGTCCGCCACAGCCCCCGATCCCCCCATCCCAGATATGAAAACCCTCTTGCCCGAATATTCAAAATCCTTCCCAAAAACCTCCGCCTCGTAATTCAACTGCTCAACAAAACCCTTAATGTTGTTTATCATCTGAACTTCACAGGAAAAACCCTTACACTTTGCGATACAGCCCCGAAGAACCCCTCCGCCTTCTCCAAATTACCCTCGTTGTAAAGCCCCCACCTGAACCTGTCGTAATTTAAAGCCCATATCTTCACCGCGTAATTCCCGCTTCCCCAAGAAAAGGTAGGGTCTCTATAGTAGTAAAAGGGTAGAAAAGCCCTCAAGCTATCCCCTATTCCCCCCACTAAGGCACTATCAAAAACAGGGACAAATAGGTACCTGTTTGGATCGTAATCAAGAAGGCTATCCCTCTTATCGTGGTTATAAACGAAGCAGAAGTAAAAGTATCCCTCCCTAACCTTCTTCCATACCGCTAAGACAGAAGAATCCTGAGGCAAATTTACGGTGTCGTTGATGAAGGAAAAGGTACTGTCCGGGTTTATTTTGAGTAGAATAAAGGAAAAGGTGTCGGGTGTTAGGGTTTGACCTAAAACCGTATCCTTACCCCTTATAACTTTTAGCTTGTAAAGTTTCAAGGGTTTCGGGGAGAAGTTCGCCTTATATAGCCAGATCGTATCCTTACCCCTCTCTTGTGTAAATTCACCGATGATGTTTATCACGGTTAGCTCGGGCATAAAAACCCAAGTGCTTTCCCCATCCGAAACCTCAACGTACACGTCGTTAAACCCTTTCCCCCTAGGCTCCTCGGGTCTTCTGGGTCTATCCACGAAAATGTACTGCACCGTATCACCAACAACAAGCATAGCACTTATGTAAAGGGGCTTTACCTCGTTTTTAAATTCTAGCTCTTTGCATGACAAAAGGACAGTTAAAACCGCTAAAACCCTCTTCACTTATTGATGAACCTTATGACCCTATCCCCCACCTTAACGAAGTATATTCCCTTCGGGTAATTCTCAAAGGATACCCTATCTACGAAACCGTCAAATATTAGCCTACCCAATGGCGTGTAAATCCTAACCCTCATAACGTAAGGAAATATTACCTCCTTTTCTGTTATCCTCAGATTAAATGGCAGATTCTTCCCCTCGGATATATCCGTAGATTCTAAAGACCTTCCCCAAACCACAAAAACGAAGTCGGATGCTTCGCTTTCCCTATAGGGCGCCCAGTTTATCCCATCCGTTGACTCAAAGGTTTGCCTTGAATAAGGCTTTGATGTGTCCATACCCACCAAGGGACCAAGGCTATCAACCTGTATGTATCCGACGAAAAAGGGAAAGCTTACTATTATGGGGCTTGGGGGCCTTAGGGTGTATATCTTTGCGCTGTCCCTTGAAACCGCAAGGGTTTCCGCGTATATCCACCTTCCCACCGTTCCGTTAGTATCCCTTGCTATGAACATTGGGGTGTTTAATGGTCCCGTACACGCTGGGTTTGTTGATAGGCAACCCGCAACCACAAGCCAAACGGAGTCTATCCTAAAGGGATAGTGCCTTGGGTCAAACCTCTGCGCCCATCCCCCTCCGGAACCCAGCCATCTTGTAAAGAGGATATTACCGGTTGTTAAAACGTTCCAGTTAAACCAGTAAAGGGTGTCGGGGTTTGTCCAATGGTAAAGCCTTATTTCCACGTTTTGGGTGTTGTTTAGGGAGTTTGCATCCGAGGGATTCCTAACGGTTAGTATTGCGGTGTAAAAGTCCTTGGCAAAAGTTGAGAAGTTTATGGTTCTTAGGTTTTGAGAAACTACCGCGCCAGGTGGGATTACAGGTATCAAAACGGAATCCGAATAAACTATGGTGCTTGAATATTTCCTTCTAATTACGAGCTTGGCCCATGTATTGTAAAGGGTATCCGTTCCAACATTCTCCACCCTGACGTCGGGGACAAAGGATGTTTCCCTGTTGTATGCAATAAAGATCCCCGAGTTTAAAACGTGGTTGGTTTTATCCGTAAATATTGAGTGAGCGGAAGCATCCGCTATCCTAAATGTAGTTGTATCGGGCCTGTAGATCTTTATCGCGAAATTGTTTCTAGGGTTTGTTGATGCGGGTGAGCCATCCTCGTGTATGCTTAAACCCGGGTTCCCAATTGCTGATTCTATCCCTATGGATATATTAACCGTACCTATCCCGTAATCGTACCCGCCAACTTGGGGACCGTAATTAAAGGTTATGTTCCCATCCGCGGTTAATATTATCTGGAAAGTGTGAGCGCCCTCGCAATCCGTCCCCTGCCTCCAGGTTGGAACGCTATCAAATGTTACAACCAAGGAATCTACACCGTTTGTCCAGTAGTATATCCTACCACCACAGTTTGGATTAAGGTCCGCACCGAGCCCGACTATTAGGTCGTTGGGTAGGGAAGGGTTTGGTATGTAGTTGCTATGGGGTGTCCAAAAACCACCGTTTGGCCGAAAACTTATGGCCCCGTTTGAGTGTATGTAAAACGTTGAAACGGAGTACCAGTAATATGGGAAGGTGAAGCCTACGGAAAATGGACCTTTAATATCATCGTCGGACATGGTAAGATAAACCGTAGATGGGTCGGAGGATTTATCAACCCAGCTCCAAACGGGCCTTAAAGATGATGTATCGTCTGAAGTTATCGCCCTATAACCGTAAGGGTCCGGACCGAATATATCGTTTGGGCGATATCCACCAAAAGCCTTAAATCCAAAAGTGCTCGCGGAAAATAGAGATAAACTTAGCATAGAGAATATTTTAAGGGGGAACGCTATCAATTGGACTCATAATGGTCGTATTTTAGGGGATAAATAGATTTTTAAATTTCTCTTTAAAATCCTTCCAAATTGAGACCTTAAAGCCACGAAACTTTCCCTTTAACTTTTCTACCTTCCTATCGTTGGTCAAGAAAATAGCCCCTTCAAATCCTTGAAAATCTCTAGAGATTTCAACTATCACCTTCCCCTGATTTATTGCATCCGCTTCACCGAGATCCAATTCCCATTCTTTCATTATCTTCTCTATATCTTCTTTATTATACAAAGGGCAGGTTCTGAGAGGTACCTGTAAGTCCTCGGATATTTTCTTAAAATTCTCTAAAAATCTTTCCCTCGCCCTCCTTTCCCTTTTTGCGTTAACTAAAAATTCTTTTTTAACACTTTTGGGGATCCAAATTTCACCTCTCTGAATCCTAAAATAGTTTAAAAACAACGTTCTAACGATTTCTCTAAATCCCTCCCTACCAAGTTTCCTAAAAAATTCCTCAAGATAAATAAGCACGTTCGTATCCAATATCAAAATAATTCTCACTTTACCCGTTTTCAATAACCGCATTAAAGTTAAAATTCTCAATTTACCCGTTTTTTCTCGCTCAAAAGGAAAAGTAAGATCAGGGCAAGAAGCAAAAGAAGAAAATAATCTGAAGGTGAGCTTGGCTTTTGAGCGAGCTCCCCCAATATATCATATATCTTTTTAAAAAAACCTTCAATGTCTCCGGGCCTGTACCTTTCTACCCTTTCCGCTTGGGACTCATACGGAAACTCGTAATTTTCCGGAATAATAACGAAGATCTTTTTACCCCTTTCCAGTAAGAATTTTATATCCTTCTCCGTTGTTTTGTCCAATTGCGACCACGGATCAAAAGCTATAAATATTGCGTATTTTACCTTTTCCAATTTCTTTTGAACTACCACCTCCTTTCTCAGCCTTTTTGGAACCACATAAACCCAATCAAAGTTCAATAAGATCCTCGTCGCCACATCTTCAGCGGTATAATCCCCCTTTGGATACATTAAGGCTACCATTGTTCAAAGATTTTAAATGTGGTCCTTCAACTTCCTGTAAGCCAAGATAAGCCTCTGGAAAACCGTTATTACGAGCAAAACGGAATATACTGGTAGAAGGGACTTAAACCACATCTCACCAAAGATCCCCCAAACAAGAAGCAAGATCAAAAATCCGACGAACCTCGGATACCTACTCATAAGCCCTTCCGTGAGGTTTTCCCCAAGCCCCTCAACCCTCGCTCTCATGTAGCTTATAAGGTATGCGGAAACGAGGGACAAAGATAAAAAGAAAAAGGAGAATGGATCTTCCCCAAAAACGAATATTAAGGATAAAAACAACAGGGAATCCGTTATCCTGTCAAGGGTGGAATCTAAAAAGGCACCGAACCTTGAAACCTTCCCAGAGATCCTGGCGACATACCCATCCACCGCATCCAAAGGGGCGCTTAAAAGGAACCATAGAAAGGCTATCAAAGGCTTCTTTAAAAGGATCCAAATTACGCCGGAGGAGGTGATGAGGAAGGAAAACAGGGTTATAAAGTTCGGTTGGATGCCCATTTTTGCCATAAATTCCGCAAAAGGTTTTAGGACAATCCTATGCCTATCTTGATACATAATTTTTGTATGTTTCCAGAATGTATGCGAATTCCTCCTTTAGATCTTCGGGCAAGGGTTTTGAGGGTTCAAACTTGAGTTTTAGTGGATTTACGAGCTTTCCATTTTTTCTTACTTCAAAATGAAGATGGGGTCCTGTTGAGAGCCCCGTTGATCCCACCCTTCCGATCATTCTACCCTGTTCCACCCTATCACCCACCTTCACAAGGATGCTGGAAAGGTGTCCATAAAGGGTCTCAAAACCGTTTGAATGCCTTATTATTACCGCCTTTCCATATCCACCCATCCATCCCGCCCCCTTCACCACCCCCTCCGCAACCGCATAAACCGGAGAACCATAAGGGGCCCCATAATCAACCCCATGATGCGGCCTATAAACCTTCAATATCGGATGGAACCTTACCCCAAAACCCGATGTTATCGTGTAAATCTTTAAGGGAGATCTTAGGAATTCCTTCCTCAAATTCTTCCCATTTTCATCGTAGTACTCCCCCATAAACCTAACCGCCGTCTTCCTTCCCACAACCTTCCCTACATACTCCGCGTAATAAACTATCCCGGATGGAGAATATAATATTTTCAGGGTATCCCCCTTTTGCGTTTCGGAGGAGAAATCTATATCCCACGCGAATATATCTACCACCTGAACAAATACCTCAAGGGGTAAGTTTTCCTTAATAAAGGCATCCCAAAGGGTATTCTCCATCACCAAAGTGGCGGATTTTGTTATGTACTCCCTGAACCTTGGGCTAAACTTTGAATTTCCCGAAATAAAATCGTACTCGTATATTCCCTTTATTTTCCTTATCTCAAGCCTCCTTAGGGTATCGTTTATAAATACGAACCTCAAGGTGTCCCCCTCGTTCAGGATCTTAACGGAATCGGAGAACCATGATATCAGGGAGGTTTTATCTGGGATAAAGTTCAAATTCCCCACCAACTTTCCAAAAACCTCCCCCTTCTTTACAACTATTTCTTCCGTGCTGATTTTGGGTTCATGATCGTTGAATTCTACGACCTCTCGCTTATCCGCACACGACAAAAAAATTACAAGTAAAAATACCCACCTCAAGGAAGGATTATACGGGTGATCATCTGTATAATATTCGTATGCTTTGGGCAATTTTAACGGATTATCCGTTTACGAATGTAAGGGTGGATGATTACCTTGACAACACGAGCCATGCGGAAGTATCCACCGCTGTGATTTTCAACTTAGGGGGAACAGGTTGGATAGATCTTGACGTCACGGGAGAGAATGCCTTCTCCCTAACGCACGACGGGGGCCAAACTTGGGAGGCGCATTTTGGAGATCCGGGTTCCGCATGCTGTGATCCCGTAGTTAGGATAAGGGGAAACAATATACACCTCGTTTGGCTTGGACTTTACCATACCTATTATATGCGCTCAACGGACGGTGGTACAACTTGGGGTTCGGTTATAAACGCGGGAAACTGTTCATCAACTGATCATCCTTGGATAGCTTTGAGGAGGGATACTATAGTAATAATATATGCCAATTTCTGCACATCATCAAGAATATACTCCGCTTACTCTTACAACAACGGGGCAACCTGGAGCAGGACCGCGGTTTATTCCACGGGTGGGGTCCCCATGGCAACGGCTGACGATTCCCTATTTTACGCGATATGGTGGAGGTCCTCGGGTTCCTGCATATACCTTTACGTTTCAAGGAGCACGAATGGGGCGGTTTGGTCCTCCCCCACCAACGCGGCCTGTATGACGGCGGATATCTCGCCAAACCCGTATCCGGTGGGTTATCAACCCGTAGCCTGGGGAAAGGGCAACATCGGGATAATATATATGTCCGGATCCTTGAGCGACTTAAAGGTTTCCTTCGTTAGATCCACAAATGGAGGGGCAACCTGGTCTTCCCCAATAAGGATCACATCAAACCCATCATCCGTAGCGGAATATATGCCAGCTTTGGCTGCGGATCCTTACGGCGGCCTACATGCCTTCTGGTATGACAATAGGGCGGGATACGGCCTCTGGGGACTTTATTATTCCTACTCCAGCGACGGTGGAATAACCTGGTCCCCCTCCATAAGGGTTTCTGATACATACTTTCCTTTTGTTGAAAGGAGCGGTTGCGGTGGTGTAGGAGGGGTGGATTACACGAACGATTGCTGGCCCGGACACTATATAGATGCCTGGGCGGACAGCAACTTCGTATACGTCGCTTGGTCGGATAACAGGATCGTATCCGGGGGAAGGAACTATTGGCACATTTGGTTTGCCTACGCTCCTTTACCATCAACAAATGTTTCGGAAAAATTGGATTTTGAGGGGAAGGGTAAAAAAATATACTCGGTAGATGGGAAATTTGTGGGGGAGGATATCGAAAAATTACCCAAGGGGATTTACATCGTCAAGGAGGGCAATAAAACTTATAAAGTGATAAGGAGGTGAGGTATGATGTTCGTTTTGGCTTGGATCTCCGCAAATGGACCCTTAAGCTTAAAGGGTAAGTATTTTGTTGCGGATGGGGAGGCTTATAAAACTTTACCCGCGGAGTACAGGTCCTTCAGTTTCTATGCCAAGTCTGATAAGGAAATAAGGGTGACTTTGAGGTTCTGGAAGGATGGTGAATATTGGCAGAAGGTACTAAAGTACAACCCCGGCGAGCACAGGATAGAGATAAATCTGAATATGGTGGAGGACCCCGAGCATCTTCCTACGAGGGGGATAGGGCCGTTCCCAACGGTTATTTTGGTGGAATCGGAAGGTAAGGTTTATTTGAGCGAAGTGGAATTTTAGTGGAACCCTTTAAATTGGTTGGTGATCACCTTGAGGTCCTTGATCAGAGATTTTTGCCGGAAAGGGAGGTTTGGATAAAGGTTCATAACGGATTTGAGGGGGCAAGGGTAATAAAAGAGATGGCAATAAGGGGTGCCCCAATAATTGCGGTTTTTTCCGCATACTGCCTATATATACATTCCTTAAGGGAACCGGCGAGTTTGATGCAAGCATGGGAGGCTTTGAGGAATTCTCGCCCAACCGGGGTAAATTTGCATAAGGTTCTGGATGAGGTAAAGCCAATAATAGAAAATGGTGGAAAGCCGGAAGATCTGTATAACTTTGCGAGGGAAGTTGAACGTAGGGAGAGGGAAATAAACGAGAAAATAGCTAAGTACGGTTTGTTACTTTTTGATAGGAAAAAGAGGGTTTTGACTTATTGTAATACTGGATCCTTGGCGACGGTGGGGCTTGGAACCGCCTTGGGGATAATAAAGCTCGCCCACAGAAACGGCTTGATTGAGGAGGTTTATGTTGGGGAAACCTCCCCTTACCTTCAAGGTGCGAGGCTAACCGCCTACGAGCTAAGACTTGAGGGAATCCCTTATAAGGTCGTTCCCGACAACCACATCCCATTCTTAATATCAAGGGGGATGGTGGATATTGCCATAGTGGGGGCGGATAGAATAACCAAGGACCTCTTTGTATTCAACAAAATAGGGACATTATCAATAGCCCTTGCGTGTAGATATTACAAGGTTCCCTTCGTCGTCGCGGCCCCATCAACCACCTTTGACGAAAACCCATACTCCGACAAAATTGAAATTGAGAAAAGACAGGACATCCCAAGGGAGGATTATCTTTATTTTGCCTTTGACATAACCCCTCCCGATCTTGTGGATTTTATAATATCCGACAAGGGAATCAGAAAGGTATCTTGATTTGGGTAATATTACCCTCTGTTTTAGCGGCCTTTTTTACCCTTCTCTTGGTAAATATTGGCTTTCTAAGAAGCTTTGCCCTTCTCCTATTTTCCCTGATAGCCATTCTCACCTTCATTTACCCCTTTTATGCTTACATAATTTTAAACATTTTCAAACCCGTCATAGACGCCTTCTACGACTTTCAAATAGGTCCCCTCAAGATCACGCAGATGGTTTCCGTTTATGCGGTTTTGGTTTGGTTCTCTTATCTGTTCGTAAAAAGGAGGATCACCCAACCTTTAACCCCGTTTGATTATATAAATTTCCTCTTTCTACTCCTTTTACCCGCCCCCCTCCTCTTTGCTCCAGGCATTCCCACCCTTGAATCCACCTTTAGGCTCCTTTCTGGCTGGGGTTTTTATTGGTTAGCTAGGGAAACGGGAAAGGACGAGGAGAGGGCCCTTGAGATCGCCTTCATCCTCTCGGGGATCTTCCCTACCGTTATGGGTTTCCTTTCCCTCATGGGTTTTATACCCAACGCCTTCCACGAGGAGGAGTTGAGAAGGCTTAGGGCGGTTTATTATGATGCCACCGCCTTCGGTTTTGAGCTCGTCCCAATGTGGTCCCTTCTTCTTTACAGGCTAAACAAAAGGCTATCCATTCCAGAACTTATCCTCTTCCTCCTTTCAAGCTATCTCCTTTACAAAACTTATACCCGCGCCCTTTGGACGAGCGCCTTCTTAACCATACTATTAACCGCCCTAATGGGTGGCAAATTCTCAAGGTTCGCCTTACTATTCGCGGTTATTTATGCCCTCTTTAACCTTCATGAGATAGCACTAAGGTTCTCCGAGAGGGGATTGGGTACGGATCCGGAATCCTTCAACGGGAGGGTGCAAATATGGCTCTTGGGACTTCAAAGGTTTTTATCCCTTAATCCCATTGAAATGTTCTTTGGTGTAAGTATAATCGGAAAGCCCATGGGGATCTTTTTGCATAACCTCTTCCTCGTCTTCCTGTTTGATTATGGGATATTGGGAGCCTTACTGTTTTCCGTTTGGACGCTGATGGTAATATTTCTGATCTTCAGATCAAAAAGTGAGAAAATGTGGGTTTTCCTATCCTCGGCGGTTTTCTCCTTCGTTGGAGGTTTGACGACCGGGTCCTTTTTATACCCAAATTTCCAATGGTTTGTTATGTCAAGCTTCGGTCTCCTCGTCAAGGACGAGATCAAAGGCTTCGTACCCGAGGATCTGCAAATAGCTGGAGCTTCCGAGCCAAAGGAGCCCAAATCCCGAAACCCCAAGGACAAAACCCAAAATAAGCTGGTTTAAAAATACGCTCAAAATTGAAACGAAGACCAAATATAGACCCCATAAAATCTCAAGCTTTGAAATTTCAAGTTTCTTCCCCACGTCATTTATAATAACGCCCTTGTCCCCCGCCTTTGGTGTCCTTTCAAATGTTCCCTTCTCGCCCTTTAAACCCTCAAAGAAAGATATGGTGTTGTTTATCGTTAAGGCGCCCACCAAAGCCATACCCAAGGGTACAAATGCGATCTCGGAGATATCCTTCCTGTAATAAAAGTTTGCTATAGCAAAGGCAAGCCAAACCACAAAAACATCAAAAATGGCGAGGATCCCCATAAGGAGGAAGAGCTCGGGATAATAACCCTTAAACTTCGCGTAAAGGACGAAGGGTAATAGGCTCATAAGGAGCATACCCAACGGGTACCCAAGGTTCCCCGCGCTTTGAAACAAAAATTCCACCTTCCAAGAAATTGGAATGTTAGAATTTAAAAGTTCCCTCCAATACTTCCTGAAAACCTGCGCCCCTCCCTTTGCCCACCTCCTCTGCTGGGCCTTAAAGGCAACCGGGGAATCTGGAAGCTCGGATTTACAAGTTATATCGGGAAGGTAAAGGATCTTATAACCCTTTTTGTAAAGCCTGAAAGAGAGATCCGTATCCTCGGTTAAGGTATCGGTTTCCCATCCACCAACCCATTCTATCGCCGACCTCTTCAAAACCCCAGCGGTGCCGTTGAAGTTTAACCAAAGGTTTTCCCTGCTCCTTACGAACTGCTCCAAAACAAAATGTAAATTCAGCATAAACCTTTGTGCCTTGGTAAGCAAATTATCATCCCCGTTTATAAAATCCCACCTCGTTTGAACTCCTCCTACTTTCGGATCCCTTTCCAAAAACGGTATGGTCCTTAACAGGAAATCCTCGGGGGGAATAAAGTCAGCATCAAATATGGCAAAGTATTCCGCATCCGTAAGCTCCATACCATACCTTAGCGCCCCCGCCTTAAAGCCCTCCCTGTTCCCCCTCCTTATGTGCCTTATATTTATACCTTCCTTGGAAAGCTCGCTTATAACCGCGCTTGCTATCGCGGATGTTTCGTCGTTTGAATCGTCAAGAACCTGGATTTCAAGCTTATCCTTGGGCCAGATTAATTTTGCGGAGGATCTTATTGCCCTTTCAACCACAAAGGGTTCATTGTAAACGGGAAGCTGAACGCAAACCTTCGGGTACCTCCTCAAGGGTGGGGTTTCAAGGGACCAAAACTTCCTGTTGTTAAAAAAACCCACGATCAGGTACAGGTACCTAAAGCTTACAAGGGTAAAAAATAGAAGCAGGGCAAAATAGACAAAGAGCAAAACTTCCATTAAATGGCAATTCTACGGATGAAAGCGACTTTATAATACCTTCCTTGAGGAAGCTTGAGGATAAACTTCTAATGTGGTTAGGGGTAATTTTTGCTTATACAGCTTTGGGTGTTTTGGCGGTTTTGGTTATAGATGTTTTTCTTGATGCCCTCCCGAGGTTGAATATAAGGTTTTTGACCTCTTACCCTTCAAGGATAGCGGAAAATTCTGGGATATTGCCCGCATTAGTAGGTTCCCTATGGGTGGGTTCCCTAACCGCCCTAATCTCCTTCCCCTTGGGTGTTCTGACGGGGGTATATATGGAGGAGTACGCGAAGAGGAACATTTTTACCGAGATCCTTGATATAAACATATCAAACCTCGCGGGGGTTCCATCAATAATTTATGGCCTCTTGGGCCTTGAGGTTTTCGTAAGGTTTATGGGTTTGGGAAGGAGCATAATAGCGGGCGCCCTAACCTTATCCCTCCTCGTCCTTCCCATAATAGTTATATCCACGAGGGAAGCGATAAGGACGGTCCCAGAAAGCATAAGGGAAGCTTCTTATGCCCTAGGTGCAACTAAGTGGCAAACGGTGTTTTATCAGGTTTTACCCGCGGCTATGCCTGGGATCCTCACGGGCTTTATTCTGGCAATATCAAGGGCTCTGGGGGAAAGCGCCCCATTAATAACCATAGGCGCCCTAACCTTTATAGCATTCCTGCCAGAAAGCATCTTTGATCCCTTCACCGTTTTGCCTATCCAGATCTTCAACTGGGTATCAAGACCCCAAAGGGAGTTTGCCTCAAACGCCGCGGCCGGTATAATAGTCCTTCTAATCTTGGTTTTCTCCCTGAACTTCATAGCAATATACCTTAGGGCTAAGTACGAGAGGTTAAGAAAATGGTAGCCATTTTGTTCCTTCTACCCGCCCTTTTGATAATTTTTACCTTTAAGCTCATACCCACCCTCATGGTTTTCGTTAATTCCTTTCAGAAATGGGGTTTGGTTGGGTTTGAGAAGTGGGTGGGACTGAAAAACTACATAACCCTACTTCAGGATCCGTTCTTCTATCAGGCGCTAATAAACACCTTTTGGTACTCCCTCCTCAGCATCACATTAAGCATAGTAATCTCCCTCATCACCGCTTTAGCAATGGCAAATTCAAGGGTTTCGGGTTTTCTAAAGTTTTTGGTTTTTATGCCCGTGGTAATTTCCCTCATACCGGCTTCGGTGGTTTGGAAGTGGATCTATAACCCTTCCGCCGGCTTCCTGAATTACCTTTTGAGCTTGTTCGGTTTAGAGGGATTAAAATGGCTTCAGGAGTACAGGGGGATATTCTTCGGACACGGTCCATCCTTGGCATTGTTTTCCGTCGTAATAATGTCAGTTTGGAAGAGCTTCGGATATAACACGATAATCCTTTATGCGGGTTTGAAGTCCATAGATAGGTCGGTATATGAGGCGGCTGAGATAGACGGGGCAAAACCCCTGACGGTTTTCAAGGACATAACCCTACCCCTCCTTTCTCCATACTTATTTTACGTATATCTTACGAGCTTTATCTCATCCTTTCAGGTCTTTGCACCAGTTTGGATAATGACGGGTCCCCCGCCCGGTTCTCCCCTAGGAACCACAAACGTCATCGTATATTACCTCTATCAAAAAGGTATAGAGGACTTTAACATTGGGTATGCTTCCGCGGTGGCTATAGCCCTCCTTGCTGTGGTTGGGTTACTCACCGCCTTACAGAAGATATTTATAGAAAAGAGGGTGCATTACGAGATATGATTTCCCTGCTTCTGGCGGGCGCTTGGGTTAGCATCGAGGATCTAAAGAGCTTTGGTGTTGAATATAGGAAAAATAGGTTGATTTACGGAAAGGATAGCGCGGTGGTAACCGATACGGGTTTGGCTTTTGTGAAGGGTGTTCCCCTTCCCCTAACTTTAAGCAAGGAAAATGGTGTGAAATTTAAGGGGGAAGAGATTGCGCCCGTCCTCTTTAACTTGGGGCTTACGGTATTTTGGGATTACGAAAGGGAAATCCTCTTTAAGGGAAAACCCACGATAAAACGTTTTAATATGGGAAGGAAAGATACGAATTACGTTATAAGCATAGAGGGGGGAAGTGGATTTGAAGTTCAAATTTACGAGGATAGCATTGTTATTGTTGTTGATGGGCTTTATGGAAAGTATAGGAAGGTTGCGGGGGATGGGAGGTTTGTAAGCTTCGTTGATATTTTACACACTTCCGATAAGACGAGGTTTTCGGTGCATCTTGGTTTCGGAGCGGGTAAAATTTTAAAAGAGGAAATTAAAGGTAAGCTAACGTTGAATATCCTTCCTTTAAGGGTTCCGAAGAAAAAGGACAAGGTTCCCACAATAGTTATAGATCCCGGGCATGGGGGGAAGGATCCGGGGGCTGTGGCGAACGGTTATAAAGAGAAAGATATAAATTTGCAAGTTGCCCTTAAGGTGGCAAAAATCTTGAGAGAGCAGGGGTATAACGTGATCCTAACGAGGGAGGAGGACGAATATGTGCCCCTTTCAACCAGGGCTAGAATAGCGAATAAAAATTCCGCCAGCATCTTCGTAAGCATCCACTCCAATTTTGATAGAGGAGGGTCTGCGAGGGGTTTTGAAACTTACTTTTTTTCGGAGAGCAGAACAACCGAGGAGAGGGCGGTGTCACTTTTGGAAAACTCCGCCATAAAGTACGACCTTGGGAATTTTAACCCCAAGGATGAATTGGGTGTGATATTAGGCGATATGATACAGACCTTTCTCTTAGAACAGTCCTATAAGCTTGCGAGTTTTATACATCAAAGGGCACTTGAGCTTAAGCTTACGGAAGATAGGGGGCTAAAGCAGGCGAACTTTTATGTTCTAAGGTGGGTTAGTGCCCCCTCGGTTTTAATAGAGGTTGGGTTTTTATCTAATCCCGAGGAAGCGAAAATGTTGGCGAACGAGGAATACCAGATGAAGCTCGCGAGGACAATAGCCATGGGTATTATGGATTACTTTGAAAAAGAAAGGAGGTGAAGGGTTGAACTACAGGGTAAATGAACAAATAAAGGCGCCTAGGGTCCAGGTGATAGGACCCAACGGTGAGAATCTTGGTGTGATGAGCGTTAAGGAGGCTTTGAGCTTGGCGAACGAGTATGGGCTTGATCTGGTGGAGGTTGCACCCAACGCAAATCCCCCCGTGGTAAGGATAATGGATTATGGGAAGTTCTTATATCAGCAAAAGAAGAAGGACAAGAAAAAATCAAAGACCCCCACGACTAGGGAAATAGAGATGTCTCCAAACATAGGCGAGCACGACCTTATGGTGAAGATAAAGAAGATAAAAGAGTTCCTTGAGGATGGGGATAAGGTAAGGGTGGATATAAAGATGAAGGGAAGGCAGGCCCTGTACGCGCACCTTGCGGAGGATCTGGCTAAGAGGGTTTTGGAGCTCCTTGAGGATGTTGCAACTCTGGAGGGGAAGATAACCGTTGAGGAGAGATCCGTTTATTTCGTCGTGAAGCCAAAGGGGAACAAAAAGTGATATGCTTGATACAGAGGGTAAGGAGGGCTTGGGTTTTATGCTCTTCGGGAAAGAGGGAGGAGATAGGTAGAGGAATTTTGGTATATGTGGGGTTTGAGGCGGATGATAATGAGGGTTTCTTGGAAAAGTGCGCGGTAAAGATATCAAGCCTGAGGATCTTTGAGGATGAAAGGGGTAAGATGAACCTTTCGGTGCTTGATGTTGGTGGAGAGGTTCTCCTTGTTCCCAACTTCACCTTGGCGGGAGATGCAAGGAAGGGCAACAGGCCTTCCTTTGACAACGCTTTAAAGCCCGACCTCGCATCCATCCTGTTTGATAAATTGGCGGAGATATTATCCCTAAGGGTGCCCACAAAAACTGGAGTTTTTAGGGATAGCATGTTGGTCTTTTCCGAAAATGATGGTCCAGTAAATATACTGTTAAAACTGCCTTGAAGTTCGGATTTTACGATTCCGGGATAGGTGGGTTAATAACCTTAAGGGAGATAGTGGAAAGGGTGGGATGTTTTGATGCGCTGTATTTGGCCGATACCGCGAATTTCCCATATGGCGATAAGGAAAAGGAGGAACTCTTCGAGATAGGGAGAAGGGGTATAAGCTATCTCTTTGAAATGGGTGTTGATGTTGTGGTAGTCGCGTGCAATACCTTATCAACCACCGTTGGGGAAAATTTAAAAAAGGAGTTTGAAAGTCCCGTTATCCTGATAACGGAATTTTTGGAAGGACTTCAAGTTCCAAAAAATTCCCTTATCATAGGGACTAAAAGGACGGTTGAATCGGGATTTTATCAAAGGAAACTCGGTGTTAGCGCCCTTGCCACACCAAAACTCGCCCAATTTGTGGAGATGGGGATTTGGGGGGGAGGGGAGGTGGAGGAATACCTTAAGGAAATTTTACCCGAAGGTTTTGATTTTTTGATTTTAGCATGTACGCATTATACAGTTTTGAAGGGAACAATAAGGAAGATAAAACCAAACTTGGGGATCCTTGATATATCCGAGCTTTTTGCGGATTACTTCGCGCGGAGTTTCAAAGGTTTGGGGTCGGGTGGAAAAATAAAAGTGTTTTTGACGGGGAAGGGGGAAAAATATCCGGAGCTCATCTCCGCCCTAAAATTCCCTTGTCTCATAGAGCTCGTATGATAATCCTCCTTTCCCTTTTTGTCAAGATAATTGGAAATGAACAAACAAAAACGGAGTTTATACATAGGATCCTTGAACTTGGGGAATGCCTATGCGTGGATACCTTAAACGTAAAGAGAAGGTTGGAGGAGACCGGGCTATTTTTGAAGGTGGAGGTTGATACACTTGGCGATACCCTCCTCGTAAGGCTGAAGGAGTATTGGTACATCTGGCCTTCGCCGATAATAAACTATAGTTTCAGCGAGGGGCTAACTTTGGGCATGGGTTTATATCACAGTAACTTCAGGGGATACGGTGAAAACCTTTATGTTTATTTCACCTTGGGTGCCCGTAAGGGTTGGGAGTTCGGCTGGCAATCCCCAAGGTACAGGTTCCTGAAAAGGTCATACGGTTTTTCCATTGGGAGCAACGATTACAAAAGCTCGATTTATAGGGAGAATATACACATGGATTGGGTGGAAGGGTATTTTTCCGAAAACATCGCCGAGAACCTAAGGACGGATATCTCCGTGGGACTTTACTCTTATAACTATGCGGATAAATTTTTCGCTTACAACTTTACTTTAACGAGGGATAAGAGGGATTGGCTAAACTACCCGAGGAAGGGGTACGCCCTTAGGGGGAAATTATCCGAAAACTTCGGAAATTTCGTTCTAAGAAGGTTTGACCTTCAAGGTGAATTTTATAAAACCTTCGGCAATTTTACAATTTCCGCGTATTTCGGTTATTCAAAGGTTTTTGGGGAGGAGAGGTTTTACTTTATGCCGAACTTCGTAGGTACGGATGACGCCCTTAGGGGAAATTTACCTAAGGAGAGGATCTTGGGGAGGGAGAGGGTAATATTTTCCCTTGAGCCCAGATTTTTGCTTTTAAATAGGATCCCATTTTTATCAAGGTTTTTGGATGGGGGACTTGGAACATCACCCTTCCTAGATCTCGGTTTTTTGGACGGAGAATTTGGGTATTCCGTGGGTTTCGGATTTCCCATATTTTTGTCAATCGGGGACTTTTTCCCTGCCTTGGTTTATAACCACAGGACGGGTTTGGGTTTTTACTTGGGACACCTAATAAGGATAAGGTGATCAGATTATATCAAATGAGATGGGTTCAATGCTCTTCTTTATGCCCAAAATTTCAAACTCCTCATCAACCCTGTCTATGATCCTCTCCAAAACAGAATCTAAAACCCCACCGTTGTTCCCAACCACAACGAAGGCCACGGTGGCTATCTGCCATTCGTCGTGATGATCAAGCTCCGAAAACGCGGCACTGAAATCCTTTGAAATAGCCCTAAGAACGCTAATATACTTCCTCTTTTCTTTAAGGGATCTTACGAAGGGTAGGTGGATCTCCAGGATGAGGATCCCGAGCATAATTTAGGATTTTATTGCGGAAGCCCTTATGTATATGCAGTCCCCATCCTTAACTATGTAATCCTTTCCCTCAAGGCGTATAAGGTTTTTCTCCTTTGCCCCTTTCCACCCCCCACCCTTTATTAAGCTCTCCCAATCTATAACCTCCGCTTTCACGAAAGTCCTAGCAAGGTCGTTGTGGATCTTTCCCGCAGCCTCAACCACGGTTGCTCCCTTCTCCAAAAGCCAACCCCTAACCTCCTTCTCCGAAGGGGTAAAGAAAACTATCCTACCCGTTATTTCCAAGATCTTCAGGAAGATTTCCCTTCCCATCTCCTCCGGGTTGTCCTCCAATATGTTCATCTCCAGATACGGAAGGTTCTGGGCTCGAAGCTCAGAATATACCTCCTCCCCTATATTTGATTCCCCAGTTTTGTTTAGGATTATAAGTCTGGGCTTTAGGGAAGGAAGGCCGTACCCCCTTAGGACTTTTACCTCCTCCTCATCAAGACCCAACGAGAACAAAGGGATCCCCTCCGAAACAGCATCGTACGCTTTTTTCAGGATCCTTAAAGTTTTTTCCTCCCCCCTCTTTTCTAGCTTTTTTATGTTTGAGAGTAAAACTTCGGCTTCAAAGCTGAGAAAGTTCAAAGTAGTATCAACGAAGGAGGTGAAGTTTTCCGTTAAGCCACCAACGACCTCTACCAAGGCATCCGCGTTCGCCAAGTTTTTAGGATTATCGTGCAAATTTATGTAAGGTGGCGTAATTTTCTTTGGTTTGAAAAAATCAACCAAAGCCTCAAACCTCTCATCGTTCAATTTCAAAGACCCCACACCTTTTCCACCCGTAAGCCTCTCCAAAAGGGTACTCTTTCCCGTAAACGGTGCCCCTATTATATATACATCCATTAAAGGAGTTCCGCCTCCAGAACTATCTCACCAACCCCCCTTAATGCAACCGAAACCGGGCAATTATTTTTCGCCTGCTCCGCAAGTTTCAGGAAGGTATCCCTATCTATCCCCTCAACCTTTGTCTTAGTGTGTAAAACTATCCTCGTTATTCTCGGTCCCTCTTCCTTCATCTCCATTATTACCTCCGCCTCGGTGCGTATTTCAACGGGTTTGTATCCCGCCTTTTCCAAAGTTGAGGAAAGGGCCATACTGAAGCAACCCGCATGCGCAGCCCCAATAAGCTCCTCCGGGTTGGTTCCCTCACCGCTTTCAAACCTTGAAGCAAAAGTAAAAGGTCCCTCAAAGTACCCTCTTCCCACCACCATCCTTCCTTCCCCATCCCTCAAACCACCTTTCCAAATCGCGGAAGACTTCCTAACTATTGCCATAGGCGTTTATTGTAAGGGGGATTATCCCACTTAAAATTCCCACTTGAAAGTCGTATATTTTGGAGGGGGTGAAGTTTCAAGGGAGGTTCTGAAAAACCTTTTAAACTTTGTTAAACCAATTTTGGTGGTTACGAAACCCGATGCCCCGAAGGGTAGGGGTAAAAGGCTTCAGGCGACACCCGTGAAGGAGCTTGCTTTGGAGGTTGGAATTGAGGTTTTAACGCCTGACTCCTTAATGGACGGAGATTTTTTGAAAAAACTGAAAGAAATTGATCCGGATTTCATTATGCTCGCGGATTACGGGGGGAAATTACCAAAAGAGGTTTTGGAGATCCCAAAGCTTTTCCCCCTATGCTTTCACCCATCTTTGCTGCCCAAATACAGGGGAGCGTCCCCCATTGAGAGGGCTTTCTTCAACTGCGAGGATATTTTAGGTTTGACGGTTTTCGTTATGACGGAAAGGATAGACGAGGGAAAGATAGTTTTACAGGATAAGATCCCCATAAATCCATGCGAAGAAACAAAGGGGGATGTAATACTAAAGGTAGCAAAGATCGGTGCGGAGATGCTTTATAGGTCTGCGCTTATGATCCTTGGGGGGTTTAGAGAATTTAAGGAGCAAGTTGGGGAAGTTTCTTACGCTCCAAAAATAAAGCCTGAGGAGGAGTTCGTAAGGCCCGAGGAAGGGGTAAAAAGGACTGTGGGAAAGATAAACGGACTTTCCCCGAAGCCCGGTGCTAGGTATATATGGAAGGGGAAAAATTTAAAGATCCTGCATGCAAGGCCAATTTTCCATAAAAGGGAATGTGAGATCGGGGAAATATTTTACGATAAAAGGGAAAGGAAGCTGATTTTGGGATGTTCGGACGGGTGCGTGGAGATCCTCAAAATTCAGGTGGAGGGGAGGAGGGTTATAACGGGAGAGGAGTTCGCCCGGGGTTATTTAAGGCAACCTTAAAATTCCGAAATGAAAGGGTGGATTTTATTTTCTTTTGTTCTATTATCCTGTTCAACGGTACCAAAGGAGTACGTAAGGAGGGTGGAAAGGTTGGAGAAGGAGGTGGATAGCTTGAGGTTGGAAATAAAGAGGTTGAGGGAGATGGCGAGGGAACTTTCGGACAGCACAAAAAAATCCGAGGAATATTACAACCAGATTTACGATTATATAAACAAGGAGTATGAAAGGAGGGGAAGCCCGATAAGACCCGGAAAAGCTAAGTGATCACAAAAACTTTATGGTTATATCCTTCCTAACCTCGTATTGCGCAGGCGTATAACCCGCAAATTCACCTTCGCATTCAACGGGGATCCCCTCAGTAAGAACCTTCAATTTTTCCGCTTCAAACTCTTTAACCTCCCTCAAATTTATATGTTTCCCGGAATAAACCTTTGGAAAATAATAAACGAACTTCCATTTGGGAACATATTCAACGACTATCACCCTCGTATCCCCCGTGATGCTTGAATTGGGGGAAATCTTCATCCCACCTCCAAAATATGGCGAATTAGCGAAGGCTATAAGGATCGTATATCCTTTGTAATTTATTTCCCCAACTTCCATTTCTACGAATATGGGTTTTAACTCGTAAAGGGTATTCAAGACGCCTATGGCATAGCCGAACCTCCCAAACCTCCTCAAACCGTTAAATCTGTAGGCGACCTCCGCCCCAAATCCCACATCCGAAACCCCCACGAAGTACCTAAAACCTTCGGAAGTTTTAAGCAAAACCGGATGAACCCCCTTTATCTCCCCATTCAGAATTTCCAAAAACCTCTCCCTTGGATCCCTTTTAACGTTTAAGCTCCTCGCAACATCGCAACCCGTCCCACCGAATATGGGAGCAATAAGAATATCCATTTTGTTTTCTATCACCCCGTTTACCACCTCGTTTAACGTCCCATCCCCTCCCGCTACTAAGATAACATCCCCTTTAATCTCTCTAACCAGCTCCCTCGCATGCCCCCTCCTCTCGGTTATGAAATATTCGTACTGATACCCATGCTCCTCAAGGATCTTGGAAAACTCTCTAAACACCCTCAAACCTGACCTTGATACTGGATTAACTACGAAGCTAAACCTCAACCCCTTACCTCCTCTGGTAGGGCAAATTTTACGTTTTCCTTAATTCCGTCCAACTCCTCCACAAATTCCCCGCCCATCTCCAAAAGCCTCCAAACCACCCTCCTAACCAAAACCTCGGGAGTCGATGCCCCCGATGTTACACCCACCGCCTTAACGTTTTCAAGCCAACTTTCCTCTATATGGCTCTCATCCTCTATTAAGAATGCCCTTGCCCCGTTTTTTTCCGCCACCTCCCTAAGCCTGTTTGAATTGGAGCTCTCCTTTGAGCCTATCACCAAAACCAAATCCGAAATCTTCGCGAGTTTCTTCACCGCATCTTGACGGTTTTGTGTGGCATAACAAATATCTTCGGTCTTTGGTAGAACGATATTAGGGAATCTCCTCTTTAAAACCTCTATTATCTCCCTCGTATCATCCACGGAAAGTGTTGTTTGCGTTGTTAAAGCCACCTTGTTGGGGTCGGGAACTTCAACCTTCTGTGCATCCTCAACGCTTTCAACCAATATAACCTTATCGGGCGCCTCCCCCATCGTACCCTCCACCTCAACGTGTCCCCTATGACCAACCAAGATTATCGTGTATCCCTCCTGGGCGAACCTCCTAACCTCTTTATGAACCTTATGTACAAGCGGGCATGTCGCGTCTATAACCTTCAAATTTCTCCTCAATGCCTCCTCCCTAACCTTAGGGGACACGCCGTGCGCGGAGAAAATCACTATTGAGCCCTCAGGGATCTCGTTTATATCCTCAACGAATATCGCCCCTTTTTGCTCCAAATCCCTCACCACGTACCTGTTATGAACGATCGCGTGCCTCACATATACGGGTTTCCCGAAAAGCTTCAAAGCCCTTTCCACGATCTCTATAGCCCTATCCACCCCAGCGCAGAAACCCCTCGGGTGAGCCAAATATATTCTAAATCCCATTATGCTTATTTTAAGGGGGAACGCAACAGCGGTATAATCCCCGCTTATGACCGTAAGGACGGAGGAACTTGTGCTAAATATGGGACCCCAGCACCCATCGACGCATGGGGTCCTAAGGTTGATCTTACACCTTGAAGGGGAAAAGATCCTTAAAGTTGAGCCCGTAATAGGTTATCTTCACAGGGGGGTTGAAAAGCTCTGCGAGTATAGGGGGTACGACAATATTCCTCCAATCCTTGAAAGGAACGATTACCTTGCCCCATCACTAAACGCCTTATCTTTCGTTTTGGCGGTGGAAAAGGGGGCGGGAATAGAGGTGCCGAAAAGGGCTCAATACCTTAGGGTTTTACTATCGGAGATAGAGAGGATCACTTCCCACCTTGTGGCGATAGGAACTTACGGGCTTGACCTCGGTGGGGCGTTTGGGGGTGGCACAAATTTAGCTATGTTCTGTTTTAGGGATAGGGAAAAACTTTTGGACCTTAAAGAGATCCTTACGGGTTCAAGGTTCCATCCCAACTTCGTCTTTATAGGTGGGGTAAGGTACGACGTTCCTGCAGGTTTTGACAGGAAAGTCAAGGAAACCGTTAAGTATCTAAGGAAGTCCTTTGAGGATTATGAACCTTTCTTAACTAACTCAATATTCAAAGCGAGGACGGTGAATGTTGGTGTTTTACCGAAGGATTTGGCCCTGAGAATAGGGGTATCCGGACCCACATTAAGGGCTAGCGGTGTGCCGTATGACATCAGGAAAGCGGATGGATACTCCTCATATAACGATTTCCAGTTTAACGTAATAACTTTGGAGGGGGGAGACGCTTTCTCAAGGGCCACCGTAAGGTACCTTGAACTCTTTGAATCCCTTAAAATAATTGAACAGGCTATAGATGGGCTACCTTCAGGTCCCATAAGCTCCCGTATGCCCGTGAAGACGCCCGTGGGTATAAAGCTTCCCCCGAACACTTGGGTTTATGCCAAAGTTGAAAGCCCGAGGGGGGAGCTTGGGGCGTTTATATACTCCGACGGAAAGCCCCAACCCGCGAGGGTAAAACTCCGCTCCCCATCCTACTCAAACTTAATGGCAATACAGCATATATTACCCGGACATTACATAGCGGATACCATTGCCATCTTGGGTTCCTTAGATCCGGTTTTTGGGGACGTTGATAGGTGATGAACAGAACAACGGGGATAATCCTATATTTTATCTTCGTAATGACCTTTTTGCTCCTTTGGGACTATTTTGTCCTAAGGCCCAAAAGGGAAGAGATCCTTAAACAACAAACCGAAAAAAAGGCGGAAACGGTTATAAAGGCATCCCCTGAACCTCCCCTTATAACCCTTAAAGCCGGCGGATACGAATACCTAATAGATGAGAATACGGGCGCGATTTACGGCTTAAACGATAAGAGGCATAAGGCGAGGGTAACGGGCTACATTATAAAACCCTTAAGGGATACGCAGACATTTAACCTTGAGAATCTCGGTAATTACCGCCTGAAGATAACCCTGAAGGAAGAAAGGCCCTTACAGATAACCCTCCCAATAACGGAGGATCCAAGGCGCGAGAGGAAGGAGCTCTTCGTGCAATACCTTGATGGGAAATTAAAGAAGTTTAACTATCAAAACGCCAACCACGATTTTTATACCGATAGCGTAAGGTGGATAGGCTTAAGGTCAAGGTACTATATGGTTTCGGTTTGGGATTTTAGGGGGTTTGTCGTATCCTTCAAGGATGGGGATAGGATAACTTTAAGGCTCTATCCAAAGGGGGACAAGGAATTTTTCGTATTTTTTGGTCCAGCGGAGAAGAGGCTCCTTTCAATGGAACCCAATATGGAAAAAGCCTTTGACCTTGGAGGGGGTTGGACCACTTTCCTCGCCTGGCCGATATACTGGGTCCTGACGGTTTTTGAGGGTTTGACGAAGAATTATGGGATTGCGATAATCCTCTTGGCGCTTTTTATAAAACTCCTAACCTCTCCCCTTTCATTTAATATGTATAAAGCATCCGCAAAGATGCAGGAATTAAAGCCCAAACTGGAAAAGATCCAAAAGCTATACGGGAACGATCCGGAAAGGCTACAGTGGGAAACCATGAAGCTTTACAGGGAGGCGGGTTTCAATCCCTTCTCGGGTTGCCTCCCCCTCTTTCTACAGCTTCCAATATTTTTCGCCCTATATCAGGTTCTGCAAAACTCAATAGAGCTAAAGGGGGCGGAGTTTATATTCTGGATAAAGGACCTAAGCGCAAGGGACCCTTACTATGTTCTTCCTATAATTATGGGTGGCGTGAGTGTGCTAAACGCTTATTTGCAGCCTAACGTAGATCCCCAATCAAAGCGCACATCAATTTTAATATCCCTCCTCTTTGTATTCCTATTTTTGACCTTCCCCGCGGGCATAGTTCTTTACTGGCTAACCTATTCCCTTTTGGGAATACTTGAGCAGAGGATATACAAACTTCTATGGAAAGTCTGATAATAAGGCTTGCTATAAGCCCCTTTTTAATCCTTTCCCTAACCTTCCACGAGTTCGCCCACGCTTGGATGGCTTATAAGTTGGGGGATCGCACCGCAAAGTATGAAGGTAGGTTATCCCTAAACCCCCTCGTTCATATCGACCCCATCGGCTTCCTTATGGTCCTCCTTGTGGGTTTTGGTTGGGCAAAACCCGTCCCCATAAACCCCTTCTACTTCAAAAACCCACCCCTAAACACCGCAATGGTTGCCCTCGCCGGCCCCTTATCAAACATAATTCTGGCATCGGTTGGCGTCTTTGCCCAAAACTTCGTAAATCCCATTGGTCTTGATACTTTCGTTTGGATAAACATATACCTAGCGGTTTTTAATCTAATACCCCTCCCTCCCCTTGATGGTTGGAGGATCCTTCAGGGAATATTCCCCAACTTATACCAAAACTATGATATTGAATCAAAGCTCTCTTGGGTACTTTGGATCTTGATCATCATCTCCATCATCTCCCCGATAAGCATAATAGGAAGCTTCCTTTACCCAATTTCAAGTTTCATATACCTCCTCTTGCATTCCGTTTTATGAGTTTAAAATCCGCTTTATCCTTCGCCTTTGGAACCCTAATAAGCAGGGTTTTGGGTTTCTTAAGGGAGGTGGTTTTTGCTTATTCGTTGGGTTCAACCCAATACGCGGACGCGGTGTTGGTTGCAATAAGGATCCCAACGATGTTGAGGGGTATCCTTGCGGAGGGAATATCCCAAAATGCCTTCGTTCCAATATTTGTTAGGTGGAAAGACAAGGGATTACTTTGGTCCTTAATACACATCATAATCGGCGCAACCTCCATAGCGGTGATCTTGGGAATGCTCTTTTCTCCATTTATACTAAACGTAATAGCCCCAGGGTTTTCAAAGGATCCCGAAAAATACTCCTTTACTTTGGTTTCCATGCTCTTTACGTTCCCTTCCCTCCTCTTCATAAGCGCGTCCGCCCTTCAGATGGGAATAGCAAATTCAAAGGGGAAGTTTTTTATATCCGGTTTCTCACCCGTATTTTTCAACATAGGCATGATAATAACCCTTCTTTTTGCTTCAAAGTACCCAATTCTTGGGGCTTTATCCTTCCTCGTCGGATGCGTTATGCAGTTTCTCTTTCTTCTACCCTTTACCTTTGAATTTCCACAAAAACCCAACTTCAGACACCCTGCAATCCCAGAATTTTTCAAAAATTGGCTTTCAATATCCCTAAACAGCGGTTTTCTCCAGATCTCCACCTTCATAAACACGGTAATATCCTCCTTCTTACCCACGGGCTCCATAGCCTATTTAAATTACGCCTTCCGCTTAATACAGCTACCCCAAGGACTAATAGGAGTATCCTTCGGCACAGTTCTCTCAAAAGAAAGCTCGGAAGAGGAGGGTAGGGCACTTCAAAAACTCAAAAAGTCCATAATTTTCAGCACTATTTTTTCCTTGTTTTTTGTCATCCTTTTCGGTATATTTGGCGAAATGATAATAAGGCTTTTGTTCGTCAGGGGGAAATTTACCCTACTTGATGCAGAGAACACTTATTTAGCGGTTTTAGGTTATCTACCTTCGTTGCCCGCTTTCGTATATTCTTCTATTTTCCTTTCTTACCTCTTTGCCCTTTTTAAGAGGAGGTTGGCAAACGAGGGTTTTGTATTATCAACGATAACAAATTTTTTCTTGGCACCGATCCTTTCCTATTTCTTCGGATACATAGGTTTGGCCTTCGCTGTTTCCCTCTCCCAAATTGCCCCAGTTTTGTATTGGTCTTATAGGGTTTTCGGGAAAGGTAAGTATTCCCTGTTTATTGTTTCGCATTTAGCCTTTACCCTTATTTTATCTTTGGCTATGTTTTTTTCTCCCTCGTAAAGAAAATGTATGCATACAGGACCAATATTATGCCTATGCTAAGTATCCCAAAAAGCTTTACTAAGTTCCAAAACACAAGCTCATACCTCTTATTTGCGGAATCGTACTCAAAGCAGTACATAAGGAACTCGTTTATGAGCCTGTTTTCCCCTATTTTACCTTTTGACGCTTCCAAAAGTGAGAGCCTTAAGTCCATCGGGTTTATTTTACCGAAGTCGTATATTACTTGGGAGGTTTTACCGTCGGGGGTGGCAACAAATATCGCCACCGGGTGAGAATATAAACCTTCCTTTACCTTTTTGTACTTAAAACCTAAGATCTCCGAGAGTTTCAGAACGTTAAGAGAATCCCCAATCGCAAAAACCGCATTTTCACCAAAGAAGTGTGAATATGAATTGAACTTTTGTTTTGCCTCCTCAACCGTGTTCTTGTGATTAAAGGAATAAACCAAAACCCTGTAATCCCTTCCCACCTTTAGATCCCCTATCTCCTTTAAAGCTTCGTAAGTTTTAAGTAGGGTAGTGGAACATACCACCGGACAATCGTAATACATCGGAACTATTATTACGGGCCTTTTGCCATCAAAAAAACTTTCGACCAAAAACTTCCTACCCCACTGATCCCTAAGCTCAACCCCCCTTATCTCCACGCCCGCCCTAAAATCAACCTCCACCCCCCTTATTTCCGGAGGCACGTAAGTGCTAAACTCCCCCAAAAGGATTATCACATCCCAAAGTACCCCGCCCTGTTAATAACATCCAGTATGGGCAAGGTGAGAAGTATTAAGAGGAGGATTATGGGTATCAGGATCATAAACCAAAGGAGCTTACTTTCATATTTTAGATGCATAAAGAATAGGGCAACCAAGGAGGCTTTAACCGAGGCTATGGAAAGGGCAATGATAGTGTTTAAAATCTTGCCAAGGTCAATCCCCGCCGCCCAAACCGTTATTACCGTTAAAATATAAAGGGCAACCGCAACCGCTACATATACGGGTGGCTTAACTATATGCATAGTACACCCCCTATTTTATCAGGTAAAAGAGCGGGAAGAGGTATATCCATATTAGATCCACGAGGTGCCAATATAAACCCGAAACCTCAACGGGACCATAGTACTCGGAGGAGAAAGTGTTCCTCAAAGCCATAAAGAGAATCCCCAATAAAGCCAATACCCCAACCAAAACGTGCAAGCCGTGTAATCCCGTAAGCATAAAGTATAGGGAGAAAAATAGGGCTTGTCCCCTATGTCCCTCTTGAAGGAGGTGGTTAAACTCCTTCCCTCCCGGATAAAGCCCCTCCGCGAACTTTACGGGCCATTCAACTGTTAGCTTTATCACCAAAAAGGCCGTTCCCAAAAGGATAGTTAAAAGCAAGAAGAGTTTCAATAGCCCTTTTCTACTCGTTTGGGCGCTCCAAACCGAAAGCGCCATTGTGAGAGAGCTTGTAATAAGGATCAAGGTGTTTATAAAACCTATGGTTCTATTTAAATGATGGTGGGCGATCTCAAAATCCTTCGAGTAAATCGTGTGGAAAACCGCATAAGCGGCGAATAGTCCTCCGAAGAGAAGGAGCTCGGTAAAAAGGAAGAGCCACATCCCCATCTTTGCCCCTTCCAAGCCCGCGTGTTTTTCTTCAACTTCGTGGTGTTTCTCAAGAACCTGCTCCATATTTTACCTCCAATTAATGTTTCACAAAATCGTAAGGTCCCTCTTCGACTACGGGTATCTTCTCAAAGTTCTCGGTCGGGGGAGGAGAAGGTATAGTCCATTCAAGGGATTTACCACCCCAAGGGTTATCTTCCGCCTTTTCGCCCTTAAATATGGCGTGTATAAAGACCGCAAGGGATATCAGAACACCCAAGGCTATGAAGTAAGCCCCTATCGTTGAAACAAAATGCAAGCTTTGGAACTCCGCCGGATAGTCCCAGTACCTTCTGGGCATACCTTCTATTCCCAGAATGAAATGTGGGAAGAAAGCGAGGTTAAAACCTAGGAAGTTGAAGAACCAACCAATTTTTGCCCACTTTTCATTATACATCCTCCCGAACATCTTGGGTGTCCAATGGAACAGACCGCCAAAGAAGGCAAATACCGCCGCTCCAACCATAACATAATGGAAGTGCCCAACCACAAAGTAAGTATCATGAAGATGTATATCGGTTCCCAAATTCGCCAGGAATAGTCCCGTTAAACCCCCTATGAGGAAAAGGGAAATGAAGCCAAGGGCATAAAGCATAGGTGTTGTAAATGAGATCTTGCCCTTATACAATGTCGCCGTCCAGTTGAAGATCTTCACTGCGGTAGGTATGGCAACAAAGTAAGTTAAGAAGGAGAATATAATGTCCGCTATTGGAGACATACCCGCAACGAACATATGGTGTCCCCAAACGAGGAAACCTATGAAGGCTATGGCTAAAGAAGATGCCGCTATGAACCAATATCCGAATATGGGTTTTCTACTGTGAACGGATACAAGCTCCGAGATCACACCAAAGGCGGGTAGGATCATAATATAAACCGCGGGATGTGAATAGAACCAGAAGAGATGCTGGAATAGGACGGGATCTCCACCCTTTGCAGGATTAAAGAATCCTATACCAAGTAGATTCTCCATTCCAAGCAGGAGCAAAGTTATACCCAAAACGGGAGTCGCAAGGAGTTGAACCAAGCTTGTAGCGTATAGAGCCCAAACAAAGAGGGGAAGCTTTCCCCAGGTCATACCCGGCGCCCTTAGTTTGTGAACGGTCACTATGAAATTCATACCAGTTAAAATTGAAGACATGCCGAGGATGAATATCGCAAGGGATACTATAAAGACGTTCAGGCCCTTATTTGCGCTATAGGGAGTATAAAAGGTCCAACCGGTATCTATGGGTCCGAAAAGAAGGGAAAATAACAACAATAAGGCACCTGTAAAGAAAAGCCAATAGCTCAGTAGGTTTATCCTGGGAAATGCAACGTCCCTTGCGCCGATCATTATTGGTAGGAAGAAGTTACCCAAGGCGGAGGGTATTAGTGGGATTATTACGAGGAAGATGAGCATTGCCCCGTGTAGGGTAAATAAAATATTGTGGGCTTCGGGTGATAAGAATTGCTTTCCGGGGAATGCGAGCTCCGTCCTGAAGATTATGGCAAATAGTCCCCCGACGAGGAAGAAGAACAGGCTTGTGAATAGGTACATTAGCCCTATCCTCTTGTGGTCTAGGGTAAAGAGCCAGGATCTTATCCCCTTTTCATCAAGGTATGTTCTTTTGCTTTCAATTTCCTGAAGCTTTGCCTCCATCTTGCACCTCCTTATTTAAGTGTCTTTATAAATTCAATTATGTCCGAAATTTGTTCCTCGGTCAATTGCCCCTGGAAGGAGGGCATAACGGGCTGAAAACCCTTAACAATTTTCGCCTGAGGCTGAAGTATAGATTCCCTAATATAGTTCTCATCTGCAACCACCTTCCTACCATCCGCAAGCTCCACCGTATGACCAAACAACCCCTTCCAAGTCGGACCTATTCCTGAAGAACCATCAAAGGAATGGCAGGATTGGCACAATCTTTGAGATAAAACTTTCCCCCTATCCGCGGGAGACATGGCTAAAAGGAGTTTCTCCTGCGCTCCGGACCATTCCTCAAACTCTTTATCCGAGAGATTTAAAACCGCGTAAATGGAATCAAGGGGCATACTTGCCAAGGTATTGTTAAACTTTTCCGCGGGGATCATCATAAACCTTTCAAATTGCTTGGGGGGAAGGACTACAATCTTAGCCGGCATCCTTGAGTGCCAAGCCCCACAGTATTCTGTGCAGAAAACCTCGTATTCTCCGGGTCTTTCAGCCTGAAACCAAATCTTCGTATATCTTCCCGGGACCGCATCGTATTTTACCCTAAATTTCGGTATGTAGAAGCTGTGAATAACATCCTGGGAGGTTAGGATCAACTGTACAGGTTCCCCAGCGGGAACGAAGATTATAGGCTGAAAATCCTTGGGGGTGATGAATCTATCATCCTTTATTGTTCCCGTTATAAGCTTCTTCCCATCGGAATATTCCGCGGCCCAACCCCACTGCCTCGCGGTTATCCTAATCTCGTACTTAGGTTTTTCTTTTGGCCATTTTATCTCTGCGTAAGCTTTATATCCGAACCAGAATATCGCAAACAAAAGGATGGTGGGTATAAGCGTCCATAAGATCTCAAGGGTCGTGTTGTGGCTTATCGGTGCTCCTGGTTCTTCATCCCCCTTCTTTCTCCTGTACTTGATTATGAACACCAAAAGGGCGAAGTTTATTATCACAAAGAAGATGAGGGATAAGAAAAATGTGATCCAAAAAGCGGTATCCACCTTTACAGCATAATCCGAACCTCTGACGGGAAGTAGGGCGATTATCCACATAGGAAAAAATTATATGGATGAGATTTAAGGGAAATCAAATTCAGATAAATGGAGCATATTATCCGAAAAATATTTTGGCCCTTAGGAATTCCTCAAGGCTAACCATTTTCAATCTTCCCACCACGGATAATTTCCCATAGTATGTGCTATAAGCCTTTCTCCCCCTCTGCGACCACAAGTAGGCTAAATTTTCTCCCCTTCCTCCTCCTGTTTTCAACAACTTCCGCTATTTGATACTCGGGTATTACGATAACATCCGCCCCCGCCGATATTCCCGATTTCCCCCCATACCTTTTGAAAGTAAGTTTCCCCCTATAACCACCAAACCATCAATTTCTTGCAAGGTTGAAAGGGCGGAATTCATAAAGCCCTCTTTACAAATGCCCTTATTACTGCGTTTATATCCCAAACCTCATAGGTTGATCTTGTAATAAAACTCCTTCTTTGCGTCCTCTATAAGCTTTTTTAACTGCTCGTCTATTTTCCTACTCAAAACCACATTTCTAATTTCTTCGTATGTAGGCTCCTTACCCCCCCTCTTATCAAGGACCTTGAAAATATTTATCGTTAAACCATCGGGAGATTCAATTGGTCCGACTATATCACCCACCTTGGCGTTTCTTAAGCTTTCAGCGAGGTTCTTGGGCAAAACCACTTCACTCACCCAACCTATATCCCCTCCGTTCTCCCTACTTATTGGATCTTCGGAATAAGTCCTAGCAAGCTTTGAGAAGTCCTGCCCAGCTTTGGCCAAGTTTGCCACCCTCTTTGCCCGCGCCATAACATTATCCTTTGCCTTTTGCGAGGGTTTAACTTTCACCAATATATGAGCCAAAAGGTACGAATCATCCTGTTTCCCAAGTACTTTAAAGATATGATAACCCTGAGGTCCCCTTAAGGGTTTCGTAATCCCGCCTACCGGTGTTTTTTCTATTTCATTTATGAAATCAGGCGGTAATGCGTTCTTGGGTATCACGCCCAAATTTCCACCATTTTGCGCGCTCTCCCTATCATCCGACATCTGCATTGCCAACCTTGAGAAATCCTCCCCATTTTTTAACCTCTCGTATATATTTTTCGCCCTTTGGTAATATTCCTGTTCCTCGCTCGCCGATGGTTTAACTATGAAGGAGATAACCGCTATCTTATACTCGTCCGGCTGTTTTAGGGAATCCTTGTAAGTTTTATAAAAGTTCATAACCTCCTCATCGCTGATTTTTATGTTCGGTTTTACCTTCATCTCAACAAACTTTTGGATGTAAAGGTTTCTCTGCACAAAATCCCTATAATACTCCCTAAGGTAATCCACCGTAAGCCCGGCTTCCTTAAGCCTTTCCTCAAATTCCTCCTTTTTGAGTTTTCCCATAAGTACGTTTATTTGCTGATCAAGGGCTTGATTTATCTCTTGATCGGAAACCTTTATGGTGGTATCTTGCCTCACCTTTAGGTATAAGAGCTCCATATTCACAAGTTCCTCAAGGACCGCTTTCCTAAACTCCCCGAGTTTGTCCGGTGTTATCCCCATAGCTCCACCGTATATTAAGGCAATCTCGTCCACCTCGGACATCCAAAACGCCCTATCCCCTACCACCGCCACTATCCTATCAACCGTATCAAGCTGAGAAATAAGCAAAAAGAACATTTCTCACCTCCCGTACTTAGCGGAAAGGGCGGAAAACACGGAATCTTCAACCTCCGCGCGCCTCCTTTCAAGCAGGAACTGGTATATTATACTTTTAACCTGTGGGTCAAGCTTATTTATATCCGTTTTTCTGATATCCACCACCTTCGCAACCACGAATACGTTCGGTCCAACCTGAAATGGTCCTATAACGTCCCCCTTCTTTGCTCCCCTTAAAGCGTTATATTCCTCTTCGCTTAAGGCGAACCTTCCAAGTCCCAAGTTTTGATAACCGGTAGGCTGAACCCCTATCTTCCCACTCCTCGCGAATTCCTCAAGCATAAGGTTCGCGGCGTAACTTCCGTCCCTCAAAAGTTTTTTCAAGGTATCTGCAAGCTTGGGATCCTGAAAAGATAAGGTAAGCATGGCAATTTCAGTAGAGAACTCTTCCTTATGCTCGTTTATAAACTTTATAACCTCCGTCGTATCCACCGTTATCTTGGGAAGCACATATTTCCTATAAAAGGCGTCCGCAACTACGTTCTTCTCCGCCCAGTATATTAACCTCTTAACCGTGCTGTCCTTATCCAAACCCAAATTTTTTCCCTCGTTATAAAACAGAGCGAGTTTTATGATCCCCTTCTCTATATCCTCCTTTGATACGGCGATCTGAGGTATCGAGGATGCCATCTCCAAATCCGTCTTTGTTATATAAACCTCCCCAACCTTTTTATATACGTCCTTCGGCACTTCCTCCGATTTACCTTCAGCTTTCCCCTTAAAGTAAATTGTGCCGAAAGAGCCTATGAAGATACCCAGAGCAAGGAAAACTAAACCCAAAACCAAACTTCCGTATTTGTTCATAAACCTTCTATCTTAAGGGTGAAAATCATCTTAAAATTCCCGTTTATGAGCTTGGATAGGATCTTATCCTTTGCGGAAAGGGAAAACTACAAAGGTTATGACCCTTACGATGGTTTGCTTTCTCCACTTTCAAGGATAAATTTACCCATTTATCGTCTGTTATTCCAACAGTTCGTCAAGAGGGTTGATGAAAAATTTAGAAAAATCCTTCTTATCCCAAAGGGACATAACCCAAAGGGTTTGGCCCTCTTCCTTTGGACGTATTCCCTCTTGGGTGATGAGGAAAGGGCAAGAAAGGTTTGGGAGATCTTAAGGGGTTATGCTATAAAAATTAACGGCGGAATAGCCTTCGGTTATAACTTTCCCTGGCAGAGTAGTGTATTTTATGTTCCCCTTGGAACGCCAAATGTTATAGCAACGAGCTTTGCGGTATTTGCCCTAAACTGCGCAAGGAATGTTTTCGGTTGGAAGATAGATCTTGGGGAATTTTTGCCATTTTACGAAAAAACCTTAAACATTTTCAGGGACGAAAATGGATACCTTTGGATGAGCTATACTCCATTAGATAAGTTGAGGATTTTTAACAGTTCGGTTTTGGGAGCCCTTGCGTACCTTATAAGCGGTGGAAAAGAGGAAACCGCAAGAGAGATCGCTAAAACGTTAATAAATTATCAGGGGGAAGATGGGAGATGGATCTACGGGCTTGACAGGATCACTATGAAATACGTGGATAACATTCACACCGCTTATAACCTTTGGGGGCTTTTGGGGATCAAAAACATCTTAGGTGATGATGAGCTCGAAGAGGGAATAAGGAAGGGGTACAGGTTTTACATAGATAACCTTTTTGATAAGGAAACTCTCCTACCGATTTCAAAGCTCGGCAAAAAGAAATTTGACACGCACGATGTTGCGGTTTCAATAATAACCTTTAAAATATTCGGGGATAAAAATAGGGCGAAAAGATTGGAGGATTGGGCTTTAAGGAACCTTGTTGATGAAAATGGAAGGGTTTTTAATGGTAAAGACGATAAGAGGGTTTTTATGAGGTGGTCGGTGGGGTGGCTTGCCCTCTCCTTAGCTTTTAAGCCCCATTTTCCCTTCACTTGATTACCCCAAACATCTCCAAAACCTTCAGATCATGAAAATGATGGTGATATTTTACTATATGCTCTATCCTCCTTGATTGATCCTTCCCCTCCCTGTGCAGATAGCCACTCGCCAGAAGCTCGTGTATCATCGCCCATCTATTTACAAAAAACCTTATTTTATCTTCAACATACTCGGGAAATGTGCCATCAAGGAACCACCTGTATATTTCGAACATCTCAAAGAACCACCTGTTTCCCGTATCGTTCGCTACATCTTTAGCTAAGCTTAAAAGGGTTTTAGCGGGTTCCTTACCTTGAAGCTTATAAACTATGGGGATCAGAAACCTGAAGATGAACATTGAAGTATGGTCGTACCCACGATCTAATGTATTTTGAAGGTTTTCATAAAGTAATTTTTGTGCGGATGCAAGGTCCCCCTTCATCATCTCCGCAACTCCCTTTGCCAGTTTAATGTTGTACCTTTCAACCTCCGTCCTAAACTCAAAATCCTCCCTCACATCGGGAATTTCCCCCTTAAACATCCTGTAAAGATAATACCTATACATATACGAAGCTGGTATCTCCTCCTTGTAAGGCTCAAAAGTCTCTTCAAAGTAGGGGTAAGCTTTATCGTTCAAACCTATTATCTCAAGGATGTACATTTTCGTGTCCTTAAACCTTGCCCTTTTGTACGCCTTCCTCATATTAAATCCCATCATGGCTGTGACAACACCCTTTGAGAAATCTATGCTTTTTGAATATTCGTACCCCAGCTTCAGATACCTCTTCACGATGTAGTAGGAATATTTATACCAACCCATCTTTAAAGCCTCAACCGCATATTCTTCAAGTTCCTCTTTATCCCCCCTCTTCAGGATCTCTTCAAGCTTTACCCTAAACTCATCCCTCCTGTTCATAATATTCTCCTGGCTTTCGGTATCTGGTTCTTTATTACCTTTCCATCGTAAAGTCCAGAACCTATTACATCCCCTTTGAATTTCACTATCACCTGCCCCCTTTCCACTCCCTCTATCTCCCCCACCTCAACGTCCTTTCCCATGATGTAATCCTTCAGCTGTTCCTCATCTATATAGATGATATTCTTTGTTGCAAATTTTCCGAAGAGCTGCAAAACGGCGGTTGTAATTTTCGGATTTCTTGAAATGCCCCTTGCAAACCTTAAACCCACCCTGTTTATACCGTGCAGTTTCTGGGGTACATCCTCGGACATGATCCAAACATCATCCCCAACCTTAACAAACTTAAAACCCTCAAAAACCCCCTCTTCTATCCCGAACCTTTCCTTAAGAAAATCCAAGATCATCTATGGGATATTTTAAGGGCGAACCTTTATAAATCTCCCCCTCCAATAAACTCCCCCCTTGAACTTCACCCAATACCAAGACCTTAATGAAACAAAAATGAAGAGGATTGAGCCCACAAGGAGGTGGAATATCGTATAAAATTCCTGATGTTTCCTGAAAGTATAAAATGTATAAAGGTTTGACAGTAAAAAAACTCCGGATGCGAGCCCGTAATCCCTCACCCCAGCGAAGTATAGGATAAGAAATAAAAAGGCCAAAGCCTCAAAGAAGTGCATAAATCCAAAGGTTAAGGGAAGATATATTTTTCCGAAGGATAAAAAGTATAAGTTCTTTGACCATCCGTCCAACATATCCTTAAAGTTATCGTACATCCTGCATTTTATCCCATAATCCTTTCCATTTCCCAAGAATACCTTAAAACCCGAATACTTAACGTTCCTTGCAAGTTCAACATCTTCTAAGACCCTAGAGATCACCGCCTTATGCCCGCAAACCTTAAAATAAACTTCCCGTTTTATCATAATAAACTGCCCATTCGCCGCAACCACTTTGCTCTTCGGATCCGAAATTTTTCTTGGTTCGTAAATTGATGAAAGGAACTTAAAAACGAAAGGTTGTAAACTCGCGGAAAGGGGTGAATCGTTTATCTGCTTTGGACTTATTGATACGAGATCGTAAGAATTCAAAATCGGTAGAACCTTTTTGATTGAGCCTTCCTCCAACCTTACATCCGCATCCAAAAATAGCAAAATTTCCCCCCTTGATGCCTTTGCCCCCAACCAAAGGGCAAAGTTCTTTCCAACCGCACTCTCACTTTTCTTATCTATCCTTATCACCTTTATCCCACCAAAATTTTTCAAAATTTCTGGTGTCCTATCCGTTGAACCATCATCCACCGCTATTATCTCGTAATCCTCTCCCGAGGAACTCAGGCTCTTTTTCACACTCTCCAAAACCCCAATTAAGTTTTTCTCTTCGTTCCTAAAAGGTATAACCGCGGAGATCAAGGGAAAATTTTAAAGGATACCCAAATTTTTCAAGTGAAGTACATCAAACTTACCCAGATACACAAACCTACCCACCCTCTCCATCTCCTCCAAAGCACTTCTTAAAAACTCCTCCCTTATATACATCAAAGTATTCTTGCAAATTACCGCATCAAAGGAACGATCTTTAAAAGGTAATCTTAGCAGATTTCCCAGGACAAAATCGTTCCCCTTCCAGTACTTGAAAGGGACCCTCCACATATTCCCCCATTGTATCAGAAAGTTTTCCCTTGCTCCACGCAAGGAAAAGGATGTATATATCCCTCCCCTTGCCATAATCAGGTTCTTTAAGGAAAGATCCAAACCGACCACGTAGCAGTTTAAGTTTAGTTTTTCGCATAAATATTTTATCGTATAAACCTCCTCACCCCTACCGCATCCCACCGAAAGTACTTTTAAACTTTCTCCCTCATTGAACCTACCCTGAAAAAAATTTTTAAGATCCTCCCACTCTCTAAGAAAGTACCCCTCTGGGACGGAAAAAATGTTTAGGGCGGATATTAGGTCATCCGCGATTATATCGGTTTCCACCTTCAAACCCATATCCTCCAAAATTTTCCTGAAGTTCATACCCTTTCCCACATATACTCAAACAAATCCCAAAACTCCCCCAAATACCCCAACCTTTCCAGGTTCCACTCCGCCCCCCTGAGGTAGAACGAGGCTTTATCTTTTGAGAGTGTTATTGGGTCCTTTGCTCCCAATCTTTCAAGTATATGGGGTAAGGTGGGCTTTCCCTCATCCTCTAAGTAGTCTTCACAATCGTCCAAGATCTGGAACGCCATACCAAACATCCTACCAGCATCCCTCAAAATCGGATCCTCAAAACCCGACAATAAAGCCCCCGCCTCAAAGGCCACTTCATATAAAGTTGCGGTCTTCTTGTATATCACATCAAGGTATGTATCCTCGTCGGAAATCTTCACCGTATCCTCAACGTATTGTCCCAAAGCCATCTCATAAACAGCGTTTGTAAGTCTTCTAAAAAACAGGGGAAACTCCGAAATTTCCCTCAAAGCCTTGGTAAATAAAATATCCCCAATTATCACAGTGGTGGAAGTTGGAAGGATACGGTTTAGGACGTTCCCTCCCCTCCTCGTTTCCGCGTTGTCCATAATATCATCGTGTATTAATGACGCACCATGGACCATCTCAAGGGCATAGGCGACCTTCAAAGAAATCTTCTTTGGGATCTTGTGTATATTTCCGCTTATGTAAGAAATAATCCCCCTGAGCCTCTTGCCCTTTATTAGATATTTTGGTATATTGAAATTTTCCGCTTCCCTTTCCAAGGATTTTTCAAGCTCATCAAGGAAATCCGAGAATTTTTCGCGGATCTTATATATCAACCTTCACCTTCTCCTTTGTCCCGTTCTCGTAAAATAGAACGTAATAACCCGCGATAACGTTTACCTCAATAACCTTACCTTCCCCCTTTTCAGTTTTTACAATTGAATTCAGCTTGGGAAACCTTTGGGAAACCTCATCGTAAAATGGTAATTCGTAAGTTAAACAGCATAACAGGCGCCCGCATACACCCGTAAGCTTATCCGGAGCGGCAAATAGGTACTGCCTCCTTGCCATATCCTGCGAAACCGTGGGTATATTTTTTAAGAAAACCTTACAGCATAGCTCAAGCCCACACCTATCTATCAAACCCACCTCTTGTGCGTACTTTACGTAATCCTTAAAAACGAATTCCACCCTAACGTGAAGGTGTTTTGCCAAAAATGGGACAATGGATCTAAAATCCTGGGGTTTTTCCGATACGTACTCTACCGTTAAAACCCCCATTTTAGGGTCAAAAGATGAATCCTTTACCTTCGCGGGTATTTTATTCTCCCAGATTATTCCCCTCACCATGTTCGTCATAATTTGTTTTACCTCGTTGGGCGAGGTGTTCCTATGGAAGCTTGCGACCCTTAGGTTATCCTTAGGTCTCGGGTCCCTAAACTTTAGGATCTTAACCAATATCGGCTTTTCTTCTCCTTCAATCTTTATAAAAACATACGGAAAATCCCCATCGTAATCAAAGGGTTCGCAGAAGAAGTGCTCGTAATTTCCCCCTATTATTGAAGTTTCAATCACCCTCATTTCCTCTGAATGATCCTACCCCTAGTTAGGTCATAGGGGCTTATCTCCACAACCACCCTATCCCCCGGCACTATCTTTATAAATCTCACCCTCATCTTCCCCCCAAGGTGCGCTAAAACCACGATACCGTTGTCAAGTTTAACCCTAAAAAGGGTGTTTGGTAAAACCTCTATTACCGTCCCCTCCATCTGTATCATCTTGTTAGACATCTATATCCTCCGTCAGTATTATTGGTCCTTCCTTTCCTATAAACACCGTATGCTCGTAATGGGCGGACCAGCTTCCGTCTTTGGTGGATATGGTCCAACCATCCTTTCCGGTTTTCACATGCCCATTTCCCGCGGTGATCATAGGTTCTATAGCAAGGGCCATACCAGGCTTTATCTTATAATCCGAATCTATATCATCTGGGTGGTTAAATATTAGGGGATCCTCGTGGAGATCTAAGCCTATGCCATGACCCGTAACCCCCCTTGCGGGCTCAAAACCGTATCTCTTTACGGTTTCGTATATTGCGTAAGTTATATCTGATACCCTCTTTCCGGGCTTTGCGGAATCTATCCCCCTATACAGGGCCTCCTTGGTAGCCTTCATCAAAAGAACCATCCTATCGGGAACATCCCCAAGGGAAAACGTCCATGCGGTATCCGAGTGGTACCCGTCAAATTCTACACCAACATCCACCTTTACCAGCATAGGACCCTTAAGGATCTTACTTTCCAAAGGTAAACCGTGTACCACCTCATCGTTTATGGAAACGCAAGTGCTGTAATTGTAAGTTTTTCCTTCAACTTTATACCCAAGGAACGAAGGCCTTGCCCCCTTTGATATAATGAAATCCCTTAAAGATTCGTCTATTTCTTTGGCACTTATTCCCTCCCTTATAATCCTCTTTGCCAAGCGCAAAGCCGAGGATGCTATCTTCGCGGATTCCCTCATGCCTATAAGGTCAAGCTCGTTCTTGAGGATTATCATAAAGCCTCCCTTATCCTCCTGAAAACCTCTTCCCTATCCCCAAGTCCGTCTATCTTTCTTAGTATTCCCCTCTCCTCGTAAATCCTTATTAAAGCCTCCGTGCTACCCCTATAAACCTCTAACCTTTTCCTTACAACCTCCTCCCTATCGTCCTCCCTCTGAACGAGCTTTGAACCGCAGTTGTTACATATCTCATCTTCGTTGGGAGGGTTGAATATCAGGTTATAAACCGCCCCGCATTTTAAGCAAACCCTCCTGTAAGCTATCCTCTTAATTATCTCTTCATCGGGAACATCAAGGAATATCACGTGGGTTATATTTAAACCTTTCTTTGCGAGCATCTCGTCCAAAGCCTTAGCCTGATTTATGTTCCTTGGGAAGCCGTCAAGGATGAAGCCCTCTTCATCGTTTATCGCCTCCTCTATTATCCCCAAAATTATCTCGTCGGGTACGAGTTCCCCCCTTTCCATATATGACTTGGCCCTTTGTCCAAGCTCCGTCCCCTTTGCCACCGCTTCCCTCAGTATATCCCCCGTGGAGATCTTCTTAATTTTTAAATCCTCCGCTAATCTCTCCGCCTGGGTACCCTTTCCCGCTCCCGGAGGCCCCAAAAATATTATTCTATACCTATTCCCCTCCATGACCTAACTTTCGCTCTTCCTACAAGGCTCTCATACCTGTACATAATGAGGTAAGAGTTCAGCTTTTGGAGTATATCTAAGGCAACACCGACGATTATTAAAAGCCTCGTCCCACCGAAGTATAACGGGATGTTTAAGGCTGTGGATACGTGGTAAGGAACTATGGCGACAAAGGAGAAGAATAAGGCACCTGGAAGTATGAGCCTCGTCATTGTTCTGTCTATATATTCCGCCGTCTCCTCACCCGCCCTTACGCCGGGTATAAAAGCAGAAGCCCTCTGGAGGTTATCCGCAACATCCTTTGGGTTGAAAACAATTGATGTATAAAGATAGGCGAAGAAGATTATGAGTAGAGCGTAAACAATGTCATGTGTTAAGGTTCCGGGCTGGAAATATGTCGCCAAACCCGAAAAGAAACCTTCGCCGGTGAAGGTGAAGGCGGTTTGTGGGAATAGGAGGATACTTTGGGCGAATATTATGGGCATAACCCCCGCGGTGTTTATGGTTAGGGGAAGGTATCCCGTCTGACGCGTGGGGGAAATTCCCACCGTCCTTTTCGCGTAGCTTATTGGAACCTTCCTATGAACTTCCGTTGCGATCACCACCAAACCCGTAAGCACCACCAAAAAGGCGATCATAAATATCACCGATTGGGTTGAAACCGCCCCGTTCTTCCAAAGGGTATAGGTGCTTATTATTTCGTTAGGTAGAGAGTCCAAAGAGCCCGCAAATATCAAAACCGATGCCCCATTTCCTATGCCTCTATCCGTTATCTGCTCACCCATCCACATCAAAAGGACCGAGCCTCCTACCAAGGAAAGCATGGTGGAGATCAGGAATAAGGGGCCCGGGTTGGGAACAACGGGAAGTCCGGATGGACTCGTGAGGGACTGGAGGAAGGAAGCTATACCGAAGGACTGGAGGGCGGATATTAAAACCGTCAGCCATCTGCTATACCTGTTCAATATCCTCCTCCCATGCTCCCCCTCCCTCTGAAGCCTCTCAAAATAGGGAACGGTTGATGACAAAAGCTGTACTACTATTGATGCGGATATATAGGGCATTATACCCAAACCGAATATTGCCGCCCTTGATAAAGCTCCCCCTGCGAATATATCAAACATCCCGAAAGATGTATTCTGGAGGGCTACCCTGAAGTATTCCGCCAGAGCGGAGGCGTTTACGCCGGGTATGGGTATGTGCGTCCCCACCCTATAGAAGAATATGACTATCAGGGTAAAAAGGATCCTATCCCTTATATCCTTTACTTCCCAGAGACCACTTATTACCCTAAAAATCCTCTCCATCTACTCTATCCTCCCACCCACCTTCTCTATCATCTCCCTAGCCTTCTTTGAAAAGGCATGTATCCCCTTAAAGGTGAGGGGTTTTGTGAGCTCACCCTTTGCCAAGATCTTTATAAGTTTCCCCTCAAGCTTGCCCTTTATAAGGCCCCTTTCCTTTAAAGTTTCGGGGCTGACGATTTCGTTCGGTGAGAACTTCTCGTCTATTTGCCCCAAATTCACCTCTTCGTACTCCTTGGGGAAAGGGCTTTTAAATCCCCTCTTTGGGATACGCCTATATATCGGGGTTTGTCCCCCTTCAAACCATATGGGCTTCGGATCCCCTTCCCTCGCCTTCTGACCCTTATGTCCCCTTCCCGAAGTCTTTCCCAATCCGGAACCAATACCCCTTCCTACCCTCTTTTTCTCCTTCTTTGCGCCGGGCTTAGGCGAAAGGTTTGACAAAGTTATCATAAGCGGGAATTATAAGCGGGTTTATTTTAACTTTTTGAGGGCCTCATCTATCTCCTTTATCTCCTCGTATCTTCCAAGGGCCTCAAGCATAACTTTGGCTTTTTCAAGGTCCGCTCTCGCCTCTTTATACCTTCCCTTGTAAGTTAAGGCTATACCCCTGTATTTGTATGCGTACCCCAAAGTTGCGGCATCCGGATAGTTGTTTATAAATTGGGTCATAACCTCTATAACCTGATCAAACTTCTTAAGGTTCAACAGGGAATAACCTAAGAACCTGTAAGCATCCTCGGCCTTGGAGCTTCCGGGATACTGCTGGACGAATTCCCCGCACCTCTCAACGGTTTTCACGAAGTTAAAGGAAGCGTAAGCCCAGTTGCAGGCATAATATAGGGCATCCTTTCTACCCTTGCTTTCGGTATGGGTCTTATAAAATTTGTATAGGGAATCGGATAGGGCGCTTAGGGCGGATGTGTCGGAAGTTGCCTCCTCGAACATAGCCTGAATTTTCGGAAGGTACTCATCCCAAGGGTCCTTCTTCTCCTTTTTACCACCGCAAGATAAGAAAATAAGAAGGGTCAAAAGGAAGAACTTCATATTCTCACCCTTAAGATCTCACCAATTACCTTTCCCCTATCTACCCGCAAAATTAGGCACTCCACTTCCCCCTTTTTAAGGTCCTTTAGGGAAAACTTCCTCGCGGGTCCAAGCCTATTTTTTGGTACATACACTTTTTTACCCTCTACGGAAACCACGAGATTTCCACCACTTGAAACCTTCAATACCTTACCCCTCACTACTGAACCCACTTTAAGAACCCTTTCCTCTTTGTACAACTTTGTTCTGAGCTTCTTTTTGACGTAATCCGCAATTACGATCTTCGCCTTAACCGTCTCGCCTATGTTATGCTCCTCGGGTGATTTCAAAAGCCCCCTAACGGTGTCTTCAAATAAAATCTCGTATATCTGGGGTTTAACCTTCTTCGTTATAACCACTTCTATTGGCTCTCCCTTATCCTTTGCGGAAAATATCTTTCCCCAAGCTTCAGCCCTTTTTATTACCTCTTCGGAAGATGGGGATTTTTCGTATGCTAACAGGGGTATCCTTCGCACTTCTCCCCAAGCAATTTCCTTACCGTCTCCTCGTAGTACTGGGCATGGGCTTTCGAGAATCCCACCTTTCTCGTTACTATGTTCCCCTTTTGGTCTATTATTAGGGTGGTGGGTATTGAGAAGACGTTGTATAGGTCGGATACGAGGTTCTCCTTATCAAGGAGTATTAAATATGTTAAACCCTTGCTCTCCACGAATTTCTTAACCGTCCCCTCGCTTATATCAACGCTTACCCCAACAACCACAAGCCCCTTGTCCTTGTACTTCTTATGAAGCTCCTCAAAGAAGGGTAGGGATGCCCTACAGGGTGGGCACCAGGTTGCCCAGAAGTCCAATACCACCACCTTACCCTTAAAGTTTGAAAGCTTGTACTCCTTCCCGTCTATCCCCTTAAGGGAAAAATCCTTCGCCTTCTCCAAACTCAAAAGGAGCATCAACATAGCAACGGATATTATAAGGCTGAAAACTTTAAAATATCACCTTGAGGGCGGAATTTAAAAGGAACTCCACCCTTCTCCTCTTGAAGGCATTCACCTTTGCATCTTACAGTTTGGGTTATGAGATTACGCAGGAACTTTTAATATCCTTCGGTAAAATTCAGCCAAGGCTTGCAAGGAGGAGGGCGGAGGTCGTAAAGAAGAACTTCCTTATGGTAAGGGGAAACACGGAAGGCTGGGAAAGGACATTCATAAACTTTTGGGGACTTACAACGGATACCCTTTATCTACCTTATATGACAGCGGAGGAGGTTTTAGGTAGGCTTGAAAGCGTTGAGAATTTGGAGGTGTTTAAGTGGTTCAAACAGAAGGGTAGGCCTTTGATAGTTACCACCGCACACATAGGTATGCCCGAGATGTTGGCGAACTTCGCATCCCTATTGGGTTTTCCGGGTGTTGCAGTAGCGGAGGTTCCGTCAAACGAATGGTATAGGGAGTTTTTGAAGAGGAGGGAGAAGTTCGGTATGAAGATAATCCCTATGGGTGGCTCTTACCAAATCCTCCTTTCCGCGATAAAGGAGGGACAGTTCCTTTATCTCGTTTCGGATAGAGACATTAAAAAGAAAGGGATAATCTTAGACTTTGGTAGGGGTAAAAAGTACTTTCCAACGGGTTTTGCCTCTTTATCCGTTGAAACAAAAACCCCATTGGCCTTTGGGTGTGGGGTTCCAACGGGCCCTAAAGGAAAATACAAGGGATATATTTTGGGTCCTCATTACCCGAAGGATATTAACGATGCCCTTGAATGGTTCGCCCAAAACCTTTACGAGTTCGTTTATAAATACACGGATATGTGGTTCGTGTTTCAGGACGAGTGGGTTTGAAACCATTTTTCAACCGTCAGAGCCCTTTTCCTTTTTTCTCCCTTCATAAGGGCAAGCTTTAAAAACCAAAGCTTTCCATAAATTTGCGGTAGAACTTCAAACCTTCCAATTTCCCCTTCAAAAATTTCAATTCCTCCCTCTCCCAAGACCTCAAACTTTAAACCACCTTCAAATCTTATCCTCACCTTCCCCCCTATCCTCTTTGTGTATTTCAAGGGAGTAAATCCCTCAAAATCCCCCTTCTCTATAAATTCCTTGCATTTTTCGTAATCCGGTGGAACCCCAACCAAGTATAGGGCGCCTATGCTGTCGGAGAAAAATCCAGAATCCGAGTAAAATATCGGACCTGTCTCCAGATCACCATACCTCAATATTACACCCTTGTACCCGTAAATATATCCCGAGATCTTACTAAACCTTAAAACCTTATCGCCCAATAGGATGTATTCTATCGGTTTTGGTAGCAACGTGGAAAAGGATAGATCAACGCCGGGCGCATCCTCCCTATAAAACCCAAAAACCTTCATCCAAAACTTAGGATTATATATCCTTCCATAGGTCTATCTGAAGCATATTAAGTTCCTCTTTCAAGTTGATCATAACGAATCTTACCCTTTTATCCTTCACCGCTTTTCTTACCTCTTTTTCCCGATCCGACAGGGAAGGGGAATTAGCGGTCTTCACCTCAATAAACAATATCTCCTCGACCTTTCCATTAGATAGCCCTTTAAAAGCAACATAGTCAATGGGGGTTCCTATATGTCTGAAATCCTTTGGTTCAATCCCTAATTTCTTGAACATCAACAGGGGAGTAAGCTCCTCACCCACTTTGCCTAAAATCGTTGATAAACTCTTTTTTACAGCGTCTTCTCTGATCTTCTCCTCATACTCATTTTTCCATTTCTCAAACAGATTTTCATAGTCTTTCTTAATAACATCCTTTAACTTCTCAAGTTCCTTTTCCTTCCATTCCTCAAACAATTTTTGCGCCCGTTCATATGCCGACTTGTCCAACTGCTTATTTAAAACCGCAATATTCTTTTCGTATTCCTTTATCCTTGCCATTAAATAAGCAACCAATACCGCCACCGCAAATAGAACGAGCAGAAGTCCGATTAAAAGCGCATATTGGCTCATTTCGGAACGAAAATTATATTGCTGTGTATGGGGTTAAATGGGGAACAAAGTCCATCCCCACTTTGAAGTTAGGGAAAAGTTAAAATCTTTAACATTTTTGCATCCGTTTAATTGCGGTAGGATTGGGTTCAAAGGATAAAATTTCACCCTAAAAAGGGAAATTATCTTAAAACCTATCCGCCTTAACGCTCTTTAAAATTTCGTTCAATATCTCCTCCACCTTTATCCCCTCCGCCTCCGCCCGAAAATGCAAGATTATCCTGTGCTTAACTATGTAAGGAAAGAGCTCCCTTACCTCCTCCGTTGTTGGCACCGCTTTATCCCTAATAAATGCGAGAGCCTTTGATGATAATATCAAAAACTGAGAAGCCCTAGGACCTGCCCCATACCTGACGAATTCCTTCACAATTTTTGGAGAATCCGGGTTTTCGGGCCTTGTATTTCTCACCAAAGATACAGCGTAATTTACCACATGCTCGGGTACGGGTATTTCCCTAACCTCCCTTTGAAAATTCCCAATCTCATCCTTGTCCAAGACCTTGCTTACCTCGTCAAGTTTTCTGAAACCATCCAAAACCGCTATTTTTACCTCCTCCTCAAAGGAAGGGTACCCCAAGTCTATTTCCATTAGGAACCTATCAAGTTGTGCCTCCGGTAAAGGATAAGTTCCTTCCTGTTCTATTGGGTTTTGGGTTGCAAGGACAAAAAAGGGCCTTGGAACATCATAAACCTTTCCACCGTAGGTTACCCTCTTTTCTTGCATAACCTCAAGGAGCGCGGATTGGGTTTTAGGAGGCGCCCTGTTTATCTCGTCGGCAAGGATCACGTTTGCGAAAACTGGTCCCTTCGAAAACTCAAACTTCCCATCCCTGAATATCTCCGTCCCCGTTATATCCGTAGGCATAAGATCTGGCGTAAACTGTATCCTGCTAAACGTTAAGTCAAGGGTCTTTGAGAATGCTCTAACCATCAGGGTCTTAGCCAAACCCGGAACCCCTACGAGTAGAACGTGCCCCTCCGAAAGTAGGGATACCAAAAGTTTCTCTATTACATCTTCGTTTCCTACGATCGCCTTCTTGATCTCCTTAAAAACCCCTTCAAACTCTTTCCTCAACCCCCAGCTCTCCCTTAAACTCTTCCAACATAGTGTTGAAGGCTCTATCAAGGCGCATCAAAAGGTCGTTGTTAAGGATAAAGTTCCTCCTTTTATCAACGAAAAGGGCACCCGCCCATACCTTCTCATCCTCAACCACCTTCCAAGTCTTTAAATCCACGTCCCAGACAGAGAAATTCTGCGGTGGATTCATAACCCATTCGCTTGGAAGCTCCCTTAAAACCTCCTCAATCAGCCCCTTATCCCTCGGGTTTACCCTCACTTCAACATCCCTCTTCATATACCTTACCGCCTCATCCACGAGATTTTTGAAGATCTCTTTGTAGGTTTCCCTATCGTTTATGGTTTCTTTTAGCTTTTCCTTAGCCTTCTCCTTTGCCAGTTTCAGGATTTCAAGCTGTTCCTGTAAAATCATCCTCGTTGCTTCCTGTCTTGCCTTGGAGATGGCGAGGTTATACTCCTTCAAAAAGCCCTCCTGAGCCCTAATTTTGTACCCCTCAAGCACCCTTTCCTTTTCCTCTTCGGCGGACCTTAATATAGACGAGGCCCGTTCCTCGGCCTCGGATATTATTTCCTTGACCTTAGAACGGGCCTCCCTCTCTAAAAGTTCCCTTATTTCCACCTTACAGGATCAGTATGAGTATGGAAACCACGAAACCCAATATCACGATCGTTTCGGGAAGGGCCAATAGGGCCAGGATCGGAACCAGAAGGCTTTTATCCTCCGCTAAAGCGCCCGCGCCCGCGGAACCGATCCTTGCCTGGGCGTAACCCGTAGCTATGGCGGAAAGGGCTATAGCAAGTCCGGCACCAAGATATACCGCCCAGCCTTTACCCGTCTGGGCCTCGGCTGCCATCAGGATGCCGAAAGTTGAAACAAGGGCAAGATTTAAGCCCAAAAATATCCTAAGAAGCCTCTTCATATTCCACCTCCTTGTTTTTTCAACGGTTTAAACAACTTAACCGCGGGTACATAAAACTTCGTAAAGAACTCCACGAATTGCAAACGCATCCCCTGTATAGTGGGATCCACTATACCCAAAACAAATGCTAACATATGAAATGCAACCCCAACCAAAATCGCAAAGGCGGGTACGGGCATAAGCTCTATGAACTTGTTAGCTATTTCGGCAAGTATTGCGGAAGCCAAACCCACCGCCGCAAGACGCGCGTAGGATAATACGTTCCCAAAAGCTGAAAATATCTCTATCAACCCCAAGGGTCCTTCACCGATTAAGGTCAAAACCACGCCAAGCCCTATGGAAAACATTCCAACATACCCCAACTCCGCGGGTATTCCGTAAATCCATTCGGGCGTTATTCCGGGCATTTTAAAGTTAGAAATTAAAAGGAGAAGGATCCCCAATATGGCAAAGAACCTACCAAGCTCAAAGTAAGCGTGCTTTTTATGATCCAAAATCCAATAATTGTAAAAGCCCAGCAACATACCCAAAAGAATTTGGAAGAAACCGAACCCAACCGCTATAAGGATAAGGTCTATCACCTCGTGCGTCCTATGGAAAATCGGGGTAATTATCCCCATTTTGATCCCAAGGTCCCCGAAGATCTCGCCGAATATTATCCCAAAGATCGTGGCAAAGATTGAGTTTATAAAATACACCATGGAGAGGTTATAGCCTACGGATCCGACCTTAAAGGAGTTTGAAAGGAGCCAGAAGAGGAACATCCCAACTATCCCATACCCCGCATCCCCAAGCATAAATCCGTAATATATCGGGAAAAAGAGGGATATGAATGCGGAGGGATCAACGGTTTTATATACGGGGGGAGAGTATATTTCAAGGAAAGCCTGATAATAAGATGCGGGTGGGGAATTCTTTAGAGCGACGGGGACATTCTCATACTCGTAATTCTTTGGCTCGGAAAACTTAATAAAAGCTTTCTCATCAAGGTTTTTTATTGCTCCCTCAAATTCCCCTTTAAGTTCCGCCGGGATCCAACCCTTAATCGAAACCAAAAATTTTGAAAACGCCAAAAACCTTTCCTTCGCCTCCAGATAAAACATTATTTCTTCCGCCAAGAACTTTTGCCTCTCAAGGAACTCCTTTATACCCTCAAAGGAGATCCTTGCGGTTTCCTTCAAATTTTTTATTGCATTTGGGATTTCCACCTCTATCGCCCTCTTAACCTCCTCAAGATTTTTGTATCCCTTTGGGGGCCTTGCAACAGGGAAGGAATTTTCCTCCAAGAATTCCTTCACTTTAAGTACATCCTCAGTTTTTGCCCTCAAAAACATCAGAACCCTATCTCCCTTTATCCTCTCAAAGAGCTCAACTCCGTTTTCCACCGCCCACCTCTTTAACATCTCCTTTGAACCCACCTCCTCCCTACCCAAAACCACCGCAAAAACCTCAAACCCTTCCCCACCCAATTTCCCCATCTCCTCCGCTATCTCATAATAATCCATAAGCTTTCTGAGCTCCTCCTCAAAACCGTTTATATCCCTAACCAAAGTCATCAGCCCATCCCTAATTTTCTTAACCTCTTCAAAGTTCAGCTCTCCCTTGTTGGGCAAACCTTCCAACTTCCCAAAAAACTCCTCAATTTCACGTATAAAGGTTAAAACCATCTTAGCCTTACCCCTCAACTCCTCCTCTTTATCATCCAAAACCGCCTTGTTTTCACCCTTGTACTCTTCCGGGTGGAAAAAACCCAACCTTGCAATAAGATCTAATAGATCCTTCCATCTGTTTTTGGGTAAGGCAACATCAACTTTCAGCATGCGAACGTGCATGAGGCGGGTATTATAACGATGATTTCAATCTTAAAATTTCTAACTATGTCTAACCTCAAAAATATAATTTTCGGCGATATTTTTGAGTTTGCCTTTAAGTTGGGCTTTTTGAAAGGTAAAGTGAAGGATTACGAGTACGAGAGCTTTAAAGAGGGTGGGTTTGAAGAAATAAAATCTAAGTTTCTTAAAAATGGGTTAGAGGAGCTCGCATTTGTGTGGGAAAAACTGAAAGGGCTTGTACCCTTTGAATTGGAAAAACCCTCCGCCGGAGCTTAAAAATCTGGGATTAGGACAAACCGATAAAAACACCTTGCGGTTTTTGTTTTTGATTGGCTATTACGAAGGTTCCTTCTACGGGAGAGGATTTAAGGATGTAAGGTTAATAAAATATGAACCGGGAGAGGGTAGTCAGATTGCGGGCATATATCCCAACGCAGATTTGATGTTTGTAGCGGATGAAGTTCTCTATGTGGTGGATTTTAAGCTTGCGGGTGCGGAGAAAGACATAAAGGCTCTGCTGGATATAAGGGTAGGGTCTATTCCCTACAGGGTTTATGGCTTGCCCGTGAATGTTTCCTTAGGAGAGATTAGCTTTGAAAGGTTTGTTTTAAGCCTTTTGAAAATGGAAAGGGAGCTTTTATCTTTGAAAACCGCAAACCCAGAGCTGAAGGGTTTTCTTCAGGTGGTCTCTTACGGGGTGGATTACCTGTGTGAAGAAAAGCCCAAAGATGTGCGGGAGGTTAGCCTTTCCCTTTTTTATCCGTTGGCGGAGCCCTTTTCTGCAAGGTTCTATTGGAACGGAGAAGACCTTTCCCCTTACAGGGAAAGGGTAAGACAGCTTTATGAAAAGATCAAGCAAATAGACTGGGAATACTCACAGGCGGTGGCAGAAAGTAGGGCAAGAAGGGAAAGGCTTTTAGAGGAGGTTCCAAAGGAAATAGAAAGGCTTAAAAAAGAAATGCAAAAAAGAGAAAACACTGAGGAAATTATAGAGCCGGGAAAGATAGCGGAGGCAAGAAAACATGTGGGAAAAGAGCTGGATGAGTTCTTTTCAAAGACACAAGACATAAAAGCCCTTTGCCTTTTACACTCTGCGGGCTCGGGAAAGACCACCCAAACCAGAAACCGCATCCTGATGCAAGAGGGAAAGCACATAGTCCTTTACATGGCAACACGCAAGGTATTGGTGGATAGGGAGTATAAGAAGCTAAAAGATTTAAAGGATGCCTTGGAAGGAAATGGAAAAGGCATAGATCCACAGGATAAAGAATATATAAAGGTTTTGGAATACTTAAAGCACTCCAATAAAAGCATAGGTTTGGTCTACGAAAAGAGGCAAGACAGCAAAGGTAATTATGTAGAAAACATAGGAGACACCTACAGAAATTTAAGCGCCAACAGTGGCATTCTGAAGAGAACAGTAGAGCAGATATTAAGTCTAATAGATAAAAAGGACATCATATGGGCTCTTTGCACACAGCAGGCACTCGTGGAAAGTCAGTATGGAAATACTACTTCGGAGCATTTATATAATCTCCTTTCCAAACGTATAACAGACCAATACACCTTTCACATCATCTTGGATGAGTTTTTAGGGTACAGCAACGGACTTTATGCCATTGAGGAAATGTTTGACTTTTTAGAAAAGGTTAAAGAAAGAGGCGGAAGAGCAAACTTGTATCTTTTTGATGCCAACGGCTACTCACCCGCAATACTAAAAAAGCTACTTGAAGAGTATGGAGAGTATAAAGTCGTGCCCGAGTCTTTGGTTATTGTAGATTTTAAAGAGGAGGAGGACTTTAAGCATAAAGACATAGAGGTAAGTGTTCGTGCAAAGCATGGCTATCCTTCTCCAAAAATAATAGTAAAAAGGAAATTCCTTTTTATGGATGACGCTAAGGAGGAAGTCAAAGAGGAACTGGCAAACAGAATAGCAGGCTACATAAAACACACCTATAAAGACAAACACAATCAAACCGCCTTTCTGTTCTTACAAAACAAGGAACTTTTGGCTATGTTAAAAACCCGCCTTGAGGATGAGGGTTATAGCTGTTTGGTAGCCACCGCGGACTCCCGCAAAAGCCAAGATAGAATAAACCAAGGAAACGAGGACATTATCCTTTCCACCTCTGCTCTTTCAAGGGGCATAGACCTTTCAAGACCTCACAAACCCATAAACAAGATATACGCCATCATTACGGACTTTGGTATTGAGTCCAATTTGGTGGAGATGATCCAAGCTATCTCAAGGGCGAGGGGGGACGAAAAAACGGAGAAAATTCCAAAAGAGCTTCACCTCGTATATCCCATATATCCGCAGAGGGATGAATTCTTTGAAAGAATACTGGAGTATGAACCACCCGAGGCGGACGAACAGATCCTTAGGCTTTTGATAACAAAGCATACACTAAATCAAAAGATCCTTTTAGACAGTGTTATTTTTCGCATAGTAGAGCAGTTTGTAAAAAGTGGCAAAGAAAAGGTGCTTGTTCCACTGCCAAGCCAATACGCTACCAGATACATACCAAACGAGGTGGCAGATATAGAGGGATTTTTAAGCTTTCTGGAAAACATTGTTCCCTTTGTGGAAGACGAGGAAAAGAAAGAGAAAGTGGAAAAGCTATACAACACCCTTCTTTCCGCCATCTTTGTAAGTGCAGTGCAGATTGATTTTAAAAAAGAGTTTGAATACTACCATCCATACATTCTTTTTGAAAAACAGGAGGTGCGTTCTTCCGCATTTGAAAACAACGAAAAAAGGTGGAAGATAAAAAAGCTTTTTGATGAGTTAAAAGAAATATTAGAAGACCATAACCAGGATAAAACAAACGAGCTTAAAAGCTTCATAGAGAGTGGTCTTCCTTCCACTTCAAAAAGCATGCCCACGATAATTCCTGTTTATGCTTTGGTGCTAACCGAACATTTTTTGAGGGAAAATGAAAAAGTTGAATTTAAGATAATGGGAAGGATAGGCAGGGGTAAGGCAGACACGCTTATGGGAAGTGTAAAACCCGTTACCTGCTGTTTTGTTGGAACTCAAAAGGAATACGCCTGCGTGCCTTTGGGAGAGGATTACCCATACAAGGAGGTCTTAAGTGGCAGGTTTGCAAAGTTTCCTATCGACTTTATAATGAATCTCTTGGAGGAGTAGTATGAAAGAAAAAGAATTTGAAATAAGAGGAAGGACAAAATTAGATTGCATTGAAATGTTTGCCAAATCTTCCTACCCCTCTTCCGACTATATATACGGTGGGCTTTTTTGGACTGGAGAGGAAGATTATGCCAAAAATTGGTCTATTTTGATCCATCGGATACTTGAGCGGAAGAAAAAAGACCTAAAAGCCCTAAGGGAGGAAATGGCAAACTTTTTGCGAAATCCAAACTATCAACTAAAGGGTGTTGCCCGGTATGAAAAGGACCGTGTGGTCTGGATGCGTGGCTTTAGGGCACTAAAAGGTTCAGAAAGGTTTGAGTTTGATAGGTATAAAGAGGGCGAAAAGTTCAATTTGGTGGTGGGAAGGGTGGCAGGTCAAGAGATAGACAAAAGAAGCGGGCTTGTTTTTTTGAAGCTGGTGGGTGAAGATGGCACACAGGTTAGCAGGGAAAAAATTTGGGAGGGTAGAAAAAAGGTTCTCCGAGCTTGGGAGAGTCTAACGGACAATAAAGAGGTCAAAGAGGAGCTCTCAAGGGTAAGGGAATTTATCCAAATTTTGGAAGATTACATGGGACCAAACATAAAGTCAAAGCCTCTTCCTCTTAAGCTGGTGGGTTATGTGGCGCCCTTTGAATTTAAAGGTTTTTCGGACTCTCTGCTTGTGGGTAGGGCAAGGCTCTTTTGGAGAAGAAAAACCGCAGAGGAACTAATTGAGGAGCTAAAGTCCGATAAACCTTTTTGGAATGACCTTTTGTATGCACTAAGGAAAGAGCTTTATAAGACAGAAGACGAAGAGGATGCCAAGCAACAGTTTTTGGAGTTTTTAAAAAAGTGGGAAAGTAAAGAGTTTCTAGAAGAACTCAGAAAGGACTGGAAGGAAACCCTAAAAAAGCTTTTAAAAGGAGAGAGGGACGACCTTTTGGCTACCTTTGTTAAAAAAGACCAACAAGAAGGAAGGCTCACCTACGGAACATTTTTCGCACCAAGTAAGAAGATAAAGCTCTACATCTTTTATGAAAGGGGCTTAGAAGGCAAGCTTGAAGACTTTGAGAAAGGTTTTAAAAGGGCTTTGGATTGGGCAAAAAATTTCGTAGGCAACGCAGAGATAGAAATTGTGGAAAATGCCATACCAATAGAGGACATCATACCCAACTTAGAAAAACTTAAAGGGTTTGACCTTGATAATCTAAAGCATGAAGACTCTTTGGATCTACTTTTTAGCCTTATTTACTTTGCCTGTAGGATAAAGAACCTGAAGGCTATTGCAGAAAAGGAAAAGAGCTTGGTGGGAGCCCTTTTGCTACTCAATACGGACGTGCGGGAGGAAAACGGTGGTTATGGCTTTTGGGACTACTTTAACTTTGTTTATGACTTCTTTGGCATCCCGGTGCAAACTTTAAATAAACAGACCATAGAAGTCCTTTCCAATCCAAACCCAAGCAAGGATGAAAAAAAACATAAAAAACATATAGCCTCTATCTTCAAAAACCTTTTCATCAGTCTTTTGAAAGACTACAAAGGTCTTAGCTTTGAGTTTGAGGGCTTTGATCTTCCACAAAAGTTAAACATCTACCTTATCCTTGAAAAACCTTCTACAGGCTTCTGCTACCAAAGATTCAACCCGGATGCCAAACCCTACAGGCACTTTTTGTATGAAATTTACTCATTAAAGGTAGAAGGAAACAAGGCGGAGATAGAAGTGGAAGACAAAATCATATTGCTGACCGGTGGGCTTGACTCTGAGAGGGATAGGCTAAGAAGGTGGATAGAAGATAAGGTTTCTTTTGAAGATGTTAGGTTTTGTTTTATAACCGCCGGCAAGTGGGAGGATTCTTACTTGGAAGAGATAATTGCCCAATCCCAAGAGAGGGAAAAAATAAAACAAAAGAGCCTTTTTGTGGAGTATTCCGAGTTGCCCACCGCCTATATATCCGAAAAGGCAGAGAATGACTGTTTTGTGATATACACCACCGAGTTTGAAAGGCTAAAAGAAAGGCTAAAAATAAAGGATGATAGGCTAAGCACCGCCATAGCAATAAAGCCCGCTAGTGTGAAGAAAGAAGATTTCAAACTTGATGGGGAGCATTTTTATCACTCCGCCCTTCAGGTATTTTCCACAAAGGGTCCCGGTTGGGAAAGGGAGGAAGTTTATTCGGAAAAGAAAAATCTCTTTCTATTTTCGGTGCTCTCTTTGTCCCTCTACGAAAGCGAATCCTTTATAACACCTTACAGCAAGTTGGATCTTTGGCAGAAGAAAAAGACGGTATATTTGAATATAAGAAGAAATCACAAGGAATACAAGATACCCTTAAACTCGGCGTTATATGAGATGTTGTACTTACTGGGTAAAATACCGGATTTATAATAAACCTTAAAATCCCCACCTATGCCAAAGGTTGCTCTCATAACGGGTATAAGAGGACAGGATGGCGCCTACCTTGCGAAGCTCCTTTTGGAAAAAGGTTATGAGGTTTATGGGGCAGATAGGAGGAGTGGGGAAGGGGGTTTTTGGAGGCTCAAGGAACTCGGGATAGAAAAGGATGTTAAGATCGTTTATATGGATCTCTTGGAATTTACCAACATCTTCAGGACAATAGAGAAAATAAAACCCGACGAGATTTACAACCTTGCCGCCCAAAGCTTTGTCGCAGCCTCGTTTGAACAACCCATATTAACCTCGGACATAAACTCCTTAGGCACTTTAAGGTTATTGGAGGTAATAAGGACGGTTAAACCTGATACGAAATTTTATCAAGCGTCAACAAGCGAGATGTTTGGAAAAGCTAAAACCCTGCCCCTAAACGAGGATTCTTACTTTTATCCCAGAAGTCCATATGCAGTCTCAAAGCTCTTTGCCCACTGGATTACGGTAAATTATAGGGAAGCTTACAATATCTTCGCCTGCTCGGGGATCCTTTTCAACCACGAATCCCCCCTTAGGGGAACGGAGTTCATAACGAGGAAGGTTAGCCTTGCGGTGGCAAGGATAAAGTACGGGAAACAAGACAAACTCGTTGTAGGGAACCTTGATGCTAAAAGGGATTGGGGGTATGCCCCAGAGTACGTTTATGGTATGTACCTTATGCTTCAGAACGATAAACCGGATGATTTTGTCTTGGCTACGGGAGAATCACATTCTGTTAGGGAATTTATAGAGGAGGCGTTTAGGGTGGCGGGCTTTGAGATATATTGGGAGGGTAAGGGATTGGAGGAAAAAGGGAGGGATGCTAAAACTGGTAAGGTTTTGGTTGAGGTTTCGCCCGAATTCTATAGGCCCGCGGAGGTGGATGTTTTGGTTGGGGATTATTCTAAGGCAAAGAGGATCTTGGGATGGGAGCCGAAGACGACCTTTAAGGAGCTTGTGAGGATAATGGTGGAGGAGGATATGAGAAGGGTTAGGGATGGGAAAGTATAGGTTTATAGATGAGGTTTCAATAATTGTGGAGGGGGGTAAAGGTGGGGATGGTGCGGTGCATTTTAGAAGGGAGAAATATATGCCGAAGGGGGGACCGGATGGTGGGGATGGGGGAAGGGGTGGGAACGTTTATTTTGTTGGAAGTTCTTCCCTTTATTCCCTCCTTGATTTCAAGTACAAGAGGTACTATAAGGCGGAGGATGGGGAGAATGCCAGGGGGGATCTGAACGGGAGGAAGGGGGAGGATCTTTATATACCGGTGCCCATAGGGACGGTAATATTGGACGAAGATACTGGGGAAATAATTGGAGAAATCTTAGAAAAAGGGCAGGAGATCTTAGTTGCAAGGGGAGGGGAGGGGGGTTTGGGAAATAGGCATTTTGCAACCTCCACCGCAAGATCCCCATCAAAGAGAACTTTGGGAAAACCCGGGGAAAAAAGGAGGATAAGATTAATATTAAAGGTTTTGGCGGATGTGGGGCTTGTGGGATTCCCCAACGCCGGTAAGACCTCCCTCCTTAACGCTTTGACTGGTACCGGGGCGAAGGTGGGGGATTGGGAATTTACAACCCTTTCCCCGAACCTTGGGGTAATTAGGTCCCCATATTGCGAAATAACCGTGGGAGATATTCCAGGTATAATAGAGGGGGCTTCGGAAGGTAGGGGTTTAGGTTTGGAATTCTTGAAACACCTTGATAGGGTTAGGATGCTTATGTTCGTCCTTGACGGAACGCGGGATCCCATAAGACAGTACGAGGTCCTGGTTCGTGAAATAGGGAAGTTCAGGGGGGAAATTTTAGAGAAACCGAGTATAATTGTTTTAAACAAGATAGACCTTCTGGACGAAATTCCAAACTTACCCTTTGAATTTTTCCCAGTAAGCGCAAAAACTGGGGAAGGGATAGAAGAGCTTAGGAAAACCCTAATTAACCTTCTATGCCTTCAAGGATGATGTTTAGTATATCCTCCCTGATGTTTGGGTTGAAACTTCTTATCTCAAATTTATCCTTCCCTTCAAGCCTTATCTCTTTTGGATCCTCAACGAACCTTAAAAGGCCCATCTCCGAAAGTTTTTTATCCAAATATCCGGGTTGGGGTAAGACGGAATAGGCCGGTGTTCCGAGGATAACCGCCTCCCTCGTCATAGTACCGCCCCCACCGACAAATATGTCCGCCCAAAATATAAGCTGGGGTGCGGGTACGGGTTTTTTCAAGCTCTCTATTCCAAGATCTTTGCAGATTTTTTCATCCTCGGGATTCCTTGGTAAAACCCTCACATCCGCCCCCTTGTTTTTTAAATACACTAAAGTCTCCCAAAATATCCCATACCCCTTTTGGTATAGGGATGAGGTTGACGGTGGCCTTGAGAAGACGAAGGGCCTCTTTATGTTGAAAATCCTCGGAACTTCTGGGTCAGGCTTAAAGTCCAAAAGGTACATTTCCTCCTTTAACCCCCTGTACCTTTTAACCCTCCTTGCACCAAAATACCTGAGCGCCTCTTCCGGGAACCATTCCTGAACAACTACAAGGTCCGAAAGCCTAAAGGCAAGATGATTCGCAATTTGCTTATCGTAATCCATAAAAGTTATGTTCCTTATTCGGTAGATCTTGCTTGCGACTATTTGGTCGTAGGAGTTGTGGGAAACCGCCAAGGCAACCCTCTTCCCCTTCAAAATTTCCCCAAGCTTCCAAACCCTCTCCACCATCGATCTTACCTTCCCCAATTTCCCTTTACCCCCGTGTTTCCCCACCAAAACGAACTCCATCCCGAAGGACCTTAAAAGATCCAAGGTTTCCGAAAAATCCCTTGCGGTTATTAGTATATCAAAATCCTTGATTGAGGATATTACGGGCTTGAAGAACATTACGTGGGGGGAGTTTGCCAGATCAAACCATATTACCCCACGCATTTTATTACAAGCAGGGTTATATCGTCGGACTGGGGGGTACCCCCAACAAAATCCTTAACCGCCTCCAAGATCCCACCTTTTATTTTTTCCGCGGAGTATTCACTTTTTGCTAAAGATTCCGCAATTTTCAGGAGCCTATCCTCCCCGAATTGATCTTTTCGGAAGTTTTCCGCCTCCGTTATCCCATCCGAATAAAGTATTAAAACGTCCCCCCTTTCAAGCTCCAAAGGGTATTCCTCAAGGTTTTTATCCACATCCTCCAAACTTAACACGGAAAGGCCCAACGGTACCCCCTTCATCTCCAACATAAATGCCTTTCCTATACTAGCCCTGTATAGGATCGGTGGGTTATGTCCCGCGGAAGCCAAGGTTATACTCCTTCCCTTTATAGCACCCATACAGGTGGTAATATACATATCCTCAGGTATTTCTCCCATAAGGCTCTCATGGGCCCTAAGGAGGAGCTCTTTTGGCGAAGAGAATATGGGGGATTCGGAGTGTATCACAGACCTAAACATAACGACTACCAGGGAGCCCGCAACCCCCTTACCCGAAACATCCGCAACCAAAAACCCCACCTTCCCATCCCTCATACGGAAAAAGTCGTAATAGTCCCCCCCTACCAAGAGGGCGGGTTGGAAGGTTACCGCTATCTCAAATCCTTCCAACTTTGGTATAACCCTCGGAAGGAGGGCACTTTGTATCCTCCTGGCAAGTTCCACCTCTTGCCTGAACTTCTCCGTCTCCAACAGCCTATCCTGGACCTCCTTGAGTTTAACCGCCATATTCTCCACCGCTCTGGCTATTATTCCTATCTCGTCGTTTGAAGAGACCCTAACTTTATGCTCCAAGTTTCCCTCACCTATCACCCTCATATCCTCGAGCAATATCCCTATGTTCTTCGTTAGAAGGTTGGTAAATAACATGGTTGCAACTAGCCCCACGACTATCGTAATAAAAGCTGTTGCACCCAAAATAAAAAGAATATTTCTCCTCGCCTCATCAATATCCCTCTTCGACAGGGTGAGAAAGACCTTCCCTATCTCCCTCTTCCTTATCCTATCAAACATCTGAGATACAAAGACTATTCCCCTTTCGCTCTCGTATATTTCCGCTTTTAAATTTGATATAGAATCAAAAACCGTTCTGTATGGTCTTGAAACCTTTAGATCGTAGGCCTTGCCCCTTAGTAGGATGCTGTCACTGTGGGATACTATCTTTCCGTTTCCGTCCGTCACAACCGCGGATATAACGCCTGGGTTTGACCTCTTTAAGGAAGCTGTCAGGCTAACTAAGGTTAAATCGTCCTCCTGCAGGTAAGCTTCCACCGCTTGGCTTGAAAGGAAAAAAGCTAAGGATATTCCCCTAAGCTCTATTTGGTTCCTTACCTTCTGGGATACCGTATTCGTTATTATGATGAATGAACCCGATATGGCAAGAATCAGAATTAAGCCGAATATCAGGAAGAGCTTGAAAGAAAGCCCGAGCCCTTTCATTTAAACCTCTTTATAGCCACGAAGTACTTCCCACCCTTAACCTTCTTCCAATATGCCTTATCCGCTAAGCGGGAGATTATGGACAGACCCATACCCCCTATTTTGTTCGTCTTCTGCAAGTACTCGTAGATATTCAGGTGGTAATCCTTAAGATTTGTAGGGATTCCCTCCGGCATTTCACCCCTATCAAAAACCGTCAGAACAAAGTATCTTTTCCCTTTCCTATCGTCTATGTAAAGGGTGATCTTCACTATATCCTGCTTCCCCTCCGGGTAAGCGTGCCTTAGTGCGTTTGACAAAGCTTCGTCAAATATCGTCATCATATCCTCTGTTATTTTCTCATCTTTTGAAAACCAACTTATCAATTCACTAAAGAACCTCCTCGCCTCGGAAATGTGAGATATTAGATCGCTTGACATCTCAAGGCTTAAAATTTTTTGCCTCAAGGTATGGGTATTATAGATCCGTTTTCACCTTTTCGCCAACTTTTATGAAAACCCCTTCAAACAGGTGCCTCTTTATCTTCCTCGTTGTGGTTTTTGGGAATTCCTCGTATCTTAAAGCGAACCTTTTGATCCTCTTGTATGGCGCCAGGTCCTTGCTGAGCCTCTCTATCTCCTTTGAGATTAGCTCGTAAATAAAATCGTCGTCGGGAACCCTTCCCATCTTGTGGGCTACGCTCCTGACCTCGTCCAGATTCGGATAAACGAGGGCTTGGACCTCCTCCTCTCCCGTCTCCGGGTTTATCGCTCCGAAAACAAGCACCTCCTCAATATAGGGCGATTCCGTAAGCTTGTTTTCTATCTCCTCAGGGTATATGTTCTTTCCGCCTTTCGTCACTATAACAGCCTTCTTCCTTCCGGTTATGTAAAGGTATCCATCCTCGTCAAAGTACCCAATATCCCCCGTCAAAAACCACCCATCGTAAAAGACTTCCTTCGTAGCCTTCTCGTTCTTGTAATATCCTTTCATAACCATAGGTCCTTTTGCCGCTATCTCGCCCTCCCCCCTCTCGTTCACCTCAAAGAGCCTTATTTCTACCCCTGGTATTGGAAGTCCCACGGATTTGTTCCTTGGAGAATGGGGAGGATTGAGGGTCAATATGGGTGAGGTTTCGGAAAGTCCATAACCCTGAAGTATAGGAAATCCGAGATCCTCCAAGCCCTTTGATACCCACTCGGGAAGCGCAGCACCGCCCGATATCACATACCTCACCCTATCCAGCCCCAAAGACGCCTTTATCCTTTTTGATAACCTTTCCTTTGCAAAGGTCTTCATGAGGTTTATTAGGACCTTCTTAACCCCCTTCTGCTCGTTTAAGGTTTTGAGGATCTTCTGATAAATTTTCTCAAGGATAAGGGGTACCGTGAGCCAAACCGTTGGCCTTATTTCCCTCATCTCCTCAAGCATGACGTTGGGCCTTAGAGAGCTCGCGTAAGCCACGCTTGCCCCTACGTATATCGGAGCCAAGAATCCCCCCGTGCATTCATAAACGTGATGCAAGGGCAAGATTGAGAAAAAAACATCGTTTTCGTTGACGTCTATTATCTGGTATAGTCCCTCAAGGTCGCTTACAATGTTTTTGTGGGTAAGCATAACACCCTTTGGTGATCCGGTAGTTCCAGATGTAAATAGGATCTCCGCAAGATCCTCTTCGTTAAGTTCCACCCGATCTATCCCCTTGTATTTTTCAAAAATCTTATCCAGATCTTCCATAGATAGGATAAAGTCAAACTTTAGCTCCTTTTTAGCCTCCTCCATCTCCATAAGGTAATCCCTTGAGCAGATTACACCCTTTATACCCGCAAAATCCATCAGAAATCTCCTCTCAACATCCGTGAGCCTGGCGTCAAGGGGTATTACCGTTCCACCCGCCCACTGTATCGCCAAGTACCCCCAACCCCACTCGGGCCTATTCTCCGAAACGAGGGCAACGAAGTCCCCCTTTTTTATCCCCTTTTCCTTTAAATATTCCGCCATTTTCCTAACATACCCAAGCACCTCCCCGAAGGTATATTCCCTCCAAACCCCTCCCCTCTTGATCTTTGACATAACCCTGTTCGAGTACTCCTTTGCAGACCTCTCAAACATCTCGGTTATTGTTTTATATCCCTTCGGTTCCCTGATAATCTTGTGTTTCATAATTTATATTTTAAAGAGGATAACCCGTAAGTTCATTTAGATACGCTTCTTATTACCAAAACCGCTAAAATCATCTTCAACAGATCGCCGGGCAAGAAAGGTAATAATCCCATTTGCAGAACTTGATCCCAACCTACAAAGAAGGCAAGCCAAGGCAATCCAAAAGCATAAATTATCGCGTTTCCCAAAGCAAAAGCCATTATGGTTAAAACCAGATTCTTATACCAGCCTTTTTCCAATAGCCAACCCACGACAAATGCTGTGGGTATGAAACCCAGTATGTAGCCCCCCGTTAGACCGAACAACACTGAAATCCCCCCCTTTAGCCCCGCAAAAACTGGCAAACCGGTCAAGCCTTGAACTACATAGGCTATTACAACAAAAGTTCCATATCTGCTACCTAGTAAAGCGCCGGTGAGAAGAACTCCAAAAGTTTGTCCTGTAATGGGCACTGGTGTGAAAGGTAACGGAATACGAATTTGAGCGCAGGCTATCAGCAAAAGGTTTGCAATTGCAAGGATCAAAAACCTTTCCGCAAGGGTACGTTCCCTAAGCCAAATAGTTAAGGCATTCATAGGTTATATATTTTAAGGTGGTTATAGTATTCCAACGAATTTCAAAACTTCAAAGAAATCCTCCCTTTCTGCATCTATTTTTTCAAACCTCCCAGCATCTTCACCAAAAACAAAGGGGACCCAAACAATTTTACCATCCCTCTCAACCAAAGGGTATATATCCCTCAAAAAACCCGGGATCCTCTTCTGATAAAAAATTTCCTTCAATTTCTTCCCATCCACAATTTCCCCATCCCTCCTGAACCTCACCCTCCCTTCCCCCACAAACCTCAAATTCAGATCCTCAAGTGTTAATTTCTTCCTAATCCCGATTATGTAATCGTTGTACTTATAAAGCTTCCATCCTGCAATATCAAACCTCCCCAAGTTTTTCAGGTGGAATATCTGCCTTAAGGGTTTTATTTCTACGTTTAAAATTTCGGAAAGGACCCTCAAAACCTCAATTTTCCCGGAGAGTTTTAACGCAAATATTCCCTCCGCGAATTTAAGGTTTTCCCTTTTGAAATCTGCGATCTTTTCCTCAAAAAGCTCCCTCTCCTCGTATAGGTTAATGTAAGTGTTTAAAAACCTTGCGCACCAGTTCGGAAATATTTCCTCAAGAATGGGCTCCAGCCTTAGCCTTATCCTGTTCCTTGAGAATTTATCGGAAAGGTTGCTCTCATCTTCAACCCACTCGTATCCTGCCTCCCTTAAATATTCCCTTATCTCATCCCTACAAAGGAAAATTAGGGGTCTCACAAATACACCAACCTTAGGGGGTATTATCAACCCCCTTATACCGCTTCCCCTCAGGGAATTAAAAATAAACGTTTCAAAGGCGTCCGTTAAGTTGTGTCCCAGAGCTATCTTTGAACCCTTCTCCAAAGCGTAATTTTTGAATATACCGTATCTTATCTCCCTTGCCCTCTCCTCAATTCCCCTTTCCCCCTCTATCCTAACCCTTTCAACGAAGATCTCTATTCCGTTTTCTTTACAAAAATTCACGCAAAACTCCTCGTCCCTTAACGATGTTTCCCTTAAACCGTGATTTATATGCAATGCGGAAACCTCAAACCCTATTTCCCTTAGAGCTAACAGTAAATATAAAGAATCCGCTCCACCGGAAAATCCCACAATAACCCTTTCCCCCCTTTCAAGCAAATTGAACGTCCTTATTGCTCCCTTCACTCTATCAAGACCTGACAACCTTTTGGACATTCCTCCTTACCCTCTTTACATCCCGAATTAAACCGTTCAATTCTTCCTCCAAAACTTTAAAGTCCCCCCCAAGCTCCAACCTTTCCCACAGTATTCCAAGCCTCAGATCCGAGAGAAAATTTTTTAAAATTCCTAAATTTCTTCTCATTTCCAGAAAACCGAGAACCGAAATTATGGAAGCTAAAATGGGAAAAAGTGCAATAAAAAGAGCATACAACCAATAGCGCGCATTCCTTCCCCCCGTTATTATCCCCTCCGTCCTTTTTTTGATTTTCTCCGTAAATCCCATTAAATCCTTATCCTTAAAGGTTTTTGATTTCACCCCTCTCCCCAAAGAATCCAAGAGGAATATAAGCTCCTCATCCCCTATCTCCAACGCCAAATTTTTTGAGAGGTTCAAATGGGATCTTAACAAAGCTTCGTCCTTTCCGTAATAAGATAAAACGTAAGCTAAATTTTCCCTAAGGCTCATAACCTTAAATGCCCTCTCCCTTTCCCCCTCAAGCCTCCGAAACTCAAGGACACCCAAGATCGTGAGGAAAAAGGTAAAGATGGAAAAAAGAAGGATCGCCAAGAACCATCTCATAACGCCCCCTTTATCTCCCCCCTTAATTTTTCAATTTCGGAGGAAAACCTCTTGTTGGCCTCCTCAAGAACATCGCAAAGTAGATATAAGGTCTTTAAGGCTCCGTAAGGTTCCAGATTTATCCTGATCTCCCCATTTATCTCCACAAAACCTAACATCGGATCCAAATACGGTTCCTCTTCCGCATATTTCAGCATAATTTCCCTAACCTTTCTCGCTACGTTTTCGTCATCCTTTATCATCTTCCTGTATATTCCATTCAATCTCGGGAGAAAATTTTTTAGATGGTACGCGTACGTCCTTTCCATTAGGGGACCCTCAACGGAATACGCGTACATCTCGTAAACCTCTCCATCCTTAAGGCTCTCCTTTAAATTTACCGCCTTCCCCCTTGAAAATGCCCCGGCTGGGCTTCCCGACAGAAATATTATAGAGATTAGTTTGGGACTTTTTATCCTCAAAACCCCAGAAAACCCCAAGTTTTTCAGATCCCCAAATATCCTACTTGGGTAAGGTGTGATGGATTCCATAACCTTACCACCCTTGTGTATCAGGGATATTATGGCTATAACTTCCGAATTGTGGGGATGAAAATCGTAAGAATAGGGTCTTACCCTTGATGAAGCGGAGACTCCCTTCAGGAAATCGTCATAGTTGAACGTGTAGAACCTATCCCCCTCAAAGGATATACCTTCCAAAAAGTTTCCCGAATCGTAAAAGGAAACCAACGTCTCCCCCATTCTCTTTAAAACTAGTATCCCCGTCAAGGAGTTATCCTTTATGCTCCTTATCGTCCCAAAGATCTCCTCCCAAAGCCCCTTGCCCGAATACAAGGGGTTTGTGTAGAAATCCTCAAGGATTTCCGAGATTTCTGAGGTCCTCAAGTATGCCATCCCTTATCGTATAAGGGTCAAGGGTCCTTAAGAACGAAAATTCAAGGATCTCGCCCCTTTCGAGGTACTCCTTCACCTTTCCCGATGGATTATCCCACTCTTCAAGGAGCCTACCCTTTAAGTTTTCCGAAGCATCTATTAAAATTATTGAAGATAAATGATCCTCGTGGAACTTTATCCTTATCAGGAAAACCCCTGGCTCCTCGGGGGCAAACCTCAAAATATTAAACTCATCAAAATCGTACCTATCGTGCCAATCGGGCCAAACCTTTGACATACACAAGTATTATAAAGCGGATACCTCAATTACCCTTGATACATTCAGCTTTCTAACTGAATCCCCAAAGTCCCTAAGGATAACTATGTTCTTTAGGATCACAAATGGTTCTCCCTCCACCTCCTTAACCCCTTCAAAGCCAGCAAAGTACTTTATCCTCAAGGAACCATATTCCCTCGCCATCTCCAATATCCTTATGGATTTCTCCGGAAAGGAAGATAAGCTTATCCTTTCAAGGGTTTTTGGGTCGGAAAATATATCCCCCCTAATTTCCATAAGCTTTAAAAAAATTCTCCTTGTTGTTTCCGCATCCTCAAGGGCCCTGTGCAACCTCTCAACCCTCACACTAAGGAGTTTGGCAAAAGAATATAGGGAATTTGGTGGGTTTTCAAAAAAGAACCTCCCGATCTCCTTAAGATCTATCAAACCATTCAATATTGGCCTACCACCCGACCTAACAAGCTCGTAATTCAAAAACGGAATATCAAAGTTTATGATATTAAAACCCACAATGAAACTGTCGCCGATAAAATCCAATATTTCATCCCTAACCTCCTCAAAGTATGGGCTCCCCTTAACCTCGTCAAAGGAAATTCCGTGTATAGAATACGCCCTCTTCTTTATTGGCACCCTCGGATTTATAAGGATCCTCTTCCTTTCCCCTCCCATCCTCACCAAACCCACCTCCACGATCCTATCCGAAGAAAAATCCAGACCCGTGGTTTCCAGATCCAAAAAAACCAAATCCCTCACCATTTTGGGAGATTTACGAAGGGAAAGGAAGTGACCCTCATCGGGATCTCCCTACCCCTTGAAATGACAAAAACTTCACCCACGAGATCCGCAGGGATATAACCCATGCATATTACCGATGAGATGTGGGGTGAGAATACCCCCGTGGTGATATAACCCACTTTTTTCCCATTTTGATATATCTCATCCCCTTTTTTCGGTATTATTCCCCTCCCTTCGTACACCAAACCCTTCCTTTTGAGGATGGGTTTTAGGTTTTCAAGGGCCTCCTTTCCTACGAAATCTTTTTCAAAGGATACAAACCAAGCGAGATCAGCGCTTATTGGATCCGTGTTTTCATCTATATCGTTTCCGTATAAGGGATATCCCGCCTCCGCCCTCAGGATATCCCGGGCTCCAAGCCCCGCCAACCTCACCCCCTCAAAGGATAAAAGTTCGTTCAAAATCCTTATAAGATCTTCGTACTTCGCGTAAATCTCCACCCCCTTTTCCCCCGTATATCCGGTCGTTGCAATTATCACATCCCCATAAAAGAATACCCTGTTCCTCTTTTCTCCCGTTATATCTTCGCCCATAACCCTTGAAATTATTTCAAGCGAAAGGGGACCCTGAAAAGCAATCTGAAGTATATTTTCGCTTTCATCGTAAATCTCAACCAAAAACCCCTCCTTCCTTTCTTTTAGAACCTTAAGATCCTTTTCCCTGTTTGCGGCATTTACAACCACAAGATATTTATCCTCATCTAACTTGTAGATGTAAGCGTCGTCTATTATCCCTCCCTTTTCATTGAGAAGTAGGGTATATTGGGCGGATGTTTTACCCTTAAGCTTTGATAGGGAATTTGAAAAGGAATGATCCAAAAAATCCCTTGCGGAAGGGCCTTTCACTATGAACCTACCCATATGTGAAACGTCAAATATGCTCGCCTTACTCCTCGTCCATAATGTCTCCTCCAATATCCCCTGCCCCTCGTAAAATAACGGCATCTCAAAACCCGCAAACTCAACAAATTTTGCGTTAAACCTCCTGTGTATATCGTAAAATGCGGTTTTCTTCATTAAATGGGGATTTTAAGGTTGCCCCTGCTTCATCCATAAAATATCAAATATGGCGAAAGAATATAGGCTTTTGCTTTCATATACGGATGTGGAAAATAGCCATACCTTACAGGCTTACATTTCCTTGGGGGGTTATTCGGCTATTAAAAAGGCGTTGTTTGATATGAGCCCCCAAGATATAATAGAGGAAGTTAAAAAGTCAAAGCTGAGGGGTAGGGGAGGGGCAGGTTTCCCAACGGGTTTAAAGTGGGACTTTGTACCGAAGGAACACCCCGGTCCAAAGTACCTTGTTTGCAACGCGGACGAGGGTGAGCCGGGAACCTTCAAGGATAGGGAGATCCTTTACAAATCTCCCCATCTTCTCATAGAGGGTATGATAATAGCGGGTAAGGCCATAGGGGCAAACAAAGGGTATATATATTTAAGATACGAGTATATCTGGCTCTTTCAGAGGTTGAAGGATGCGATAAAGGAAGCTTATAATGCGGGATATTTGGGAAAGAACATCTTGGGAAGCGGTTTTGACTTTGATCTTTACGTATATTTGGGTGCGGGTGCTTATATATGCGGTGAGGAAACCGCCCTTTTGGAAAGCCTTGAAGGTAAAAGGGGAATACCTAGGTTGAAACCCCCTTATCCCGCCCAGGCGGGACTTTACGGAAAACCCACCGTGGTAAACAACGTTGAAACCCTCGCAAATATACCGATAATAATAAACAAGGGGGGAGATTGGTACGCATCTTTGGGAACTAAGGAAAGCACAGGCACAAGGCTCTTTACGGTATCCGGTCCGGTAAAGAAACCCGGAGTTTATGAGTTTGAGCTTGGCTCTTTAACCTTGAGGGAACTTATATTTGACGTATGCGGAGGTTTGAAGGATGGGCATGAGCTTTTGGGGGTGATACCGGGGGGAATATCCGCTCCCGTTCTTACCCCAGATGAACTTGATGTGCCACTAACTATGGAGGATATCGCAAAGGCCGGTAGCATGTTGGGAAGTGGGGCGGTTATAGTCCTTGATAAAAGTGTAAGCTTAATATCCCTTATGAGGAGAACCGCGGAGTTTTTTGCTTACGAATCTTGCGGTAAATGTACCCCCTGTAGGGATGGAACAAATTGGATGACGAGGATATTGGTAAGCGCGGAAAAGAAGGGAAGGCTTGATGAGGAGGATTTAAACCTTTTGGGGGGTGTAATTGAGGATATAAAGGGTAAATGCTTCTGCCCCCTTGGGGAATCCGCCCAGATGACGGTTGGGGCATTTTTAAAGAAGTACGTAAATTATTCCCCAATTCGTCGGCTTTAAAATATCTTCTTGCATGAAAGGGGGGCGAAAGGGTTTCGACGGCAGGTGAAACACCGCGGGATGCAGGCCGGGGCGGGCAACCCCGTCAACAAGCCCAAGAACCAAAATAAGTGCGAACGCGAATTACGCCCTGGCGGCCTAATTGACCGCCACCTCTTCCGGGAAGCTCCCCACCCGGCTCCCGGGAGGGGTCGGTTAGGGTGGGGTTCCCCTAAGGGTTTTCCCGTTTTCCCGAGGGGGAACTAGATAAAAACGGGCGTCCCCATCTCGGGAAGCGCCCCGATGCCCGTGGGATGGGGCGAATCCAAAAGAAGGGGCTAAGCCTGTAACACATCCCGCGGCGAGTAACCTGTACGGACGCGGGTTCGATTCCCGCCGCCTCCACTTACATGCCCATAAATTTTGAACTCGACGAAGAGCATATCCTTCTAAGGGATACTGTTCGGGATTTTGTCCAAAGGTTCGTAAAACCCATAGCCCAAGAGATAGACGAAAAGGAGGAATTTCCATTTGAAAACGTGAGGAAGATGGGGGAGATGGGGTTTTTGGGGATAAAGGTCTCCCCCAAGTACGGCGGTGCGGGTATGGACACCCTAGCTTACATAATTCTAATTGAAGAGCTTTCAAAGGTTTGCCCATCCCATGGAGTAATAGCGTCCGTGAATAACTCCCTTTACGCTTACGGGATCGAGAGGTTCGGAACGGAGGAACAAAAGGAGAAGTTTCTAAAACCCTTAGTTTCCCCGGAAAGCGCGGGGGCAACGTTAAAGAGCGGTAAGATAAACATAGGGGCATATGCCTTAACCGAGTCGCATACAGGTTCGGATGCGGCAAGTTTAAAATCAAGGGCTATAAAGGACGGTTCAGGGTACATAATAAACGGTAGGAAGGTTTGGATAACAAACGGTCCCGTAGCAAAGTATATAATATTCTTTGCCCAGACGGATCCCGAAAAGGGGCACAAGGGTATAACGGCCTTTATAGTGGATATGGAGAGGGAAGGGGCGAAGGTGGGAAGTAAGGAAAAAAAGTTGGGTATAAGGGCGGCTTGGAGCGGGGAGATAGTTCTTGAGGATTACGTCGCGGATGAAAGCGAGGTTTTGGGGAAAGAGGGGGAAGGATTCAAAATAGCGATGGAGATACTAAACGACGGGAGAATAGGAATAGGGGCTCAGGCCCTGGGTATAGCTGAGGGAGCATACGAGGAGGCTAAGGAGTTCTCAAAAACGAGATACACATTTGGAAAACCTATTTACGAGCACGAGGCGGTGGGCTTCACGTTGGCGGATATGTGGGCGAGGATAGAGGCAAGTAGGCTCCTTTTGTACCAAGCGGCATACCTTAAGGATTCCGGGAAGGAGTACCATTGGGCTTCCTCTATGGCTAAGCTCTTTGCAAGCGAAACCGCAATGTGGGTTACAACAAAGGCAATTCAAATAATGGGCTCTATGGGGTACTCAAGGGAAACCAATTCCCAAAGGCTATTCAGGGATGCGAAGGTGACGGAGATATACGAAGGTACAAGCGAAATCCAGAGGCTAATTCTTTTGAGGAAACTCATATCTTCATAATGCAACCCTATAATTCCAACTTGGATGACCAAGGCGGAACTGATAGATAGGCTAAAGCAAAGGACGGGCTTAAGGAAGCAGGAGCTTGCGGAAATTGTTGATATACTGTTTCAGGAATTGGCGGAAGCCTTTGTTAGGCAGGAGAGGATAGAGCTTAGGGGTTTTGGCGTATTTATACCCGTTAAGAGGAAAAAGAAAAACAGTAGCGAAAAGCTTCCAAGGATAAAGTTTAAGCTTTCTCAGGTTATAAGGAACAGGATGATAGAGGAAGAAAAAAGGAGGGTTAAGTAATGCCTTGCGGGAGAAAAAGGAAACTGAAGAAAATAAAGAGGCACAAGCTAAAGAAACGTCGTAAAAAAATGAGGCACAAGAGCAAGAAGTGAGGGGGGATTTTAATACCCTCTTGGCAATAGACACATCGTACCTTTGGGTATCCGTATCTTACTTTTTTGACGGTAAGGTGATCTCAAGGACGTTCCTAAAGGAGTTCAAACACCTTGAAAGCTTAAATCTTTTGATATCCAGCTTTTTGGATCTCTCCCGTTCACCCTCGGCCCTCTTGTTGAACCTCGGTCCAGGCTTCTTTACTTCCCTTAGGGTTTCCGCCTCTTTTGCAAAAGCCCTTTACCTATCAAAGAAGGTTCCCATGTTCGGTTTCAACACCCTACAGAGTATGCTTGTAGGGCTCGATGATGGGAAATATATAGCCTATTTGGATGCGAGGAAGGGGGAAATTTACGCCCAGAGTTTCGAGGTTAAAAATGGGATCCCATACCCCGACGGTAAGCTCAGCTTGGGAATATACAAGGAGATAAACCTTGAGGGTTATAAACCTTATACGGGTTTAATCAGGGCATCCTCCCTTTTTGCGCTTTTCTTCAAAGGTTTTGGTGAGGAACTCAACGAAAACTTTACCCCCATCTATCTAAGACCCCCGGATGCCATAGTGAATTTGGCAACCCCCCTCGCTCCGTCAAAGTTATAACCAACCACATCCATACTGTACCTTTTCAAAAGGGAGATAAACCTTTCCCTAAAATACGGATCCCTAAAAAGTCCCCCGTGTAAGGCAATTTCTTGAACCTCGGACACTCTATGAACCTTTAAACACATAACCAAAAGCTCCCTTATGGCGGATTCCAATATATAATTCGCATCCTCATCCCCCATTTTTGCCACCTCAAAAACGACCTTTGAAAACTCCGCAATTTTCCTTACCATCTTCTCCTTATCCATCCCCATAATCCTCTTGATTTTTCCCCTTATCTCCTCCATGTCCTCCGTCCCAAAAATGGCGATCCTCAAAAAGCTCTCCTTCTTTAACGCTAACTCGACCGCCATTTTCCCCATCCAAAACCCGCTTCCCCAATCCGAAAAAATATACCCATATCCCCCATACCTAAAAATTTTCCCCCCTTTCCTCGCCACGCAAATTGAACCCGTACCTGCTATTAGAACCATCCCATCCCCTCCCCCAAAGGCGTCAAAGAGCACCCCCTCTACGTCGCTTATTACCACACCACCCAAAACCCTCCCCAAACTCTCCTTCTCCCTCCTTGTCCAAACCCCCTTAACCGCAAACCCCATCTTATCAAAATCCATCCTTCCCCTCAAATTCTCCACCTCCTCCCTTAGATCCTCCCATCTCCCCCCAAATCTCCATCTTAAACCCCCCCTCCTTAAAACCCTCTTCCCATCCCATAAAACAAATTTAACCTTACTTCCCCCCACATCCACCCCCAAAACCATAGGGAAATTATAAACCCGTCCTCCTTAAAATATTTACCCATGATGGGCTTGATAATGCTTTTAGCCATGCCTGAGAAGGGGTTTTATATGATGTTTGAGAGGGCGAAAAATCTCGTGAGGGAAGATAAGGAAAAGGTGAAACAGATATCCGATCTGAAAATAAAGGCGGTGGAGGAACTCTCAAAGCTTGAGGCGGAGATCGAAGCCTTGAGGGTAAAAATTCACGAGCTTATGGAACTTTCAGACGCAAAGGAGGAGGAAATTAGAAAGCTTCACGATCAGATGGTGGAACTTGAGGCAAAGATGCACAGGACAAAGTTTTCTTATATTCTCCAGCTTCGCAAGATCTTGGGACCTGAAAATTTCAAAGAACTACATAGAAGACATAGGATGATGGAAAGGGAAAAAGATAAGGACTAAAATCCCCTAAAACCCAAGGCGGAACCGAAGTAAAGGCCCCGGTAATACCCCGACCCAAGAATCATTTTGAAGTTCCCAATTTGGTATCCAACATTCCCATAAAGGGCGGGTTCTTTTCCGTAAAACCCACCCCCAATTTTAAATGAAAACCTACTTATCAAAAACTCCCAATCAAAGTAAGCACCCAATCTATCCCTCCTATATAACTTCACCGAAAGCTTTCCGTTTGTTGATTTTATTAAAACCTCGGTCCTTCCCCTCTCTCCTTCCGGCACGGTTATATACCAACCCGTAGTATCCCCACTTGAAAGGGAAGAATCCCTGCTTAAATTCCTGTATCTCACGAGGATATAGGAGAACCAACCCTTGAAGTTATATCCCAAAACCCCCCCGAAAATTGTCCCCTGTTTGTACCTTCCCAAAGATAAAGAGTTGCTCGGGTAAAATATATCCTTCTTCGAATAGAGGAAAGAGGCATAAATCTCCCTTATAAGCCCCACCTCAAAGCCCATAGTAAAATTTCCCGCCCCAAAATACCTCTCAATTATGGCAATTTCTTGTATTTCCGTCTTGTTAGCCCTTATCGTATCTATCACCTTCTCGTGATCCCTAAGGGGGAAAGAGGAATCCTTAAAAGAGCCCATATATGTTCCGACGTAAGCGCAAAAACCCTTAAAGCATCCACTTATAAGCGGGTACCTGGAACGTACGTAATAGTTTATTGAAAGCCTTAAGCTGTCCCTGTACTCGGGAAAGTGCGGGAGGATCCCGTAATCATCCAATAAAAATGATAAAAAGATTATCATGTCTTTTTGTACCTTTTAAGGGAAAGGGAGAACATGAGGATGGAAACGGAAAGGAGGTTTAAAAGGAGCCCAAGGGAGATCTCGGGATCCATACCGTAAGTTTCTGAAGTTGAGAGCCCTTTAAGGACGGCGGGATGGAGGGTTTTAAAGAGCCTTATCGAGAGGAAAACTATGGGTATGTTTATGGCGGTTATTATTGAGAGGATCGCGGAAAATTTTGCCCTCAGCTCCTCTTCCTCCACTAAGGACCTAAAGAAGAGATAACCCAGAGCCAACATCCACAAAATCGCCATACTTACGAGCCTAGGATCCCAAGTCCAGAAAGTTCCCCATGCGGGTTTTGCCCAAAGGGAACCCGTAAATAATCCCACCGTTATAAAAACTAGGGAAACCTCCATAAAGGAACGTGAAAGCTTGTCGTACCTGTTTTCCCTCCTGTAAAGGTAAATAATCCCAAAAATTGCGGATATTATTATTCCCAAAAAACCTGCCCAAGCGCTCGGAACATGAACGTAAAATATCTTCTGCACTATTCCCAGCTCCTCCCCCTTGGGTCCAAACCACTTTACGGGTGGTATAAAAAATAAGGCGTAAATTTGCGTTAAAGCAACCAAAACAAGGGCAAAAAACAGCATTTTAGGATATTCTATAGCGGATAGGATTTACTTAACCCCTCCAAAACTTCCAGAACCTTCACCTCATCCTCTATACCCATCATCCTCCCCAGCTCCCTTAGCCTATCTTTCCCCTCAATTTCTACGCATAACGCAAGGTCAGGCCTCACCTTTTTCACCAAGAAATGTTTGTTTGCAAAGAAAGCGGTGAAAGGTTGATGTGTTATTGCTATTACCTGAACCTTTTGGGATATATCCCTCAGCATTTTCCCCATCTTCTCCGCCACCTTTGGACTTACGCCCACATCTATCTCGTCAAATATCAAGGTCTTATATGAGGAACCCCCGAGGTAAGATAAAACAAGGGAAACCCTTGAAAGCTCACCACCCGATAGGTTGGAAATTTTGGATGGGGGTGCATCGGGTATTGTGCTTATCAATATTTCCAAAACGCCCTTTCCCCTCTCCCAATACTGCCCCTCCCTTAAAACAACGTTACACTTCACATAATCAAAACCCAACTCCCTTAAAAGCCCCTCAACTTTCCCCTCAAATTCCATAAAACCTTCCTTCCTCCTCGCGTTTATCTCCTCCGCCCTCCTCTCCAACTCCTTTTCCAATTTCAGAAGTTTCATCCTCATCTCCTCAACCTTCCCCTCAAGTTCCTCCAACCTCCTTAGTTTCCCCTCAAGTTCCTCCTTTATCTTTTTCAAACCCCCAAAATCCGTCCCATATTTTAACTTCAACCGACCTATCTTGTAAAGCCTTGAGTTTATCTCCTCAAGGTCCCCCAATATATCCTCTTGCGAAAAATCCGTTTCCAGCCTTATTTCCTTCAGATTCTCCAAGAAATCCCGGAAAACCCCTCGGTACCTTTCGGGCGAGATCTTAAGTAAATGGGAGATCCTTTGATAAAGCTCCTCGTAAATCTCGTTGAATTCCCTTGCCCATTCCACCTCCCTCAACTTCCCCTCAAGCTCCCTCTTCCTCTCCAGAAGTTCCATTTCATCCACATCAAGGTTCGCCTCCGAGAGTTCCTTAAGTTGAAACTTTATGTAATCCTCCCTCCCCTTAAGATCCTTAAATTCTTCCTCAAGATCCCTGAAATTTTCCAAAACTCTCCTGTACTCCAAATAAACCTCCAAATAATCCGAAATATTTATGCCCATAGCCCTATCAAAGAGCTCCGTTTGGAATTTTTCGTTTAGGATCTCCACCTGGGAAAACTGCCTACCGAGGAAGATCCTACCCTCCAAGATCTCCGATATTTTCCTTGATGGAACCGCAATGCCGTTTATGTAAGACTTTACCCTCCTGTTTCCCTTTTCAAATTTCTTCCTTATTATAACCCCCTCATCGGCCGATACCTCAAGATCCTCAAGATCCCTCAATAGATCCCCATCGGGCCTTAGAACCACCTCCACGGAGAAATCCTTCAAAACCTCATCCCAATCCACCCTTTGGGAGAGCAAAAATCTCAGGGCATCAACTATCAGGGATTTCCCCGCCCCCGTCTCCCCCGTTATTACGTTAAAATTTTCGGAAAATTCAAGGGTAACCTCCTCAAATATAGTAAAGTTCTTAACCTTCAAAACCTCTATCATGCCCTCGCTAAGGTAAGACCTATAACCTCCTCCGCGCCCGCCTCAATTAAAGTCCTCGCGCACTCGTAAAACGTATAACCAGAGGTTATAACATCGTCAACGATTAGGATCCTCTCCCCCGGTATGGGCTTTAAAAAGGAGTAGGCACCCTTTAGATTTTTCGCCCTCTCATCGTATGAAAGGGAAGATTGAATTTTCCTATAGGAATGCCTAAATATGTACTCTCTTATGGGTTTCCCGAGCCTTAGGGATAGTATTTTTGCCATCTCAAGGGTTTGACTAAAACCCCTTTCCCTTACCCTTGCGGGATGCAGGGGAACGGGTGTTATCACATCAAAATCCTCATTTGAAACCAAATTTGCAAGGTGGTTGGAAAAGAGTTTCACCACCTCCCTAAAACCCGAATACTTTAAATTTTTTATGAGTTCCTCCACTTTTCCAGAGTACTTGAAGAGAGAATAAACCTTAAAACCGTGAAAATAATCAAAGTTAAAGATAACCAAATCCGTTATCTCGCTCCAGCAGGTATCGCAAAGGAGATTTTCCGAAAGTTCCTTTTTGCACGCCAAGCAAATTGGGGGGAAAAGGAAGTCAGTTATCGCCCTCAGCATAGTTTAGAACACCATCGAGTAAAATTATCGCGGGAAATGTTCTGCTGAAGAACCTGTACTTTGTTGGACCCCTCGCCCCAAATATGTAAAAATATACTTCCTCCCTCGGACCCCCATCCTCGAGCAGGGATCCCTTTATCCTTCCATAAGCATTCTCTATATCCTTGCCCCTTATTCCCAATATGGATGCGGATGCGAAGGTCAAGATTAAGGGAAGCCCGCTTAGGGTATCGTTTTTAAGCTCCCGCATAACCCTATCCTTTATATCAAAACCGCAACTTAAACCCTCCCGCAAAGCCTTTGAGTAGAAATAATAAAAGAAGTATGGCGCATACTCGTAAGTGTAAGAAGCCAAACTCCCTATCTTTTCCCAACATTTCCTTATATAAGGGCAAAGGGTTGTATCCCTCGTGAACCTAAAAACGTTAATATTCACTATGCAGTCGCACCTCTTGTTCTCATAATCGTATGGAGCCTTAAAGAGAAATACGCAGGACCTTGTCCTATACTTTGAGATCGTGTCAAAAACCTGGGGTGAAACGTTTAATCCGTACTTCTTCAAAACTAAAGAACCCAAAGCTATGTCGCCAAAATCCGGGTATATATCTTCTTTTATCCAATACCTCCACATATCCCCCTCGGGCCTATATTTCAGGGTAGCCTTGAGGATGCTATCGGAAATTAACTTTATTTTTGGGTACTTACCCCTAAATTCCCAAACCGCATCAAGGAAAACGAAATTGAAAAATACGTTAAGGTCCTCCTTTACTCCCCTTCCGTCCGTATAAAAAGCCTTGAACACCCCGTAAGGTGTTAAATTCGCGGTGAGAAAATTAAGGAGGGTATCTATCATACTTTGAAATTTTAAGGTGGAATTCCCCCGTATAATACCCCACCATGAACTTTGTCCTTCTTGAAAAGAGGGATAGGATCGCCATAATAAGGATCAACAGGCCCGATAAGCTAAACGCCCTGTCCCCCGAAGTGTTGGATGAGTTAGAGAAGGCGGTTAAAGAGGTATCGGAGGATAAGGAAATTTTGAGCGCTATAATAACGGGAACGGGTAAGGCTTTCGTCGCCGGGGCGGACATAGGCTATATAAAGACCTTGGACGAGGAAGGGGGTTATAGGATGGCCCTAAAGGGTCAAGAAGTTTTCTCCGCAATAGAGAACTCCTCGAAGGTATTTATCGCCGCGGTGAATGGGTACGCTTTGGGTGGAGGATGTGAGCTTGCCCTCGCCTGCGATTTCATAATAGCATCCGAAAATGCGGTTTTTGGACAACCCGAGGTAAATCTTGGGATAATGCCCGGTTGGGGTGCAACCCAGAGGCTCGTAAGGAAGGTTGGAATGAACTGGGCAAAGTACCTAATCCTAACGGGCGAAAGGATAGACGCGAAAACCGCTTATCATATAGGTCTGGTTCAGAAGGTGGTCAATCACGATAACCTTATGGATGAGGCTATAAATATCGCAAACTTAGTTGCGGAAAAGGGGCCCTTAGCCTTGAGGCTCTCAAAGGAGGCAATAAATAAGGCTTTTGATCTTGGGGATTTTGGTTTTAGGTACGAGGCTTTGCTTTTCGGGAAAACCGTCGGAAGCAAAGACAAGGAAGAGGGGATAAACGCCTTCTTTGAGAAAAGAAAGCCGAACTTCTTCAAATGAAGCTCTCAATAGTTATTCCCGTTTATAACGAGAGGGTTTTCTTCCCACAAATATTCAAGAAAGTTTATGAAATGGACTTCGGGCTGGAAAAGGAAATAGTGGTTGTTGATGACTTCTCAACGGATGGAACTAGGGAATGGATAAAGGAGAATATTGAGAACCTTGAGGGGGTTAAGGTTATTTATCACGAGAAAAACAGGGGGAAGGGTGGGGCATTGCATACCGCCTTTAAGAACGCCTCTGGGGACATAATAGCAATACAGGATGCGGATCTTGAGTATGATCCAAACGACCTTATCCCTATGATAAAACTCATAGTTGATGGCTATGCGGATGTGGTGTATGGTTCAAGGTTTTACGGAAAACCGCATAGGGTCCTCTACTTTCACCACTTTTTGGGGAACAAGATCATATCAAATCTGATAAACCTAATATGCGATATGACCTTTTCCGATATTGAGGTTTGCTATAAGGTTTTCAAGAGGGAGATTTTAAACTACTTCGATCTAACATTAACCGACTTTGGGTTTGAGGTGGAATTTACAATGAAGATGTCAAAAACCGCCAAGGTTATGGGATGGAGGGTTTACGAGATGGGGATAAGTTATCATGGGAGGACTTACAGGGAGGGGAAAAAGATAAATTGGAAGGATGGTATAAAGGCGCTTTTTTACATACTTAGGTTCGCTTTCTGGAAACCCAGGGTTACTTGACGGTGGGGTAAAAATGAGGCATTATTGAGTGCTTGGGATGGTAGGAGAGGGTGGGGGTGAGGGGATGAGAGAGTGAGATATTAGCTTTGGAGGGTTTGATCCTGGCTCAG
>Ga0079997_117029_pt1 | contig 107516 bp, 96 predicted proteins | sample PerSpoCPS_CMetaG_FD_69200 | JGI IMG/M metagenome (GOLD analysis project Ga0079997, IMG submission 69200) | Archaeal communities from Yellowstone National Park, Wyoming, USA - Perpetual Spouter C (PS_C) MetaG (SPADES assembly) (version 2) | ecosystem: Environmental > Aquatic > Thermal springs >...
TCTGGCCGGTTGTAGTGACCCGCGAAGTCGTGGACCGTACGCTCGTAAACGCACCGCTCCAGGTCCACCTCTGCGTACAGGACCGCCTCCTCGGGGCCCAGGGGGCCCGCCACCACCTCCCCTGAGGGACCCACCACCGAAGAGCCGCCCACCCGCTCTGGGCGCGCGAGGAAGGCGCGGTCCTCGTCGGTGTACGCCAGCATCTCCCGCATCCGGTCGTCCACGGTCCCGCAGGCGTTGACCACGAACGCCTTCGCGGTAAAGGCGAAGGCGCGCCCTGCCAGCAGGGCTCGCTCCGACCGAGGCAGCATCCCGCGGCCGGGGAGGTTCGGCCAGCTGGCCACGTGGATCATGGTGTGCTGGCTCAGGAGGACGAACACTGCCAGGGGGTTGGAGTTCTCCCCGCAGATCAACCCGCTGAGCCGGCCCACCTCGGTGTCCAGCACCCGCAGCCCCACCGGCAGGCCCGGGGCGTGCACCAACCGTTCGCCGACCGTCGGCGTGAGCTTACGGTGCACGTGCTCCACGCGCCCGCGGGGGCTTAGGAATACCAGCGAGTTGTACAGGGTGCCGGTCGTCCCCCGCTCCTTCTCGCACACCCCCACCACCGCCCAGGCGCCGATGCGCTTGCAGACGTCCCCAAGCGCTTCGGTCTCGGGGCCGGGAACGGTCACGGCATTCGCGAACAGGCGCGCGGCGTACTCGCGGCTGCGGTCGCCCGTGGCCGGGTGGAAGTGGTACCAGGGCGGATGGCCGGGGGCGAAGCCCCCCGGGAACGCAACCACCTGCGCCCCGGCCCGGCCCGCCTCTTCGATCAGCCGGCACGCCTTCTCCACGGTGGCCTCCCGGTCCAGGAACACCGGAGCGGCCTGGACCGCGGCCACCTTCACGCGAGGCAACCGGTCACCCATGCTCGCCCTGGCGCACGGGTGCGTACGGCGACCACTCCTTGCTGCCCTTGCCCTCCACCAGATCCTTGCTGCTCAAGAACGTCGTGTCCTCCAGGGCGCGCACCTCGTGCACCACCTCCGGGGGGATGTGAATGACCCCGCCCGGCCCCACCTCTGCCTCCTCCTCCCCCACCCTGGCCCGAACCCGTCCCCGGAGGACGTAGATGATCTGCTCGTTGGGGTGCTTGTGCGGGTCTGCGCCCGTGCCCGCCTCCATCCGGTACAGCCCCACCTCGATCTTCTGGCCCCGCACCGTCCCGCCGAAGGCGGTGGAGTAGTGGGGGGAGATGGTCTCCTGGGTCAGGTCCTCGAACCGGTAAAAGGGCATGCGAAACCTCCTCAAACCTTGCTGGGAGCCTGCCAGGGCTTCTCCACGAAGGTCGTCCCTGCGTCCTCCTTGCTGGGGCAGTTGCCGTACGTGAAGATGAGCTCTGCGGTGTCGGTGGTGCTCAGGTTCTCCAGGCCGTGGATCACCCCGGGCGGGACGAACACGAACTGGTTCTCCTCCACGACGTACTCCTTGCGCTCTTCCCCGATGTACAGGCGGAGCCGGCCCTTGCGGACGAAGAAGGCCGCCTCACAGGTGTGGGTGTGGGCGGGGTTCCGGCCGCCGGGGGGCACGATGGTGCGCCCCATGGTGATGGTCTTGGAGCCCACGCTGTGCTTGTCCACCCCGAAGGCGATCACCAGCGGGGGCTCGTAGGTGACGTCCTTCCCGATCTTCTCGGAGTCCACGATGGCGAAGGTGCTCATGACCCGTCCACCTCCTCGCATTTTCGGCCTGCTACGGCAGCCACGGCCTCCACGGCGCCCCGCCCCACAGCGCTCCCCCCGGGAGGGGCACGCCGAAGACCCCTACAAACAGGGCGTCAAACCCCAGGCCCAGAGCCAGCCCCACCACCAGCCAGAACACGAGCCTGCCGGGCTGCCGGCGAGGCTGCATGCTGTGGGCTGCCCCCGCCAGCATCAGGGCAGTGGCGAACCAGAACCCGAGCCAGGCCAGGGCCGCCGCGTACACCGCCGCGGCCAGGGCAAACCCCAAGACCTCCAGCCCCTCCCGCCAGCTGCGCCAGAGCACCACCCGGTCCGGCCGCCGCAAGCCCTCTTCCGTCAGCAAGAGCCCCGCCACCCCCACCACCCCCGCGGCCAACCGGGGGAACAACCACACCGCGGGCGTCCCGCCGCGAGCGCCCCAGAAGGCCACCGCCGCCAGGGCCAGCAACACCAGGCCCCCCACCACGCTGGCGTTCATCCGGACCTCGCGTCCCGCCCCCATGGCCTACGCCTCCCCTGCCGCCTCCACCTGCTGCGCCAGCTTCCAGCCCCGCAGCCCCCGCACCAGGGACCACACGCTCAGGGCGATGAACAGGGCGCTGAAGGGCCGCAGCACGAACACCTCCAGCCACGAGCCCCGGGCTTGGGCGAGGGTGAGGGACGTGATGAGGGCCGGCTCCACGATGGGGCCCAACAGCAGCCCCAGCACCACAGGCCCGGTCTCAAACCCGCACTTCCGGAGCACGTACGCCAGGACTCCGAATCCCACCATCATGCCGACGTCGAACACGTTGTTGCGCACCGCGAAGGCTCCCACCACGGCCAGACTCAGGACCACGGGGGCCAGGGCGTGCACCGGGATGCGGATCACCAGCACCAACAGCCGCACCATGAGTAGGCCCACTGCGAACAGCACGAACCCGGAGACGAAGGTGGACCAGATGAAGGTGTACGTCATGGCCGCGTGGCTGCCCGCGAACAGCTCCCGCCCGGGCTTCACGCCGTGCAGCAACAAGGACGCCAGGATCACGGCCGCGGGTGCCGACCCCGGGATCCCCAGGGTGAGGGTCGGGATCATGGCCGCGGGCGCCACGGAGTTGTTCGCGAGCTCCGGAGCGATCAGCCCCTCGATGGACCCTTTCCCCACCTCGGGGTTCTTGCTGGAACGCAGCACCTCATTGTAGGCCACCAGGGCCGCGATGGGGCCACCGGTCCCGGGTACGATCCCCACGATGATGCCCACCAGGCTCGCCTTCAACAGCAGCAGGGGGCGGGTGAGGGTCTCCCGCAGGACTTCCCACAGGGCCCCCGGCTGCGGGCGGTACTCCGCCACGTACTGTTCGGTCCTCCGCTGCTCCACCATCCGCAGCACTTCCGGGACCGTGAAAAACCCGATCAAGGCCACCACCAGCTCCACCCCGCCCTGCAGCTGGGGTAGCCCGAAGGCGTACCGGACCCACCCTTCCGTCCGCGCCACGCCCACGGTGCTGAGCAGGAGTCCCAGGGCCGCCCCCGCGATGCCCTTGAGCAGGGACTTCCCCGTCAAGGACGCCATGATGGTGAGCCCGAAGACACCCACCCAGAACACCTCGGGAGGACCGAAACGCAGGGACAGGGCCGCCAGGGGTGCCGCCAGCAGCAGCAGGGACAGCCCTCCCGTGAACTGTCCCAGGGCCGAGGCCACCAGGGCCGTCAGGAGCGCCTGCGGAGCCTTGCCCTTCCTCGTGAGCCGGTGCCCCTCGATGGCCGTGGCCACCGCGGCAGGAGTCCCGGGCGTGGCGATGAGGCACGCGGGCACCGCGTCCCCGAAGGCCGCCGCCCCGTACAGGGCCCCCATCAACACCAGGGCGCTGGTGGGGTCCATCACGAAGGTGAAGGGCAGCAGCACCGTGAGGCCCATGGTGGCGGTGAAGCCCGGAAGCGCCCCCACCACCGACCCCACCGCTACCCCCACCGCCATCAGCAGCAGGTAGTGGGGAGTGAGGACGTTCGCCAGACCTTGCCAGACAGGGTCCAAGGTGCCGCTCCTCCCCTTCGGGTCTCCGCGCGGTCTGGACCGCTACCGCAGCAGGTTCACCAGCTCCCGGTACGTGGACACGAGCCGGTTCACGTACGCCTGGGACTCCGCATGCCCCAGGTACAGAGGCGTAAGGCCCTCCTCCTCCACCGCCTTCCGGATCTCCGGCATGCGCATGACCTGCAGGATGGCCTGCGAGAGCTTCGTCACCACCTCCGCCGGCACGCCCGCGGGTGCCCCCACACCCCACGAGGTCTCCACCGTCACGTTGTAGCCGAACTCCGCAAACGTAGGGACGTCGGGGAGGGCCTTCATCCGCTGCTTGCCGCTCACCGCCAGGATCCGGACCTGGTCCTTGTAGCGGACGCCGTGGGAAGCGGCGGTGGTGGCCGCGTCCACGTGGCCGCCGATCAGGCTGGTCATCACGGGGCCGGCCCCGCCCGCGATGGGCACGTACGTGAGCCGGATCCCGGCTGCCTGCATGAACTGCGCCAGGCTCAAGTCCGAGGGCGACAGCCGCTCCACCCCCCCCACCGCCAGCTTGCCGGGGTTGGCCTTCGCGTACTCCACGAAGTCCCGCAGGGTGCGGAAGGGGCTGTCGCGGCGGACCATGAGGGCGTTGGGGGCGGACACCGTCCACGCGATGGACCGGATCTGGTCCAGTCGGTATCCGGCCTCCGCGCCCCGGAGGAGGGTCTGGATGACCATGTGGGGCATCACGAGCCCGCCGACGGTGTAGCCGTCCGGCCGCGCCCGGGCCAGCTCAGACCAGCCCACCGCGCCCCCGCCACCGGTCCGGTACTCCACCAGGATCCGCACGCCCAGCAACTTCTCCAGGTGAGGTTGGATCCTGCGGACCTCCACGTCCGACTGCCCGCCGGGCGCGAAGGCCACCAACCACGTGATGGGCCGGCTGGGGTACCCGGAAGGCGCTCCCGACGCGGCCATCGCCAGCCCACCGGCCACACCAAGGGCCGCCACGCACGCCACCGTCCAGCGCCAGCGCATCTCTCTCACCCCCTGCCCGTCAGATCTTGTGTCCCTTCCCTTCCACCAGCGCCTTGCAGCTCAACACCTCGCTGTCCTCCAGGGCGGTGACGTGGTGCTGGAGGTTGGGCGGGGCCAGGAACCCCTGGCCCGGCCCTAGCTCCCTCGTCTCGTCGCCCAGGGTGACGCGCAGCCTGCCCCGCAGGACCACCATGATCTGCTCCTGCGGGTGGGCGTGGGGGACCGCTCCCTCCCCCGCCCCGAACCGCAGCCGGCCCACCTCGATCTGGCTCCCCGTCACGAGGGGGCCGAAGGCCTTGGAGTACTTCGGGGTCACGTACTCCGCCTGCAGCTCGTCGAAGTCGAAGAAGGGCATCCTCTTCCCTCCTCAGGACCCGGGCACCGCCTCCGCCGTACCCAGCACGGCCTGCGCGATGGACGTGAACTCCTCCCGGGTCAGCAGTCCTTTCTTGGCCAGGGAGCTCTCCTTCACCCGGACCAGGACCTCGTCCACCCGGGGGTCGTCGGGCCGCAGGGTGTAGCCCACCTCGCTCAGGAAGTACAGCACCGAGTCGCGGCCGCTGCCCTTGCCCAGCACCACCTCCGCGGGCGCTTGGCCCACCAGTTCCCAGTGGAAGGGGAACAGCTCCACGGGCTTCTTCTCCTTGAGCCGCACGAGCCAGGTGGCGATGATGCCGGACTCCACCTTGAACAGCATGTCGCCCACCACCGCCCGGTTGGGGGGAACTGGGACCTGCGCCAGCTCCCGCACCAGCCGCGACAGCTCGTACAGCTTCTCGTAACGCAACCCCGTGTCCACGCCGTACAGGGTCAGCAGGGCCAGGGCCAGGTCCTCCAGGGCGCAGTTGCCTGCCCGCTCCCCCAAGCCCGTCACCGTCACGTGCGCCGTCTGCACCCCCAGGGACAGGGCCATGAGGGTGTTGGCCACCGCCATCCCGAAGTCGTCGTGGAAGTGCGCCTCTAGAGGCTTGCGGATGTGCTGCTGGACGAAGCGGGTGAAGTACTGGATGGCGTGGGGGCTGCTGCCTCCGAAGGTGTCCACCAGCACCAGGGCGTCCATGTGTCCGTGGGTAGAGACCTCCTCGATCAGGCGGACGAACCACTCCGGCTCCGACCGGGTGGCGTCAATGGGGAAGAACACCACCTCCAGCCCCTGCTCGTGGGCGAACCGGGTGGCCTCCACGGAAAGGTCGATGGCCCGCTGCGGCTCCCACTGGTAGGCGAGCTCGATGATGTGCTGGCTGCTGGGGATCTCCACCACCACCCCCTTCACCCCGCAGTCCACCGCCTGCTGTACGTCGGACACGAGACACCGGCTGAAGGCGTACACCTTGGGCCCCAGATTTCGCTTCGCGATGGCCTCCACCGCCTCCCGGTCTGCGCGGGACACCATGGGCAGCCCCGCCTCGATCCGGTGCACCCCCACCTCCGCCAGCTTCTCCGCGATCCGGATCTTGTCGTCCGCGGTGAACACCACCCCCGCCTGCTGCTCGCCGTCCCGCAGGGTCACGTCGTGAAACTCCACCTTCTCGGGGAAGCGCAACTGCGCCCGGACCTCCGGGGCGTAGTTGTGGGGGCTGGTGAACCAGCGGTCGGTCATCCACGGTGTGCTCATCTCCTCCTCCTACGCAGGGACTCCCGCCACCCGGTTCACCGGATAGCGGGGCGCTTGCCCGGTCAGCACCCGGGCGACCTCCTCCGCGGCCTTCCGCTGGAGCTCCTGGAGCGACTCCTCGGAGTAGAAGGCCACGTGCGGGGTGAGGATTACGTTGTCCAGGCGGAGCAAGCGGTGGTCCTTGGGAGGCGGCTCCGTGGGGAGTACGTCCAGGGCAGCCCCCGCGATCCACCCGCGTTCCAGGGCCCGCACCAGGGCTCCCTCCTCCACGATCCGGCCCCGGGCGGTGTTGACGAGGAACGCGGTGGGCTTCATCCACCGCAGGGCCGCCTCGTCCACCAACCCTTCGGTCTGCGGGGTGAGGGGCGCGTGCAGCGACACGTAGTCGGACCGCTCCAGCAGCGCCCGCAGCCCCACCGGCTCGACCCCGTGTTCCCGCACCACCGCAGGGTCCACGTACGGGTCGAAGGCCAGCACCCGCAGCCCGAAGGCCTGCGCCTTCCGCGCCACCAACCGCGGGATCTTGCCGAACCCCACCAGGCCGAGGGTCTGGCCGGACAGCCGCCGGACGGGGACCGCGTCCCGGGCGTCCCACCGCCCCGCCCGCACCCTCCGGTCCAGCCACACCACCCGGCGGGCGCACGCCAGGAGCAAGGCCAGGGTGTGGTCGCTGACCTCCTCCACGCAGTAGTCGGGGACGTTGGTCACCACGATCCCCCGCGCGGTGGCCGTGCGCACGTCCACGTTGTCCACCCCGATCCCGTAGCGCGCGATGATTCGGCACCGCCGCGCCGCCTGCACCACCCGCCCCGTCACGGGGGCGAAACACACCAGCAGGGCGTCCGCGTCTGCGACCGCCTCCAGCAGCTCCTCTTCCCGGTGCGCCTGCAGGGCCACCAGCTCTGCCCCCACCCTCCCCAGGACCTGCCGTTCCACCTCCAGGTGAGGGAAGACGGAGTCGGTGACCACCACTTTGAAGGCCGGTCTAGCCACGGGCTTCCCGTTCCTCCGCACGCCGCTCCCGCCGCAGCACGCGATCCCCAGGTGCTCCTCCAGGGCCTCCACCGCCTCCGCCACGTCCCGCCTGCGCACCGCCTCCAGGATCTTCCGGTGCTCCCGCTGCGAGTACTGCTTGCGCTGCATCACGGAGATGTACAGGCGGAGGTAGCGATCCACGTTGGTCCGCAGGGTGCGGATGAGGTTGAGCAGCCGCTGGCGCCGGGACGGGGCGTACAGCACCGCGTGGAACTCCGTGTTGAGCTGGCTCCACCCGGAGGGGTCCTGTTCCGCGTCAATGGCGTCCAGGATCTCCTCCGCCCGCCGGAGGTCTGCGTCCGTGAGGTGGGGCATGGCCAGCCGCAAGGCCTGGCACTCCAGGGGGATGCGGATCTCGTACAGCTCCTCCACCTCTTCGGGGCTGAGCTCGGAGACCTCAAAGCCCCGGTACGGGCGCAGGCGCACTAACCCCTCCGCCTCCAGCTGCCGCAGGGCTTCCCTCACGGGGATGTGGCTGACCCCCAGTTCCCGGGCGATTTCGTCTTGGCGCAGCTGCTGGCCCGCCACGAGGATGCCCCGGAGGATGGCTTCCCGGAGGACCTCCGCCACCATCACGGGGGTACTCCTCGGGCCTGGGGAGGTGGCCTCCACGAGCGCTCGCAGATCCCCTCGTGGGTTCACGGCGATATGCTATAGCATATACCACACTGGGTCAAGCAGGAGCCTCCGGGCAAGGGGCGAAGAGGGGTAGCCCGTGGGTGCGTCGGGGCGAACATCCCCTACCGTGGTGCACCTTTTGGCCCTGGCGTGGCTGGCAGCCCTCAACGGCCGCGCACCGCAACTGAGCCTGGGCCCGGTGCTTCCCCTGGTGACCCGAGATCTCGCCCTCCCCTCCGCCTTGGCCGGGCTCGTGGTGGGCCTACCTCTGGTCCTCATGGGCCTCCTGGCCCTGCCCGGGGGCTGGCTGGTAGACCGCGTGGGGAGCGGTTGGGCCCTGGCCGCAGCCCTGGCCGCGGTGGGGCTGGGTGGTGCGGGCCGGGGCTTCGCCACCAGCCCCGCGGGATTCGTGGCCGCCACCCTCGTGATGGGCGCAGGGATCGCCGCCATGCAGCCTGCACTCCCCGCGGTGGCCCGTTCCGCCCTGCCCCACCGGCCTGCCCTGGCCACCGCTGTGTACTTCAACGGCCTGGTCCTGGGCGTGTTCGCAGGGGCCGCCTTGGTGCCCTTCCTGCTCCACCTGAGCGGCCCGGCGGGGTGGCGCGGGGTCTTCTGGGGTTGGGGCCTGTACGGTGTCCTGTGTGCGGCCATCTGGTCAGGGTCCGCGGCGCGGTGGTTCCCCCCAGCCTCTCGCTCCGTTGCCGCGGACCCACCGGCTCTGTGGAAGAGCGTGCAGGACTCCCTGCGCATCCCGGGTTTCCCGGCCACCGTGTTGGCCTTCGGCGCCCAGAGCGCCATCTTCTACGGCTTCGTGGGATGGTTCCCCACGGAGCTGGTGCGGGCGGGGTGGACGGTGGCGCAGGCCAGCGGCCCAGCCTCCTTGCTGGCGGTGGGCGCCTTGCTGGCGGGCTTCGGGACCCCCGCCCTGGTGGAGCTGGTGGGCCGGCGGTGGGTCTTCCTCGGAGCCAGTGGCCTGTGCGCCGCTGCCGCCGCCGGCGTGCTGGTGGACGCGGCCGCAGCGCCCTGGCTGTGGGCGCTTTTGGCCGGCTTCGGAACCACCGTGGTCTTCGGCGCGGCCCTCGCGGTGCCCGCGGAGGTCGCGCCGCCGGGCCGGGTGGGTGTGGTGGCCGGCACCCTGCTGACCCTGGGATACGTCATGTCCGCCCTGGGGCCCCTGCCCATGGGGGCTCTGCTGGACGCTACCGGGAGCACCCGCCCGGCCTGGGGGTACATGGTCCTGGTCGGCGTCCTCCTCACCGCGGCCTCCGCCAAGATCCCGTCACCCGGGACCGGATCAACGCCGAGGGCCGAACACCGAGCACCGAGGACCGAGCCAAACCTGCCCACGGGGTCTGCATCCTGCATCTTGCATCCTGCATCCTGTATCCTGCATCCTGCATCTATTCTGTGGAGGGACGTCATGGTTCGCTTCCGCAAGCTGGCCGGTGGGTTGTGTCTGGCGGCCACCGCCATGATGGTCGGCTGTAGCGTGACCCGGGTCGAGACCGGACCGCCCGTCCGTCAAGAGATCCGTCTGGACCTGACGCGGACCCGGGTCGGGTCCGTCCGACTGGTCCGGGTGGGCTCCGGTCCGGAGGGCCTGGACGTCCGATGTGAACGGGTCGCCACGGCCCCCGAGCAGGTGGCCGAAGTGTTTCAGCCCGTCGAGGTGACCCGTCGATGGAAGATGGGTGCCCTGCAACGGGCCATGCGGGACTTGGGGATTACGAGTCTGGTCTTAGCCGTCGCCGCTAAACTGATCGCTCAGAACGTAGAGGACCTGCCGCAGGACGCCGCCCGGGCCATGGACCGCATCTACAAGTACGGTCTACCGGCGGGTGCCGGTCTGATCGGCCTGTCCATCGCCACGACGTTTCTCCGACGACCCGAGCGGGCCGAAAAGCCGCTTCCCGAAAAGCGGGCCCCCTGGCGGGACACGGGTCGGGACGTGCCCATCGAGCCGACGCCCGTCTCGCCGGGTCCCGTGCGGGTCTTCCTGGACGGCGTCGAGATCTCGGCGGTGGACACGGACCTGACGGGTCAGGCTCGGGTCGTCCTGGCGCCGGCCGTCTTTCAGCGGTATCAAAAGGCGCCGGATGCCTTCCGAGTGACGCTGACCTGCCAGGACGCCACGTTGGAGATTCCATACTCGGCCGCCGAGGCCCGGGCCGTCTGGACTCGGGGTGCCGCCCGGGCCCTGCTGAATGAGGCCCGAATGACGGGCGACGAGTCCAAGGTCATGGCCGCCCGAGAAATGGACCCCACGCTGGACGAAGCGCTCCTCGTGTACGCCGACATCGTCGGCAAGAACCGGCCCGTGCCGGCCATCACGGCTTACACGGACTACATCAACCTCCATCCGACGACGCCCGAGCTTCGGGACATCCAGCGGCGGGTCTTGACCCTGGCCCTGCGGACGGAGCCCCTCCCCTTGACGCCGGAGGCCGAAAACCACTGGCGGGTCGCCCAGGTCCGACTCCAGGCCGGCGCTTACGAAGAGGTCGCCCGCGAGCTCGAGCTGGTCACCCGGATGTCGCCCTGGTGGGTGGATGCCTACTACCAACTGGCCCGGGTGTATGAGCAAATGGGCCGGAAGGCGGAGGCCCTGGACCTGTATGAACTGGCCGTCAGCGGTGCCCGTCCGGGGACCGAGTGGCTGGAAACGGCCAAGGCGGCGACGATCCGCCTGCGGTACGAACTCGGCCCGTCGAAGACTGCCCCCTCGACGGGGAGTGCCCTCGTCTTCGGGATGGAGGTCGCCGACCGGCCCCTGCCCCATTCGGACAAGACGGGCGTAACGGTCCTGCGGGTACCGCCGGACTCGAAGGCCGCCCGGGCCGGCTTCCGGGAGGGCGACGTCTTGGTCGGTCTCGACGGTCAGCTGGTCCGTAAACTGGAAGACCTGCGGGCCCTCCTCCAGAAGCGGCCGTCTGGCACGCTCGTCCAGGTCGAGGTCCTGCGGGGCGGGAATCGGCTTCTGATCCCGATGACGGTGGAGGCGACCCCATGAGGCGAGAAGGGGCTCGCCGGGTCTTGGGGTTCGTCTTCGGTCTTTGGGCCTTCGGTGTGGGGACGGCCACCGTCGCCGTCGCTCAGCAGTCGTGGGATTTCTACTACGGCTTAGGCCTTAAGCAGTTGCGAAACGGCGACCCCCGGGGTGCCATTGAAAGCTTGATGAATGCCCTCCAGAAGGGACCACCGCCCGGACCCCGCCGGCTCGCGCCCAGCGGCCAGCTGATCAACTTCTTTCCGTACCTGTACCTGGCGAAGGCCTATCTGGCCCTGAAGGACTGCGAGCGGGCCCGGCAGATGCTGGAGACCTCGGTCCAGATGAACGAGGTCCCGACCGACCATCCCGAATACGATCTTCAGTTTGTACCCACCCGGCAGAGTATCCAGAAGGCCTGCAGAAGGCCGGAACCGGAATCTCCGAAGGAGCCACCGCCCGAGCCGTCGCCGGGTCCGACTCCCCCGCCGGCGACGGCGTCCCCTCCCATAGAGCCGTCCCCAGCCGTCCGACCGGCCGTACCCGTCGAGGTCCTCCGTCAGGCCGTCCAACTGTACCGGCGGGGCGCTTATCGGGACGTCGTGCGGCTCCTGGCCGAGAGCCAGCGGACGTACGAGCTGGACGACGGCGCTTACTTCCTGCTGGGATGCAGTCTGACGGCTCAGTACTTCTGGGAGGGTCGGCGGGACCGACGGCTTCTCCGGGAGGCGCAAGCGTACTTCCAGCGGGTCCAGACCCTGCCCCCGGGCCTTCAGGCCATCGTGCCCGACCTGGTGTCTCCGAAAGTTCGAGAAGTCTATGAGGCGGTTCGGCGAACGGCCGGTGGAGAGTGACAGGCCGTCCCGACGGGCCTCGTCGAAACGAGCACGACCGGACCCCCCGGGATCAACCGGCGGCCGGGACCTGGCCGGCCAGCTGGCGCCGGATCAGGGCCAGGAACTCGGCGTTATTGCGGGTCTTGGCCAGTTGGTTGATGAGCGTCTCCATGGCGTCCAGGGGGTTCAACTGGCTAAGGGACTTACGAAGGAGCCAGATGGCGTTCAGCTCGTCCTCCGTCAGGAGGAGCTCTTCTTTGCGGGTCCCGGACTTCAGGAAGTCGATGGCCGGGAAGACACGACGGTCGACGAGACGGCGGTCGAGGTGGATTTCCATATTCCCCGTGCCCTTAAACTCCTCGAAGATCACGTCGTCCATCCGGGAGCCCGTGTCGATCAGGCAGGAGGCGATGATCGTGAGGCTTCCGCCCTCCTCGATGTTCCGAGCCGCCCCAAAGAAGCGCTTCGGCCGCTGAAAGGCGTTGGCGTCGATGCCGCCGCTCATGACCCGTCCGCTCGGCGGCGTCACGGCGTTATTGGCCCGGGTCAGGCGCGTCAGGCTGTCCAGGAGGATGGCCACGTCGTACCGCTGTTCGACCAGGCGCTTGGCCTTCTCCAGGACGATGTCGACGACCTGGACGTGGCGGGTCGGGGGCTCATCGAAGGTCGAACTGATGACCTCGGCCTCGGGGACCACCCGTTTCATCTCGGTGACTTCCTCGGGGCGCTCGTCGATCAGGAGGAGGATCAGGACGATCTCGGGGTGATTCCGGACGCAGGCCTTGGCGATCGTCTGCAGGAGCATCGTCTTCCCGGCCCGGGGGGCCGAGACGATAAGACCCCGCTGGCCCTTGCCGATGGGCGTCAGGAGGTCCATGACCCGGCCCGATAGGTCACCCCGGTCCGTCTCCAGGCGAATCCGCTCGTTGGGATGGATGGGCGTCAGTTCTTCGAACTTGGCCCGGTAGCGGATGCTCTCGGGGTCCTCGTAGTTGATCGACTCGACCTTGATGAGGGCATAGTACTTTTCGTCTTCCTTTGGGGGTCGGACGATGCCGAAGAGGGTGTCGCCCGTCCGGAGGTTGAACTTGCGGATCTGGGACGGCGAGACGTAGACGTCGTCGGGGCTGGCCAGGTAGCTGTTGGCGGCGTATCGCAGGAAGCCGTATCCCTTGCCTTCCAGGATTTCCAGCACGCCCTCGGCGCAAATCCACTTCCCCTGGTCGACCTGCCGCTGGATGATCTCGTTGATCAGCTCGTAGTTGGGCTTGGAGTCAACATCCTCCAGGCCCAGCTCGGCGGCAAACTGCTTCAGGTCCCGGGTCTCCAGGAGACGAAGCCGGGAAAGGTTGAGCGTGCCGTCGGGGAGGACCAGTTCGCGGGCAATCAATCGGTATTTCATCGCGGCTCCTCAAAGCAGAGTTTTTGAATCCAAGACAGGAGTGCAGGTCGGCCTTCGCCCGTACGGGCCGAAAAGAGCAGAACGTCCACCAGGGACTCCCGCCCCGGCCAGGCGGCCAGCCGCTGGGGGAGGGCCGCACGTTCGGCCGGACGGAGGAGGTCGACCTTATTCAAGACCCCGACGATCGGGTAGCCGAGGGGGGCCAGCCATCGAACCAGGAGTTCATCCAGGGGCGTGGGCGCATGGCGGCTGTCCATGATCAGGATGACCCCCCGCAGGTTAGGTCGGTGGCGCAGATACCCTTCCGCCAGTCGGCGCCAGCGGTCCCGCTCGGCCTGTGAGCGCTGGGCGTAACCGTAGCCGGGGAAATCGACCCAATAACAGCGTTCGTCGATTCGGTAGAAATGCAGGGCCGCCGTATGACCGGGCCGCTTGCTCACACGGGCCAGCCGGCGTCCGACCAGACAGTTGATGACGGACGACTTACCCGCATTCGAGCGCCCCACAAAGGCGATCTCCGGGGCGCTCCCCAGGCGTAGGGACGACCGGCCTACCGCTCCCACGTCGTAGGCGCTGTATTCTAAAACGGCTTGACGCACCCGCAAGACCGCATTCGGTCTCCTGGGAATTTTGGAGGCCGCCGCCGGGAGATTCGCCCGAATGGACTCGTCTGAGAATGCAGACCCGTCCCCCAGGTCCGGGTCTGCGCGACCCTAAGGTTCGATGACAAAGTCATGCATACCCCGTGTGCGGGTTTTTCGAAGACAGGTGCCAGGTACCGGGTACCAGGTATCGGGTACCGGCTATCTGGCACCTGGGACCTGGTACCCGGCACCGGAGCGGAATCGACACCGAAGTCCGGACACCGAGCACCGAAGACCGAGCCCGGCCATCGGAAAACGCGCACATCGGGTATGCATGGATGATGGATTCGGTCTGACTGGGGTGGGTGGGAGACGGAACGACCTTCCGGTTCAGGGTAATTTAGCGCTCTCCCCCGCCGCTGTCAACTACGGGCGCGCCGTTGACGCCCGTCGGGAAGCCGACTATATTACGAAAGATGCACACGAACGTCCAGCCGGCGGCCCCATCGTCTAGCCCGGTCTAGGACACTGGTCTTTCAAGCCGGCGACACGGGTTCAAATCCCGTTGGGGCCGCCATACGATTCCCCGCCGGGAAGACGTCATGCCCGCCGCCGAGTCCGTGCTGGAACGCAACGTCTACGCGTGCGACCGCATCGAGTTCCACGTCCGGCCCTCGACCTTCCCCTTAGCGATTCGGATGTGGCCCCCGGGAGAAGCCCTGCCCGAAAAGGCCCGACGGCCCGCCCGGGACCTGGGCATTCGGGTCGCAACCTGCCAAGCCTTCGGGATCAGCCGCCGCTACGGCTGGACGCTGGCCCTCACCCGGGCCGACCTCGCCTGTCCCCTGACGACGGTCGCATTCGGATTTGAGGAAGCCCCGCCGTACTACTGGCAGGGCCACTGCTGTGAGGGGATGTACACGGAGACGGCCGAAGCCGGGGCCCGCACGGAGGCGGTGGTCGCTCGCTGGCCGACCCGCCAGTACCAGGCCATCGTCGTCGCCCCCCTCCGCCGGGCCGAGTTCGAGCCCGACGTCATCCTCGTGTTCGGGACGCCCGGGCAGGTCCTGCGCCTCGTGACGGCCGCCCTGTGGAAGCGGGGCGGCTACCTGACGTCCCGCTTTTCGGGTCGTCTGGACTGCTCCGACGAGGTCATTCACACGATCCAGACCCAGGAGTGTCAGGTCATCCTGCCCTGCTACGGGGACCGCATCTTCGGTCACGCCGAGGACCACGAGATGGCCTTCACGATCCCGGCGACCCGCATCGACGAAGTCCTGGAAGGCCTGGAAGGGACGTACCGAGGCGGCGTCCGATATCCGATTCCCGTCTTTTTGCGGTACACGCCGGCCTTCCCGCCGGCCTACCAGAAGCTGGCCGAATTCTTCCCGAAGTCCGAGGAGTAGGGAAGCAGGCGGTAGGGCAGTGGGGCAGTAGGGCAATAGGGCAGTAAGGCAATAGGGCAATAGGGCAATAAGGCAATAAGGCAGTAAGGCAGTAGGGCAATAGGGCAATAAGGCAGTGGGGCAGTAGGGCAATCGGGCAAGAAGGCCATCGGGCAGGAGGGCCGTGATCTGGGTGCGGAACCGCGGGGACTCGCCGAATGCATCTATCATCCGTCATAGGACTATCGGACTTCGCGTCGTCCAAGGGCGGAGGGGTCTGCTCCAACATGTCGGGCGATATCTTAGTCGCCATACAATGGAAGTGCGGGGAGGGACGAGTCCCGTCCTCTTGCCGTACCGCCGAACTTCCCTACTGCCCTACTGCTGAATTGCCGTGAAACAGGCCTATCAACTGCATCAGGCCTGATGACTTAAACCCTACCGCCGAGTCCCGGGTACTTGGCACCTGGGACCCGATACGGGGTACCGAATCGACATCAAGGACCGAGCCGGGGACCGGGAAAGACCCATGAATCGGTGGACGCACGTGGACGATACAGGTCAGGGCGTTCGGATGGTCGACGTCAGTGCCAAGCCCGTGACGCGCCGACGCGCCTGGGCGGAGGGTTACGTCCGCATGAGCGAATCGACCCGGCGGCGCCTCCAGACGGAGGGAAGCCCCAAGGGGCCGATCTTGGAGACGGCCCGCCTGGCCGGGATTCAGGCCGCGAAGCAGACGGGGTGGCTGATCCCCCTGTGCCATCCTCTGCCCCTCGACGAGGTGCGCGTCGAATTCGAGTGGACCGACGAGGGCCTCCGGGTCGAGGCCTTTGTACAGGCCGAGGCCCGAACGGGGGTCGAGATGGAGGCCCTGACGGCCGTTGCTGTCGCTTGCCTGACGGTCTATGACATGTGTAAGGCCGTCGATCGGTCCATGACCATCACGGACGTTCGTCTCCTTCGGAAGGAGGGCGGGCGCTCCGGCTCCGTCCAGATCGGCGAGCCTCGTCGGATTCCCCCGACTTGAGGCGAGGCCGTGACAGGCGCGACAGGGATATGGCCGGACATCCGGGCGGGCGTGCTGACGTGCAGTGATTCCTGCTTCTACCGAGGCTGGCCGGACGACTCGGGCCAGTGGCTCCGGCAGGCCTTGGCGGCCCAGGGCCTTCAGGTCGTCTGCTATGCCGTCGTCCCCGACGAGGAGGACCGTATCGTGGCTACGCTCCTCGACTGGGTCGACCGCCAGGGCTGTGACCTCATCTTGACGACGGGCGGGACCGGCCTGGGCCCCCGGGACGTGACCCCCGAGGCCACGGCTCGCGTCATCCAACGGGCGGCCCCGAACCTGCTCGAGTACGCCCGCTGGCAGACGGGTCAGTCCAACCCCCTGGCCTACCTGAGTCGGGGCATCGCCGGGGTGCGGGGCCACTGCCTCATCGTCAATTTGCCGGGCAACGTGAAGGCCGTTCAGGAGTACTGGCACGCCTTACAGCCCCTGCTGGAGCACGGCTTAGCCCTCCTGAAGGGCCACCACCTCCATCCACGGAGTTGGACATGAGTGGGCCGCACCCAATCCCTTCCGTCCCCCCGCTGGAGTCCCCGGGCGGAGCGACCCGGCCCGGGACCCGCGGCCTGCGGACCCTGGCCCTCGTATGGGGCCTGACGGCGGGGACCTTCGTGGCCGAGGTCCTCGGCGGCTGGTGGAGCAACAGCCTGGCCCTGATCGCCGACGCCTTCCACATGCTGACGGACCTGAGTGCCCTTTCCCTAAGCCTGTTCGCCCTGTGGATCGTCCGGCGGCCGGCCACGACCCGGCGGACGTTCGGATACTACCGGGTCGAGATCTTGATCGCCCTGGTGAATGCCAGTCTCCTGACGGTCACGGCCGGGGGAATCACCTGGAAAGCCTGGGAACGGCTTTGGGCCCCCGTGTCGATTCAGGCGCCCCGGATGTTTGGATTCGCCGCGGCGGGCCTGGTCGTGAACCTCGTCGGGATTTTACTCCTCCGCCGGTATGCGGCCGAGAACCTCAACCTCCGGATGGCCTTGCTCCACGTCGCGTCCGACGCCCTGGGTTCCGTGAGCGCCCTGACGGCGGCCCTGGCCGTCTGGCTGAAGGGATGGACGCGGGCCGACGCCGTCGTCAGCCTCGGCCTGAGCGGGCTGATCCTGTACAGCGCCGTGCGGGTCATCCGGGAAGCCGTCCACATCCTGATGGAAGGGACGCCCCGGCACATCGACCTCGAGGAGCTCCGCCGGGCCCTCTTAGGGGTCCGAGGCATTCGGGACGTGCACGACCTCCACGTCTGGACCGTCACGCCCGGTGTCGAGGCGATGAGCGGCCACGCCGTCGTCGAAGACCTTCAGCAGACCCATGAGATCCTGACCGAAGCCCGGCGCCTTATGCAGACGCGGTTCCACATCCAGCACGTCACGTTACAGATCGAGTGTTGTGACTTTCGGCCCACGGAGCCGGAATTTTAGGGGAGGAAGGCGATAGGGCAGTCGAGCAATTAGGCAGTAGGGCCGTACGGCCATACGGCAATAAGTCGTTACCCGTCCCTCGTTACTCGTCACTCCGTCCCTTCTATTGTGTGGCCGGTAAAATACCGCCCAACCTCTTCGAGCAGGTCTCTACGAACTTGGACAACACGAAGTTCAAGATTTTTCTAAATCTTCCAAGTAACGACGGAGCCGGTGCCGCTGGTCTTCCAGCTGGGCGAGCCTGTCTCGCGTTTCCTGGACGATGGCGGCCGGGGCGTTCTCGACGAAGGCCGGGCTTTCGAGACGCTGACGCAGGTGCTGAATCTGCTGGTCGAGCCGCTGAATCTCCCGGCGAAGCCGTTGGCGCTCCCGTTCCAGGTCGATGTACTGGGCGACTTCCAGTTCGAGTTCATGGTCCCGGAGGGTGTCGTAGACCCAGCCGGCGAGGCGTCGGACGGGTCCGACCTCGAGGTCCCTGAGACGGGCCAGAAAGCGAACCATCCCGGCATGTCGGACCAGGCGGTCCGTGAGGGCCGGGTCAGGGGCCGGCGTGAGACGACCCCGAAGCTCGACCGAGGGCGGTACGTTGAGCTCGGCCCGGATTTGGCGGAATTTGGAGACGATGGTCCACAGGCGGTCGACGAAGGCGGCGTCGTCGGGTCGCCGGAGGGCCGGATTCGGTGTAGGGTAGGGGGCGTAGGCCAGGAAGGCCGTCGGCCGTTCGGCCAGGGGCAGGTGGCTCCAGAGCTCCTCGGTGACGAAGGGGATGTAGGGGTGGAAGAGGCGGAGGCTCGTGTCCAAGACGTAAACGAGGACGGCCTTGCGGCGGCGGGCGGCCGGCGTCTGGGGGCCTTCCTGGAGGTCGAGTTTGGTGGCCTCGATGTACCAATCGCAGAAGTCGTTCCAGAAGAAGTTGTAGGCCTTCCGGGTCGCCTCGTTGACTTCGTAAGCTTCCATGTGGGCCGTCACGCTCTGGACGGTCTCATCGAGGCGGGTCAGGATCCAGCGGTCCAAGACGTCGAGTTCTTCCAGGGGCGGCAGGGGCGGGGCCGTCTCCCGAGGCCCGAACTGGAGGAGGACGAAGCGGGTAGCGTTCCACAACTTGTTCATAAACGTGCGGTAGCCCTGGGCCTGCTGACGGGAGAAGGGCATGTCCGTCCCGGGAGCGACCAGGCGGGCCATGGTCAAGCGCAGGGCGTCGGCTCCCAGGTCCTGGACGATGTCCATCGGGTCGATGACATTGCCCCGAGTCTTGCTCATCTTTTGGCCCCGCTCGTCCCGGACAAGACCATGGATGTAAACCTCGTGGAAGGGGACCTGGCCCGTGAAGTGGAGGCCCATCATGACCATTCGGGCGACCCAGAAGAAGATGATGTCAAAGCCCGTGACGAGGAGGTCTGTGGGATAGAAGACAGCCAGGTCCGGCGTCTTATCCGGCCATCCAAAGACGCCGAAGGGCCAGAGGGCCGAACTGAACCAGGTATCCAGGACGTCCGGGTCCGGCCGGAGGTCGGCATGCCCGCAAGAGGGGCACGTCTTGGGGAGGGGGTCGTCGACGACGGTCGTCCCGCAGGCGTCACAGTAGGCGGCCGGGATGGCATGACCCCACCAGATCTGACGGGAGATGCACCAGTCCCGAATGCGGTACAACCAGTCCAGATAGGTCGCCTTCCAGTTGGGCGGGATGAAGCGAGGCCGGTCTCGTTCACCGGCCTCGATGGCCGGCTCGGCCAGGGGCTTCATGCGGACGAACCACTGCCAGGACAGACGGGGCTCGACGACCGTGTCACACCGGTAGCAGTGGCCGACGGCATACGAGTACGCCTCGACCCGCTCGATGAGGTTCTGCCGGGCCAGGTCCTCGACAATACGCGAACGGGCCTCGAAGCGGTCCAAACCCCGATAGGGACCGGCGTTTTCGTTCATGTGGGCCGTCTCGTCCATAACCTCGACGGCCGGCAGGCCATGCCGACGGGCGATCTCAAAGTCCGTCGGGTCGTGGGCCGGGGTGACCTTGACGGCGCCCGAGCCGAATTCGGGGTCGACGGCTTCATCGGCGATGATGGGAATCCGGCGGCGGACGATGGGGAGCTCGACCTCGCGGCCGACGAGCGTCCGGTAGCGTTCGTCGGCCGGGTGGACGGCGACGGCCGTGTCGCCGAGAAACGTCTCGGGCCGGGTCGTGGCCACGACGACGTGGCCGCGTCCGTCGACGAGGGGATAGCGGAGCCAGTAGAGTTTACCCTGAACGGAATGGTACTCGACCTCCAGGTCGGCCAGGGCCGTCTGACACCGAGGGCACCAGTGGATGATGTAGCGGTCCCGGTAGATGAGGCCCTCCCGATACAACTGCACAAAGGCATATCGGACGGCCCGACTGAAGCCGTCGTCCATCGTAAAGCGTTCCCGAGACCAGTCACAGGAGGCCCCCAGACGCCGGAGCTGGGTCCGAATCCGGTGGGCGTATTCTTCCTTCCATCGCCAGACCTGCTCGACGAAAGCCGCCCGCCCGAGGTCGAAGCGGGTCTTCCCCTGCCGGGCGAGCTGGCGCTCGATGACGTTCTGCGTGGCGATGCCGGCGTGGTCCATCCCGGGGACCCACAGGGCCCGACGGCCCCGCATGCGGGCCCAACGGATGAAGATGTCCTGGAGGATGTTGTTGAGGGCGTGGCCGATGTGAAGCGTACCCGTCACGTTGGGTGGCGGAATGACGATCACGAATCGGTCGACGGGCGTCGTCGGAGTCTCAACCCGGAAGAGGTCCTGGTCGGTCCACCGCTCGAGCCATCGGGCCTCCAACGAGCGGTGGTCGTAAGTCTTGGGAAGCGACACGGCTAACCCCTCCGTCGAAGCCGACGCCCCACTGCTTACAGGCCCTTTTCCTTCAAACGCTTTTGGATTAACTGCTCGGCCAACTCGGGCACGACCTGCCAGGCGATGTCCTCCAGCGTCGTCTGAGACAGGTGCCGAACGACCCGCTCGGCCACCTGCCGGATGAACTCGGGGTCCTGCACGATCTGACGGGCGACCTCCGCCAGGTCCACGGCTCCGGCGACCGGCCGGAACGGCGGCCCGGGGACCCCTTCCTCAGTCGGCGGGACCAGGGGTTCGACGACCTCGCTGGCGGCTTCCAGCAGGATCGGCTCCTCGGTTTCCTCTTCGAGGAGAGCCTCCGCCGCGAGGGTCGCTACGGCCTGTTCGCCCAGAGGTCCTGCCGTTTGGAGGACCAGGGTCTCGGCAGAAGGCCTCTCGGCGCCGCCGACGCCCTCTCCGGCCGTCGGGGCTTCCTCCCAGACAGGGAATGGAACCTCCTCCTCTCCCAGAGGGGGCGGTGTCACCGGGGACGGGGCCGCCTCTTCGATCAGGAAAATGGCCTCTTCCGGGGCCTGGACACCGGATTCGGGTTCCAAAAACGGCGTGCCCGGTTGGGTCGGGGGTTCGTATCGGGGTGCCGGTGCCTCCAGCTCCTCGGGAGAGATCTCCGAGGCCGGGATCTCCGTCGGCTGGACGACACTTTCGGCTTCCAGACCCAACAGCAGGTCTCGCTCCTCGGGCGACAGAAGGACGGTCCGTTCCTCCAGGTCGGTCCGGGCCGCCGGGGGCGTTTCCGGAACCCCCATAACCTGCTCCAGCTCTTCTAAGGTCGTCTCGACGGCCTCGGCCGGCGGAATGAGAGTCTCGGCGACCGGCGCTTCGGGCCCGGCTTCCTCTTCGGTCCAGCGGGGGCGTTGACGGGCCAGCTCCAGGATGCGCTGGACCAGTTCCTTAGGGTCAAAGGGCTTGACGATCAGGCCGTCGGCTCCGACGGCCCGCAGACGCTCTTCGATTTCCTCCCGACGGCCCTCCATCGTGTCGTAGATGCCCGTCATCAGCAGGACCGGGGTGTCGGCCATCAGGATCCAGTCGGGATTCTTCCGGAGGGTCTCGCAGATCTGGAATCCGTCGATTTCCGCCAGGCGGGTGTCGGCCAGGATCACGTCCGGACGCTCCGAGCGGATCTTTTCGAGGGCCTCGCGACCGGTGCTGGCCACGATGACCTCGATGGGCTCTCCCTCGAGGGTCAGCTTGACGATGCGCTGGATGGTCGTACTCCGGTCGGCCAGGAGTACTTTAATCCGTTGCATCCGGTCCATTCCTGTTTACCCCGCAGGGTAGCGGTGGCACTTGGTAATCGCCCCACCACCGGCGATGGTGGACGTATCCATATCAGCTAAGCTTACATTCTCATCCACGTCCCGTCCAGTCCCGCCGTACGGGTCGGGTTTATGGACCCGTCCCGGACATACCGCCCCGGGGGTCGGACTCCCCCACCGGGGCCGACCCCGAAGGGACCTCGATGGCCTCCAGCCACTCGGGAGCCTCCGCCTCGATGACCTGCAGGGCCCCCTGCTCGTAGGCCTGGACAAAGGCCTGGACGACCCGGGGGTCGAACCGCCGACCGGAGAGCATGACGATCCGCTCGACGGCCTTTTCGGTCGGCATCCGGCGTTGATAGGGCCGGTCCGTCGTCATGGCATCGAAGGTATCGGCCACGGCGACGATGCGGGCGATGAGGGGAATCTGCTCGCCCTTCAGGCCGAAGGGGTAACCCGTGCCGTCCCAGTTTTCGTGATGGTACCGCATGCCGGGGACGACGTCGGCGAGCTGTTGAATTTCCTTCATGATCTTATAGCCCCGTTCGGGGTGCGTCTTCATGATTTCGTACTCCTCGTCCGTCAGGGCGGCGGGCTTCTGAAGGATGCGGTCCTGAATGCCGATCTTGCCGACATCGTGGAGGAGGCCCGCAAGATAAACTTTTTCTATTTCTTCTTCAGAAAAATCCATAAACTGGGCGATCGTCCGGGCGTAGCGGCTGACCCGCTCCGAATGGCCCCGCGTGTAAGGGTCCTTGGCGTCGATGGCCGCCGTCAGCATCCGGATGGAGTCATAGAACAGCCGACGGTTCTCCTCGGCCTTGTCCTCCAGCTTCTGAACGTAAGCCTGAATCTCGTCCAGGAGTCGATTGAAGGCGACCTTCAGGATACGAACCTCCCGCAGGCCCTGAACCCGCAGACGCTGATGGAAGTTCCGGGTCTCGGCGATCCGATGGGTCGTCTGGGCCAGATTCCGGATCGGTTGAGACAGGAAGCGGGCGGCCGCCAGGGCCAGTAGGACCGTGACCAGCATGACGCCGACGGCCCACTGAAGCCCCGTCCGGGCCATCTGGCGGACGACGGCCAGGGCGTTCTGAATGTCGGTCTCCACGATCAGGAGCGCATTCAGCTCGGGCAGGGGCCGGACCGCCCCCAGGACCCGGACGGGCTTGGCCGTATAGGTGACCGTATAGCTCCGGTTCTGGGGGACCGTACTCCCCGCCAGGGGATGGGGCGCCCGAAGGGGCTGGCCGACGGGAACTCGGCTGGGGTCATGGCTGATCAAGACCCGATAGGGGGGCGCGTTTTCCAGGACGAAGACGTACCGCCCCGGCGAAGGTCGTTGCAGGATGACCCGCTGGAAGGGCCGGGTGTCGAGGGCCCCGAGGGCGACGACGGTCGCCGCGTTCCCACCGCCGTAACGGTAGCCGTACAGGGCCACCAGGTCCGGCCGGGGACCGACCGGCAGGACGGTCACCGCCTCACCGTTCAGGAGGGTCTGTTGGAAAGTCGCCTCCCAGGCCCTGTCCAGGCCCATCTGCTGGATGTACTCGGGCCGCACGCGGTAGACCTCGTCGGAGTTCGTACGCAGTTCCAGGGCCTGCCAGGGAACCCGCTCGAACACGTCCCCGATGGCCGCCGTGATCCGCTCCTTGCGCTCCTCGGGGGTCAGCGCCGACATCATCAGAAAATGCAGGCCGGACGACAATTCCTTCAGGCTCGCCTGGGCCATCTGGTGCTGGCGAACGAGCTCGGCCGCCATCAGGTCGGCTTCCTGAATCTGTTGCTCCTCGATCTTGATCCGTAGGAATTCCTCTCCCACGTCGATCATCTTGAGGGCCCCGACCGCCAGGGGGATCGTACTCATGACGAGCAGGACGGTGATGAGCAGGCCGGCGATGGACAGACCCGGCCATGCCGTCGCACGTCGACTCGGCTGGTTCATGGCATCTCCTCAAGAGACCGGACGTCGGCGGGAAGGCCCGCCGACGGTGGATCATTCCCGCAGGCGGACCAGTTCGTAAGCGTGAACCTTCTGTTGAAGCCCCTTCAGGTCCAGCCAGCCCAGGTCGACGACCTCGACGGCCGTCTGGACCTGCTCGTAAGTCGCCTCGGAGATGACGATCTGGTCCGGCTTAGCTACAAAGTTCTCCAGTCGGGAAGCGACGTTTACCGTATTCCCCAGGACCGTATACTCGACCCGTCGGGGAGACCCGATGTCCCCGGCGACGACCTTGCCCGTATTGATGCCGACCCGGATCTGGACGGGGGGCGTGAGGCGGCGCCGTTCGTTGAAGGCCTGGATCCGCTGACGCATGGCCCAGGCCGCTTGGACGGCCCGTAGGGCGTGGTCTTCCGAGGCCCGGGGGGCCCCGAAAAAGGCCATCACGGCGTCCCCCATGAACTTGTCCAGGGTCCCCTCGTACTCGAAGACGACCTCGACCAATTCGGACAAAAAGTCGTTGAGCAGAGCCGTCAACTGCTTGGGTTCCATCGTCTCGGCCCGGGACGAAAAGCCGACCATGTCGGCAAACAGGACGGTGACCTCCCGCTCCTGCGGCTCCAGGAGCGTGAAGCGACCCCGGTCCGCCAAGATCTGCTCGACGACGGCCGGCGAATGGTATCGCTCGAGCCGGGCCCGGAGGGCCTGCTCCCGCTGAATCGAGGCCCGGAGCCGGGCCTGCTCGATGGCCACGCCCGCCATGTTGGCCATGAGGGTGAACATCTGAAGGTGCTGTTGGGTGAATCCCACCGTGCGGGTAACGGTGTCGACGAAGATGACCCCGATGGACCGGTCCTGGACCCACAGGGGTGCGCACATGACGGACCGGATCCCGTGCATGATGACGCTGGCCTCGCCCGCGAAACGGGGGTCGGCCTGGGCGTCCAGGGTCAGGACGGCGACCCGTTCGTCGAAGACCTTCTGGGCGATGTGCCGGCTGATGGTGATCCGACCCTCGCTCCCGGGATGGCGGAACCGGACGACTCGGGGGACCAGCTCGCCCAGGTGTTCGTCATACAGAAGCAGGAAGCCCCGCTCGGCCGGAATGTGGGCGAAGACCAGGTCCATGAAGGCGTTCAGCAGGTCCTCCAGGGAGTGAAGGCTCAGGAGCTTCTGAATGACGTCCACCAGGGACGAGATCAGGTCGACTTCCACCGCTGGGGCCGGTGCCCGAAGCTGGGGAGTGACCTCGACCCGGCCCAGGGCGATGTCGGCCGCCGGCCGGATGATCGTCCCCTCGACGGGTTCTTCCGGACCGGGGGCTTCCTGGAATTCGATCCGCTCGTCGGCCAGGGCCACACAGTTCAGGCTTACGTTGCCCAGCCAGACCTGCTCCCCGTCCCGGAGCACGTGCTCCGTCACGAATCGGTCCTGGACCCGCAAGCCGTTGCGGCTCCCCATGTCTCGGATGACCCACTGTCCATTCTCATGGACGATGACGGCGTGGTACCGGGAGACGCTGATGTCGGGGATGACGATGTCGTTGTCCAGGGCGCGACCGACCCGGACGGGCGACCGTTCGAGCTGGAAGCGTTGGGTCTTCCCACCGACTTCCCAGACGACGACCAACATGTCGACTCCCCCGTCCCGACGACCCGGAATCCATTATGCACGAAATGCCCGGCCGATGGAATAGTGCCTTGTAAGGTATGGATGCAGGATACAGGATGCATGATGCAGGATGGGAAGGGTTCGGATCCTGGCTACCCGGTACCCGGCACCGGGTACCTGGCACCGGAGCCGGTCCGACGCCGAGGGCCGAACACCGAGCACCGAGGACCGAGCCTGGTCACTGGGAAACGCGCACACCGGGTCTGCATCCATAGCTTAACCGAGCAATAGTTCATTCGTCCGGGGCGTATCACGCCCGTAGCTGGTCCAGCACATGAACGGGAACTCCATGGGCCCTCCCCAGTTGGACGTGGGGCTTGGTCGCCCCGTGGAAGTCGGAGCCCCCCGTCATGACGAGGCCCAGCCGGGTCGCCAGGGCCTGCAGACGGTCCCGTTCGACCCCGTCGTGGTACGTGCTGAAGACCTCGATACCCCGGAGGCCTTGGGGGACCAGGGAACGGATCAGGTCGTCCGGTGCATAGAAGTGCAGAGCCCCCGGATGGGCCAGGACCGGCACGGCCCCGACGGCCCGCAGGCCGGCCAGGACTTCTTCCACGGGCAGGGCCGCTATGGCCGGTTCCGGCTCGCCGCGGATCACGTCCCGGTAAAAGGCGACCTCCAGGGGGAGGGGTGCCCCGGCCCGTTCGGGGTGCTGGCGCAGGTACCGGTCGTAATTTTGCGGCTTTCGCAGGACGGCCTGAGCCAGGCGCGGACCCGTCGGAGGTGGCTCGTCCGTCCCGTAGCCGACCTCCTCGGGCTCGATCTCATAGCCCCACCGGCGGATCTGGTCGATACGCTGAAGGGCCCGTTCCCATCGAAGGGCTCGGGCCTTTCGCAGGAGGTCTTCCCAGGTGGGGTTTCCGAGGGGGACCCAGTAACCGAGGACGTGGAGCTCGCGACCCTGCGCTTGGGCCGTGAGCTCTACACCGGGGACGACCGTGATAGAGAGGTCGGCCCCGGCCGCCAGGGCTTCCGGGATGCCGGCCGTCGTCTCGTGGTCGGTCAAGGCCAGGCCGGCGGCCCCCCGACGGGCCAGCGTCTCGACCAATGCCGCCGGGGACCAATCTCCATCACTGCTGTGAAAAGAGTGCACGTGCAGGTCGACCCAACTCATCGGGACTCCCAAAGAGGGATGTAAGATACAAAATGCCGGGTGTAAGGGCAATGGGCCATAGGGCAATGCGGCAGTACGGCAGTACGGCAATAACTCGTCACTCGTTACTCGTCACTCGTTACTCTTCCCTCCCCCTCCCTTCAGGATTTGCATCCCGCCTCCTACTTCTGCATCCTGTACGCTGGAGCGCGGGTCCAATGACGGTATCTCCTTCAACACCGTGGCTGGATCGGGTCCTCGCCCACAGTCGGGCTCGGGCCCAAGCCCTGCGGGAGCTGGGCCTGGCCTACTGGCGGGCCCGAAGTGAGCGGCGGCCGACGCCTCCCTCCTGGGCGGCCTCTCTGCGTCGTCCGGCGCCGCTTCATATCATCGCCGAGGTCAAACGCCGGGCTCCCTCGGTCGGGACGCTCCAGGCGGCGGCCGACGCCGAGGCCATCGCCCGGGGTTACCAAGCCGCCGGGGCCTCGGCCGTGTCCGTCCTCACGGAGCCCCTCTACTTCTCGGGCACGATGGACGACCTGCGCCGGGTTGCGGCGGCCGTCTCGATCCCGGTCCTGCGGAAGGATTTTATCGTCGACCCAATTCAGGTCATCGAAGCCGCCTGCGCCGGGGCGGCCGCCGTCCTCGTCATCGGCCGTCTGCTGGAGCCCCCGGTCCTTCGGCGGGTCCTGGAGATGGCCCGGGCCGCCCATGTGGACGTCCTGTACGAGGTCTTCACGGCCGACGAGGCCTGTCGGGGACTGGACATGGGATGTCGGTGGATCGGCATCAACAACCGGGACCTGGAGACGCTGGCCGTCGACCCCTGGCACGCCCTGCGGGTTTACGGGCAGGTCGAATGGCCCGAAGACGCCGTCGTCGTCGTCGAAAGCGGGTTGGAGACGCCGGACGTCCTGCGTCGTTACACGGCCGAGGGGCTCCGTCACTTCCTGGTCGGTTCGGCCTTCATGCGGTCGGACCGTCCCTGGGAGGTCCTGCGGACATGGCGGATGGATGTGGGCTCCGGGGTGTAGCGGGTTTTTCGGATACCGGGGGGTGGAGAAGCGGTAGCCGCTCCCGGGGGAGGTACCTATATTTAAGCCGGAAGCCCACTCCTGCGAGGTCGGAACCCGATGAGCACGCCGATGGAGGGGTCCCTCGAGGACCTCGTATCGGATGAGCCCCTGCGGATCGGAGACCGCACGTTTCGCTCCCGTCTCATCCTGGGGTCGGCCCACTATCCGAACCCCGACGTCATGCTTCGGGCGATCCGGGCGGCCGGGGTCGAGGTCGTGACGGTCGCCGTCCGTCGGGTGAACCTGCGGGAGCGATCGCCCTATGACCTGCTGAGCCTGTTGGAGTCGGCGGGCGTGGCGATCCTCCCGAACACGGCGGGCGCGTACACGGCCCGGGAGGCCGTCCTGCTGGCCCGTCTGGCCCGGGAGGCCTTCGGGACGGACTGGGTCAAGCTGGAAGTCATCGGCGACGACGAAACGCTGTGGCCGGACGTCGAGGAACTCCTCCGGGCGGCCGAGGAGCTGGTCCGGGACGGCTTTACGGTCCTGCCGTATACGACCGACGACCCCGTCGTGGCTCGGAAGCTTCAGGACATCGGGTGCGCGGCCGTCATGCCCCTGGGGGCCCCCATCGGGTCGGGGATGGGGATCCTGAATCCCTATAACATCCGCCAGATCGTCGAGCAGGCCCGGGTCCCCGTCATCGTGGACGCCGGCGTAGGGACGGCCTCAGACGTGGCCATCGCGATGGAGCTCGGCTGTGACGGGGTCCTCCTGAATACGGCCGTCGCCCGGGCCCAAGACCCGGTCCGTATGGCCTGGGCCATGCGGTGGGCCGTCGAAGCCGGTCGGATGGCCTATCGGGCGGGTCGCATCCCCAAGCAATTTTACGCCCGGCCCTCCAGTCCTATGGAGGGCCGTATCGAATGGGCACCGGTTGCCAGGCTCCCATAGGGGGCCTATATATTTAGTTCGAACCCCCTGCAAAGGCCGGGTAATGAAGCGGCGGGTCGTCACACCGGGCCGTCGGAAGGTCGACACCAGCCTCCCGCCGTTGGGGCACCGGTGTCCCTCGGCCCCATCGTAAGCCGGTGCGACTCTTCGTCCAGGAGGATGGTCTTGCCGTTCGTCGGACCCCTGCCGGACCGAAATGAGACGGACCGGAAGCGCCGCCGGAAGAAGAAGCGGGGGACTTCGGAAGCGGCCTTACCCTCCGAACTGCTGGGCATGGCCATGGAAGAAGGCATGGACGGTGACGCCGGGGAGGTCGGGGACTGGCTGACGTCCCTGGACAGCTTCGACGTCGAGGACATCATCGACCTGGGGCTTCCGGCCGACCTGGACGAGTTGGAGCACGTCCCCCTGCGCCAGAGCGTCCCGGAGGAATTCTTGGAGGAGGACGAGGAGGCCCGGGAAGCCCGTATGGCCGACCCCGTCAAGATGTACCTCCGGGAAATGGGCGTCGTGCCCCTCCTGACCCGCGAGGGGGAGATCGCCATCGCCCGGCGGATCGAACAGCATCGCGACCGCATGCTGCGGGCCCTATACTCTTCCCCCGTGACGATCCGGGAGGTCCTGGGGTACTTGGCCCGACTCCGGAAAAATCCCAAGTTCCTGGCCAAGCTGGTCGACCACCACGACGAGTTCGGCAAGCCCATCAATATGGAGAAACGTTACGTCGAGGTCATGCCCGTCTTGGAGGAGATCGAGCGCCAGTTCCAGCACATGCTGGAGGTGTACCGTCGCATCCAACCCAATGGGGACGCCGACCAGAACCGCCGATATCGTAACCAGATTCACCAGATCCGGGCTCGGATCGCCCGCCTGATGCGCCAAATCGGCTTCAACCAAGAGACCCAGAAGCGGTTTATCGAACGGGTCGGCCAGACGGTCCAGCAGTTCGAGCAGATGGGGGAACGCCTGGGCAAGCTCCAGGCCATGCGGAAGAACGGCGTCAACGGCAATACGGAGGTGATCCAGACGGAAATCCGTCGGATCCGCCAGCAGATCCGGGCCCTGGAACGGGAGATGGGGATCAGCTACGCGACCCTTCGGAAGAACTACGAGACCATCCTGCACGAGCGGGACGAGATGGAGCGGGCCAAGAGCGAGCTCGTCGAGGCCAACCTGCGGCTGGTCGTCAGTATCGCCAAGAAGTATGTCAACCGGGGTCTCCACTTCCTGGACCTCATCCAGGAGGGGAACATCGGCCTCATGAAGGCCGTCGAGAAGTTCGAATACAAACGGGGCTTTAAGTTCTCGACCTACGCCACGTGGTGGATCCGCCAGTCTATTACCCGGGCCATCGCCGACCAGGCCCGCACGATCCGCATCCCCGTCCACATGATCGAGACGGTTAACAAGATCGCCCGCACGACCCGGGACCTCATCCAAGAGCTGGGCCGGGACCCGACCCAGGCCGAGGTCGCCGAGCGGCTCGGCATGCCCGTCTCGAAGATTCAGAAAATCCTGAAGATTACCCAGGAGCCCGTCTCCCTGGAGACGCCCGTCGGCGACGACGGCGACACCCGCCTGGAGGACTTCCTGGAGGACCGGCTGATTCCCCTCCCCGAGGAGGCGGCCCTGCGGCAGTGCCTCCAGCAGGAGACGGAGACGGTCCTTCGCCAACTGTCCCCGCGCGAGGAGATGGTCCTCAAGATGCGCTTTGGCCTGGGGGACGGCCTGGAACGCACCCTCGAGGAGGTCGGCCAAAGCTTTGCCGTCACCCGGGAGCGCATCCGCCAGATCGAGGCCAAGGCCTTGCGGAAACTCCGTCATCCCGCCCGGGCCCGCCGCTTGAAAAGTTTCCTGCGGTAAGAGCCGGTAGGGGATGAGCCGGCGGACGCTCCAGCGGGTCCTCGGCCTCCACGGGGGTCAGGTACCGGGTATCGGTTACCAGGTACCTGGAACCTGGGACCCATGCCCCATTCCCACATCTCAAATCTTAACAAGGCGGTAGATGTACCGATATGACATGATCGTTTACTGGAGTGACGAAGACCAGCGATATATCGTCGAAGTGCCGGAATTGCCTGGGTGCATGGCGGACGGGGAAACTCCCGAAGAGGCTGTACGCAACGCCCAGGTCATCATCCGGGAATGGATCGAGACGGCTCAGGCATTAGGTCGGGAAGTCCCGCAACCCCGTCGTCGGACGGCCGCGGCTTAGCCTTCGGAAGACGAGGCATCCCGCCCGGGCCCGCCGCTTGAAAAGTTTCCTGCGGTAGTTAAACTACCCTATGGAGCGTCGCACCGGACCGGTCGGACGACGCGCCGGCATGCGCCCGTAGCTCAACTGGCAGAGCCACCGGCTCATAACCGGGAGGTTCCGGGTTCGAGTCCTGGCGGGCGCACCAGACTTTCACCCTACCGGTCTGTAGCGGAAGCTGGGTGAGGGATGACGACGGCCGAACAGCTTCAATGGCTGATCCAACTTCATTTCCTGGACTGTCAGCTCGCCGAGTACGTTCAACGTCTTCAGGTTTATCCCCAACGCCTCCAACGGCTTCAGGCCCTCCGTCAACAGGTCCAGCAAGACCTGGAGACGGCCCACCAGGCATGGCGGACGACCCGCCAGAAGCGGGAGGAGAAGGAGCTCCAGGTCGCCAAACTGGAACAGCAGATCGAGCACCTCCAGAGTACCGCTCGGCAGGCCAAGAGCAATCGGGAGTACGCCGAGACGCTCCTGAAGATCGAGGACGTCCGTCACCGGATCCGGCAGATGGAGGACGAGCTCCTCGAGTGGATGGAAAAGGAAGACAAGGCCTTTCAGGCCTGGAAGGCCTTGGAAAAGGCGGCCCAGGCCCAACTCCAGGACCTGGACCGCCAGGTCGCGCAGGTCCAACAAGAGCAACGCGACCTGGAGGCGCAGGTCCATCGGCTTCGGGCTGAGCGGGACGCCTTTGCCCAGCGGCTCCCCCGGGCACTCCTCCAGATGTACGAGCGCATCGCCCAGAATCGGGGCGGGACGGCCTTGGCCGAGGTCCGGGACCAGGTATGCGGGGCGTGTCACGTGCAACTCCGGCCTCGGCTGTATCAGTCCCTGCTGACGATGGAGGACTTGGTCGTCTGCGAGAACTGTCAACGCATCCTCTTTCTCCCCGAATGGGCTCAGTCGGTCCCGGTCTCCGAGTGAGGCCCAGGCCGTGGAAACCGTGCATCCTGTATCGTGCGTCCTACCCGAGTCGTCGGGAGGGATCGGACGGGTGCCCTGCATTCGATACGTCGTGGCGAACCAGAAGGGCGGCGTCGGGAAGACGACGACCGTCGTGAACGTGGCGACGGCGATGGCCATCGCCGGACGGCGGGTCCTCGTCGTTGACGTGGACCCGCAGGCCAACGCCACCAGCCATCTCGGTGTGCCCCAGGACCTCCCCCAGAACGCCTACCGGGTCCTTATCGGGGAGCAGTCGGCCCTGGAGGCCTGTGTGCTGACGGAGGTCGAGAACCTGTGGCTCCTGCCGGCCCACCCGGACCTCTACGGGCTTACCCTGGAACTCCCCCAGGTCGAGGACTGGCCGTACCGTCTCCAGCAGGCCCTGCAGGACCTCATCCCCCGCTTTGACTTCATCTGGATCGACACCCCGCCGTCCTTAGGGGTCCTCACGATCAACGCCATGACGGCCGCCCGCTACCTGGTCGTCCCGATTCAGTGCGAGTACTTCGCCCTGGAGGGTCTGGCGACTCTCCTGCGGGCTATGGACCGGATCCACCGGGCCTACAATCCCGAGCTGGAACTCCACGCCATCGTGCTCACGATGTATGACGAGCGTACGAACCTGGCCTATCAGGTCCGCCGGGAGCTGGAGACTCACTTCCCGGACCGGGTCCTGAAGACCGTCATCCCCCGCAACGTCCGATTGGCCGAGGCGCCCAGCTTCGGCCGGCCTATCTTCCTCTACGACGTCCGGTCCCGGGGCGCCCAGGCCTATTTGGAACTCGCCAAGGAGTTGCTGAACTATGAAGCGCATCGCGCTGGGTCGTGGGCTGGACGCCTTGATGCCTGAGACGGGTGTCCCGGCCCAGGTCGTCCAGGAGATCGATGTCGACCGCATCGACCCGAATCCCCTCCAACCCCGCCGGCGGGTCGAGGACGAGAGTCTCCAGGAACTGGCCGAGTCGATCCGTCAGACGGGCCTCCTCCAGCCGGTCATCGTGCGCCGGAAGGGCGACCGGTTCGAGCTGATCGCCGGAGAGCGCCGCTGGCGGGCCGCCATCCTGGCCGGTCATCGTCGGGTCCCGGCTATCGTCCGGGACGTCTCCGACGAGGCTTCTCTCGTCTTGGCCCTGATCGAGAACATCCAGCGCCGGGACCTCAACCCCGTCGAGGAGGCACAGGCATACCAGACGATGATTCGGGAGTTTCACCTCACTCAGGAGGAGGTCGCCGAGCGGGTCGGCAAGCCCCGGGCGACGGTCGCCAACTACTTGCGCTTGCTTCGCCTCCCCCCCGAGGTCCTTCAGCTCTTGGCCGAGGGGACCCTGACGATGGGCCATGCCAAGGTCTTGCTGAGCCTGGACGACACGACTCTGCAGGTACGGCTGGCCCGACGGGTCGTCGCCGAGGGTTGGTCCGTCCGTCGTCTGGAACAGTGGGTCGGGGCGCGGCCCCAGCGCCGTCGGGCTCGCCCGCCGGCCCTGTTGGACCCCGACTGGCAGGTGGCCATCCAGCGTCTTCAGCGGTACCTGGGGGCTCGCGTGGAGGCCCTCCCTCAGCGTCGGGGCGGCATCCTGCTTCGGATTTATTTCCCGGACTGGGAAGCCGTCGACCGGTTTTATCGACAGGTCCTTCCCTCTACAATAGAGGACATCGAGCCCTCCGTGGAGTCGAGTGTACATGAAAGCGAGTTCACCTTCTGAGCCCACGGGCGGGGCGGCCCTCCTGGCCGAAGACATCGTCGTCGAGGGGAAGCTCCGATTCCAGGGTTCCCTTCGTATCGAGGGCACCTTCAAGGGTCAGATCGAGGGCGGTCAGGAGCTGGTCTTGGGAAAGCGGGCGACGGTCGAGGGGACCGTCCAGGCGGACCGTATCTTTGTCCACGGCACGCTTCGCTGTGAGGAGGTCCGGGCCCAGCGGCTCGAGATCTTCCCCGAGGGCCGGGTCCAGGGTCGTATCGTCGTCCAGAGCCTGGTCGTCCACGAAGGCGGCCTCCTGCAGGCCGAGTGCATCATGGAAGAAGCGACTCAGCCTCGCCTGGTCGCCGGCCGGGGCAGGTCTTCCTAAACGGGGTCTCGGACTGGAACCTGGAATTTGAAGGAAACCATGAGGAGTCCCCATGATCCGACTCAAGATTCAGGACAAAGTCATCGAGCTGGCGCCGGGGGAATATACCGTCGGTCGGAGTCAACAGTGCGACGTGACCGTCGACCACGAGACCGTATCCCGCCAGCATGCCCGCCTCTACGTCGAGGAACATCGGGCCTTCATCGAGGACCTGGGGAGCAGTAACGGTACGTTCATCAACGGAAAGCCCATCCAAGGCCGCACGCCCCTGGCGCATAGGGACCGACTCCATCTGGGAAAGGCCCTCATCGAGGTTGAACTTCCGACGCCGCCGTCGGAGGCCCCGACGATGATGCTCACCGACCAGCCGGCCCCCCCGTCCCCACCCCCGGACGCCACGATCGCCTTTGAGACACCGTCGGCACCCCCGCCCATTCGTCCGGAGCCCCCGCCGCCCGCGGCGGCCCCCCGTCCGGTGCCGCCTCCACCGCCCGCGGCGACGCCCCGGATAGCGACCCAACCCCACCCGGTGCCGGCGGGAGAGTTGCCCCTGGCCGGCGTCGGTGCCCGCTTCCTGGCCGTGATCGTCGACAGCCTGATCGTCGGGGTCCCATGGGTCGTGATCGGAATCCCGATGGTGTTTCTCCTACAGGCCGGCTCCCAGGCGGCCCTCCTGGCCGCCGTCGGCATCGTTCTGGCCGCCCTCCTCGGCTTTATCCTGGCCCTGTGGAACGACGTGTACCTTCCGGCGACCCGGGGTTACTCCATCGGGAAGAAGCTCCTGGGCCTCCGCATCTACACGGTCGACGGCCAGTCGCCCATCGGGATGGGGAAGGCCCTCATCCGGTTTCTCGGCCGTATCCCCAGTGGGATGTGCCTCTATCTGGGCTACCTATGGGCCCTGTTCGACGACCGCCGCCAGACGTGGCACGATAAGTTTGCCGGGACCATCGTCGTCCGGATGCGCTAAGGGACTCGGGAGTTCGACCGATGGGACGGATGGTCTTAAGACGTCGATGGCTGGGATTCCTCATCCTCCTGGCAAGCTTGGGAAGTTCCTGCGCGGGGAATCGGTCCACCTCGATCCCGCCGTCCGTTCCCAACGATCCCCTGGCCAAGATCGCCCAGGCCAACGAGTACCTGACCAAAGGGCAGTGCGACCGGGCCGTGAATCTCTACCGGGAGGTCATCCCCCGGATCGAGAGTCAGTCCGGGATCGCCCCCTACCAGGTCGCCGAGCTGTACTACTACCTCGGCATGGCCTACCTCTGCTATAAAGACGTCGATGGAGCCGTCATCCAGTTTCAGAAGGCCCTGGCCCTGGAACCCCTCTATCACCCGGCCCGGAATGCGCTGGCCATCGCTTACGTGGAAAAGAACCTGTTGGACGACGCGGAGCGCATCTGGCTGGAACTCCTGAAGGTCCCCGACTATCCCGCGGCGGCCGTCTACTTCAACCTGACACGCCTATACATCCGGCAGGACAAGTGGACCAAGGCCCTCTTTACGGCCCGGAAGGCCGTTGACCTGGCGCCCGACGAGTTGGGGCCGCGTCTTCTGTTCGCCCAGATTCTGGAGCATCTCGGTATGGTTCCCGACGCCATCGGCCAGTACCGCACGATCGTCGAGAAGTGGCCCCAGAACCTGGAGTCGGTGTATCGGCTGGCCCAGCTCTATGAGAAGACCGGTGAACTCTGCGAGGCCAAACGCCTGTACTTCCGGATCCTCGAGCTGGACCCCGTGGGTCCGCAGGCCGACCAGGTCGCCACGAAGGCTCGCACGCTTCCCTGTGAACAACCGGTCTTAGTTACACCGCCGAAGTCGTATGAGAAGAAGCCCTCTCCGTAATGCCAACCCCATGGGCGTGTTTTTCGAAGCATGAGGTGCCCGGTACCCGATTCATGCCGAGGGCCGGATACCGAGGCCGATGGATTGTCATGAAACGGCGATGCGAGGGGAATCTCCTCATCACGTTCTGATCGTCGAAGACGATCCCGACTTGCGGAGGGTCCTGACCCTTCAATTGACCGGTTGGGGGTACCGGGTGACAGCCGTCGAGGATGCGGAGAAGGCCTGGACATACTTGAATCAGCGGCCCCCGCCGGACGTCCACTTGGCCGTCATCGACATCCTCCTGCCCGGCCTGTGGGATGGACTCGACCTGGTCCGGGAGATCCGGCGAGATCCCCAGTGGTCCCACCTGCCCATCCTGGTCCTGACGGCGCGGGGGACTGAGCGGGACGTCGTCCGGGGCCTGGGCTCAGGCGCCGACGACTACGTCGTGAAGCCCTACCGGCCGGCCGAACTCCAGGCCCGCCTGGCGGCCCTTCTCCGCCGCACCCGACCCGTCGTAGCGGAAGACTCCCGCCAGTGGGGTCCCTTGACGTGGCGACCTTCAGATCGCACCGTATGCCTGAGCGGCCAGGTCGTGCCCCTGACGGCTACGGAGTACCGTATCTTCGAGCTTCTGGCCGAGGGTCGAGGCCGGGTCTTCACCCGTGAGGAAATCCTGGATGCCCTGGGCGAGGCCCGGGACGCTCAGCCCCGGACGGTCGACGTCCACATATGGAACATCCGTCGCAAGTTGGGTTCCTGTGGGCGATGGCTGATATCCGTCCGGGGCATGGGATACGCCTGGCGACCGGAGCCATCGGGTTCGAGTCGACAATGAGATGCCGACGTCCCCTTCCGCATCATGAGGCCGTCGTCAGCCGATTCCTCTGGGTCTGGACGGCCGGCATGGTCCTCGGAGTTGGCTGGACAATGGCGGCCGAAGGCCGTTTTCGTGCGCGGGAGCTGGGGATCGAACCGGGCGTCCTGCCGCCGGGTCCCTGGAATGCCATCACAGACGTGGCCGATGTGCAGGTCGGCCACGTCACCCTGGTCGAGGGTGATGACGTCCGTACGGGTGTGACCGTCATCCGACCCCATCCGGGCAATTTGTTTCGGGAGAAGGTCCCAGCGGCCATCGCCGTCGGCAACGGCTTTGGGAAGCTCCTGGGCCTCAGTCAGGTCGAGGAACTGGGCGAGCTGGAGACCCCCATCGTCCTGACTAACACCCTGAGTATTTTCACGGCCGCCGATGCCCTCGTGGACTACATGTTAAGCCGACCGGGCAATGAGGACGTCCGTTCCATCAACCCCGTCGTGGCCGAATGCAACGACGGCTGGCTCAACGACATCCGCAAGCGGGCCGTTCGAAAGGAGCACGTGTGGGCGGCCCTCGAGCAGTCCCGTTCGGGCCCCGTCGAAGAGGGTGCCGTGGGCGCCGGGACGGGTATGATGGCCCTTGGCTGGAAGGGCGGCATTGGGACGGCCTCCCGGCGCCTTCCCGAGAAACAGGGCGGCTGGACCGTCGGCGTCCTCGTCTTGGCCAACTACGGGGGCTTCCTGACGGTCGACGGCGTGCCCGTAAATCGGGCCTGGGGCCTCTCCTCTGGACTGGAGACGCGGACACCCCCCGGCGGGTCGGCCATCGTCGTCATCGCGACCGATGCGCCCCTCCTGCCCCGTGAACTCCGCCGCCTCGCCCAGCGGGCTTTCCTCGGGCTCGCCCGGACGGGGAGCTTCATGCAACATGGGAGCGGCGACTACGCCATCGCCTTCAGCACCCACCCGGCCGTCCGCCGGCGGGCCGGGACGGAGCGAACGCTGACGTCGGTCCCCTTCGTCCTCCACGAGGCTCTGAACCCCCTGTTCCTGGCTGTCGTCGAGGCGACCGAGGAAGCCGTCTATAATGCTCTCCTGAAGGCCGAAACGATGACGGGCTACCGGGGTCGTCGGGGAGAGGCCCTGCCCATCGATCGTCTGGTCGAGCTGGGCCGCTCGATGGGCCGTCCGTGGCGGCGCCCCGCCGAGCGACGGTAACGCGATGCATACCCCGAAACCGGGAGTCTCGCCGAGCACCGGAGCCGATTCGGCACCGAGGGCCAGACACCGAACCCGGGACCCGATACCTGAAATCGGGTAGGGGAGGTGATGATGCAGGGAGGACGATTTTGGGTTAGCGTCTTGGTCGTCCTGGTGACGTCCATCGCCTACAACCTGGTCGTCCACGGGATCATCCTGTTCTCCCTTTATGAGGCCCATAAGGCCGTCTTTCGGGTCCCGACGACGGAAGAGCGGAACCTCCTGTACCTGCTCCACTTGGTAGCCCAGCTGGTCTTTGCCCTTCTGTTCGTCTATATCTTCACGAAGGGCTATGAGGGCCGGGGTTGGACCGAGGGCGTCCGCTACGGCGTCCTGATCGGCCTGCTCACCGTTTTCCCGGTGTCCGCCACGATCGTGGCCCTGTTTCCACTTCCCTTCCGGTTCCTCTTCATCTGGACCCTGAGCGGCCTGGGATGGACCGTCCTGTGCGGCCTCGTCACGGCCGTCGTCTATCGGGGGCCCCGGGTCACGTGGACGCAGTAACCCCCTATGACGGGCAATCGCTTTCGGATCCTGTATGAAGACCCCTCGTCATCGGCCCGGATCGGCCTTTACGAGACCGACCACGGCCCCGTCGAGACGCCCTGCTTCGCCCCCGTCGGGACTTACGGCGCCGTGAAGGCCGTGCCCCACGAAACGCTGGAGGCGATGGGGTTCCGCCTGATTTTGGCCAATACCTATCACCTGTACCTCCGACCGGGACCCGAGACGATCCGGACCCTGGGCGGCCTCCACCGATTCGTCGCTTGGCCCCACGCCATCCTGACCGACAGCGGCGGCTACCAGGTCTTCAGCCTCGCCCGACTCCGGAAAGTCACCGACGAGGGCGTCATCTTTCAGTCCCACCTGGACGGCTTGACCCACACGCTGACCCCCGAGCGGGCCGTCGAAATCCAGGAAACCCTGGGGTCGGACATCGCCATGGCGCTGGACGAATGCCCGCCCTACGGTTGCGAGCGTTCGTACCTGGAACAGGCCGTCCGGCGGACCGTCGAATGGGCCCGCCGAAGCCGCGCCGTCCACCGCCGACCCGACCAGTCCCTCTGGGGTATCACGCAGGGCGGCACGGACCCACAACTCCGCCGGGTCTGTACGGAGCAGATCCTGGAGATCGGCTTCGACGGATACGCCATCGGGGGCCTCGCCGTCGGGGAACCCAAGGCCGAAATGTATGCCGCCATCGCCGAAGCCGCCGCCCTCCTGCCCCGGGACCACATCCGCTACTTGATGGGCGTCGGTCTCCCCCAAGACATCGTCTACGCCGTCCTGCACGGCGTGGACCTCGTGGACTGTGTCGTCCCGACCCGCCACGCCCGCAACGGGTACCTCTTTACCCGAGAAGGCCCCCTTCATATCAAAAACCGCCGCTACCAGACCGACCCGACCCCGCCCGACCCGACCTGCGACTGCCCCGTGTGCCAACGTTACTCCCGGGCCTACCTGCGGCACCTCTTCATGACCCGGGAAATCCTGTTCACGGTCTTCAATACCGTCCACAACCTCTACTTCTACGCCCGGCTCCTTCGCGAGATCCGGGCGGCCCTTCGAGAAGGGCACCTTCTCTCCCTGTACCGGTTCTATGAGGACCGCTACGGTCCGGGCGCCTTCCCGCCCGCCGAATGACGGGTCCCCCAGACGCCCCCACCGCATGCCCGGTCATGCCAGCGACGGACCCCGGCCCTCCCTTGGTGTATAGTTTTCCAACTATATCCCCAGAAATGGACAAAAAATGGACCCTATAACGAGGGCGAAAAGTGCCGGAAAGGGGCATCCTGAGGGGACCCATAGGATTTTTCTCAGGAAGGGAAGGGGGAATCCCAATACTCCGGTCGTTGGAAAGAGATTCGGGGTGATTAATTCGGAAAACTCAAGCAATTGCCCGTTTATGGCACCGAAATTGCATGAAACCCGGGGACTTCATACCTGCCTCACCCGGGCCAACCAAAGGGAAGGCACGGATCGCGCCCCTCCATCCGTGCCTCCCGCCTCCCCCCTTTCTTTTTTCCCCTGCGGACCCCATAGGCGTGTCGTTCGAAGCATGAGCCGGGTATTCCGCTCGACGGCTTGTATCCCGCCGGGCCGATCCTGTATCCTGCATACCCAATGGGTGCGTGGTTCGGGAAACTTCCGGTGGCCCGAGACCGCGGGGCATGGCTACCGGACCGAGTGCTGAACCGGTAGGCTCCCCGGTGGGCATCTTAGAGTCCCGCCAAACAGGAGACGACGTGGCCCGGGAACGAGAACGCCTGGAAGCGGACATCCTCATCGTCGGAGGCGGGCCGGCCGGACTGAGCGCGGCGATTCGCCTGGGTCAGCTCATGCGGGACCCGGCGACTCGGTCCGGCTCGGGTCGAGAACCCCTGGTCGTCTTGGTCGAAAAGGGCCGTTACATCGGGGCCCACCTGCGTTCGGGGGCCGTCATCGACCCCCGGCCCTTTCGGGAACTTATGCCGGACTTTGACGAGCGGGCACCCCTCGAGGGACGGGTCTCCGAGGAGGAGGTCCTCTACCTGACGCCGCGGCGGGCCCTTCGGTTTCCGGACTGGGCCCTCCCGCCGGAGCTGAAGAACGAGGGGAACTACGTGATTTCCCTTAGCAAGGTCGCCCGCTGGATGGCCGAGGAAGCCGAGCGGCTGGGCGTTACCCTGCTTACCGAGACGTCGGTCGTCGAGCCCATCATCGAGGACGGTCGCCTGGTCGGGGTCCGGACCGGTCCCAAGGGCCTGGACCGGGACGGCCGGCCGCGGGCGAACTATGACCCCGGGACGGACATCTATGCGCCCGTGACGATCTTGGCCGAGGGGGCCCACGGGACGGTCGCTCGGGTCGTGATACGGGCCTTTGGGTTGGCCGAGGGACGGCAACCGATGATTTACAGCGGGGCCGTCAAGGAAGTCATCGAGGTCCCTCGGAAGGACTATCCACCCGGCAAAATCTTCACGACTCTGGGATATCCGGCCCGGTACGGGACCTTTGGGGGCGGCTTCTTTTACGACATGAGCGGGCCCTACGTCGCCGTCGGCCTCGTCTATAGCCTGGACTGGACGGACCCGGACCTGGACCTCCACGACGAGCTTCAGCGGTGGAAGCTCCACCCGTACGTCCATCGGCACCTTCAGGGCGGTCGAGTCGTCCAGTACAGTGCCTGCATCATCCCGGAGGGGGGCTACTACGCCATCCCCCGGCTGTACATGCCGGGCGGCCTCCTGACGGGCGACTCGGCCGGCCTCGTCAACGTACCCCGCAACAAGGGCATTCACTTGGCCGTCCACTCGGGTCGGCTGGCCGCCGAAGTCGCCTTTGCCGCGTGGCAGGAGGGCGACTTTTCGGAGACGCGTCTGGCCGAGTATGAGCGACGTCTCCGGGAGAGCTGGGCTTGGGAGGAACTTTACCGGGTCCGCAACTTCCGGCAGGCCTTTCAGGACGGCTTCCTCTTGGGTCTGCTCCGGGCCGGCCTGTACCGATGGACGGGGGGACGTCTGTTCCGGGACCCCTTACCCATCCGGGTCGGGCATCGTCTTGTCCGGCACGGGAGCCGGGCGCCCCGGCCGCCGGTCCGTGGGGACGGCGCCCTGATCCTGGACAAGCGGTCGGATATCGCTCGGGGGGCGCCCAAGTACGATGAACAGCCGTCTCACCTGCGGATCGTCGACGCCGGCCTCTGTCTGGAGTGTCAGCGCCTCTACGACAGTCCCTGTACGAAGTTTTGTCCCGGCGACGTGTTTCGGTGGGAACCCTCGGAGGCTCGGATCATTGTCAGTCATGAAAACTGTCTGCATCCCAAGATCTGTGAGTTTGCCTGCCCTTACGACAACATTCGCTGGAGTCCGCCCCAGGGCGGCGACGGTCCTCACTACACGCTGACGTAGGGGGAGGTCCCGTCTGCTGGGGGCGGACGGCCGGGAGGGGCCCGCCGTCCCGCCTCGGAAAGTCCCGTGAGCTCCACGCACACGCCCCGTCGTCGGGACACGGTCGGCGGATGCCTTTATGCACTGACGCTCTCGACCTGCACACCGTCGGCCCGCACGGCCAGGGTCAGGGTGATGCCCTCCGTGGCCAACGTAAAGACGAAGTGTCCCAGGGTCCGGCATTCGACCCGCAGGGCGTCGAGCCGGCGACCGACCAGGGCCCGCAAGGCCTGATTCACGGCTTCCAACTGACCCTGCAGGTCCCGACCCCTCGGGGTCCGTCGGAACACGTCGGTCCACAGGCGCTCGCCCTCAGCCCGGGCCGACCGTCGGGCGCGTCCGCTCTGAAGGACCAGGACGGCGAGGCCTTCCAGGACGTCCACGAGGTCCTCGGGCACGAAACCCGTCCGGGCGGTCTGGGCCAGGCGGAGGAGCCGGGGCCTCTGGGGTCCGGCCAGGACTTCGGCCAGGGCCAGAGCCTCTTCGGCCACGAGGGCCGCTTCGTCCTCGCTGAGTTCCAGACCCGTCCGGGATGGGCTTTCGGCACTCATCCTTTGCCTCCGCCGACCGGCACCGTCTCGGCCTCCGGGTGAGCTTCCTTCAGGATGGCGTGGGCCTCGTGTTCGAACCCGCCCGTCTCGATGGGGCAGTGAATGCCGCATTCCTTGGGTGCACCCTGTTCCCACCACCAACGGCCGGCCCGGTCGTCCTCACCGGGCCGAATCGGCCGGGTGCAGGGCTCACAGCCGATACTCGTATAACCCTGGGCATATAGGGGATGGACCGGCACGCCGTGCGTCTCCAGGTATTCCCAGACTTCCTCTTTGGTCCAATCGGCCAGGGGGTTGACCTTTACGATGCCCCCGTGGTCGTGGTCCAGCTCGACCTTCCGGATGTTGGCCCGGGAGGCCCACTGCTCCCGTCGCAGGCCCGTGATCCAGGCGTCCAGCCCCTCGAGGGCCCGGACCAGGGGCCGCACCTTCCGAATCTGACAGCAGAGGAGGCGCAGGGGAACGGAGCGGTAAAACAGGTTGACGCCGTGCCGCCGGACCATCGCCTCGACCTCCCGGTAGTCCGGGAATAGGACCTCAAAACGGGCTTGCCGATAGTGTTCTCGGACCCGGTCCAGGAACTCATAGGTCGCCTGAGGCAGACGGCCCGTGTCGACGGTGATCACGCGCACGTCCGGCCGAATCCGCACGGCCATGTCGAGGATGGCCATTCCCTCGGCCTGCAGGGCCGTGACGACGGCGACCCCGTCGCCAAAGGTCTCCAGCGCCCAGGCGATTACGGCCTGAGGCGACTGGTCATCCAGCTCGACGGCGATCTCGCCGATCTCGAGGTCGTCGAAGACCACACGCCGTACCATTCGGTACCCCCGGTCTGTCTTCGGATGAGGTCTCGCTGGAGGCGAACCGTAACTGTCAGCCTCCCGAGAGGGCCGGTAGGATGATGAGCTCTTGGCCCGGCGCCAGGGGCGTGTCGAGGCCCTGGAGGTTCCGAATGTCCTCCTCCCCCACGAACAGGTTCACCAGGGGCGACACGCTTCCGTCGGGCGTCAGGATCTGCTGGACGAGCCGGGGATAGTGCCGGCGGAGCCAGTCCAGGGCTTCCCGAACTGTCCGAGCCGGTACTTCGATGCGATCCACGCCGTCCGTAAGGCTCAGGAACATGCCGGGGACGTGGACGACAGGCTGGCGAGGGGACGTTTCGGCCTTGTCTGGGGCCGGCGTCCCGAGGGCGATGGCCCGGAGTCGGTCATCCGTGTGGGCGTCCAGAAATTCCCGAAACGTCCCATCCGACTCCCGGGCGGCCCGCCATTCGAGCCACGCCTCGACCAAACGGCAGAGGACCTCGACGACTTGGTCCTCGGGGACCCGCCGAAGTAGGGGCTTGCCGATGGCGGCTCGGGTTCCGAGGCCACCCCGCAGGCAGATGTCGTAGGCCTCGACCCGAACGCCCTTCGTGGGGTGTTGCGTCGTCGTGCCCTGGAGTCCGATGTCGCCGACCCAGTGGTGGGCGCAGGCGTGAGGGCATCCATCCATGTAAATCCGGAGTTCCTCGACGGCCCTTCCGAACCTCGCCTCGAGGGTCGCCAGGATGTCCTTGAGCTTGCCCTTCGTCTCGGCGACGGAGTAATTGCAGAACTGGTGATCGGTGCAGGCCGTCGACCGTCCGTACAGGCGGTTCCGACGGGGGTCCAGGCCGATGGCCGCCAGCCGGTCCATGAGCCACTCGACGCGGTCCTCCGGGACGCCCGTGACGATGAAGTTCTGCATACGGGTGAAACGCACGTCACCGCCGAATTCCCCGACGATCTCGCCGAGGGCAACCAGCTGGTCCCCTCGGACCCAGCCCATCGGGACGGGGACCCCCACGTAGACGAGGCCCTCTTGCTTCTGGGGATACACGCCCAGATGGTCGGTGTCGGAGGTCGGGGCCGGGGCCCGTCCGTCTTCGAGGCGACGGCCCAAGCGAGCCTCGACCAGGGCCCGGACACCCTCGGGGCCGTAGTCGTCGACCATGAACTTGATGCGGGCCTTCGCCCGACTGAGGCGGTAACGCAAGTTCGTCTGCCACACGTCCGTGATGGCCCGCAGGACCTCGATGGCCTCCTCCACAGGCACGAAAACGCCCAGGTCTCGGGAAATGCGCGGGGTCGCCGAGAGTCCCCCTCCGACCCGGACGGCGAATCCCGGCCGCCCGTCCTTGAGGGTCCCGACCAGCGCCACGTCGTGGATCTCCGGTGCGTTGCACTGAGCCGGACAGGCGCTGATGGTGTACTTGTGCTTCCGGGGGAGATTCGAGTATTCGGGATTCCCGTAAAAGAATCGGGCCGCCGCCTCGACGACGGGCCGCACGTCAAACAGCTCGGCCCGGTCGACGCCAGCCACGGGGCAACTCGTGATATTGCGGACCGTGTCCCCCTCGCCGCCGACGGTCGTGAGGCCGGCGGCCTGAATCTGCTCCAGGACCTCGGGGAGCTGGTCGAGACGCACCCAGTGGAGCTGAATTCCCTGGCGGGTCGTGAGCTCGCCATAGTTTCGGCCATACCGTCGGGCCAACTCGCCGACGGCGATCAACTGCGGGGCCGTTATCCGGCCGCCCGGGACCTTGATCCGGACCATAAAGGTCCCGACTTTCGGCTTGTCGTGCGTCAGACCCCACCAGTTCAGGCGGACGATGTCCTCTTCGGGTATGGCTTCGTAGCCCCGGGCGATCAGGAGCGGAAGTTCCTGGATGATGTCCAGGGGGAACTTCTCCTGCTTGAGGCGCTCGATGGAGTTCCGCTTCAGGACAAGTTCCCAGGTCGGCTCTGGGGACACGCGAACGTCCGTATCGACCGTCGCCGTCGTCATCTCCGATTCCTCCGGCCCGTAAAGGGGCATAGGCAGTGGGACAGTACGGTAGCCCGGCTCCTTCGGACAAGCCGGGCCGCCGATTTAGGCTCCGGCCCGTCCCGGCGGTGTCTTCGCCCCGAACGCCGGGAAAGGCGAAAAGCGGAGAATGGAACCTCCTGGCCAGCCGAAGGGGCGGTTCGATGAGGAAGTACCGGGTATAATGGGACGACCGGTGGATCCCGGGACCCGGAAGGGATCCGAAAAAAGAAAAGGATCGGGGCCGCCATGGGGATCGACCCCGACATGGCGACCCATCTCGACCTCCGGGTCAGACCGACAAGCCCGACCCGAAGGTACAAGCCGCCCCGCTATGAGTTCCATCCATTCAGAGTCCGCCGATGAGGCAACGCAGGGACGCAGGGGCAGACCCCGGGAGAGGGTGGGTCGAGGCCTTGGGACCTTACGGACGCCGTCTCCCCTCGTCCCTATCGGTGCACGCGGCGGGCGGGTATCCCGGGAAACGACAGGAAGATACCCCGACGACTCCCAGCCAACAGGCCTATAGGCTGACGGTATCGTCGGGGAAGAGGTCAGTAACCGGTGATGGACCCTACGGTGAGGACGTCACCACCGGGCAGAGCCCAAACGGAGGGTCATGTCCGCTAAGGACATATACAGGTAGGACAGTACTCGTCCCAGAGGATGATGCGCAGGGGTCTCAGCCCGCAACGGACCGTCCGAAGCTGGGACATGCATCTCCTCCGGGCAATGGGGGAAACCAAATCCAGGATATTCCATTATACCCACAGTCCCCTGCATGTCAAGTTTGAGGGGGTCCGGCCCACCCTCCAGAGTCATCGGTCCCCGGGTTCGCCCCCGGCCGTTCCCCCAGGCATGGACCCTGGAGTCAGGTCCAGACACAGGATACAGGATGCAAACCCGGTGTGCGCGTTTTCCGGTAGCCGGGCTCGGTCTTCGGTGCTCGGTGTCCGGTCCTCGGCGTTGATCCGGTACCGGGTATCAGGTACCAGGTAGCTGGTACTCGGGACCTGGCACCCGATACCTGGCGGAATGCCTGGCTCACGCTTCGAAAAACCCGCACACGGGGTATGCAAGATGCAGGAAAGGCCCTGGCGGAGGGCAAAGCCCGAACCTGCATCCCATATCCGCATTTCGAAACTTAGCAAGGCATAAGATTTAACAGGATAGGGGAGTGGGGTAGGAGTGCCAGGTACCAGGTAACCGGAATCCGGGCTATTTCTATCCTGCATCATGCATCCTGCATCCTGCATCCATAGCTTAACAGGGCGTTAGCCTCAACAAAGTTTCGGAGGTTCATCCATGAGGACGCTGACGATTGGCCAGGTCGCCCGGATGGCCGGCGTACGGGTCGATACGATTCGCTACTACGAGCGTCGGGGCCTCCTCCCGGCCCCGGAGCGACGGCCGACCCTGCACGGGCCGGGCTATCGGCGGTACGACCCCGGGGTCGTCCGTCGGATTCGGTTCATCCGGCAGGCTCAGCGGCTGGGTTTCTCGCTTCAGGAGATCGCCGAGCTGTTGGCTCTGCGGGTGGACCCCTGGGCCGACCGTCGGGAGGTCCGGCGGCGGGTCGCGGCGAAGGTCGCCGACATCGAGGCCCGGATTCGGGCCCTGGAGGCCATGCGGCAGGCCCTGCGGGCGCTGATGGATCGGTGTGAAGGCTCGGGACCCGTCTGCGAGTGTCCCATCCTGGAGGCTTTGGAAGGGGAAGCGCTCCCGGTCGACGTTCTGATGGGACCCCGGGACGGGTCGGTCGTATGAGCGTTCGGCCGGAGCCGCCTTGCGGGGGCCGTTCCGGCATGGTAGGCTGGAGGCGACCGACGCTGGAGTACCGGGCATGGCCGACGAAGTCCGTACGTCCCCGTCGCTCCCGGCCGTTCATGAACTCATCCAAGCCTGTCAGCGCCAGCCGGACCTGCGGGACCTACGGCCGGAGGTCGTCAAGCGTCTGGCCCGTCGGTTCGTCGAGGACTGGCGGGTCCGGGCCTCGGAAGCCCCGGCGTCGGTCGAGCGGGCCGCCCTGGTCGAGCAATTTCCCGACTACGTCCGCCGGCGGCTGGGACCCGCCTACCGGCCCGTCATCAACGCCACGGGCGTCATCTTGCATACGAACTTGGGCCGGGCGCCCCTGCCGCCCGAGGTCGTCCGCCGATTCCAGGCCGTCCTGACCGGTTACCTCAACCTGGAGTATGACCTGGCGACGGGCCATCGGGGTCACCGGGAGAAGCCCCTGGTCGAGAAGCTCCGGTGGCTCCTGGACGTCGAGGACGCCGTCATCGTCAACAACAATGCGGCGGCGGTCCTGCTCATCCTGACGGCCCTGGCCCGGGGACGGGAGGTCCTCGTCAGCCGGGGGGAGCTCATCGAGATCGGCGGCAAGTTCCGCCTCCCCGAGGTCTTCGCCCAGAGCGGGGCCATCCTCGTCGAGGTCGGCACGACGAATCGAACCCGCTTGACGGACTACATCCAGGCGGCGACGGACCGCACGGTGGCCGTCCTTCGGACGCATCCCAGCAACTACCGCATCGTCGGGTTTACCGAGCGGCCCGAGCTGGCCGACCTCGTCCGGTGGACCCGGGAACGGGGCCTTCACCTCTGGGAGGACCTGGGCTCGGGCATGATGGACGTGCCCGAACTCCGGCGTCGGCTTCCGGACGAACCGACCGTCCAGGAGGCTGTTCGGGCCGGCTGTGACCTCGTGTGCTTCAGCGGGGACAAGATCTTTGGCGGCCCCCAGGCGGGCATCGTCGTCGGCCGCCATGCCCTCTGCGAGGCCCTGCGGCGGCATCCCCTCTATCGGGCCCTGCGCGTCGACAAGATGACCCTCCTGGCTTTGGACGTCGTCTTGGACCTTCACCTGCGGACGACGGTCCACGAGCGTCTACCGGCCGTTCGGATGGTCACGCTCCCGGTCGAGCGCTTGCGGGCCCGGGCCCGGCGTTTGCGGGCGCTCCTCCTGCGGGCGCTGGGTCCCGGCGAGGGCCGGACCGTAGAGGTCATCCCCGACACGGCTTACGCCGGGGGCGGCCTGGCCCCTGTGGCCGAAATCCCCTCGGTGGCCGTGGCGATCCGGTCGCCGGCGGCCCATCGGTGGGCCGAGGCCCTTCGGCAGGCGGACCCGCCCGTTATTGCTCGGGTCGAGGAGGGCCGGCTGATCTGCAACGTCCACACCGTCGAGGTCCGTCAGATTCCCGTCCTGGCCCGTATCCTGGCCGACACGATCGGGCGTTTTCCATAGGGACGGCAATAGGGCAGTCAGGCAATACGGCAATAGGGCGGTGGGTCTTTTAGGACCGTGTTCCAGCCCGGACGGAAGTGACAGAGTGACGAGTAACGAGTGACGGGTAAGGAGTAACAAGACAGTAGAGTAATAGGGCAATCGGCATTACGGCAGTACGGCAATTCGGCAGTACGGTAATAGGGCGATGATCCGGGTGCGGGACCTGTGGAATCGCTGGTTGAGACCTAAGCCCTACTGCCTTGTTAAGATTTGAGATGGGGGAATGGGGCATGGGTCCCGGGTACCAGGTATCGGGTACCGGCTATCTGGCACCTGGGACCCGGGACCGGATCAACGCCGACGGCCGAACACCGAGTACCGAGGACCGAGCCCGGCCACCGGAAAACGCGCACACCGGGTATGCATCATCGGCTCAAGTGTCGGGCAACTGCGAGCAGTCGCTGACACATTCCGATCGTTGAAAGGGAAGAGCCCAGCCATAATAGGACCGGTCACGGTCGGGCACACCCTTAGCGCCCCCGTGACCGGTCTCGTGTAAGGGGCCGGGACGAGGAAGGGCTAAGAGGGGGAACTTTGCCGGAGGTCTCGGACGATTTTCTGACGGATATGCCACATGTCGGAAGGCAGGGCCGGCGGGTTCCGGTAGCGTCGCACTTCCTCAGGCGTGTAAGGCAAAACACCCGATGGAGGGGAAGGGGAAAGAATAAAGAGAATTTCGTTCAGGAGCCGGGCGAGCATTTCATCGTCTATGTCCTCCCCAAAGGGGGGCATCAGAAAGCCGTCGTACTTTTTCTCGCCCACCTCGATCGGGCCGAACAGCCCATATAGGACGACTCGGGCCAGATACGACCGGCCCTCGGGATGGCGCAAGAAGGTGGCGACATGCGTGATGGGCGGGTAGTACCCCTGGCCCTGTCCTTGGGGCATGTGGCAAAAGCTACAGTAAGCCTCGTATACGATCGCCTTCGAGACCGGGGGAGACCCTCCGCTCCCCGAGCCGCGACGGACTCGGCCGCAGGGGGTTGGCCGCAGGGTTGCGTCAATCTCGACCCGCGTTTCGTCCCGCACGTTCATGACAGCCATCAATCGGGGCGGCTTCATCCCCCAGTCGGAGATCCGAGTCAGAAACTGGGCCTTCAGCCGAAAATCTGATCCTTGACGCTCAAGTCGACCCTCAATGATGAGCGGGCGCTGCACACCGTGGATCTCCATGAGGCCCCGGATCCACACCGAAGTGCTCCTCAAGCGGGTCTCCTGAAGGAGGTAGCAAGCCTCGGGATACCGCTCCACCTCGAACATGATTTGGGCGTGCTTATCCCGGGTCGTATTGCCCGAATCCCACTGCCTCATGTCTACACAAGCCCATCCCTGGAATGCTTCAGGGGCGAACGACTGGAGTTCCCCATAAAGGCTACGGTTCACGCCCCGCCACTGATTGAGCAAGGTGGAACCCCAGTAGGCAACCTCCCCTGAAACGGCAAAGCAGGTTGCCGGGCCGGCATCAGCGGCCGCTGAGGGGATTGCTATTAGGAGGGGCCATATCATCCACGCGAAACGCCGCATCTTGCTTTATCTCCCTCCGAAAAGTTAGAGAAGAGCAGTCTCTTGACCCGCTGACAGGGCCAGCCCACTCCGCTGGGGAAAGATGCCTATCCCCCCTCTTGGACTTGCAGGATAGCCATCATCCCCATAGCAACGTGTTCGAGGATGTGGCAGTGGAATAGGGTCTTACCCCCAAAGTCCTCAAAGGCCACGGCAATTCGGACCCGCTCGTTGGGACGGAAGGGGATCGTATCATGCCACGCCGGAAACGGCTCAGGGACGCCGTTGCGGGTCAGGACCTGAAAGTGGTAGGTATGCATGTGGAACGGATGGTCCACGGGGTGATTGTTCCACAGTTCCCAGACTTCTCGCCGGCCCAGACGCGTCTCCACGTCTGCCCGCTGATGGCTATGATCCATAAAGCGACCGTTGATGAGGAACAGCCCGAACTCGATCGTGCGCGTCGGGGTTTGGGGATCTACCTCGAGGCGGCGCACCGACTCGAGCCGGGAGGGGACCGGCGGCGGATCCGGCAGACCTTCGGGGACGTCGATCGTCATCAGCAAGGAGTTGGCCGGCCTTGAGGAGTAAGTACCCCGTGGATAAGGCAAATGAACCAAGCGGTACCGACCCGGCCGGTCTGGACGCACCAGGACGTCGGCTCGCTGAGCCGGGACCAGGAGGATTTCCTCGAGTTCCACGGGCTTCTCGATGAAGCCCCCGTCCGTACCGATGAGGTAGAAGGGAATACCCGGGTCGAAACGCAACCGATAATGGCGCGCATTACTCATGTTGATGAAGCGGAGCCGTAGCAACCTGCGTCGGAGGCGGAGCGTCGGCTGAAGGAGACCGTTAACCAGTACGTAATCGCCTTCCTTCCCCTCGCCCCAATCGTCGATCGTATGGGGAGCGGGGCGGTCCCCCTGGAAAGCGATGTCCTTCAGGGTCACGATATGCTCTTCCGCCGCCTGAAGTTCGGGTGCTCGGTCGAGGTCCCCTTCGACCACGATCGGGCCGAGCATGCCGGCAAATGCGTGCACCGCAGTCGGGGGACGGAAGGTGTGGGGATGGTACAAGGCTGTTCCATAAAATTCCCGGGGAAGCGTAAATTCGTAATCGAAGGCCTCGCCCGGGGGGACATGAATGAAGACGTTGTCGGCCCGGCCCGTCGGGGGTATGTGCAAACCATGATAGTGCAAATTCGTAATCTCTTTCAGGTTATTGACGAGCTTCAAACGAATCGTGTCGCCGGCCTGAGCCCGCAGGAGGGGTCCCGGCATAGAACCGTTGTAGGTCAGAAGCCGTGCCCTCCGGAAGCCCAAGTCGACCCATTGCTCCCGGGCGACCAGGGTCCCCTCCAGGAGTCCCGGCTCTGGACGCCGCAGGTCCAACAAGGGCGGGTCCCGGAAGGGGACCTCGGGCGCGGCCCAGGCCGTCAGCGGAAAGCGGCGGCTCGCCGCCCACAGCCCGCCGACGGTCAGCGTGCCCAGGCGTAGGAACTCCCTACGGGTGAGCGTCATGGCCTTTTCTCTCCCTTCTCTTTTTTATCCTCTTTGTTTTCCATTAACTCCTTCAGTCGTTGTAGGACCCGCTCCCGCTCTTTCAGACCCTGGGAAAGACCCCGTGACCGCTCCCGCTGTCGGGCCACCTCATCCGGACGGATGTCCTGGAATCCCGAGGGAAGACTCTCCCGGTTTAGCTCCCGGAGGACAAAGTTTAGGACATCGGCGACCTGCTGGTCGGTGAGGGAAAGGCCGATGGGGAGCATAATGTTATCATACGTCTGGCCCTCCGTTTCCATCCGTCCCATTAACCCGAAGAGGACCACGCGGATCAGGTACTCTCGCCCCTCCGGGACCTGGACATAGCGCCCGAGGTGGGGGGTCAGCGGAGGATAGACCCCCGCGACCCCCCGCCCATTCGGCTGGTGGCAGGACACGCAGGCCTGGGTAAACAGGCGGGCTCCCTCATGGGGAGGCTCCGCAGACGGCGTCTCCTGGGGCCACGCCGCCCAGACCCCAAATCCCCAAGCGGTGACCAGCATAGCTAAGAAAGTACGCCCATGTCGGCGCATCGCCTTCCCTTCAGACTTCGGAGACAATGGGCGTGATGGTGCAGTGATAGGTGGTCTCTTGACCGGCCCCAAAACACCAGACGAGGTCATTGTTTCGCTGGATCCGGTAGAAGGGTTGCTCACCACCCTGCGTGTTCAGACAGGGACAGCGATTACAGATGTTCTTGCCACAGCAGTCCCGGTAAGCGAATAGGTACATCTTCCCGTCGCGGGGGTTCCGACAGCTGGCGACCCAGGCCGTCGTCGAGAGTTGGGTCCCAGGCGGACACTCTGTAATGGTCCCTCCACAGCACGTACACGGATAGCCATCAAGAGAGCAGTAGCGCCAGTAGTCGCACCGAGTATCGTCCTTGTCCTGCCACTGGGGGTTCTTCGGCTTCTGACCGCCACCCTTCCCTGCCGCGTGAGCAGGACGAGCGACCGGCAGAAGCGGGAAGGCAACCGAAGCGACCATCAGGGTCCCCAGGGAAGCCAGAAAACTCCGGCGCGTCGAATGTCGGGCCAAGCGGCGAACGGCGCCCTCGACCCACATGTCCAGCTTCGTCCCAGGCATGGCTCCCTCCTTAGAATTGTATTTTTTATCCCTGTTTGGAGGACATGTATTCCTGGATAGAGGCCACACCCATCTCGTAGGCCACGACCAGGCTCTCCAAGTGCTCCATCGTGTTGACAAGGCCCTTGGCCCGGACGATCCCTCTGTCATCCAGCAGGACGGCGTAAGGAAGCCGTCCAATCCGGTAGGTCATCCCAAGGTCCGACGATAGGACGTACGGAAATTCCTGTAAGCCCAACTGCTCGATAAATTCCCGATGGTTCCGCTCTTCTCCGTCGCTGACCAAGACGAATTCAAAGCGTCGGCGCTCGCTCCGGGCCAGGACCTTCAACGACGGTACGATCTTTTTACAAATGGGACATTCGGGCGAGACAAAGACCAAAAAGAGCCCTCGGCCGTCTGACCGCTCTCCGCCAATGCGGACGGGCCGACCCTCGACGTCCCGTAACTCAAAGACCGGCGACGGCTCCCCAACCTGGGGCCCATGGGCCGTGACCAGAGCACCCAGGGGAGCGATGCGTTCGTGAAGCACCCCGATCTGCCGAGCCAGGGCGAGTACCGCCAGGGCCAGCAGGGCGACGAGACACCACAACAGTACATACGAAGCCAGCCATACGCCGCTCATCGGGTCCTCACCTCACCGGGTCCCTGCGTCCACAGGAGTTGAAACGCCACGTACAAGATGACGAGGATTGCCGCCGCCAAGCCTCCGAAGACGACGTCGGCCGGGCCGTAGACTCGATTCATCGAGGTCCATCCGGGATAGGTTAGACCGACAAGTCCCATTAAGACCCCGTTGCGTATCACCATCCACCACCCGATCCGCTGACGGAGGAGTGGACCTAAACACCCGCAGTCGATCTCGGTACGGCCGCGCACCAGATTGACGACGATGGCCACCGTGAAGATCGCCAGTAGTGCCCCCGCCGCCCCACTGCTTACGGCCGGCAGGGCCTGCGTCCATAAGCCCAGCGATACCAGGGCCTCCAGCAGGGGAATCGCCACAGCGGCGGGGGGCACAGCCCACGACGGCAACAGCCGGTAACCCTCCACGACGGCCACGAAGTCGTGAAAACGCATGAGCTTAGCAAAAGCCGAGATGGTAAAGATCCCTGCTACCACATAACGGGCCGTCAGTAGGACGATGGGGTCCAAGGCCATGGCTTACCGCGTCGGCACATAGAGGACGTAAGGAGTATAGCCCAACCCGTCGACCTGCCGAAGCAGGCGTCCCGTCGAAGCGTCGTAAACGTACAGGGTCTTCTCATGGGCCGAGACGGCGTACAGCAGGGGCTTGTCGTCATGACTGACCGCCACAGAATTCGCCGGGTGAGGGAGACGAATCCGTTGGATTCGGGACTTCTTGGCAGCGTCAAAGACCCATATCTCCGTCCCGGGTTCCTTGTGGGTGAACTCCGTGCCCTGGTGCATCAATACGTACAGACGGTTCAGCCTCCGCTGATAGGCGACCGGTTGCCAACCCCCGGGCCACCAGTTTTGAGCCCGGTCCCGCGCCGTCAGGATGGACCACTTGTCCACTATCCGCGGTGTGTCGCCCGTCATGTCCGCCATGAAGACCGTGCCCTTGTAAGACACCCAAACGACATGCCCATCGTCCGAATAGGCCGGATTGTCCATGAGACTCTCATCTTGCGTATGGAAGGGTTCCAGCTTTTGGGTCGAATGCTTACCGCTGGCATCGAACTGGACGACCGAAAACCCGCCGTCGGCACACAGAGTCGCAAACCGGTCGGACCGCCGGGCCAATGGGTACAAAAGGTAACATCCCGGCGTCTCAATCTGGGCCACCAGCTTCCGGGCCTTGACGTCGACGACGCTCACGGAAGAGGCGGGATTCACGTTAAACACGAGCAAGTAGGTGCCGTCCGGCGTGATCCCCGCATGGGGCAACTTGGGCATGATCAGGACCCGATCGTCGGGGATGTCGATCTCAGCGACAGGCGCCAGAGTCCGGGGGTCATAGACGGTGACGACGTCCTCTCTCTTGCCCCGAGCACCCCGAGAGTAGAAGGTCTCGGCCACGTAAATCGCCGAATGGTCTGGGGCCAGTACGATGTTGGCCAGATAACCGGTGTCAAAAGTCCCCAGGACCTTTCCCGTGTCGCCGTCCACGACGTAGACCTTGTTGATGACCAGAAAATCGCCCGGGTCCATCACGTACACCCGGTGGGGATGGGGGGGCGGTGCCTGGGCCACGCCCGCCTTTTCCAACAGGGGCGCCCGGGCCTCGGGTGGAAGCTTCTCGATCTGCTGTTGGGCCCAGACCAGTCCCAGACCTCCCACCACCCAGACCACCAGTCCGACAACCCCTCGCAAGACTCGCATGGCTCCCCTCCTTATTTTATTTAAATTTTTGAATGCTACCTTGGGAAGTGTCGAACGGCCAGGACTCGGCTGTCTGCTCCGGCCCATGGCCTTCCACCATCGGACCGCTGATTATAGAGTGTACGTGAATACAAAAGACGGATTAAACCGCCGGGCCGCAAAGGCATTCTTCCCAGATAGCGTAAAGCCGTGGGTGAAATACTCCGAAATGTAGCCAGCACCCCACCACGTCAGGGAAAAGTTCTTGTAAGAAAGCGTCAGGGTCGGAAACAGCGTCCACTGATGTCCCGCAGGAGCCGCCTCGACCCCGTCAACGCGCGTTGCAGTGTAAGTAGGCCGTTTGACGGCCAGCCCCAGCTCGACGGCGCCATGTTCCCCTAAGGAAAAACGGTAGCTCACACCGGCCCAGGGAATCCGTTCGTCAAAGGGGTCGATCTCCTGAGCGCCCTCCCGGTGCGGACGCGCCCAAACGAGGTCAACGCCCGCCCGAAGTGTCAGGGTGCCCTTCTGGAGCTGGATCGGGAGTTTTCCGTAAACGGCCCCATAAAACTCGTCACTCAGGTTAGTCGCCGGGACTTCCTCTCCGGTCGGGCGTGGGGCCGTGTCCATGAAATAACCGGCGTATACGTCGACGTACCGAGTCCGCAAGGCCCCATAGAAGAGAGCCCAGACGAGAGGGAAGCCCGAGTCCCGCCACTCATCGCCCTGGGAAACCCGAATCTGCCAGAAAGCCCAAAGCGTTCCGAAGGCGACGGAGGGCTCCAGCTGAGGCATCCAACCGGAAATGGGGATACTGTATTCGGCGCCGGGGGCGATGATGGGATTCCAAAGTTCAAAGGAGTCAGGCCGATAGCGGCGTCCCTGGGAGTCGTATAGTTCGTCGAGTTTTTGGGTTTCCACGATAAGCGTCAGCGTGAGCTGAGCCCGTGCCGCGGAGGGCACCGCCAACAGAAGGAGAACCCCCCACGCGAGGAATCGTAATCTCCGCATGCCCCAAACCATCGAACGCCTCCCCTTCCCAAAATGAAGTGCTAAAGGCGAATACCCACACGATCCCACCGCTCGCCACCTCCAGGAGGAGAACAGCTATCACCCCCTTCTATCGGACCTTACCTTCAACCGTAAATGCCAATACAAATTTGTCTCAATATTGCTAGGACTTACGCAGTTGACAGGGCCGTTTCGCGGCAGTACGGCAATTCGGCAATACGGCAGTACGGCTATAACTCGAGCACCTGGTTTCACGAGTGGCTTGGAGCCGATTCCGTTCAACTGCGTAACTCCTAATTGCTACAAAATTCCACCCTCTATAGGGCCAGATAGATGGGTTTTGTCCCGAAATTGGGACTCCCCCAGTCCTTGGGGCGCCTATGCACTGGTCCCCCAGATACCCTCGACGAGGGCATGATTATACGGGGGGGGGAACCCTGAGTCAAATATGAGGGGGTTTAGACAGGAGTGGGGACAAGGGGGACGAGGGCCACGCAGGATACAGGGGCAGGAGGCTAAACCGGTGCGCGCGTTTGGCTCGGTGTCCGGCCCTCGGCGCTCATCCAGTACCCGGTGCCAGGTAGCCGGTACCCGACATCTGGAAGCCGGTACCTGGCACCGGATACCTGGATGAAAGGCCAGGACCTCAACAGAATTCCCGGTGCCTGTCTCGAAAAAACCGCACACGGGGTATGCATCCTGTATCCTGCGTCCATTTCTTAACAAAGCAGTAGTGCTTCAACCCTTACCGACAATTCAATCCAGGGATGTCCCAGGTGTCCAGCATCGAAATCATCGCCGTATTGCCGTACTGCCGTATTGCCGATGGTTAGAAATAGATTGGGTCGGGAGACTTACCGTGTCTCTCGGGTTGGGCCTCCGGAAGGGCGTTTCATGCAGGCTCGGACGAGGGCCCGGAGCCGACGGACCCCCTCCGGGGAGGGGCGATAAAACCGCAGGTCATAGAACGCCCGCGTGGCCTCCTGCAGGGCGGGATAGACCCCCGGCCACCGAGCCTGCAGGCGACGGATGTAAGCCATCGGCGTCTCGGACGGCTGACGGGGCCCGGCCCGGCGCTGGACCCACCGGAGCAGGGCATAGTAGTCCTGCCATGGAGATGCCGGTCGAACTCGCAGAAGGCTCCACCAGAGGGCCCGCTTTCGCCACAGCCCGAGGAGGCCGACGAGGCCGACGGCGGCGAGACCGACGGTCCAGGCCGTTTCCCGCCGGGGCCGGCCTACCTTGAACCCCTCCGAGGCCAGAGACCGGAGCCGACGGAACCCCCGCTCCAGGCCCTCGACGAGGCTCTGGCCCATTTCCCACTGCTCCCGAGCCGAGTACAGGATGACCTGGCGGTCCCACCAAAAGGCGATGGCCGACTGCCACTCCCGAAACCGGCGGAGCCAGCCGGTCGGCCGGGTACCGGGGGCGGCGACGGTCGGAGGGGTCGGGTCGAAGGCGACCCACAGGCCGGTCCGGTCGTCCCAGACCTCGACCCAGGCGTGGGCGTCCTGATAGAGGACCTCCCAGAAACCGCCTTGGGCATTCCACTGACCGCCGTGGTAGCCGACGACGACCCGGGCCGGAATACCCAGCGTGCGGAGGAGCAGGACCATCGCCGAGGCAAAGTACTCGCAGTATCCGGCGCGCGTCCGGGTCAGGAACGTCCCGATGGGGTCCGGCGAGCGCCCGGCCAGATTCACCGTCGTGTAGCGAAAGTGTCGGTGGAAGGCCCGCTCGATGGCCTGGGCCTTTTCGATGGCCGACGTCGCCCCGACGGTCCATTCGGCGGCGAAGCGGCGGACGGCGGGAGACACGGAGGCGGGCAGGCGGAGCCAGAGCCTCCCGGACGCTTCTCGGGACGGCCATGGGTCCGGTCCGAGGGCGTACCGGCCCTGGCGGGGTCGAATCCAGAGGGACCGGACCCGGTAAGCCCGCACACGGGTCGCCGGGAAGGTCAGGCCGGGTGACGTCCGCAGGGCGACCCGTCCGGGGACGGACACGACGAGGGGCTGGAACACGTGCAGGAGGGCCGGTTCCTCCCCGGCCGGCCAGATTTCCTGGTCGACCGTCTGGGCTCCGGAGGCCTGTGTCGGCGTGGGGATTTCCAGGCCCCACAGGCCGACGGAGGTTCGGGTCGTCGGTCGCAGATAGCCGGGGTCGGACGCCCGCCACTGGCGGCCGTCGAAGTCGTCCAGGACGAGGCCGCGCCAGTACAGGACCTCGGGGTCCAGATATCCGGGTTGAAGGTAGACGCGAAAGGCCACACGGGTATCCTGTTTCAGGCGGGTGACACTGCCCAGGTCGATGCGGTCGGAGAGGCCGGGCCGGGCTTCCTCCGGGAGGGCCATCCGGTCCGTGTAGAAGAATCCGAAGTGGGCGCGGGGCAGGATCAAGAAGATCAGGGCGCCCAGGAGGGCCACCCCCAGCGTCATCCCCAGGGCCAGGGGTCCGAGGCGGTGGACCGGCTCTTCGGGTGTCCCGTCCCGCCATACCTGGAAGGCCATTAGGGCCCACAGGAAGGCGACCAGGGCGGCCAGCGACACACTCATGTAGTATGCATCGTTGTTGGCGGCTCCGATGATGACCCACAGGGCGAAGACCAGACCGAGGCGCTGGCCGACCGTGCGGGGGGTATCCGGCGGCCAGCTCCGGGCGATGATGAGGAAGGTCAGGAGGTGGGTCAGGGCGATCCCCATATGGCGGGACACAAAGAAGACGTCGGCCCAGAAGAAGAGGAGATACAGGGCACTGGCGGCTTCCCAGAGCCGGGGGTCGGCCAGGAACGTCCGGCGGGCCAGAGGGGTCAATCCCAGGCCGATCGGGAGGAGCCACGAGAAGGGGGAGATCTTGGCGATGACGTAGCCGACGGCGGTGACCCACGCCGGGAGCCACAGGACCCACGGGGCAGACCGGGCCTTAGGGGTCGGGACGACGGTCGCCATGACCGGACGTCTCCGGGGGGATCAGTCGTTCGACGGGGATCCAGTGCCAGTCGTCGGAGGGCGGCGGATAAGCCTGGGCGCTTACCCAGATGCCCGCCGAATCCGGCGAAGCGGGACCCGAAAGGGGTTGGGAAACGGGCTGGGCCAAAGCCAAGTAGGTCAGGCAGGCATGCAAGACCGACCGCTGGCGTATGGCGGCCGGTCCCCATCCCTGCGTCCAGAAAACGACGGACGCCTTGCGGGCGGCCAGGGACCACAGGCCCGTGGCGACCCAGGAGAGCGCCCGCTCCAGGGCGGAGGGTTCCATGCGTCGGTCCAGGACGATCCACAGGGCAGGGTCCTCGGAAAGCGCCCACTGACGGACCTGGAGGCTCCCCGTCCGGGCCAGACTCGGCCAGTGGACCCAGTGCAGGGGGTCCCCCGGCTGATAGGCCCGAAGGCCGTAAAAGTCCTCGGCCGAGGCCTGGGGTCGGACGACCGAAGCCGGGCGTCGGAACCAGACGGCTCCTTCCCTCTCCCAGTGGGGCCACCGCCGGGGGTACACGACGACCGTCGAACGGGGTTCGACCCAGCCCCAACGGTAGAACCAACCAAAGGGTCCCCGGGAGCCGACCCGGACCCGCTCGAGCCGGTACCGGCCCCGTTCCGGAAAGGCTCCCACGAGGTGGACCTTCCGCCGCTGGCCCGGCAGTAAGAGCGCCCGCTCCAGCCGATATCCGGCGCTCTGGCGGTACGCGTTCTCCGGACGGTCCATCGGGCCCTGCCATTCGACAAACAGCTCCATGTGGATGAGGGGCCACAGACGGCTTGCATTCTCCACGTGCAGGCGGACTCGGCTGGGTTCCTGGGCCCAGACTTCCGACGGTAGGTCAATGGAAAGGCGGAGGCTCCGGAGCGAACGGCGGGAGACCTGACCCGAGACGACGACGGCCGCCAACAGGAAGCCCGTGATGAGGTACAGGATGTTGTTGCCCGAATTCAGGCCCGCCACGCCCAGGACGAGGGCCGTTGCGCAGACGGCCCACCCGAGGGGCTCGACGTGCCGAAGGCGCGTCCGCCGGATCTTCAAACCCCCTTCCGGCGCGGGACGGGACCCGCGTTTTCCGCCTCCTGCCGCTTGGCCTCCTCCCATAGGCGGTCCATCTCCTCCAGGCTTACCTGCTCGGGCCGCAGACCCCGCTCGGCCAGCCTTTCCTCGATGTAAGCGAACCGCCGGATGAACTTCCGGTTCGCCTCCTTCAGGGCGACCTCCGGATTGACCCGCAGGCGGCGGCTCAGGTTCACGACGGCAAAGAGCAGGTCCCCGACCTCTTCCTCCACGCGGACGTCGGGTCCGGTCTCGGCCCGCTCCTCCAGCTCGGCGAGTTCCTCCCGAACCTTGGCGGCGATGTCTCGCCAGTCCTTCCAGTCGAAACCGACCTGAGCGGCCTTCCGTTGGATGGCCCATGCCTCCGCCAGGGCCGGCAGATGGGAGGCCACGGGTCGAAGTCGCTCGGACAGCCGCTCGTGGCCTCGCTCCCGAGCTTTTAGGGCCTCCCAGTTGCGGAGGACTTCCTCAGGGGTCTCGGCCCGGACGTCGCCGAAGACGTGAGGATGCCGACGCTGGAGCTTCTCGACCAGGCGTTCCGCCACGTCGGCGATCGTGAAGACGCCCCGCTCCTCGAAGATGCGGGCCAGAAAGACGACCTGCAGGAGGAGGTCCCCCAGCTCCTCGACGACGGCCTCCGGTGAGCCCTCCGTCAGGGCATGAACGACCTCGTAAGCCTCCTCGATGACCGAGGCCCGCAGGTCCTCCGGCCGCTGGGCCCGGTCCCAGGGACAACCCGTCGGGCCCCGCAAGAAGGCGACCGTCTGGACAAGGTCCCACAGGGCTGAACAGACTTTCTTTTCGTCCGCCATCGGCCTCACTCAAACGTGACAAAGTGACGAAGTGATGGAGTGACGGAGTGACAAGTAACGAGTAACGGGTGACGGGTAACGAGTAATATTGACTTTCGTGTTGAAAAAGTTCTGGGGTTCTCCACGGTAGAACCCAACCATGACCTTCGACCCCTTCATCGTCACCCCGTCACTTCGTCACCCCGTCACTTCCATCCGGTCACCGCCTACCGCTGGAGGACGACGACGGTCTGGGTCCAGCGGTCGTGGGGAAGCCGACGGCCCCACAGGAAGGGGATGATGAGGCCCAGACCGACGGGCAGGACGAGGAGGACCAGCAGGACGGCCCGGATCAGGCTCCGGAAAAACGACGGCGGAGCGCCCGTCTCGGCGTCGACGACGGCCGTCTGGGTCAGCCAGTTTCCCGGTGTGCGACCCCGCCCCAGTGTCCAGAAGAGGCTCAAGTAGAGGGCAAACACAAAGACCTCCAGGCCGCTGAGCCGCAGGTAGTTAATCCGCAGGAGCGTCCGATACGGCGACTCTACGAGGACCGTCCCGGGTTCGGCCCGGACCCGACCGATGGGTGTCTCGACGGTGACGTGCGAGCCCTGGGCTTCGACCTTCGCGAGGGGGGTCTCCATTTGAACGAAGGGGGACGGGGACACCGACGTGACGGATTCGGTCGATACACTCCCCGGCACCGCCGTCGGCGGGTGCCAGTACACGAACCAGGGCCGCAGGAGCCAGCCGACCAGAAGGCCAAAACTCGTGCTGAAGATCAGGACGTCCATGTAAAAACTGATGAGCCGACGCCACCAGGGACTGGGCCGATAAAAGGGCCGCACGTCCGGCGAGGCCTGCATGGGCGGATCCGCGTCCCCCGTCGGAGACCGAAGGGCGTAAACGGTTATCGTCTGGGGAATGCCCTTAAACACAAAGGCGCCGACCCGTTCGATCGGTGCACCCTCCCAGCGGCCCAACTGGTAAGCCGCTTCAGTCAGACACACGGCGCCTCCCCGAACGCCCTCAGCCAGACGGAAGGCCACGTTTACGGCGTCGCCGTGCACGTCCCCCTCGGCATCCACGCCGACCTCGCCGACGTGGAGGGCAACTCGGATCGGGAGGGTTCCGACCCCGGGTAGAGTTACGTCACATTGCCGCCGCAGGGTCTCGGCGGCCTGAACGGCATCGGTGACCGTGGCGAACACGCTGAGCGTACCGTCCCCCAGGGTTTTGACCAGGCGGCCCCCATGTTCCCGGATGACGGCCCCGACCTCCGCATGATGCCGGGTAATGAAGGCTTCGAGGTCCTCTCGGTCGGCCCGGGCGGCGGCCTCCGTGAATCCCTGAAGGTCGGTCACGACGATGGCCAAGATCCGATGCTCCATGGGCCACCGCCTCCGGGTTCAGGATACAGGACATAGCGGGCGGGGTGCAAGTCGTACGAAGTGACGGGGTGACGATGAGGAGGTCGGATACCCCTTTGTTATGGATGCAGGATGCACGATGCAGGATGCAGGATAGAAGTGGCCCGGATTCGGATTACCTGGCACCCGGAACCTGGTACCTGACACCCATGCCCCATTCCCCCATTTACCGTGGAGAAATCCAGAACCTTTTCAAAACGAAGGTCCATAGTGGACAAGCCTGCAAGTTTCGGATATCCGAAGGATTCTGTCAAACCCGTGTCCGCTCGTGGACCCAGTCGACGAGGGCCTGGAGGTGCTCGACGGGCGTTTGGGGCAGGACGCCGTGGCCGAGGTTGAAGATATGTCCGGGACGTCCGCCGACCCGGTCGAGGACCTCTTGGGCCGCCGCCCGGATCGTCGGGACGTCGGCCAGCAAGACGGCCGGGTCGAGGTTCCCCTGAATCCCGACGTTCGGCCCGACCTGTGCCCAGGCCCAGTCGATGGCGACCCGCCAGTCCACGCCGATGACGTCGCCCCCGGCCTCCCGCAGGAGGGGCAGGATTCCGGCCGTGCCGGTCGCGAAGTGGATGACCGGGACGCCTCGGGCCTGAAGGGCTTGAATGAGCCGACGGACGTATGGCAAGACGAAGGCTCGATACGCCGACGGCGATAGGGCACCGACCCAGCTGTCGAAGACCTGCACGACCTGGACGCCGGCCTCCACGAGGGCGACGGCATACTTCGTCAGAACGTCCGTCAGCCACGTCATCAGGGCCTGCCATCGGTCCGGGTCCCGATACATGAAGGCCCGCGTGGCATGATAGTCCCGGCCCGTACGGCCCTCGATGAGGTACGTGGCGACCGTGAAGGGGGCTCCGACGAAGCCGATGAGGGGCACGTCCAGGACCTGCCGGCACCGACGGACCGTCTCGAGGACATAGGGCACACTCTCGGCCGGCTCGGGAACCCCCAGGCGTCGTAGGTCGTCCCAAGCCCGGACGGGGGTCTCGATAACGAGGCCCTCGGTATCTCGAACGGAGAATCGGACCCCCGTCCCCGTCAGCGGCGTGGCCAGGTCCGCAAACAGGATGGCGGCATCGACCCCCAGCTTCCGAACGGGCAGGACGGTCACCTCGACGGCCAAGTCGGGGTTCTGGAGGAGTTGGGCAAAGCTGTACTTCTCCCGCAGGCGCCGATACTCCGGCAGGGCCCGGCCGGCCTGCCGCATGAACCAGACGGGCGTGTACGGTACGGGTTCCCGACGACAGGCCCGTAAGAGGGCATCTCGCATCCGTAACCTCGATGATACGGCGGTAGGGTAGTAGGGCAATACGGCAGAAGTGGGATACTCATCCCCCGACCCGCTCGCTAAGGTACGACCATGGGACAATCCGGCAGAAGGGCAAAAGGGATAAGGGAATCCGCCATGGGTCCCAGGTTCTTGGTACCTGGAATCCGATACCCGGTACCTTCCTACCGTATTGCCTTACTGCCCTATTGCCCTACTGCCTTACTTCCCTACTGCCCTCCTGCCCTATTGCCCTCCTTGCCCGATCCGTGGCGCCGAAGCCAGTCCAGGGCCGCGTTCCGGACCTTCAGGCTTTCATCGGACTGGGCGAGTCGCTCGATGTTCTGCCGAAGCTCGGGGTCGGCCGCATAGGCGTCGGCCACCTGGATCACGTTCAGCAGGATGCCTTCGGCCTTAACGGCGTCCATCCGGGGGAGTCCGCGCAGATAGTCCCGGCGGGAAAGCTGACGCAGGCCGGAGAGGGCCTCCGGAGCCTGAAGTTGGGCCAGGGCCAGGACGGCGTTCATCCGGACCGAGGGATTCGTATCGTCCAATCGCCGGATCAGGACGTCCCGGGCCGGCGCGTACCGCAGGTTGCCCAGGGCGTAGACGGCCATCTCACGGATGCCGTCGTCGGGATGTTCGGCGAAGGGGACCAACCAGGCACCGGCCTCGGGCTGGCCGATACGCCCGATGGCCCAGATCGTGTAGAAGACCATCCGGGGGTCCGAATCGGCCAAGCCCTCCCGCAGGACGGTCAGACTCTCAGGTCGGGCCAGATGCCCGAGGGCCAGGGCCAGATAGACTCGAATCTCCGGCCGGAATTCTTGCCGCCGCCGATACTGCTCCATGAGAGCCTGGAGGAAGCGGTCGTCGTTCCGGAGCTCGGGATGGGTCTGGAGGGTGTACGTCAGATCGTATAGGGCGTGCTCTCGGGTCGAGGGGTAGGCGCTCCGCAGGTCCTTCAGGAGGTCCTCCGGGGACTTCTGGGTCCCCAGGAGCCAGCCGAAGAAGGCGTAAAGACCCACCACGGCCAGGACCAGGAGGAGGGGGATCCCAAAAAAGCGGACGATGACCCGCGGTGGGGTCAGCCGTTCGGTCGGTTCTTCGGGCCCCGTCAGGGGCTCCTCCTCGAAACCGGGCGAAGTCTCCGGTTCATGAATGTCAGGCCGCACGTCGTCCATCCCATCCCCCACAAAGGCAGAGCGGGTCTTGGAGCGGTGACACTTTTACCCCTCCCCGCTCCCCGCCGTCGAGCCCTCGGCCGGGTCGGCTACCCAGCGATAGCCGGTCGCGAAGTATTCCTTCTTCCAGATGGGCACGGTCTGCTTGAGCCCGTCCATGACGTAACGGCAGGCCTCAAAGGCAGGCGCCCGGTGGGCGGCGGCCGCCCCGACGATGACGGCCACGTCCCCGACCCGCAGGTCCCCGAGCCGGTGGTGGACTGCCAGACGTCGGACCGGCCAACGGCGGAGGGCCGTTTGCACGATCCGCTCGAGTTCATTCAGGGCCAAGGACGCATGCGCCTCGTAGTGGAGACCCTCGACGGTCCGGCCCTCGGCAAAGCACCGCACCGTGCCGACAAAGAGGGCGATGCCGCCGACCTCAGCCATCCGAAGCTGGTCGAACACGGCGTCCAACGACAGGGCCTCCTCGGTCAAGTACAAGTCATAGGCCTCCGCTGACCGGCGGAATTGCATAGAGGACTTCTCCGTCCTGTAAGGGTTCATCGTCTCGGTCGATGTAAACGTCCTCTCGAGCCCAGCGGATGCTCGACCAGTAAAGATACAGGTCCGGCCGCCGCTCCTCCCAATACGCCCGAAGGTCCCGGACCGTGGCGCCGTCCGGGAGTTCGACGACCGTGACGGGCTCGCCCATTCGTTCCCGTAAGACGGCCATCCACCGAACCCGGACCCGCATGGACGCCTCCGACGTCTTAGGGACATTATGCGCCTTCGGCGATCCCCTGACCAGTCCCCCTGGGGGAACCGGTGTCGGAGGCTTGGCTTGGGCTATAATGGGGGACCCCTCGCTGAGTCTTGCATACCCTCGGGGACCAGGTACTCGGTACCCGACCCCGGAACCCGGTACCTGGTACCTGAATACAGAGGAGTGCGCAACCGTGCGGATCCTGTTGGTCAACGACGACGGCTACCGAGCCCCCGGGATTCAGGCCCTCTACGAGGTCCTCCAGGATGGACATGAGGTCTGGATCGTGGCCCCGGACCGGGAAGTCAGCGCCGTCGGCCATGCCATCACCCTCCGGCACGTCCTTCGCGTATACCGGATTCACGAACACTGCTTTGCCGTCGAGGGTAACCCGACGGACTGCGTGAACCTGGCCCTGTGGCAGATCCTCCCGGACCGACCCGACGTCGTCATCTCCGGCATCAACGCCGGCTGGAATCTGGCCGAGGACGTGACCTACTCGGGGACGGTGGCCGGGGCAATGGAGGGAACCATCCACAAGGTCTTCTCCGTCGCCGTCTCGCTGGCCCCCGAAGGGGCGACATGGGAGCGCTTCCAAGCAGTGGCCCGCTGGCTCAAGGCGGCCCTGCCGGTCCTGCGGACGATGGACTGGAATCCCCGTGTGTTTCTGAACATCAACTGGCCACGGGTCCATCCGCCCCGGGGGATTCGGTGGACGCGCTTGGGGAGCCGTCTGCATCCGAATCAGGTCTTGGCTCGGACGGATCCCCGGGGCGAGACCTACTACTGGATTTCCCGGGGCGAACCCGAGTGGGAGGAAGGGGCCGACGTCGACGTCCACGCCGTGATGGAGGGCTTTATCTCCATCACTCCCCTGACCATCGACTGGACGGACGAGGCGACCCTGGCCCGTCTGCAACGCACGTCCGTGGACCTCCTGCCGCCGGGGACGGCGTAGGGCTGGGAGATAAAGATGGGTGACGGACATCTTACTGCCGAATCGCTTCGGCCCCTCGTGAAACCCCATAGGATCCTTCGTTTCTGCCCTACGAACCTGTTAAGATTCGACATGGGATACTGAACTTTTCTTGTCCTGCATCCATTGCTTGACCCGGGAGGTCGACTATGGAAGACATTCGGTACCCCATCGGACGGTTTCAATGGACGGGACCGGCCACGGAAGAGCAACGTCAGGCCTGGATCGAAGACCTCGACGAGACGCCCGCCCGCCTGCGGGCGGCCGTCGCCGGTCTCATGCCGGAGCAACTCGACACACCGTACCGGCCCGGCGGGTGGACGCTCCGTCAGGTCGCCCATCACCTCGCAGACAGCCATATGAACGCCTATGTGCGGTTCCGACTGGCTCTTACGGAGGACTGTCCGACCATCAAGCCCTTCGACCAGGATCGGTGGGCTGAACTCGTCGATGCCCGACTCATGCCGGTCGAAGTCTCGGCCACCCTGCTGGAAGCACTCCACGCCCGTTGGGTGACCCTTCTGCGAAGCCTGCGGCCCGAGGACTTTCAACGCACCTATTATCATCCCCAACATCAGAAGACCTTCACCCTGGAGTACCTCCTGGCCCAGTTCGCCTGGCACGGTCGCCACCACGTCGCCCAGATCACGACCTTCCGCCAGCGGATGGGCTGGTGATGAGGCTTACGGTGTCGGGGTGTGGAGGCACCCCGCACCGAGTCGGGCAGGCTTGTCTTCGGGGGATAGGGGGGTTAACTTTCAGGGGAACGGCCATCGGACAATCCGGCAATTGGGCAGTAGGGCGATACGGCAGTCCGGCAATACGGCAGTAGGGTAGGAAGGTACCGGGTATCGGGTTCCAGGTACCGGGTCTGGATACCGGATACCCGGTACCCGGCACCTGAAGACCATCCGTGGGAACCCATGCCGACTGCCTGCGGCGATTCCACGGGTCCTGCACCCGGATCATTTCCCTGCTGGCGTATTGCCTTATTGCCCAACTGCCTTCCTGCCCCATCCCTTTCCGACGAGGGGGTTTGGGAGGCTTCTATGACAGACCGAGTCGTCGTCCGGGACCCCGTGTGCGGGATGGAAGTCGACCCCGAGAAAGCCCCGGTGTCCCTTCAGTGGGAAGGCCAGACGTACTACTTTTGTTGCGAGCACTGTATGCGACGCTTTCTGCAAGAGAAGACCTCGGGATGACGGTCCAAGCCATCGTTCGGGACCCCGTGTGCGGGAAAGAGGTCGACCCCCAGACGGCCCGCTATGCCCTCACCCGGGAGGGCCGGACCCATTACTTCTGCTCGCCGGATTGCTTGGCCCGATTTGTCACAGACGGGACCGGTGCGGCCGATGAGCCGAACCCGACGGTGACTTCTCCCGAGCCGGCACCCTCGTCCGAGGCCTGGACGGTCCCCATCCGGGGCATGCACTGCGCCTCCTGCGTCCTGACGGTTGAGGAAGCCCTCCAGGCCCTGCCGGGGGTCCGCCGGGTCGAGGTCCAGCTGGCGACGCAGACGGCCCGGGTCGAGGCCGACGCGGCGGTCCCGGCGGCGGCCCTCGTCGAGGCCGTCCGTCGGCGGGGATACGACGTCGAGACGGCAGAGTGGCGGCTCCTCATCGAAGGGATGCACTGCGCCTCCTGCGTCGAACGTATCGAACGAACCCTCCGCCGCCAGCCGGGTGTCTTGGAAGCGACCGTCGACCTGGCGAGGGGGACGGCCCACGTGCGAGTCATCCCGGGCGTCGCCCAGCGAAAAGCCCTGGCACAGGCCGTCGCCAACGTCGGCTATCGGGTCCTGGCCGTCGAGGCCCGGCCCCTTCGGGAGACCTGGGTCCACCGGGAGTATCGAGACTACCGCCGGCGCTTCTGGGTCAGCGCCGTCCTGACGGCGGGCATCGTCTTCCTTGAATTGCCTTCGATGCTGGGCCTCGCGGCCGGTCCGTGGACCCCTGGGCTTCTCCTGGCCTTGGCGCTCCCCGTCCAGTTCTGGGGCGGCGCCCCCTTCCTGCGAGGAGCTTGGGCGACCGTTCGCCGGGGCTCGGCCGACATGAACACCCTGGTCGCCCTCTCGACGCTGACGGCCTTCTTATACAGCCTGGCCGTAACGGTCATGGCGGCGATCGGCCACGCGGGACCCGGTGCCTGGGGCCATCATACGTACTTCGACACGTCGGCGACGATCATCACCTGGATCCTCCTTGGACGTCTCCTGGAGACTCGCGCCCGCGCTCGGACGGGTGAGGCCCTCGAGCGGCTGATGGCCCTTCAGCCGACGGTGGCCCGAGTCCTTCGGAACGGGTCGGAAGTGGAGGTTCCCGTCGAGGACGTGCAAGTCGGTGACCTCGTCGTCCTGCGACCCGGCGACCGGGTACCCGTCGACGGTGAGGTCGTCGAGGGCTTCTCGACCGTGGACGAGTCGTCCGTCACGGGGGAAAGCGTCCCGGTCGACAAGAGACCCGGCGACCGGGTCGTATCGGGGACGCTGAACCAGACGGGTCGGCTCGTGTTTCGGGCGACTCAGGTCGGGGAGGCGACGGTCCTTCAGCAGATGATTCGGCTCGTCGAGCGGGCGCAGGCGTCCAAGGCACCCGTCCAACGGTTGGCCGACCGCTGGAGTGCTCGATTCGTCCCGGCCGTCCTCGGCGTGGCCGTCCTGACATTCTTGGTCTGGGGGCTGGTGGGACCGGAGCCCCGGTGGGTGAACGCGATGGTCAGCGCCATCGCCGTCCTGATCATCGCCTGTCCGTGCGCCCTGGGCCTGGCGACGCCGACGGCCGTCGTCGTCGGCATCGGGCGAGGCGCGACCCGGGGGATCCTCGTCAAGAACGCGGAGACCTTCGAAAAGGCGGCCCGTCTCCGGATTGTCGTCTTCGACAAGACGGGCACGCTGACGACGGGCGAGCTTTGGGTCCGCACGGTCGAGACCCTCGAGCCCTCGGTATCCGAAGCGGAAGTCCTGCGGCTGGCCGCTTCGGTCGAGCAGGCCAGCGAGCATCCCATCGCTCGGGCCATCGTCGAGGCGGCTCGGACACGGGGCGTGGAGCCGGTAGCCGTTGAGGACTTCCGGGCTGAAGCCGGCGTCGGCGTCCGGGGCATCGTCGAGGGCCGACGGGTCGTCGTCGGCACGGCCTCTGTCTTCGACCGGGAAGCCGTCCCGGCAGACGCCGCCGCCAGGGCTCGGGCCCGCATGGAGGCCCTGGGTCAGCGGGGCGAGACACCCATCGGGGTCGTCGTCGACGGTCGGCCCCTGGGCATCGTTACGGTCGCCGACCGGGTCCGGCCCGAGGCCCGAGCCGTCCTGCAGGACCTCCGGGCGATGGGGATCCGGACCGTCATGCTGACGGGTGACATCCCGGCGACGGCGGCGGCCATCGCTCGGGAGCTCGGGATCGACGAGTATCGGGCCCGGGTCCTCCCCCAGGAGAAAGCGACCCACATCCGGGAACTTCAGGCGACGGGGTCCGTCGTCGGGATGGTCGGCGACGGGATCAACGATGCGCCGGCCCTGGCACAGGCCGACGTCGGGATCGCCATGGGTCGGGGCACGGACATCGCCGTCGAGTCGGCCGAGATCGTTCTCCTCCGAAACGACCTGCGGGGGGTCGTGGAGGCCATCCGCCTGGCTCGGGCGACGGTCCGGACGATCCGGCAGAATCTGTTCCTGTCGTTTATCTATAACGTCCTGGCGATTCCCCTGGCGGCGGGCGTCCTGTATCCCTGGTTCGGCTTACGGCTCCATCCGAGCGTGGCGGCGGCCGCCATGGCGATGAGCTCCGTCAGCGTCGTGACGAACTCCCTCCGCCTCCGTCGGGCCGGCGGGATAGAAAGGGATGGAGTGACGGGTAATGGGTAATAACTTTGGCAGTGGGGCAATAGGAAGTGACGGAGTGACGAAGTGACGGAGTGACGGAGTAGGAGTAGGTGACCGGGCCGAGGACCGAACCCATCCCCATTACCCGTCACCCGTTACTCGTCACCCGTCACTCGTCCCTCTTCCTCCGTCTCCTCGACCTCGACGGTGTCGAGGCCCTCCCGGTGGGCCTCCTCAAAGAACGTGTGCATGGCCAGGACCGGGTTACTTCGTCACATCATCGCTTCTATCCTGTCAAAATTTTCCTGTCAAGTCCTTGTCGCCTGTGGCGGCTATGTATAGGCTGACTATGGTGGCTACGTCAGTTTTATTGTAAGCCGAGAATGCCGGGTCCAGCAGTCCAAGGCCGAGCTCTGGGTCCCACAGCTGTTTTATGAGCTGTTCAGCCGAGAGATCTGGGTACAGTTTTCGAGCATTTATAAGCGCTTTGTGAAACGCATGGACGTCATTTGCTATTTTCATTGTATCATATGATTGAAAAATATTTAATAGAGGGCCAAGGGTAGGAAAGGGTACACCGAAGTACTTTTCGAATACGACCTTTGCAATAGATTTGAATGTATCAAGAAGCTGAGGATCGCTCTGCTGACGAAGTTTGTCAATAGCTCGAAACAAAGAAACCTTATGCCCCGTCGTCCACTGTGCATTCCAGAATAATGTATAAAATAGCTTATCTATATATTTCAAATTTTCCCAGATGCTGGAGCTCGTCGGGACTGACTGGGTCGAGGCCAGGAGGATCGGTTCCCCTGTCTGGGGGTCCGACACGGGAGGACTCTGCAGGTAACGGCCCAGCTCCTTTTGAAATTCGTCCCATATTTTGCGAGGGTCCAGGGATTTTTGGAGCTTTGCCACAGTTTCTTCAGGAATCGACTTTCGGGCCCCTGGGGTTGGAGTCGAAGGGCGCCCGATGGCCCGTTTCCCAAGTGGCGGAGAAGGTGCCGTCGGTCGCTGGGCAGAGGGTTGGATACCCCACTTCCGAATGAGGTCCCCGAAGGCCTTCCGGCCAGCCTGCAGAATCTTTGGGGTCCATTTAGTCGCTACGTCTAGGCCGCAGCGGAACTCCCGCATAGGTGGGAGGCGCCGGGCCAGGTCGATCAACCTCTGGCGGGAGGCTCTCAGGTCGGTGCGTGCCAAAGCCGGCGGGAAGGGGAAGAAGGGGGCCACGTCTCCGGCGGGCCGACGGCCGGTTCCGCCGACGTGACGGCCCAGTTCCGCCTGAAAGTCCTTCCAAATCTTACCCACGTCCATAGGTTTGATTCGGAATTTATTAATAAAATCATTGAATTTATCTCTCACCCCCTTGGGCAGGGAGGGCCGAAGGGAGGGGAGAGACGGAAGCCGGGGCCGAACGTCGGCAAGTCGGGGCAGTTGCAGTCGGGTCCCTGCCTTCGTCGGCGGGAAGGGGAAGAACGGCTGGCTGATAGGTCCCCGAATGCCCCACTTCTGGACGAGGTCCCCAAAGGCCTTCCGGCCCGCCTTCATGAAACCCTGAACGGCCGTGGGCGATGGGTAACGACATATAAAGCCGACGCCGCCGAAGTTCGGCGGGAACGGGACGCGCCGGGCCAGGGCGGTCAACCCCTGGCGGAAGGCTCCCAGGGAAAGCCGGATCCCTCCGAAAGGACGAAAGGGGGTTCCTCCGATTCCACCCACGCGCATGGCTCACCTCCCGAATAGGGATAGCCAAGCAGTAGGGCAGTACGGCAATAGGAAGTGACGAAGTGACGAAGTGATGGAGTGACGGAGTGACGGAGTAAGAGGAGGTGATCGGGCCGAGGACCGAACCCGTCCCCACTACCCGTCACTCGTTACGCGTTACTCGTCACCCGTCCCCCGTCCCTCTTCCTCCGTCTCCTCGACCTCGACGGTGTCGAGGCCCTCCCGGTGGGCCTCCTCAAAGAACGTGTGCATGGCCAGGACCAATTGGCGGGCCCGATGGGCGGCCGGGTCCTGCTCCTGGGGGTCCAGGGAGATGGCCCGGTCGAGGTCCTGGGCGGCCGCCTCGGCCTGACCCAGGGCCAGGAGGCATTCGGCCCGGGTGACGAGGGCCGGCGTGTGGTCGGGGTCGAGGGCCAGGGCCGCCGACAGGTAGGGCAGGGCTTCCTCGTACTGCTCCATCCGGGTCAGGACGGCCCCGACGGCCGACCAGGCATCGGCTTGGTCGGGTCGGAGGACGAGCAGACCCTGGAAGAGTTTCAGGGCCGACTCCAATTGGCCTTCGGCGTAGAGGGCCGTGGCCAGTTGTTCGATAGTGTCCAGGGCCTCTGGGGTGAAGCCCAGGGCCGCCACCGGGTCCGACGGCATGTCGGTCGGTTCGGGCTTCATTTCTTGGGTCATGGAAAACCTCCCAAAGTCAACGGATGATGATGGGGGGGTGGGTTTCGCCGGGGGCGGGGTGTCCGCCGCCGAGCCAGCGGGACAGTTCGGTCATCATGCCTGTGAGGGCCGGCCCGACATCGGCGCTTGCTATGGGCGGCCCGCCGGGGAAAGGGAACGGGAAGAAGGGAGCCAGCAGGGGGTCTTTTCGGAGTTTCTCCTGGATGTCGTCCAGAACTCTTCGAAGGGTCTCTCCGAGGTCTGCTAAGGGTTGGATGATGTCTTGGGGGGCTGGGAGCTTCTCGGGGACCCGGGCCGGCCCTTCCCAAATGGGTGGGGTCGGGGATTCCGGGGCGGGTCGAGGAAGCCGTCGGAGTCCGTCCAAGATCCGCCGAATCCAGTCGGGGTCCACGCGAGCCGGGAGCGTCCGCGCGATGTCCCCCAGACGGAGGCCGGGGATGGGATTTCGTGTGAGCGGTGGGTACGGCGGCGCCGGCAGGTCCCGGACGCGCTCGTCGATGCGGTGTTTACCCCGCAGGGCCTCGAAGACCTGTCGGCCGACCTGCAGGAAATTTTGGACCTTGGAGGCGCTCCCCAGGACCTTCAGGGCGCTTCCCAGGATGCCGCCCAGGTTCAGGCCCGGGATGAACTTCAGGACCTTACCCAGGATATTGAAGAGTTTCCCCCGAAAGAGGCTCTTGGCGATGCCGCCGAGGGCCTTGCCGATGCCCTTGAATACCTTCCCGAGTTTGATCTTCATGGGGCCCCTCCTTCGGCTTTACGATAATTATCGTTCCCTTCGGCGGGGCCGTTGCGTCCGGGCCGGGTGGACCCGACCCGGACGGCTGGAGCCCCGCTCTCCGGGGGGTGGGGTCACTCCGGTCGACCCGGCTTGCTACCTTGGATCCCCTGGGGTCGGGTCCGGGTGGGTTGGCCCGGGCGTCCAAGCCGGATGCCGTGGATCGCCTGGGGGGCCGTCTGACGGGCCTGCTCGAAGGCCTCGCGGGCCTTCTCCTTCTGGCCCGTCAGGGCGTACAGTTCGGCGGCCAGGCGGTGGAGATCGGCCCGGTCGGGATGGGCTTGACGGAGCCGTTCGAGGCGCGCCAGGGCCGCGTCGATCTTCTCTCCGGACCGATGGGCCTGATAGGCTTCCAGAAGGACCCGGGCCTTCTCGACGGCGACCTGCCGGTTCGGTCCAGCCCGGCGGGCGGCCCGGTCCAGGTACCGGAGGGCCTTGGCGAAGTCCCCTTGGCCATGGGCGGCCCGGCCGGCTTCCAGGAGAGCGCCGACGTAAAGTTCCCGGTCGGTGGCGTCCGGAGCCTGCAGACGGGGAGCCAGCAGGGCGGAGGCCTTCTGGAGCCATTGGGGGTCATTGGCCGCCTGGGAGAGGGAGCGGACGCGCCCCTGGGGGCCTACGGGGTTGGCCTTTTGGATGCCGTAGATGCTGGATTCGACCGAGCCCCATTCGATGTCCGACATGCCGCTGTCGTAGTCGTGCAGGTAGCCGTAGGCGTCTTCGTAATAGTAGTTACCCCAGTCATCCACGTATTCGGGAGCCGGGTAGTCGTCGCCCAGGGCGTTGGCCCACTCCATGTTCCACCAACTCTGCCAGGCGTTTTCGAGTTGGAATTCCTCATACCACATGTCGAAGTCATCGGAGTACTGGGCCCGGGCCGGTCCCACACTCCAGCCGATGACGAGGCCCAGCACTCCGATCCATGCATACCGTCGATGCGGGCGCATGGGACTTACCTCCTTGGATGGATGAATGGATAAATGTAAGGCAGTCGGGCAATGCGGCAGTACGGCCATAGGGCTATGAGGCAAATACGGGGCTCCGTGAGTTTGTGGAATCTGCGCGGTATCGGCTTAGGAGTTACGTCGTTGAAACGGCATCGGATCCGAGCATCCGTGGAGCCAGGTACTCGAATCATAGCCGTATTCTGGAGGCCGGGACCCGGCACCTCCCGCCCTGGGGCCGGTAGGTCCAGGGTGCTCACCTATCGGTTACCATGAAAAAGGTCTTTTCATGGTCATTATCGATCCATCCGGCGGGTCTGTTGCGTCCGGGTGGGGGGCTATGGTCTTTCGGGTCGGGCAGACCGGCGTTCGAGGAGTTCGACGGCTTTGAGGGCGATGTCGTGCCGGTAGAACATCCCTTCGAAGGAAATCCGTTGGACCGCCGCATAGGCCCGCTCCCGGGCCTGGCGCAGGGTCTCGCCGAGGGCACACACGTTGAAGACCCGGCCCCCGTGGGTGAGCCACTGCTCCCCCTCCTCCGCCACGACCCGCCGGGTCCCGGCGTGGAAGACGAAGACGCCCGGCAGGGTCTGGGCGTCGGCCAGGCCCGTGATGACCTTCCCCTTCTCGTACCGGCCCGGATAGCCCTGAGATGCCAGGACGACGCAGACGCACGCTTCCCGGGTCCATCGGACTTGCACCCGGTCCAGTTCGCCCCGGACGGCCGCATCCAGGACTTCCAGGAAGTCGGCCTCCATCCGGGGCAAGACGACCTGGGTCTCGGGGTCGCCAAACCGGCAGTTAAACTCGAGAACGCGGGGTCCCTCCCGGGTCAGCATCAGGCCGGCATAGAGGACGCCGAGGAAGGTCCGGCCCTCTTGGTCCAGGGCCCGCAGGGTCGGCTTGACGATTTCGTTCATGATGCGCTGGTGGAGTTCCGGCGTCATGTAGACGGACGGCGAGTAGGCGCCCATCCCGCCCGTGTTGGGACCCTGGTCGTCGTCGAAGGCCCGTTTGTAGTCCTGGCTCGTCGCCAGGGGCAGGACGTGGAAGCCGTCCGTCAGGACCTGAAAGGAGACCTCGACGCCCGTCAGGAACTGCTCGACGACGAGGGCCTTGCCGGCGTCGCCGAGGACCCGTTTTTCCAGGAGGTCTTCGGCGACCCGGAGGGCCTCGGCCTCCTCGCGGACGATGAACGTGCCCTTGCCCCCGGCCAGACCGTCGGCCTTGATGACGCAGGGCAGGCCGAGCCGGGTGAGGGCGGCCGGGACCTCGCTCATGTGGGTGACGATCTCAAAGGAGGCCGTCGGGATACCGTGGCGCCGCATGAGGTCCTTGGCGAAGGCCTTACTCGCTTCGATCTGGGCGGCCATCCGAGTCGGTCCGAAGGCCGGGACCCCGAGTTGACGGAGTTCGTCGACGATGCCCAGGGCCAGGGGAAGTTCCGGCCCGACGACGACCAGGCCGACGTCCAGTCGCCGGGCCAGGTCGGCCAAGGGAACGACTTCCGTCACGTCCAGGTCAATGTTCTGGCCGATGAGTTCCGTCCCGCCGTTGCCCGGAGCCACGTAGATCTTCTGGACGCCCGGGCTCATCGAGAGTTTCCAGGCGATGGCGTGCTCGCGGCCGCCGCCGCCGACGACCATGACGCGCATGGGTCACCTCGTCCCGGAGGACCGGGGTCCGGGAGCCCCGAGTTTCCAGATCTGGTCGGGCCGCCGGGGCGCCACGCCGCGCCGCCGGAAGGCGTCCCGGCAGTCGTAAATGCAGGGGCTGTATTCGACCAACGTCGGGTAGTCATACCAGGCGTGGTCCGTCACGACCGTCACGAGGTCGAAGTCGGCCAGGGCCTGCCAGGCCGGGCCCGTCGGGGTTTCGATGGCCAAGCGGGGGATCGACCCACCGTCGATCTCCCAAACCGACACGTAAGGGTCGTGGTACATCAGGTCGGCACCCCAGCCGAGGAGGTAGCGGGCGATGTCGTTGGCCGGCGACTCCCGGATGTCGGCTACATCCGGCTTATACGTGATACCGACCAGGAGGACCCGGGCACCCCGGACGGCCTTGCCGTGTTCGTTCAGACAGAGGGCCATCTGATGGGCCACGTGGGCCGGCATTCGGCGGTTGACCTCGTCGGCCAGGTCGACGAACCGGACCATCGTGTTCAGGCTCCGGACCCGCCAGGACAGGTAGAGGGGGTCGACGGGAATACAGTGGCCGCCCAGGCCGGGGCCTGGCCAGAAGGTCATGAAACCGAAGGGCTTCGTCGAAGCGGCCTCGATGACCTCCCACACGTCGATGCCCAGCTTTTCACAGACGAGGGCCACTTCATTGACGAGGCCGATGTTGATGGCCCGGAAGATGTTTTCAAGGAGTTTCGTCATCTCGGCCGTCTCCGGGGAGGAGACCTCGACGACCCGTTCGACGAACTGACGGTAGAACAGACTGGCCAGCCAGCGGCATACGGGCGTCAGGCCCCCGACGACCTTGGGGGTGTTCCGCAGGCCAAAGCGGGGATTCCCGGGGTCGATGCGCTCGGGGGAGAAGGCGACGGCGTAGTCCTGTCCGACTTGAAGGCCTCGGGCGGCCAGGGTGCCCTGAAGGACTTCCCGAGTCGTGCCGGGGTAGGTCGTGCTCTCCAGGACGATCAGTTGGCCCTCGTGGAGATGGGCGGCAACCGTCTGGGCGGCCTGGATGACGTAAGAAAGGTCTGGGTCCCGATGCTTGCTCAGGGGCGTCGGCACGCAGATGACGACGACGTCGGCCCGGTCCAAGACTTCAGGCCGGTCCGACACTATCAGGCGGCCCTCGGCCAGGCCGGCCCGGAACACTTCCGGCCGGACGTGATAGGAAGTCAGGTCACCCGTCTGGACGAGGCGGACCTTCTGGGGGTCCACGTCCAGACCCAGGACGGAAAAGCCCGTCTCGAGGAGGGCTTCGACGAGGGGCAGGCCCACGTAGCCCAGGCCCATCACGCAGACCCGCGCCCGGTGGTCGGCGATGCGGGCGGCCAGGTCGGTCAAACGCGTCGGCATCGGGGGAGCCGGGTTCGGGCGGTCTGTCAATCCATCCCTCCCGGGGCGTTGGAGACTATCATAGGTATGGAGACTATCATAGGAGGGCGCCGGAAGAGGATGCAAGGTGGGAATCGGGAAAGGGGGTGTCCAATGAGGACGGCCGTTCCGTCGGTTCAGGCCGGACGCGTGACCCTGATCGGGATGACCCGGGCCGAACTGCGGGCCTGGGCGACCGCCCAGGGGTGGCCGGCTTACCGGGGCGATCAGGTCTTTACCTGGGTGTATGGCCGCAAGGTCCGGGACTTTGCCGGGATGACGGACCTTCCCCGGACCGTCCGGCAGGCTCTGGCCGAGACGGCCGTCCTGGCATGGCCTGAACCCGTCCGCCGGGACGTCGCCGACGACGGGACCGTCAAGTACGTCTTGCGGCTCTCCGACGGGGCCGTCGTCGAGACCGTCTTTATGCCCCACGAAAGGGGACGGGCCACGGTATGTATCAGCACGCAGGTCGGATGCCCCCTCCGCTGTCGGTTCTGCGTGACGGGGGCGATGGGCTTCCAGCGCAACCTGACAGCCGGCGAGATCGTCGGCCAGGTCCTCGTCGTCCAGGCGGAGCATCCGGAGGTCTCGGGGTGGAACGTCGTGATGATGGGGATGGGGGAGCCCCTCCTGAATCTGGAAGCCGTCGAAAAGGCCCTGGACATCTTGTGGGACCCCCAGGGCCTGGGGATCGGTCCCCGGCGGACAACGGTCTCGACGGTCGGCGTCGTCCCCGGCATCCGGCGCCTGATGCACCGACCCGTCCGGCCCCGGCTGGCCGTTTCGCTCCATGCCCCTGACCCGACGCTTCGGGCCCGGCTCGTCCCCGTCGAGCGCAAATACAGCCTTTCCGAGTTGGTCGAGACCCTCCGGGCGGTCCCCCTGAAGACCCGTCGGGAGTGGATCACGATCGAGTACACCCTGATCGGAGGCGTCAACGACCGACCCGATCACGCCCGCCGGCTGGCCCGGCTCGTGGGGTCCCTCCGGTGCAAGGTCAACCTCATCCCATATAACCCGGCCCCCATCTTTCCCTTTCGGGAACCGACTCCTGAGGCCATCACGGCGTTCGCCCGAGTTCTTCGGGAATGCGGTCTGACCGTAACGGTCCGTCACAATCGGGGCCGTTCCGTGATGGCCGCCTGTGGTCAGTTGGGCTTTGAGTTTGTACGTCCGCGGCTCCCGAAGGGTGCGGAGGGGTAGGGATGAGTCCCGGCGTGGAGGCTGGGGACTTTTCCGCCGTCGGCCGTCCCGAACCGTCGTGGGTCTTCTGGGGTTTGCCTTTCGGACGGGTCTGTGGTAGATTAAGAGTCCGTATCCATCGTCGGGCGCAACCCACGACGCCCGGGAGGGCCGGATGAAGGGAGCGAGGACTTCTCCGGCGGGGAGGGAGGCGGCCGTGTCCCCGGGACGGTCTCTTCGGGGGTGGGGGATCCGCCGGGGAACCCTCGGCGAGGCCGCCACTGGCTCTTTCTGTACTGATCCCTCGGGTGCAGGGAACCCCTATGGGTCGAGATTTATTTGCAAAATGTTATGCCTATGAAGACGCTCGGCGGGCCCGGGCGGCCGGTTGGTACCCCTACTTCGTCGAGATCCAAGCCTCCACGGGCGCGGAGATCGTCATCGACGGCAAGCCCCGGATCAACCTGGGAAGCAACAACTACCTGGGCCTGACCCATCATCCGGAGGTCATCGCGGCGGCCAAACGGGCCCTGGACAAGTACGGTACGAGTTGCACGGGGAGCCGCTTCCTGAACGGGACGCTGGACCTTCACGTGGAGGCCGAGCGGCGGCTGGCCGAATTTGTCGGGAAGCCGGCGGCCCTGGTCTTCTCGACGGGGTATCAGACGAACCTGGGAGTCATCGCCACGCTGGTCGGCAAGGACGACGTCGTCGTCATCGACAAGTTGAACCACGCCAGTATCGTAGACGGCTGTCGGATGTCCTTCGGGGAGACCCTCCGGTTCCGCCATAACGACCTGGAGGACCTCGAGCGGGCCCTTCAGCGGGCGGAGGACCGGGGCAAGCTGGTCGTCGTCGACGGCGTCTTCAGCATGGAGGGGGACATCGTAGACCTACCGGGCGTCGTCGAGGTATGTCAGCGGTATGGGGCCCGTCTGATGGTCGACGATGCCCATGCCATGGGCGTCTTAGGGCCGACGGGGGCCGGGACGGCTGAGCACTTTGGCCTGACCGATCGGGTCGACCTCATCATGGCGACCTTCAGCAAGTCCTTCGCCAGTATCGGGGGCTTCGTGGCCAGCGAGTTTGAGGTCATCGACTATCTCAAGCATCATGCCCGGAGCCTGATCTTCAGTGCCAGCATCCCGCCGTCGGCCATCGCCACAGTCCTGGCGGCCTTGGATGTCATGAAGCGGGAGCCGGAGCGCCGACAGCGGTTATGGGAGAACGCCCGGTTCCTCCTGAAGGGCTTGAAGGAGCTGGGGTACAATACGGGAGCCACGCAGACGCCCATCATCCCGGTCATCATCGGGGACAACCTGACGACCTTTCGGTTCTGGCGCGAGCTCTTCGACGAGGGGGTGTACGGCAACCCCGTCATCGCCCCTGCCGTCCCGGAGGGCACGGCCCGCATCCGCCTGAGTTGCATGGCCATCCACACGGAGGCCCAGCTCAGCTTTGCCCTCGAGAAGCTTCAGAAGGTCGGCCGCCGGATGGGGTTGATCCCGTAAAGCGGGGGGAGCGTCTCGGACGCCTCAGCGGCCCCAAGGCGGGGCGCGCTCGGCATCTGACCCGAAACCGTGGACCGATGGGTCTTGTCGTTCGTCCGGTCGAGTCGTATCGGGACCTGAGGGCCTTCATCGACCTGCCGTGGCGGCTGTATGGCCCGTCCGACCCTTGGGTCCCGCCGCTTCGGATGGAGATGAAAAAGCGGCTGGACCCGCGGAAGCACCCCTTTTTCGAGCACGGGACGGCCGAGTACTTCGTCGCGTGGCAGGACGACCGTCCGGTCGGCCGGGTGGCCGCTATCCGTAATGAGCTCCACGAATGGTATCATCATGAGCCGGTCGGTTTTTTCGGCTTCTTTGAATGTGTCCCCGACGTCGCCGTCGCCCGGGCCCTGATGGATAGCGTCCGGGAGTGGCTCCGGACCTGGGGTTTGAAGGTCGTCCGGGGGCCGATGAACTTTTCGACCAATGAGGAATGCGGCCTCCTCGTCGAGGGCTTCGACCGGCCGCCGGCCATCTTGATGCCCTATAATCCGCCGTACTACGCCGAATTGCTGGAGGCCCTCGGCTTCCAAAAGGTCAAGGACCTCTGGGCCTGGGAGGTTGACAAGACGACGATTCGGATGGACGAGATCGTCGCCCTCGGCGAACGCATCGCCCGGAAGTGGGGCCCCCAGCTGACGGTCCGCACGCTTCAGCTCCGGCGACTCGAGGAGGAGGCCGACCTCCTGCGGAGCATTTACAACGACGCCTGGTGTCGGAACTGGGGCTTTGTCCCCATGCTCCATCGGGAGTTTGTGGCAATCGCCCGGGACCTGAAGCCCATCGCCGACCCCGACCTGGCGTTGGTGGCCGAGTGGGATGGCCGGCCGGTCGCCTTCACGATCGGGGTTCCGGACCTCTACGAGGTCCTGCGGCGGATTCCCGACGGCCGGCTTCTGCCCTTCGGATGGTGGACCCTCCTGCGGGGCCTCCGGCGGATCCAGGGCTTTCGAGTCCTTACGCTGGGCGTCCGACACGACTTCCGCTACCGAGGCATCGAGATCCTGCTATACTCCGAGCTGTACCAGCGGGCCGCCCGAAAGGGTTATACCCGCGCGGAGTTTTCTTGGATCTTGGAAGACAACGACCTGATGAACCGCCCCATCGAACGTATCGGGGCCCGTCGGACGAAGGTCTACCGCATTTATGAACGACCCATCGAGTAAGGTTCGGGGCCGAAGGAGGGGGGCCTGCAGGGTTTCAGGGGGCTGAAGCGATTCGGTCGGGGATGGGAGTCCGACCGCAAGGTCATTGTCATTGCCCCGACCCCGAGCACCCCGGACCGCCCCCGCAGGAGGCCATGATGTCGAAAGACACCCCCAAGTCGGACCCGGTATCCACCGGTCGGCGACCCAACCGTCTGATCCACGAGAAGAGTCCCTACCTGCGCCAGCACGCCGACAACCCCGTCGACTGGTACCCCTGGGGTCCCGAGGCCTTCGAGAAGGCCCGTCGGGAGGATAAGCCCATCTTTCTCAGCATCGGCTATTCGAGCTGTCACTGGTGCCACGTCATGGAGCGGGAGTCCTTCGAAGACCCGGAAATCGCCGACCTCCTGAATCGCTTTTTTGTGCCCGTCAAGGTCGACCGGGAGGAGCGACCCGACGTGGACCAAATTTACATGCAGGCCGTGATGGCCATGACGGGCACGGGCGGATGGCCCCTCAACGTGTTCCTGACGCCGGACTTGAAACCCTTCTTTGGGGGGACCTACTTTCCGCCCGACGACCGGTGGGGTCGACCCAGCTTCCGCCAGGTCCTGCAGGCCGTCGCCCGGGCCTGGCGGGAGCGGCGTCCCGAAGTCGAACGGTCTGCCGAGGGCCTGACGCAAGCCCTTCAGGCCGCCGTCCGACGCGGGCTTCCCTCGGAGCCGCCGCCGGAAGACGCGGCGGACCGTCTGGTCCGTCTGCTCGAGGGCGCGTTCGACCCCAAACGGGGCGGCTTCGGGTCGGCACCCAAATTCCCGCCCCATGCCCAGCTTCGATTCCTGCTCCGGTACGCCTTTCGAACCGGCTCGTCGGTCGCCCAGACGATGGTCGAGACGACCCTGACGGCGATGGCCCACGGCGGCATCTACGACCAGGTCGGCGGGGGCTTTCACCGGTACAGCGTGGACGCCGACTGGCTCGTGCCCCACTTTGAAAAGATGCTGTACGATAACGCCCAACTGGCCGTGGTTTACGCCGAGGCCTACGCCGCCACGGTCCATCCCCTGTACGGGCGCATCGCCGTCGAGACGCTGGACTACCTCCTCCGGGACATGCAGTCCCCCGAGGGTGCCTTCTACAGCGCCGAAGACGCCGACTCGGACGGGCGGGAGGGCGCCTTCTACGTGTGGACCCGGGACGAAATCCTCGCCGTCCTGGGACCCGAATGGGGCGAGCGGTTTGCCGAGCAGTATGGCGTCTCACCGGAAGGGAACGTCCTCCACGTGGCCCGCCCTTTTCATGAGGTGGCCGACCGCTACGGCATCCCCTTAGACCGTTGGCTGGACGAGATGGACCGGGCGCGCCGGGTCCTCCGGGATGCCCGGACACGCCGTCCCCGGCCCTTACGGGACGAGAAGATTCTGACCGATTGGAACGGCTTGGCTCTATCGGCCTTCGCCCTGGGCGGCTTCTACCTCCGGCGACCCGACTACGTCGAGGCCGCCAAACGGCTGGCCGACTGGCTGTGGGCGACGATGTGGGACGAAGCCTCGGGTACCCTCTTCCACCGCTTCATGGAGGGCGAACGGGCCATTCCGGGCTTCCTGACCGACTATACGTACCTGGTCCAGGGCCTCCTAGACCTGTACGAGGTCGCCGGCCGTCTGGAGGACCTGGACCGGGCCGTCCGACTCATGGACACGGCCCTGGCACGTTTCTGGGATGCCTCCGGCGGTGGATTCTTCGACGCCGACCCTCAGTCCCCGGACCTCATCACGCCCCTCAAGGAGAGTTTCGACGGTGCCGTGCCGGCGGGTAACTCGGTCGCCCTCTGGAACCTGGAACGCCTGTTTGAAATCACGGGAATCGACCGATACCGGGAACACGCGGAAATGACGGTCCGGACGTTTGCCTACGCCCTCCGTGAGTATCCGGCCAGCCTGGCCTATATGGGGATGGCCTGGGATTTTGCACTCCAAAAGCCGGTTCAGATCGTATTCGTCGGGACGCCGGCCGAGTTGGCCGACGCTCGAGCCGCCCTGCAGGGGTGGTGGTTCCCCTATCGGGTCCTCGTCTGGCGGCCCGAGGACGTGGCCCGGCCCTACCCGGCCTGGACCGATAAGGTCCGGCGGCAGGACCGGCAGACGATTTACGTGTGTCGAGACTTTACGTGCCAGCCTCCTGTCCACGACCTGGACGAGCTCCGGCGGCTCCTGGAGACTTTGTAGGCCCTCCCTGGGCCGGACGGCCTACGACGGCTGGGTTCGGATGAAGCGATGATGAGGGACGAGTAACGAGTGACGGGTGAGGGATTAGTGCTTTGTTAAGCTATGGATGCAGGATACAGGATGCATGATGCAGGATAAAAATGGCTCGGATTCCGCTTACCTGGTACCCGGAACCTGGTACCTGGCACCATTCCCACATTTCAAATCTTAATGGATGCAGGATACAGGATGCACGATGCAGGATAGGAAGGGTTCGGATCCTGGCTACCTGGCACCCGGGACCCGGTATCGGTAATCCCGCTCTCGGACGAACGGGTGTGGATGAAGTCCCACACGGACGGGACGCTGGGATGTCGGACTCCGGTCTGTGGATGGGCCTGAGACGGGAACGGTAGACGGTTTTGGAGAAGGGGAATATGTTATATAGGCAGATTCCCAGGTCGGAACGGAGGCAGGGCGCACGGTGCGGGATGGGGTTGCCGACATCCCCGGCTCGACGTTCTGTCCCCGAAAGGGAGCGCCCCTATCCCCCGCTACGTTTCTGGAACGGATCGAGTCGCCGCATCCTGTGGACTGCATGGAGAGTCTCCCGGTCCCCGGCCCTCGGCGACTCCCTACCGGACACCGAGGGCCGAGGACCGAGCACCGAACCGGATAACCGGGTCTGAACATTCGTAATCCTGCATCCCGCCTCGTGCCCCTCGCCCGCACGTTGCCCGACCCGATGGAACGGACATGTGGCCCGTCTTCCTGCGCCTCGGCCCTATTACGATTTACACATACGGTGTCTTGGTCGCCGCCGGCTTTCTGGCCGCCCTGCTCCTGACCCTTCGACAGGCCCCCCGCTTCGGCGTCGATAAGGCTTTCGTGTGGGACTGGTCGTTTTACGTCCTACTGGGAGCCATCCTGGGGGCCCGCCTCTTGTACCTGGTCGTCGAACGCCCCCGGATTCGCTGGGACTGGCGGGGCATCGCCGACGTCTTCCTCCATGCCGGTGGCGTCTTTTATGGGGGCTTTCTGGGGGCCGTCCTGGTCTCGTTATGGTTTCTCCGGCGTCGGGGCATCTCGGTCTGGACGGCGGGGGACCTCGTCGCCGCACCCCTGGCCCTGGGGCACGCCATCGGACGGGTCGGCTGTCTTTCGGCGGGGTGTTGCTACGGTCGGCCGGCGCACGTGGCCTGGGCCGTCACGTTCACGAATCCTCTGGCCGGTGAGCTGATCGGTACGCCCCTGAACGTTCCCCTCCATCCGACCCAGGTCTACGAGAGTCTGTGGAATCTCTTGCTGGCGGGGGCCTTGATGGGGCTGGCCCGTTGGCGGGGGCGGCGGCCGGGGGACCTCTGGTGGGCGTATGTCGGGTTGTACGCCATCGGTCGTTTTGGGATCGAGTTTTACCGGGGGGACCCTCGGGGTGCGTGGGGCGGGTTTTCGACGTCCCAGTGGATTGCGATGGGAGCCTTGGGGGCGGCCCTGGTCGGGCTGTGGAGCCGGCGGGGGCGGCGGCCAGTCGGGGTCGGCTGAAAAATTTGGGTTTGCGGCAGGAGGGCCATGGGGTCATGAGGGCAGTAAGGCAATAAGGCAGTGGGGCAATATGAGGATGGGGGATGCCGGGGATTCGCCAGATGGAGGGAAAGATGCAGGATACACGATACAGGATGCAGGATAGAATACGGATTCGGATCTCGGCCGTCGGGTACCCGATACCCGTTACTTGACCTCCCATCATCCTGCATCATGCATCCTGTATCCTGCATCCATAATAAAAATGCTTGACATTTCGGGTCGGGGCGGATAAGCTGGGGCGGAGGCGTTGCCCGGAGGTTTATCATGGAGGCGTGGTCGCATGACTACTGCTTGAAGATCACGGACTTCGTCCAGGCCCATATCGGATACTTCGAGTACGCCTTCTATGCCCAGCGGGTCCGGCGCAATCAGATCATTTACCTGATGGATGACCCGGCCGACCGGCTCTTCCGGGTGCAGGAGGGGAGCGTACGACTGACAACGATCGGCGAGGACGGTCGAGAGGAGGTCCTGCGCATCGTCCGGGCCGGTCAGTTCTTCGGGGCCGTCTGTCTGTGTCCGGACTACCGGTGGGACCATCAAGCGACGGTGCACGAAGACGGGGTCATCGCCAGCATGAAGGCGGAGACTTTTCTACGGGTCTTTTTCCGTCACGAGGACCTACTTCAGCGGTTCCTGGCCTTCTTTGCCGAGCGGATGGTTCGCCTGGAGGACCGTCTCCGTCAACTGACGGAGACGCTGGTTCAGCTCCGACTGCTTCACTTCCTGGACCAGCAGGTTCAGCAGGCCGGGGTCGAGGGGACGGAGGCCCGGGTCACGATCAGCGGCTGGAGCCGGGTCGTTGCCCAGGTCACGGAGCTTCCGGCCTGGGAGGTGGAGAAACTTCTCCAGCAATTTCGGCAGGAAGGCCTTCTGGACTGGAAGCGGAATACGGTCCTGATTCGGGTCGACCGGCTCCGGGCCCGGTTCCAGGAACTCTTGGCGCGGCCCATGGGACCGGTCGTCGAGACTCTGTCGAAAGAACTCTCGGAGGCGGTGTCTTAAACATGGCGGAAGCCGTCCGTTCCTCCCCGGACTGGGTCGAATGTCAGCAGGTCATCGGATACGTCTTCCGGGACTTGAACTTGCTCCAGCGGGCGATGACCCACAAGTCGATGGCGGTCCGGCCGGCGGACCCCCTGAGCCACAACGAGGTCCTGGAATTTCTGGGCGATGCCGTCTTGGAGTTGGCGGTGACGGACTATCTCGTCCGGAAGTGGGGCCATCGATACCTGGAGGGGGAACTGACCAAACGGCGGACGTATATCATCAACAGTACGGTCCTCACGCAGGTCAGTCAGCGGCTGGGCCTCGATCGGTTCGTCCGGACGCGGCCCGAAAAGACGGCGCCCGAGCGCTTTCTCCGCCAGCTCCTGGCTGACACCTTTGAGGCCCTCGTCGGGGCCATCTATCTGGACAGCGACTTTGAGACGGCCCGGGGGTGGGTCCTGCGGGTCCTCCGGCCGGAGCTGGAGGCCCTGGAGCAGAACGCTCTTCCTTGGGTCGATTATCGAAGCCTCCTGCAGGAATACATTCAGGCCTTTTCGCCGGAGCTTCCCGAGTATCGGCTGATGAACGTCTCGGGGCCGGAGCACGCCCGCTGGTTTGAGATCGGCATCTACTACAAGGGCCAGCTCCTGGGGCAGGGCGTGGGGGCGACCAAAAAGCAGGCGGCCCAGGCGGCCGCTCGGGCTACGCTCCTGCTCCTTCAGGACCCCGAACGTCGGGAGGCGCTGGGGCTGACAGCGCCTCCACCGCCTGTCGAACCCGCCGAAGGTGTCGATAGCGTTCCGTCCGGTGTTCCGGACGATGAATATCCGAGCCTCGGGTCATGAGGAGGCGGAACTCCTGACCCCACTGGTAGAGGGTCAGGACCGTCTCGATGGCAGAGGCTTCGGTGGGAAACTCCGGGGCATTGGGCTGGTAATAGGGGTAGAATACTTCCAGGCCGTCCAGCCCCATTTCCTTCATCACCCGCAGACTATCGGGGAAGGCCATCCCGTGCTTCCAGTAGTAGCCGGGATGGGCGAGGACGGCGTAGCCCCCGGCTCGGTGAATGAGTCGAATCCCCTCGGCCAGCGTCGGGCGAGGAATCTCTGTCCGCAGGCCTCGGTCGGCCAGCCACTCCTTGAAGAACCGGTACCGGTCCTCGGGATCCAGATGCTGAAACCGGGGATGCTGGCCGAGGCGCTGGAAGATGTGGGGCTTCATCCACGTGTCTGTCTCGGGGGGAAAGACGGTCTCGGGCGTCAGGAATTCCTCCCGGAGTTCCCGATTGATGGCCTCCATCAGGCGCATGTACTGGACCCGCCGGACCTGGTGAATGTGCTCCAGATAGGCCTCCAACTCTGGATGGTCCGGCTGAAAGTCGAGGCCCAGGAGGTGGACTTCATAATCCTGCCACTGGCAGTCCAGCTCGATGCCGGGATGGAGTTCTAAGCCGGTCGGCAGACGGTGAGCGTCCAACTCGCGGTAAGCCCGAACGGACTCGTGGTCCGTGATGGCGACGTGGCGGACCCCCAAAGCGGCCAGGGACTCTAAGAGTTCCATCGGCCGGAGGCTCCCGTCCGAGTAAGTCGTGTGAAGGTGAAAGTCCTGTTCCCACCAGTCTTGGTTGAGCTGAACCATCGGTCCTTCTTTCCTTAACCCAAAAGAGGGCGACATTATAGGGAGTTGGGGGACCCTTTTCAAAAGGGTGGAGGGACGCGCGCCGTCGTCATCCCACCGAAGGAAGGACGGCCGCCGTCAAGGACCGGAGGGGTCGACCGATCAGGAATTCGGTCCGCCGGACCAAGAATTCCCACAGGTCCCGTTGCCGGGCCAGGGCCCGGGCCGCCTCGGGGTGCTGGCTCCAGGCGGCCAAACCGCTGGTCGCCAGACGGGCCAGCCTTTGCCGTAAGGAGGCCGATGCCGTCCAGCGGTGGGCGTCCGGCCCCGGTCCGCAGGCCGGGTGCCAGAGATGGCCTTCCACGTCCCACACGGCGTCGGACGTCTCGAGACCCCCGACGGGCCGACCGCAGGCCGGACAGGTTCCCTCCAGGCTGAGGTCTCCCAATCGCATCAGGAGGGTCCACAACCACCCGATGGCCAGGGCCCGATAGGGGACGGCCTGCGTCATCAAGCGGCTGACCTCGGACAGTCGCTGGAACACGTAGGCGTCCCCCGGATGGCCCGGCAGGAGTGCCAGGGCCGTCTCGGCCACCAGGGACACGAACACGAGGGTCGTCGGGGCGATGGGCCGCCCGGCCGCCTGGAGCGCTACGTAGGGACTCCAGGTCAGGTCAAAGCCGATGAAGCGATGCGTCGGGGCGTCCCCCGTCGCCCGATAGGTCAGCCATCCGACCGAGAGGGGCTCCAGGGTCCCGGCGACCAGCTTGCGGGGTCGGCGAGCCGCTTCGGCGATGACCTCAAGGAGGCCGCTCCGTTCCCCGTAGAACCAGACCCAATAGGACGTCCGGGGGCCCGGCCGTCGGCTCAGGACGACGGCCGGTTCTCGGACGAAAGTCCGGGAACGAGCGACTGCCGTTCGAGATCGGGCCATGGCCGTTGTCGGACTGCCTTCCCGTCTCTATCTCTTACTCTCCCGCCGTCTCCTCGTCGCCGATGGGGAACTGCCGGTGCGTCTCCTCCAGGAGGGCCTCCCCCCGGTCGTAAAGCTCCCGAAGCCACACCTCGGCGACCTCCGGATGGAACTGAGTCCCGGCACAGCGTTCGATCTCGGCGATGACCTGCGGAAGCGGGAGGGCTCGCCGGTAGCTCCGATGGCTCGTCATGGCGTCGAAGGCATCGGCCAGGATGACGCAGTGACTGCTGATGGAGAGGTCCGAGCCCTTCTTACCGTGGGGGTACCCCCGACCGTCGTACCGCTCGTGGTGCTCCCCGGCGATCCGGGCGACTTCCCGAAGGAAGGGAATCTCGATGAGCAGTTCATAGCTCAGGGCCGGATGCCGTCGGATTTCGGCCCACTCCGCTTCGGTCAGCGGGTGGGGCTTGCGGATGATGCAACGGTCGACGCCGACCTTTCCGAGGTCGTGGAATGTACCGCCCAGCTTCAGGATCCGCAGTTCCTCCTGGGTCAGCCCCAGACGGCGGCCCATCTGGACGGCATAGACGCCGACCCGCTGGGAATGACCGGCCGTGTACCGCTCGTTGGCCTCCAAGATCCGGATGATGCTGTGGATCGTGTAGAGGATGACCTCCTCGATGAGGCGGGCCTGCTGACCCATCAGGACCGTCTTGCGATTCAGCTCCTCGACGTAGCGCCACAGGTCGTGGACCATCTCCCGAGACAGCCGCCGCAGGTACATCAACTCGGTCGTCGGGTCGGCGACCGCCGGGGCCGGCTCGGACCGGTCGGCCTCCAGGTACCGGCGGACGACGTCCCGGAGAGCCTGCACCGAGAAGGGCTTCTGGAGGAGTGTATCAAAGCCGGCCGCCGTTATCCAGGGGATGAGCTCCGTCGAGTATGCACCCGTCAGGGCCACGATGGGAATCGTCCGGTATGAAGCCATGTTCCGGATGAAAACCGCCAAGGCGTATCCCATGACGTCCGGGAGCTGTAAGTCGATGAGGGCCATGTGGACGGTCGTCTCCCGCAAGCGCTGGATGCCCGCCAAGCCCGTATCGGCCTCGACGACCCGGAAGCCCTGGGGCTCCAGGATGAGCCGGACCAGTTCCCGCACGCGGGGGTCGTCGTCGACACACAGAATGACAAGGGGTTCCGCCATGGTAGAGTGCCCCAACTATGACGAATAGGCCCTATGGAGGGCGTTCCGGCAGTCCGACCATACGGCCATGATTCGAGAGGGACGGGGAAGGCCGGGACGTGGAATGCATACCCGGTGTGCGCGTTTTCCGGTGGCCGGACTCGGTCTTCGGTGCTCGGTATTCGGCCCTCGGCGCTGATCCGGTCCCGGGTCCCAGGTGCCAGGGGCCCGGAACCTGGAACCCGGTACCGGGTACTTGTCCTTGAGGAGAAAGACGGACGCCCCTGGCATCGCTGGATGCTCACTGGCCCTCGGCCTGAGACGCCGGTCGGGTCGTCCCCAAACGGCCCGGGAGGACGACGTAAAAGGTGCTCCCGAGCCCGTAACGGCTCTCGACCCACAGGACGCCCCCCATGCCCTCGACGAGTCCCCGTACGATGGCCAAACCCAGGCCCAGGCCCTGATGGCCGCCGTATTCCACGTCGGATATCTGCTGGAAAGGCTCAAAAATCCGGTCCTGGTCCTCCGGTCGAATCCCAATGCCCGCGTCCTGGACGGCTAAGATAAACAGGTCGTGGTGTTGACGCAGATGAAGCGGGATTCGCTCGCTCTTGGCCCGCCCGACCGGGTAGTAGTGTAAAGCTACCCGCACGGTCCCACCGGCAGGTGTGAAACGAATCGCATTACTCAAGAGGTTCTGCAGGACGATCCGGAACTTTTCCTCGTCGCCATACCAGGCCGGTAGGTCACCCGAAACGTCCAGCTCCACCCGAAGGTTCCGCTGACGGACGTCCGGTTCGAAGCGGGCCAGGACGGACCGGACCGTCGCCTCCAACGTCACCGGCCGGACCTGAAAGTCCAGAGCCTTGCGCTGGAGGGCCAGACCTACGTCCAGGTTGTCCAAGACCTGCTGGATGTCCCAGACGACCTGGAGCAGACCTTCCAGGTACTGCCGCCACCGGGGTTCCAGGTCCGCCTGCCGCTCCAGCATCAGGTCCGCATGGCCCTGGGCAAAGGTCAGCAGACCCCGGATGCGGGCGATCAGACGTTCAGCCAGCCGAAGGTACTGCTCGATCCGGCCCGACAGGGTCTCGACCCGCTGGGTCAGCCGAGAGGCCTCCTCCGACCACCGGCGAACCCCCAGGGTCACGTCTCGAAGGACGGCCTGGACCTGTTTGGAACAGGCCTCCCACTGCCGGGCCCGCAGGGTCTGCCAGAACCAGTCGTGGACGAGGGGCCACGCCTCGACGAGGAAGGGGAATCCCGGGAGGCGCCCCGCAAGCCCGCGTTCCTCGGGGAACGCCTCCCCGTCCGCTACCCCAAACACGATAGCCCCGGGGTCGACCGTCTGGACGTGCCGTAGGACTTCCGGCCCCGTCATGTCCGCCAAACGGGGCCAGAGGAGGACGACGTCCGGCCATTCCCGGTCATACCGACGGACGGCGTCCGCCCCCGTCGGGGCGTGGACCACGGATACGCCGTACTGTCCCCAACGTTCGGTGACGGCCTCGACGGCCGCTACGTCGGCACTGACCAGTAAGACGAGGGGCGTCGTCTCCCCCGTCCTGCCCAGAAGTGTTCCGACCAGAGGCCGCAGGAGGTCCGGATCCAGGGGCTTCTGGAGAAAAAGCAGGGGGCGCACCCAGCGGCTTAGCCTCTCGGTCTGGAAGACCGTCCGGAGGTCTTCCCAGTCGGCCCCAAGGCTCGAAAGGGCCAGGACGGGGACATCTTGCAGACCGGCCTCATGCACGAACTGGAGGACGCGGAAGCCAGCTCCTTGGGCCATGGGCAGGCCCACGATGAGAAGTCGGGGCGGGGTCTCCCGCAAGTATCGGATCCCGGTCTCGGCGTCCGAGGCAAAGACCAGCTCGCTCCACCCCCGGAAGCAGGCCCGGAAGAGGTGATGGACACTCAGGTCGTCGTCGACGACCAAAACTCGACGGTCGGAACGGGAGCGCTCGATCATCGCCCGGATGAGGGTGGCCCCAGGGCCCAACCCGGAAGTCCAAGACCCGACGCGTCCACCATTATAGCAAGGTATAGATGCAGGATACAGGATGCAAACCCCGTGTGCACGTTTTCCGGTGGCCAGGCTCGGTCTTCGGTGCTCGGTGTTCGGCCCTTGGCGTTGATCCGGGACCGGGTACCTGTCTTCGGAAAACACGCACACGGGGTGAGCACCGGTACCGTCCTTGGCGAGGCCGTCGGACCCCGTCACGGCTGACGTTGCTCGGCGTGCCGGAGGAGGCGGGCGATGTCCGCATACCCAGCCGTGGCGGCATAGGCCGCCGCCGTGAATCCATCGGCGTCCGGTTGCCGGGGATCGGCGCCGGCCTCCAAGAGCAGGAGAACGACGGCTCCGCATCCCCGATTGGCCGCCCAGTGGAGGGGCGTCCACCGGTCTCGGTCCAAAGCTTGCACGTCAGCACCCGCCTCGATCAAACGCCGGGCCGCCTCCGGACGGCATCGGTCGGAAGCCCAGTGGAGAGCCGTCATGCCCGACGGGTCCGGGGCGTTGGGGTCGGCGCCGGCTTCGAGGAGGACGTCCAGGACAGCCGGTTGATTCATGACGATGGCGACGGCCAAGGCGTCCAGACCATAGGGATTCCGCACCGTCGGAGACATCCCGGCCCGCAGGAAGAGCCGGACGGCTTCGATGTCCCCACTTCCGACCTTGCCCAGAAAGGCCGCCGGCGTAAAGGGGATACCCCGACGGGCCAGCTCCATCCGAGCCCTCGAGTCGCTCCGAGCACATCCCAGAGCCGTCTCCACTACCAGGACCGACAAGAGCCACCCCTTCATGCCGGGTCCCCCGGACGAGAACCTTGCCAACCCGGTGTGCGTGTTTTCCAGTGGCCGGGCTCGGTCTTCGGTGCTCGGTGTTCGGCCCTCGGCGCTGATCCGGTACCGGGTCCCGGGTCCCAGGTGCCAGGTACCCGGAATCTGGAACCCGGTACCGGGTACCTGTCCTCGAAAAACCCGCACACGGGGTTTGCCACGCCCCACAACCTCCACATGATAGCGTCCAAGTCCCGCTTGCCAGACGATGAAGGGACGGAGTGACGATTCACGGGTTCGGAACAGTCCCGGCCGGTAGACCATCAGGCCGTTTCCCGATTACTTGGGACCCGTTGAAGCGACCGGGGAGAGGCTCCGCCATATTTCCAGGACCTGCAGGAGTTGGGAATTCTCCTTGAGACTCCTCTGGCCGGGTCTGTCTCTACGAAGACGGGTAACTTCCACCAGCAAGACGGAATGGTCTGGCGTCGGAGGACGCTTTTCTACATACAAGATAGCCGTTTTGGCCGTCGTTCCCACGGCCCGGAAGGTATCCCGGGGCAGGCCGATGACGGCCCGGACCGTAAAGTTCTGGACGAGCCAAGACCGGACATGCCGCAGGCTGGCATTCGCAAAAATTCCCTCCGGGAGAATGATGCACACCCGGCCCCCCGGCTTACAGAGTTGAAGAAAGCGCTCTAAGAACAAGACCTCGATAGCCTGAGACGGCTTGGGCCGCTCGATTTCAACTTCCAAGAGGGGACGCCCAAGCCAACGCTCCCGTCCGACGGGGACCCGGGCAAGTTGAAACCGCCGGAGCACCTGAGGATCCCGGACCCGAGCGCCCGAGGCCGCAAAGGGTGGATTCCCAACGACCAGGTCATAATCGCCCCGCCAGAAGGCATTCTCGTCTTGAATCTCTGCCAGTCCGTCCTGACAGTAAAGCCGGACGCTGGCCGTATGGTCTCGCAAAAGGTCCCGCGCCCGTTCAAGGGCCGCCGGGTCCATGTCGACCCCGGCGACAGCCCCACACCCCCGTTCGAGGGCCTTCCACAGGAAAACGCCTTCCCCGCAGGCCGGGTCGATGACCTTCCACAGGGGGTTGAACTCGACCAATTCGAGCATGAAATCGACCACAGCCGGCGGCGTCCAAAACTGACCCAACGCCTTCCGTCGGGAGGAGCTCCTTTTCCCCATGTCAAACCCGCCCCTGCCTTTTACGAATCTCCTCAACGATGTCCCGCAGTTGCGCCCGCATGTCGCGGCGGGAGACCTCCGCCACGAGGGTCCGATGTCCCCGAGGGGGCTGTCCTTTCTGCATCACGACGGCACTCATTTTACTGAGGGTGGCGGGAAAAAGCCCCCGTGGGAGGCCGACGACGGCCTGGAGCGTGACTTGTTTCCGTAAAAGCCATTCTCGAAACCGCTTGAGCCGGAGGCCCGTAAGGACGTCGTCGGGCACGATCAGGCCGATCCGACCATCGGACCGGGTCAACCGCAAGACCTGCTCGATAAAGGCCAACTCGAAGAGAGGGTAACGCCCCTTTCCCTTCCCCACAAATTGATAGTTTTCATCATTCAGAGAGACGGAAGAAGGAAGATTCCCGGCGGGTGGATTGCAGAGGATGATGTCCCAAGTCCCGGTTTTAGCGGATCCCAAACTGTCTCGGAGCTGGACATCCACCTGACTTAGCTGACAGCCCAATGCCAGAGCGACGACGACCTGAGCCATCTGGACACACGTGGGGTCGATGTCCCAACCGGTTAAGACCGGTGTTATCGAATGCTTCTCTTGCAGATAACGGGCCACCTCGACGAGGAAGCCTCCCGATCCACAGGCCGGGTCCAGGATGTGTTCTTCGGGCCGAGGGTCCAGGGCCTCGACGAGAAACCGACAGACTTCAGTCGGTGTGAAGTACCGACCCCGCTGGCGGACGGGATCGCTTCTCCCCGATGTCAGGGGGCGGAAGTAATGGCGCATCTGCCATCGGAACGCTCGGGCCAGGACGGGATGGGGACGACCGGAACGCAGGGCTCGACGGACCGGACTGACGATTTTCTGGAGGGCTCGAGAGCCGCGGCCGCGGGGCGGTTTCCCCACGGCGGCCACGATTTCCCTACAGCGGCGGTGAGGGTCCCAACGCCGGGGGAGCCGGCGAAAGCCCTGTTCGAACGATTGTCGAGCTTGCGATTCCCCGCTCTCGGCTGCACCCTGTCGCTCCAGGTAACCGCTCACAAGCCCCATCAGGCGTTCGGGCGCGAACAAATCCTGGGGGGCTGCTCCGGATAGGAGGTCATATCGAACGCCCGGACGGTCGGGAACGGGCTGGGCCTGATAGCACACATCCCTCTGTCCGGCCGCTACCCATATCAACGGGACGGGGTCCTCTGGGTTCCAAGCGATGGCCTTCCAGACAGCCTCGGCTCGCCCCATTTCCAGGTCCTTTTCGGAAGCCTCGACCTCTACGACGGCGACGGGGATTTCTCCCTCGAAGACCATCAGGTCGGCCCACAACCGACGGGGACCGTACAGGCGGATTTCGACTTCCTCTTCCCAGTCCACGCCATCGATGTATCCCAGTTCTCGCAGGACCTGACGGACGCGGCGGGTCACCCCTGCGGAAGGCTTGGCGCGAGGCATCGGCTCCTACCCCCGGCACCTCCAAGGCATGTCGCTACATCGTCGGATGGGGATATGTCTTGTGGATCGCCTCGATCCAGCGGAGGACGCGTCGAATCCGGGCCCGGACCGGTTTGAACCGCTGGCTCGGGACCCCCAGGACCGACTTCCGCTCTCCCGTCTCGGCCATTTGTTCAAGCCGTCGGTGCAGTCGGCCGATACGCCGGTACTCCGCCCGCAGGCGAGAGGCCAGCCGAGGCGGGCATTGGGGAGGGATAAGGGGCCAGATGTCCGATTGAACCCCTTCGAGGAGCCATTCGACCTGGGCGATGAGCGTCTCCAGTTGACCCAGAGCGACGTCCAGCCAACGTTCGGCACGATCCGACTGTTCCTGCTTCTTGGCTTTCATCGCGCGTTGGTGGGACTTCGTCATCTGGCGGTAGGCCCGGGCCACGGCCTGCCCAAGTTCAGGAGTGGGGACGGGAATCTGTAGGGTCCGGATTTCGTCGAAGTCAATCTTGACCTGGCCCGAGACGCCGGCCAGCCAGCGCTCCATCTGGGCGGCCCCGTAGCGGCTTTGCAGGAAGACGGCGACCCAGGCGGGTTCAATTCCCTCCAGTACGATGCGGTCAATATGTTGACTGATATTCATCATAAACGGTTCATCGGAGGGGACGACCACCGTCCGGCCGACGGAACCCACGCCTGAGTTGACGATGAGCAGGTCCCCCGGCTGAAGGCGGCTTCGCAGGATATCGTTCCGACTGCCCTCGGCGATGAACCTCTTGGCGGGCGGGCTTTCGTAGATGTCCACGCCCGTTCGCCGGACGTTCCGGACCTGCAGATAGGCGACGGCCCCCACCTGACTTCCGTCGGGAAGGCGAAGCTGGAGCGGTTTCCCCTGAACAACCTCTGTGCCCTTCGGCGGATACTCTCGATGGCCTACCTGTCCATAAGTTATTCCGGGTTGGGACTGGCCCCACCGGTCAACTTTTTTTGGGATGAAATCACGCAAGGGTCGGACGGGGAACGGTGAGCGTTTCAGCAAGATTTCGTAGATAGGTCCCCATCGGGGCGACCAAAATTCGGGATTCATCCGTTCGACAAGCCGACCCTGTTCGACCAGGACCATGACGGGAGCACGTTCCCGAAGGACGGTGACGTCGCCCTCCGGAAGGTGGAGAACCTGGAGTCTCTGCGTACGCCTCGGGGTCTTCACGGTCATGTCACGCCTCCCTTTTCACCAGGACATGGGGTCGACCCTTGGCTTTGGAACCCAGACGCCGAGGACCGGCCCATCCGTAGATCGGACGTGCCATCCCCTCAGGGCCGAGGGTGGGGCTGAAGGACTTCGTCGGGGGGTCGGAACCAGGCCGTCTCGTGACGCTGGGGGCCGCTGGACAGGAGGACAACGGGACGACCCGTGTACTCCTCGATCCGTCGGATGTACGCCCGGGCCGCCTCGGGTAGGTCCTCGGGACGGGTCACGCCGTAGGTCGAAGCCGACCAACCCGGCCAGTCCTCGTAGACGGGTTCCACGCGTGCCAACCGGTCTGCCCGGACGGGACAGCCCTCGACGGGCCGTCCGTTGAGGGTATAGCCAACGCACAGACGGACCCGGGGGAGACCGTCCAGGATGTCGAGTTTGGTCAGGATGATGCCGTCGACGTCGTTCAGGTCGCAGGCGTACTTGAGGGCGACCAGGTCGAGCCAGCCGCACCGGCGGGGCCGGCCCGTCGTGGCGCCGTATTCGGCCCCCCGCTCCCGGAGGTACTGACCGACCTCGTCGTGAAGTTCCGTCGGGAAGGGGCCGGCACCCACGCGAGTGCAGTAGGCCTTGGCCACACCGAATACTCGGTGGACCCATCGGGGGCTGATGCCGAGGCCACTACTGATCCCGCCGGCGCTACAGTGAGACGACGTCACGAAGGGATACGTCCCATGGTCGACGTCCAGGAGGGTCCCCTGGGCTCCCTCGAAGAGGACCCGAGCACCCTGCCGGAGTCGCTCCCGGAGCCAGAGGTCCGTCTGGATGACGGCGTCGGCCAGGTACGCCTCGGCCCGCTCCAGGACCGTCTGGAAACGGTCCCACTCGGCCCCGAGGGCCGACGACAGCGACAGTCCGAATAGGCGGACGTAACGGTCCCACAGCCATTCGACCTGCGAACGCCAGCTCCCGTCGGCGACCTGACCCATCAGGAGGCCCCGCCGACCGTATTTGTCCTCGTAAGCCGGGCCGATGCCCCGACGGGTCGTCCCGATGGAGTGACAACCCCGGAAGTCTTCCTCCCGAGCTTCCAGCCACCGGTGGACCGGCGTGATGACGTGGGCCCGGTCGCTGACCCAGAGGCGCCCCCGCCAGGCCACGCCGACGGCCTCCAGGGCGGCGATCTCCTCCAAGAGGGCTTCGACGTCGACGACCATCCCGTTGCCCATGACGTTCTGGACGTGGGGATGGAAGATGCCGGCCGGGATATGGTGGACGACGAACTTTTGGCCGTCTCGATAGACGGTGTGGCCGGCGTTGTGTCCCCCCTGGTAGCGGGCGACGATGTCAAAGTGTTCCGCCAAGAGGTCGACGACCTTACCCTTGCCCTCGTCCCCCCACTGAAGTCCCACGACGGCGACATTCAAGGTCGGCCTCCGCCGTCAAACCAGTAACTGCACATCGGTACGCTCAGGAGGTCCCGGGGATGGCGGGGAAAGAGCTGGCATGGCCGAGGCCGGAGGTGGTAAATCCGACAGAAGCCCGTCCCATCGGCCTGTTCGGCGTAGAAGGGGCACCGATAGAGGATCTTGCAACAGGCTCCACACCGCATACAGCCCCCCCGCCGGGTCGAGGCATCGTCCGGCTGAAACCACGCGGCGATATCCCGGCGGACCTTGTCGAACAGAACGCGACTTTGCCACTGCAGGCGGGATGCCCACACGTAGTAAGGGACCATGCCGTCTACTCAAAGGAGGGTTTCAGATGCCGATGAAAGGCCTGGACGATCCGCTCCTTCGTCGTCAGGCCCACAAACTGCTCGGCGACCTTGCCGTTGACGAAGAGGATCAGCGTCGGAATCCCCCGGATGCCGTAGCGAATGGCCGTCTCCGGGTTGTCATCGACGTTGAGCTTCACGACTTTGACCTGGTCTTTAAACTCCTGGGCGACTTCCTCCACGATCGGCGCTAAGGCCCGGCAGGGCGCACACCAGGGCGCCCAGAAGTCGACCAAAACGGGAATCGGCGATTCGAGGACCTCCTTCTGGAAGTCCTGGTCGGTCACGTTTTGGACCGTGCCCATGGGTTACCTCCGGACGATGCGCTCGTAGAGGTCGATGTAGTGTCGGGCGGCCCGTCGCCAGCTGAAGTCCTGGGCCATACCGCGTCGCATGAAAGTATGCCACAGGTCGGGGGACTTGTAAAAGTCGAAGGCGTCGCGCAGGGTCGCCACGAGGGCCTCGGTCGTCGGCGGCTCGAAACAGAAGCCCGTACCTTCCTCGGGATGGGTCCGTACGTCGAGGACGGTATCCCGGAGGCCGCCGACGGCCCGTACGACGGGCACCGTCCCGTAGCGCAGGCTGTACATTTGATTGAGGCCACAGGGCTCAAATCGGGACGGCATCAAGTAGATGTCCGCTCCGGCCTCGATCTGATGGGCCATCGCCTCGTCATAGCGGTCCACGTGGACCACTCGGCCGGGAAACGAACGGACGGCCTGCCGGAGGCCCTCCGCGTAGACCGCCTCGCCGGTCCCCTGGACGACCAGCCCGGCCCCCTGCTCCACGATCCAGGGAACGGCCCCCAGCAAGATGTCGATCCCCTTCTGATAGGTGAGCCGGGAGATCATCCCACAGAGGGGGGCCTCGACGGGGATCGTCAGGCCGAGGGCCTGCAAGAGATGGGCCTTGCAAAGCCGCTTCCCCGTAAGGTCCCGCGCGTCGTAAGACGCCGGCAGGTAGGGGTCTCGGGCCGGGTCCCACACGTCCGTATCGATGCCGTTCAGGATGCCCACCAGCTTCCCCCGCAGGCGTCGCAGGACCCCGTCCAGGCCGTGGCCGTACTCGGGAGTCTGAATTTCCTCGGCATAGGACGGACTGACCGTCGTGACGGCGTCGGCCGCCAGGAGGGCCGCCTTCAGGAGGTTGATCCGCCCGTAGAACTCAAAGGCCTCCGGGTGAAAGAACCGATCCGGCAGGTTCAACCACGGCCAGAGGTCCCTTGAAAATATGCCCTGGTAGGCCAGATTGTGAACCGTCAGGACGATGGGCACGGCCTCCAACGTCGGAAACACGCCCGTGCCGTACCGGAGCCAAGCCACGGCCGGGGCCGCATGCCAGTCATGCAAGTGCAGGACATCCGGGACCCACCGGCGGGCCTCCAGGGCCCGCAGGGCCATCCGGCCCAGGGCGACGTACCGGACCATGTCATCCCAGTACTCGCCCCGCTGGGGGTCAGCGTAAATACCCGACCGGTCAAAATACTCGGGGATGTCGATGACCCACAGCCGGAAGGGCCCCTCCTGCCGCAGGCTCCACACAAAAGCCCGCAGGGGCTGGAAGGCGAGACGGTCGTAAAGGGCCTCCGGCCAACGCTCGAAACGGTCCGACGCCAGGGGAACCGATCGGTAACCCGGGATGAGGAGAAGGACCTCGTGGCCCTCTGCGGCCAGCGCCCGGACGAGGCCCGTGACGGCATCGGCCAGACCGCCGACCTTAGCCCAGGGGAACGCTTCCGCGGCGATGTGGACGATGCGCATAACGCTTCCGAAGCGGCTATACCGCCGGTGCCAAGCCGCCGTCCACAACGAGGACCTGGCCCGTGACATAAGACGCCAGGTCTGAAGCCAAAAAGAGGACGGCGTTCGCAATCTCGACCGGCTCGGCCAAACGCCTCAAGGGTGTGGCCTGGGCCCATCCGTCCAGGATGGCCTCGGGGGTCGTCCCCCGCTGACGGGCCGCCTGGGCGGCCAGTTCCATCAGGCGCTCCGTCCGGGTGTACCCCGGGGCGACGACGTTCACGAGGACATTGGCCGGGGCGACCTCCCGGGCCAGCGTCTTCAGAAAGCCGACGGCGGCCAGGCGGAGGCTGTTCGACAGCATGAGACGGTCCAAGGGGTAACGGACGGAGACGGACTCGATGGCAATCAACCGGCCCCACCTCTGGGCCTGCATGAGAGGCAGGACCGCCCGGGCGACGTGGACGACGCTTCGAAGCGTCAAGCGGTACGTCTCATCCCACTGGTCTAAGGTCAGCTCCTGAAAGGTTCCGGCCGGCGGCCCCCCGGCGTTGGCTACGGCGATGTGGACCGTTCCCCATCGTTGGACGACTTCTTGGACCCAAGCCTGTACGTCTTCTTCCCGCGTGACGTCGGCTACGAACGCGTGGACGTCCCGACCGGTCGCCTCGTAGATGGAACGGCGGGCTTGCTCGAGCCGCTCGGGACTGCGGGCACAGACGGAAACCGTCGCCCCGGCCCGGGCCAGGGCCTCAGCGACGGCCCGGCCGATACCCTGACTCGCCGCGGCGACGACGGCGACCTTACCGCCCAGGTCGATGACGACGGCCATGGGCGACCTCCGTTCAAGACACGAGCGCGGGACGGTGCATCGTCTGGGGAATTACTTTCCCATCGCTCGCAGGGCCATCCCGAAGGCCTCGACGAGGGAGGACGAACGGGCCGTCCAGCCGTAGATGGGGGAGAACAGGATGCCGAGGACCAGGACGGCCACGCCCAAGACGAGGACCGTCCGATAGGCCGGGCCCCACGAGGAGACGGGCCCGAACTCGCCCGGACGCTCGATGACCATGTTTTTAATGATATAAACATAATAAAATAGAGAAATGACGCTGTTCAGGACGGCCAGGACGGCCAGCCATGTCCAGCCGCCTCGGATGGCCGCCGCAAACAGAAAGAACTTCCCGAAAAATCCGATGAACGGCGGAATCCCCGCCAGCGACAGCAGAAAGAAGGCCATCGCCCACGTCAGCTCGGGAAAACGGGCCGCCAGGCCCTGATAGGCCCCGATGTCTTCGTACCGGTCCGTCACGTCCGAGAGGGCCAAGACCGTGAAGAAGGCTCCCATGTTCATGACCATGTAGGCCACGACGTAAAAGAGCAGGGCCTGAAGCCCCTCCCGGGTCCCCGTCAGGACGGCCATCAGCATGTAACCGGCGTGGGAGATGCTCGAATAGGCCAGAAGCCGCTTGATGTTCTTCTGCCAGAGGGCGACCGTGTTGCCCCAGGTCATCGTGACGGCCGCCACGATGCTCAAAAACAGAGGCCACCCGAGGCCCGGGATGGCTTCCCACGCTTCGGCCTCGGGTCGGTAGACCGAGAAGCCGTGATAGAAGATCCGAACCAGCATGGCAAAGCCGGCCGCTTTCGGGGCGACCGTCAGGAGGGCGGCGACCGGCGTCGCCGCTCCCTGGTAAGCGTCGGGGGCCCAGAAGTGAAACGGGACGGCCGCGATCTTGAAGGCCAGGCCGGCCGACAGCAACAGCATGATGACGAGCCAACCCGGGGAGATCGCCATCGTCTGAAGCCGTCGGGCGACCTCGGCGAGGTACAACGTGCCGGTCAGACCGTAGATCCAGCTCACGGCGTACAGCATGGCTCCCGTGGCGGCCGCCCCGAACACGATGTACTTCAGGCCCGCCTCGACCGAAGCGGCGTGGGTCTTCCGGTAGGCGACCAGCAGGTACGAGCTCACGCTGACCATCTCCAGGGCCAGCAGGATCATCACGAAGTGGACGGCTCCGACCAGGAGCATGCAGGCCAGGGTAAGACCCAGGAGAAGGACGTAGTACTCCCCGACCCCATAGCCGGCCAGCTCCCGATTCCGGACGGAGACCAGGACCGTCAGAAGGGTCGCCACGCCGATGACGATCTTCAGATAGGTCCCGAAGGGGTCGACGACCAGCAGGCCCGAGAAGATCTCCGTCGGGGCCTGCCACAGGAGGGGCACGGCCCAGAGAATCGCCCCCAGGACGATCCCGAAGGCCGTCCACGGAAGGACCGACCGCTTGCGGTCGTCCCGGAGTCCCAAGTCCAGGACCAGCAAGACCAGAAGTCCCACCGTTAGCCACGCCTCGGGGACGAAAAACTGCAAGGAAGCCCGGGTCGCCCGCACGATTTCTGTCACCGCCATGCCTTCCATCGAATCCCTCCGGTACGGCTACCGCAGAATCCCGCCCGGGCGTACCTATCCGAGTCCTCCCGTTGAGCGAGCGGGGTGATTTCCTTTCCGCCCGGGCACGCGGGCCTTGGATATACTACCCCTGCAATTCCCGCACCTGGTCGGCGGCGATGTCCCGGAATCGCCGATAAATGGCCAGACAGATGGCCAGAAAGACGGCCGCCTCGATGGCCGCCAGGAGGATGACGAAGAGGACGAACACGTGACCGTTTAGGTCCAGGCCGTGAAACCGAGAAAAGGCGACCAGGTTCAGATTTGCCGAATTCAGGACCAGCTCAACGCCCATCAAGATGCCGATGGCGTTCTTGCGGGTAAAGATGGCGACCAGCCCCAGTACAAACAGGGCGGCCGCCACGGTCAAGACTTCCGGAAGCGTCACGGCCGTCATCGCTCCGTCTCCTGGGGTGCAGGGGCAAAGACCTGACCGTCCTGGATGACCCAAACGCCCGTGCGAAGGGCACCGTCCCGGACGTCCTCCGGGCAATGGATCCCCACTACGACGGGGATGACTTCATCGGGAACACACCGAGACAGCAGGATGGCCCGCTCTAAGGCTCGCTGGATATCCTCCCGATCGATGGTCCCCGAGACCTCGACGGCCAGCCAAGTCGTACGGCCTTGTCGGACGCCCCGCACGATGAGGTCTGTGAGCATGAGAACCTGCAAGTCCTTTTCCGAAATACGGCCTGCCTGAAGGGCCTCGTCCAAGAGGGTTTCCAGCTCATCTCCCGCAACCCAGCGGGGCCGCCGAAGGATCATCCCAAAGTATCCGTAGGGATGCTGGCGGTACTTGATCTCCAGGAATCCCCCGACTTCCTGGGTCAGCCGTCCGACCTGGCGGGTCAGATTCTGCACGTTCCGAGTGAGCTGACGCACTTCTTCCGTCAACTGGTCGAGCCGAACGGTCAGCTGGTCGACGCGGGCCGTGAGTTGGCGCACGTCTTCCGTCAGCTGGTCGACGCGGGCCGTGAGTTGACGCAGGTCCTCCGTCAATTGATCGACCCGACCCGTTAACTGGTCGACGCGGGCCGTGAGTTGGCGTACGTCTTCCGTCAGTTGATTGACCCGGGCCGTGAGTTGGCGCATGTTCTCCGTCAGCTGGTCAACGCGGGCCGTGAGTTGGCGCATGTTTTCCGTCAGCTGGTCGACGCGGGCCGTGAGTTGACGCATGTTTTCCGTCAACTGGTCGATGCGGGTCGTGAGCTGACGCATGTTCTCCGTCAACTGGTCGACCCGGGCACCCCACCTTTCCATATTCTCGGTCAAGCGACCGACCTGCTCAGTCAGTCGGTCCGTCCGTTCGGTAGACTCCCGGACGGCCTGAGCCAATTCCCGAACGAGGGCCGGCAAGGAGAGGAGTTCGTCCGTCAAGATCACTCGCCGGACCTCCTCATAAAACTCCGGGTCCGTCCGCAGAAGCCGTAGAAAGGATGACTTGAGTTTCATCGGGACGTCTCCCGTCGGCCGATGACGATGGCCCCGACGAGGGCGACCACCAGGGCCACCGAGGCGACCTCAAAGGGAAGTAGGTATGTCGACAAGAGTAGACGCCCGATCCCGGCCGCCGTGGCCCGGTAGGGGGCCGGCGTCTTCGCCGCCAGGTCGAAACTCCGGATGGTCAGCCCCAGGAGGCCCATCAGGACAAGCCCCAGGGCCACCCCCGGGCCGAGTTGAATCCGGCCAGCCCGGATGTCCAGGTCGATAACCCGATGGGTCAGCCAGATACCGAACAGGATCAGGACCAGGATGCCCCCGATATACACCAGAATGTGGACGAGGGCCACGAAGTCGGCCGCCAGGTACACGAACAGGGCCGCCATCCCCATAAGCGTAAAGAACAGGGCAAAGGCCGACCGGACCAAATTCCGACCGAAGGTCACGACCAGGGCCGACCCCAGAGTGGCCAAGGCCAGGCTATAGAACAAAACCCGTTCGAACCAAGCGTCGACCATCGAGGCGACCTCTCAGCGTATTGCCGTACTGCCGTATTGCCCGATTGCCGTAAAGATTACATTAGGGCCCACAGGGCGTTCCCCAACAGGCACACGAAACCCAGGGGGATCAGAAACTTCCAGCAGAAGGCCATCAACTGATCGACCCGGAACCGGGGGAACGTCCACCGGATCAGCATCGTTAGGAACACCAAGAACAGGGCCTTCAGGACGACCCACACGGGACCCGGAAGCAGGGGCCCGTGCCACGCCCCCAGAAATACGACGGCCGCCAGGACCGAGACGGCAAACATGTTCGCGTATTCCGCCAGAAAGAACATCGAAAACCGGATGCTCGTGTACTCCGTGAAGTAGCCGGCGACCAGCTCCGACTCCGCCTCGGGGAGGTCAAAGGGCGTCCGGTTCGTCTCGGCCAGGGATGCGATGTAGTAAATCAGGAAGGCGATGAACGAAAAGGGACTGGACCAAACCAGCCACCGGCCGCCGGCCTGGGCCCGGCCGATGTCGACGAGGTCCAGAGACCCGACGAGGGTCAGGGCAGACAAGAGCGCCAGACCGGCCGGGATCTCGTAACTCACGACCTGGGCCGCCGAGCGCATGCCCCCAAAGAGGGCCCACTTGTTGTTCTGAGCCCACCCGGCCATCAGGATGCCGATGACCGTCAGCGACCCCAGGGCGACGACCCACAGGAGGCCCACGTTCATCCGGGCAATGACCAGCGTTTCGCTGAAGGGCAGGGCCGCATATAACCCGAAGGAGGCCGCCACGATGACACACGGGGCCAGGGTAAACAGGATGGGGTCGGCCCCGGCCGGGATGATGTCCTCCTTGTTGAGGAGCTTAACCCCGTCGGCCAGGGTCTGAAGCAGGCCGTACCAGCCCGTCTCCGTCGGCCCGTACCGGTTTTGGATATGACCCGAGATCTTCCGCTCCCACCAGACCAAGAACAAAACAAGGACGGTGATCAGGACGAGGACGACAACGACGGCCAGGACCGAGACAAGCAGGTAGTGAATTCCCCGGGGCCACGCCGCAAAGTGCCACCGCTGAAGCAGGCCCCACCGCTGGACCAGATATACGCCCCCAAGGCCGACCAGGGCCAGGCCCGCCATGACGCCCAGGAGCATGAACAGGGGGACCGTCAGGCTGGCCACGACGTCGGCGACCCAGTTCCGGCCCCGGAGGGCCTGAACCAGGATCAAGCCGCCCAGGAATATCAGAAACAAGCCGAACCAGAAGACGACCTCCCCCACGAGGGCTGAAGGAACAGTCGCCTCACCCGTACCCAGGCGTTGCAAGGCCTCAAGGAGTCGTTCCATGGGTCCGCATCTCCTGCGTCACGACCGATACCGACCCGACGGGGCCCGCCGAATACATCGGCTGGGGCTTGTCCCACACGAGGGCCTCCTTCTTCCAGGCGTAGGCCAGACCAAAGAGCAGGACGGCGATGAAGACCAGGACCTCGATAAACCCAAACCAGCCGAATTCCCGAAAGACGACGACCCACGGGAAGAGCAGGACGACCTCGACGTCGAAGACGACGAAGGCCAGGGCCAGTAGGTAGAACCGATGGTTGAACTGAATCCAAGCCCCGCCGACGGGGTCCTCGCCGCATTCGTAGGCTACGTATTTCTCATACGTCCGCACGTGGGGATGAATCAGATGCGACAAGACGACGTTCAGGATGACGAAGACGGCCCCACCGACAAAGAGGACCAGGCCCGGCAGATAAATCCACAGCGCATAAGAATCCTGCATGTGTCTTCCCTTCCGATGGAGAATGCAAAGACGGCGCCCTCCAACATAGGGAAATCCCCCCACGCTGTCAAGCATCCGAGGGGCCTCTGGTTCGGGCCGCCGGGCTCATGTCCCGAAGGACCCGCTCGATGCGGTCGCTGTGGCACTCCGCAATGAGCCGGTGACGCTGAAGCCGCCACGCCGGGTCGTCCGGTACCGCACGCTCCTGCACCGTATCCATGACCCAGAGCAGAAGACCCATGGGACCCTGGTGCCGGACGACCTCCAGCCAAGGGCCACAGGGACGCACGACCCAAGCCCCGGTCTGCCGGTAAAGGGCCTGCCGCCCACGCGGCGTCTCTGGCACGGAAGACGCCCCCAGGACGGGTGCCGCTACAACCCCGACGCCCAGCTCCACCCCCGGGACCGGGGCGGGCCACAGAGTCTCCGTTTCAGGAACGGACCCGTCGAAGACCGCCGTGGCCATCAGGACGTCTCCGAGGGTCAGGGAGGGACTCAGGGCATGGCCATAGCCCGTCAAGACTCGCCATCCGGTGTCTTGCAGGAAAGAGGCCCTCCCGGGAGGCCCTGGACCGTATGCGATGACCCAGAGTCCGACGGCCGGACCGTCGGACCGGACCCAATGGAAATAGCCGCGGCGGGATACGGGACAGTCGCACGAAAGCCACAGCCCATACCGACGGACGACCTCCGCCTCTTCGGGAGCCTCGCATACGATCCAGCCTACATGCACCTTGTACTCCCACGTTCCGCGGCTCATAGTCATTTATGATGGATGCAGGATACAGGATGCATGATGCAGGATAGGGCAGTGTCTCGTCCCATGGGTCCAATACGGCAGTAGAGCAATGGCTCGTCACTTGTCATGCTGTTAAGGGAATTATGGTCCGACCCGCCGAGGCTCGTGGCCGTACTGCCTTATTGCCGTGCTGCCCTATTGCCCTACTGCCTTACTGCCCTATTGCCGCTCCCCCACCGGCCGAACGACCTCGACCCGAACCGGGACGATGCCCTTGTCGACCATCCCGAGGGCCTGGGCGGCTCCATACGAGAGGTCGATGACCCGGTCCGGCCGATGCGGACCCCGGTCGACGATGCGGACGACGACCGTCCGGCCGTTTTCCAGGTTCGTCACCCGGACGTAAGTCCCGAACGGCAGAGTCGGATGGGCGGCCACGTATGCATACATGTCGAAGACCTCGCCGCTGGCCGTCTGCTGGCCGTGGCGTTCGGGTCCATACCACGAGGCCAGACCCACAAGGGGGGTCCCGACTTCCGTCCACCGAGGCTCCCGGCCGGCGCATCCTATCCCGAGGAGGGCACCCAGGACCAGGGTGAGAACGCCGATCCTACGACGACCGTGTCCGACTCCCCACATGGCTTCTCTCCGGAACTCGACGGGCCACGCCGTGCTCCCCATCGTAGATCAGGCGGGGACCGCATCTCAAAGCCCCGCGAGCTACTTGTTTCATGTGTCTGAAGCCCCGCAGAGGGTCCAAAGTGTATAGCGGAGTTGACATGGACCGGAACGTAGGAAGCGGCTTTCCACGGGGCTTGGGGAAGGGGCGTGTCTATCCGGATGGACACCGTGTCGGACGGCGTAGACCCATTCAGGGGATGCAGGATGCAAACCCGGTGTGCGCGTTTTCCAGTGGTCGGGCTCGGTCTTCGGTGCTCGGTGTCCGGCCCTCGGC